>Ga0335082_10002907_pt1 | contig 18547 bp, 10 predicted proteins | sample Lox_Sample_41_FD_206718 | JGI IMG/M metagenome (GOLD analysis project Ga0335082, IMG submission 206718) | Soil microbial communities from Loxahatchee National Wildlife Refuge, Florida, United States - Lox_Sample_4.1 | ecosystem: Environmental > Terrestrial > Soil > Wetlands | place: USA... | reverse complement strand
ATAGGACTTCATGGCGCGAAAGGCGGCATCTGCCGACTCCCCGCCTCCACCCATCTCGCCGAGCCCAATCAATCCATTGTCGGTCTCTACTTCAACGATCGTTCGAACGAAGCGCCCCCAATGGCAGCCATTCGCGTGACGCAGCGGCGCTTCGAGCGGAACCGTGACGGTGGTCGCCCGAATGTCGCGTATGCGCATAATTCGTTTCATGGTACAACAATATGGAATAACAGCTTTCAGCCATGGCGCCCATCCCCGAAAATCAGCAACAAGCATTGGTGTCGCGGCTGATGAAAGCATGCGGTGGCGCTTACACTCCCGAGACGCGGCGCAAATACTTCATCTCCGGACCTCAATGGGCGGCGGCCTATCAAGGGCAAGCGCTCTTCCATGCGCCAACGCGGCCAGCCATCGGATTTGAAGAGATCATTCGACGGTACGCTGACATCGGTATCGGTTACTGGGCCACGCACGATACGGATGTGATTCCCACGGAAATCCTCGGAACAGAGGGCCAGTGGGAAATCGTCAGCCGTATCCGGAAAGCTCTGAGTGACCACGGCGTCCACTGCTCGATGGTCACCACCGAGACTTTCTACCACGCCGTATGGGCTGCCGGCCCCGCTGCCGAATCGCCCGGTGTTCGCGAGTATGCGAAGTTGCGAGTGCGCAACACCGTCGATATCGGGCACGAACTTGGCGCGAGCTTCGCCGTCTATTGGCCAGGCTCGCTCGGTTACTTTGTGCAAGGTGCTATCGATGAAACCAGCAGTCTGCGTTGGTACGCCGACGCCATCAACGCTGCGTGCGATCGCGACGTCGATGTTGCTGCCAGGAAGAACCGCCCAACATTAAAACATTGTCTGGAGGCGAAGCCCTTCGAGCCTCAGGCCGAAATTCTGCTACCCACCACCGACGCTATGCTCGCGTTTATTTCATCGGGCCTGCTGACCCGCCCTGAAATGGTGGGAGTGAACCCGGAATATCTCCATGAATTGATGTGGGGCGCCGCGCCCAGAGCTGCCTTGGCTCGCGCCCTGCTTGCCGGAAAGCTCTTCCACTTCGACATCAACGACGGCTATCGTCTCAAGCACGATGTCGATATCGGCGTCGGTCTTGTAAATCCGCTCGATTGGCTGAACGTGCTCGTTCTGTTGCGCAGCCATGGCTACAATGGCCCATTCAATCTCGACTACAAACCGCCACGCACAACCAGCCAATTCGGCGTCTTTGAGGTTAGCTTTCCAACTGCGGTCGATCGATTCATTACGCTTTGGGAGATGGCGGGCGAAGTGCTTTCGGACCCTATCGTGAAAGAGGCCACCGACGCTTTGAAAGTGGGCGGACCAAAGGCTCCAACGCACGATGCCGCCGCCGTGACAGCCGCCAACTACGAGTTACTGACACTGCACGAACTAATTGCCCACCGTCTCGTACAAATCCTGTTGGGCCTGCATCGCGGACGCGTCTTTTCTATTCCTAGTGGGACTTGAGATAGCGGCTGGCAAACGCGAGAAACGTCGGCCAATTCGGTGCCGGAGTGTGACCGCCGGCATGTTGACGGAAGGCGATGTCCCCATCGATAAGCGTTTCAATCGAAGGAAATTCAGTCGTCCCAAGATCTTTCTTCCCGAGTAGTTGGTACACGGGACCAGCAGCCGCGGCAGCGAGGAACATGCCTTTTGCGTCCACCCATCCATCGCCTTTGGTGGCTCCGCCGCTAATGAATACAGGCCTTGGCGCACACAGAGCGATCAATTCATGAGAGTCCACCGGCAGATCGTTCGCAGTCAGCGGACCAGCATATTTCAGGAAGTTGCCAGCCATCCAGTGATATTCTCCGGTACCCGCAACGTTCTCCAGCAGTTCTCCCCAGTTCCGCCGATGAATCTTGGCGCCGCCTTCTCCGGACGAACTGACAAATACGATCGCGAACCGGTAATCGAACGCCATGGCAACCAGCGCCGCTTTTCCATAACGTGAATGACCCACCAGCCCGACTTGCTTTGCATCTACCGATGGATCGGTCTGAAAATAGTCCAACGCGCGGCTCGCGCCCCAGGCCCAGGCACGCAACGCGCCCCAATCGTCCAGCTTGCGGGGTTGGCCTTTATTCATCAGCCCAATGATCCCTTGCGTCAGACCGGCTCCGTTGTCGGCTTGAATACTGGTTGGAATGATACTCGCGTATCCCCATCCCTTCGATAAAACCTGTTGTTGCCAGGTTGGCTCGGCAGCAGCCTGGGTAGTCGGCTGCGGCACGCGACCGGCCCAACTCAACTCCAGAATCAACGGTACCGGACCATGCGCATTCGCCGGAGTAGTCAACGTCAACTCGATATCGACAGTAACTTGAGGATATGAAGAATTGTCGACGTGACCGCCGAGCTTCTTCGTGACGATCGGAATGTCGCCATTCACTTCCCGCGCAGTACGGAGCACTTCCCAGTTCACTTTCGGCGTATCAGCCGGGACGCGGCCATAAATCTCTCTGTCGAAATCCTCCACAATTTCCGGACGGCGCTGACTCCACCAAACCTTCGCGCTCTTGACCTTCTTGCCGTTCTTTAATACGAGCGGGTCCGGCAAGTTCGAATAAGGGTTAGCTTTGGATTCGTCGTAATTAGCCGCATTCGGCGCCTGAGGATTGTTACCGTTAGCTCCCGGGCGAAGCGTGACGATGTGCAGAAGATCCATCAATCGCTGATGATCCTCCTGAGCGGACAATTGCACCGGCGGCGCATCAGCAGCAGCGCACGCCAAAGCTGCCAGCAAAGCCAACGCGGCACCCACAGATCCTGATTTCCGCGACATCACGCAGGCACTTCCAAAGTCGATCCAAAATGTTTCTGCAGCACTAGAGCAACAGTGCCCCGGAGTCGGGCCATGCCATCCTCGTGAGCCGGAATTACAGCAGGCGCACTCCCGCCCGGCAATACCTGGCTCTGAACCTCTGCTTGAATCACTGGACCAAAACGATGCCAGGACCGCGTAAGCTCGCCGATCACGATGATCCGCTCAGGTGCGAGTCCGGCCACGATCATGCGCATGCCGCGGCCAAGGTAGTGAGCCATCGTGTCCAGCGCTTTGGCCGCGCGCGCGTCCCCCTGATCGGCCAGGCTGAGTAAATCCTGAAAACTCGGCCCTCCATTGTGAGAGCTTGATTCCAGATAGTACCGAACCGCGGCGCGGTTGGAGCCGAAAACCTCCCAGCAGCCACGGCTTCCACAACTGCAAAGCGGCCCCTCGGGATCCAAAGGCACATGACCGAATTCACCTGCCATGCCGTCGAGGCCCCGCGCGAGCTGCCCATTGATAAGAATTCCGGCGCCGAGACCTTCGGAAACCGTAACGACGACTAAATTGCGGCAGGGCTCGATCCGATCGAACCATACTGACGCCAGGACACAGGCGTTCGCGGCATTCTCCTGCACCACCTCCAGCCCCGTCGCTTTCGTGATCGGAGTACGAAGGTCGACATTCCTCCATTTCAGATTCGGCGCGAATACCAGTAGATCCGAGCTCTGACTGAAACGACCCGGCAAACTGATCCCAACCCCCTCGATCTTTTTCTTTTTCGAGGAGCGCACGATCGATTCGATACGCTCGATCAGCGCGCTGATAGCTAGCTTGGGATCCGCGGGCGTGGGCATCGCCTCCTGCGACGTGAACTTGCCGTTTACATCGGCGACCGCAACCGTCGTCTGGACCGGCCGGATGTCCACGCCAATGATGACCCGCTCATCGTTCAAATGCAGGAAGGTGGGGCGACGTCCCCTGGGCAGCCGGCCAGTTGGTCCCTCGAGTACCCAATTCTCTTCCATCAGGCCTTCGACGATCAGAGAAATCGTGCTCCGCTGCATGCCGGAAACCCGCGCCAGATCAGCGCGCGAAATCGGTTGGCGCGTGCGAATCAAATTCAGCACAATCCTGCGATTGATGTCGCGCACCACTTCGCTGGAAGCCGCCTGCATGGGTTTCCACTCAATCACAAGAGATCTCGTTTTCCTTCCAAACTAATTGTCTCTGGTACAAGGGTACCCAAGTCGCAACCAACAAGCCAGAAGATTTGTTTGTTGGATCAGTTCAAACCATTGCCCTGACGAGCGTCTGACCCTGATCCATACAGCACGAATAGCCTCCCATGCGACCGCACTTTCTCGGGGCGGACGGCCCTCTACCCTTGACTTCTGGCTTCAGAAGTATTATATAATTCTAGGCCACAACAAATTGGCTTCAAGCCGCTTCAGGGAAGGTTAGGAAAAAACTCATGAGACTAGGCACTTCGTTTGTGATCCTGTGCACCGTTGCACTTCTCGTACTCACCGGGTTTAGCAGCGTAGCGAGCGCTCAGGTCCTCTATGGATCGCTCACCGGGACCGTCACCGATCCGGCGAGCGCCACGATTCCCGGCGCCAAGGTGGAAGCCACCAACGTCAACATTGGCGTTAAGTGGCAAGCGGAGAGCGATCCACGTGGCACTTATCTGTTTAGAAACCTCCAGACCGGCACCTACAAAGTGACGGTCGAAGCCAACGGATTTAAGACCACCATCATTTCCGACGTGGTCGTAAACACGAATGAGGTGCGGCGGCTCGATTTCCAGATGCAGATCGCCCAAGCCAGCCAGAGCGTCGAGGTCATGGCGAATGTCGCCGTCCTGCAGACCGACAAGTCCGATGTACATTCCGAAATCAGCTCGCAGGAGATCTCTCAATTGCCCTACAACGGAGGCGAGGGCAAGAACTTCCAGAGCCTCCTGTATCTGGTGCCAGGCGCCGGAATACCGGCGGCGCGCGAGGCAAATTCGGAGGCGGGGAATCCACAACGTGCTCAGACCCTCTTCATGAACGGTGTCTCTTCCACCGGCAACAGCACCAAGCTCGACGGCGCCACCGTCGCGTATCCATGGTTGCCGGTCAATATCGCTTACGTGCCACCGACGGAGGCAATTGAGACCGTCAACATCACCACCAACTCCTTTGACGCGGAACAGGGCGCGGCAGGTGGTGCAGCGGTCAACGTGATCATCAAATCGGGCACCAACGACTTGCACGGTGTGGCGTTCGAGCTCAATCAGAACAACAATATGACGGCGGTTAACTACTTTAGCCATACCCAACCGCTGAACAAGAACATCTTCAACCAGTACGGATTTGCAGTAGGTGGGCCGATCTACATCCCGAAGATTGTCCACGGCAGAAACAAATTGTTTTTCTTTGCCGACTACCAGGGTGTCAAGCGCCGCCTCTACGCTGCGTCTTCAAACCTGACCCTTCCCACGCAGGCCATGCGCACGGGAGACTTTACCGCCACCGGAGTCACTATCTACAATCCCCTCACTGGGAAACCAGACGGCTCGGGTCGCACACCATTCCAAAACAATACGATCCCTGCGAGCATGATCGACCCGGCCTCTTCGAATCTGGTGGGGCTGCTACCCGCTCTGACTCGGCCCAATTCATTTACCAACAATTACGATGCTTACGGCGGAACACAATACAACCGCGACAATTGGGATTTCAAGGTCAACTACAATCCCACTCAAAAGGCCATGGTCTGGGGACGCTACAGTATTTCACCGATGGACATCGTTGCGCCCCTGGTGCTGGGAAAAGCCGGAGGCGATGCGTTCAACGGGGGGAACCCCGGGCACGCGGGCGGACGGGTTCAAAGTGCGGCTTCAGGATTCACCTACACGATTTCCCCCACCCTCCTGATCGATGGCAACGTAGGCTACACTCGGCAAAACATCGGCGCCAATGGGGATCCTGAAGACGGCCTGTACGGTTTGGACGTCCTGAAGATCCCTGGGACAAATGGCATTGGCCCGAACTACTTCGGCATCCCCGGCTTCCAAGTCACCGGCGTTGCGAACATCGGGAACACCAACACCGGCAGTCCGTTCCTATTTCGCGACAACCAATACGCCACCGCGATCAACGTGGGCAAGGTGAAGGGATCGCATAACCTCCGCTTCGGATTCGAATACGACAAATACGCGCTCAATCACTTCCAACCGCAAGGTGGAACCTTTGGCACAGCTCGCGGAACTTTCGGCTTCGATGGCACCCTGACCGCGTTACTCGGCGGCAGCCCGGTCAACTTCAACGGCGTGCCGGCCAACTCCTGGGCCCAGTTCCTGCTCGGCTACCCCAGCCGGATGGGAAAGATCACACAATTCCAGAACCCTAACGCGCTGCGGTTCGCCAACTGGGGACTGTATGCGCGCGATCAATGGCAAGTCTCCCGCAATCTCACCGTCAACTACGGTCTGCGCTGGGAATACTATCCGATTTTCTCGCATGATAATTATGGCGCCGTGCGGTTCGACCCCGCGACGCACAACATTTTGATAGGCGGCGAAGGGGGGGTTCCATGGGACACTGGAGCGTCGGCCTCTAAGAAAAACTTCGCGCCACGCGTCGGTTTGGCATACCGCCTCGGTTCGAAGACCGTCGTTCGCTCCGGCTATGGGATCACGGTTGACCCGGACAACATGCGCAACCAGCGGAATGCCTATCCCTCGGTGATCAACCAGGATTTCACAACGAATGCCTATCAATTCGTCTCAACGCCAGGCGTCACTCAGGCTTCGTTACGAACCGGCCTTCCGGCTCCAACATTTCCAGATATCACCGTTGGCACCATCACGCCGTCGACCACTGCATCGCCCAGCTCGTACCTGCCCACCACCAACATCGCCGCCTCATTCCCGAAATACATGAACCGCGGATATATCCAAAGTTGGAATCTGTTTGTTCAGCACGAATTCTCCTCGAGCCTGACGGCGGAAGCTGGATACGTGGGAACGCACGCGGTACATCAAATGATGGGAGTCAACATCAACGGCGCTGCTCCCGGTACAGGCAATCAGGGCCGCCAACTCTTTCCTTACCTGACCACCGACTTCAACCAATACCAGCCGTTCGGCGACATGACCTATAACGCGCTCCAGACCGACGTCAAGAAGCGCTTCGGGGCCTCGCTCATCGGTGCTGCCTACACGTTTTCCAGGGCCATTGACAACTACAACGGCGATAACGGCGATGGCACTCTGTTTCGCGCCTTCCCGGTGTCGTACGCCTTGGACAAGCAGTTGGCCGGTTTCGATCGCAAACACATTTTCCAGCTTTACCATGTTTATTACTTGCCGTTCGGCAAAGGACAAAAATTGCTAAGCCACGGCTTGATTGGCCAGATCGTCGGCGGGTTCCAAATCGGCGGCACCCTCAGCCGGTTCAGTGGCCTGCCGTTTACCATCGGCTCCAACACCTCGGTGAATGCTCCCGGACAGGGCCAGACGGCCGAACAGATCAGCTCGGTAGTCAGAATTCTTGGCGGCCACGACCCGAACACTCCATACTTTGATGGAACAGCCTTCACCGGCAATTTCGCTGTAGGTCACCTCGGAAGCAGCGGCAGGAACATCCTGCGTGGTCCGGGCTTCTTCAACATGGACGAGAACGTCTCCCGCACTTTCAGTTTCAAAGACGGGAAGCTCAAGATACAGTTCATCGGCGAGGCCTTCAACTTGACCAATACGCCGTCGTTCTCGACTCCAAACGCTACCTGGGCTGCACCGACATTGAACGCCGACGGGACCGTGAAAAGCTACGGCAATTACAGCGTAATCACAGGCACCGTATCTACCGCGCGGCAATTGCAGGTTGGAGCATACATACGTTTCTGAATTGATCAGATCGCATCCCCGGGCCAGCGGCATCAATTCCCTGGCCCGGACGTCACCGCTACGCCCACAGCCGAATCCGCGCAGCCGTAGTACAAAAACCACTTCCCTTTGAAAAATACAAGGCCCTCCACGAACGTCGTGCCGGCCGCATATTGGCCCGTCTTTTCAAACGCCAGCTCGGGCTTGAAGAACGGCTTTTCAGTGCGCGCAATCATTCGGACCGGATCGTCCGGCGCGAACAGCGCTTGCCCCGCGGCATACGCACTAGCTCCCAGCTCTGGATCGCCGTCTCGCTGCGCGTTTTTTCCGTTGTACAGCACCACGATCCCCGCCTTAGTGAGAACCGGTGGAGGACCGACCTCCGGAAAACTGCTGTCGAAATGCCGCTCCCGTTTCGTCAACACCGCAATGGGATTTCCGTCAGGACCTTCGACGGGCTGCCAGTGAATCAGGTCCGGCGACGTCGCCAGGCGCACCTCTCCCTCGCCCCAATACATCCAATATCGCCCGCTGATTTTCGCTGCAACCAAGCGCTGACCAACTAACCGGCACACAATCCCAGCCGACTTGTACGACATATCGGCGTACTTACCGCTGGACGCGCCCGCAAACACAGGACCGTGCTTCGTCCAGGTCCGCAGATCAGTGGAAGTAGCCACGCCTATATCTGTCTTTTTGCGGTTCCATTGCGTATAGGTCATTACGTAGGTGCCGTCCTCGCTTTCCACCAGCCGCGGATCCTCGCAACCTCCCTCCCACTCCCTGGCTTCTTGATCATCGCGGGCCGGGTAGAACACCGGTGTTTTGCCGCGGACAAAATGGATTCCATCGTCGCTCTCGGCTAATCCGATTCGCGAGGTATGCCCGCCGATCGCCTTCAACCCTGTGTCGTCTTCGCCGCGATAAAGAACGTAGATCTTTCCGTCGCGCACCACCGCGGCTGGATTGAAGGTGTGCAGTGCTTCCCAATTCACCAACGATTGCCGTAGCGGGCAGAAGAAGACTGAGCCCTTGTTCGGAGTGATCACCGGATTCGCGCCTGCAGGTCGGACGAAAGGCCCGAGCACCCAATCAGAATCGGACAAAAGGGGCATCGGAGCCGCTGCTAAACAGATGCTCGCCACAACCACACCGCGCGTCATACTAGCAATCATAGTGTGACCACGATGAAGCAGCGAGTGAGCGGCCTCCGGGCCGTCATCAAATGTTCTCGATCCCTGTGCAATAATTAAGCTCTCTTGCGATTCCATGTTTCCATATCGCTGCTTTGTCTTTCTCATCTGCTTGGGCCCCACTGCCGTCGCGCAATACGAACAGGCCACGATCTCCGGCGCCGTCCGTGACTCTCAGGGACGCGCCATCCCCGACGCTCGCGTTCAGGTCCAGCACAATGAGACCAATTTCGTTCGTTCGACGATGTCCACGAAGGCGGGCATCTTCTTCCTGAATGCCCTACCGCTCGGTAGTTACACGTTCGTTGTTGCCCGCGACGGATTCGCCGAAGTTCGATTGACCGGCATCCGCCTTGCGGTAGGCGAGACCCGCACTGTCGACGTCACCCTTAGACCCGCTCAACACTCCGACGATGTCTTCGTTACCGCGCGGCTCAGCGAGATCGACCAGGCGTCGTCCGCGGTCGGTACTCGCATGCAGAACGAGCAGATCAACGAGCTTCCACTCAACGGCCGCAACTGGGCCTCGATGCTTCCGCTCATCGCCGGAGCAGTCGATCCGGGCGCCGCCGATCAAAGAAGTGTGCGCTTCGCCGGCCATGGCCGCGACGACAACAACTTCACTCTCGATGGCGTGGATGCCGGTGGAATCTCCAACCAGCCGCAGAAGTCTCAGATCAGACTGGCCGTCCCCACTTCTTCGCTCGCCGAGTTCAAAGTCGACAGCACGCTGTTTCCCGCCGAAACCGGCGTCGGAACTGGCGCCCAGATTGTGATGGCCTCATCGGGAGGCACGAACGCATACCACGGTGATGTCTTCGAATTCTTCCGCAACGATATCCTGGACGCCCGCAATCCTTTCGCGCTGCAGAAACAGCCCTTCCGGTTGAACCAGTTCGGCGCAAACATCGGCGGGCCGATCGTCAAGAACAGGACTTTCTTTTTCGCCGCCTTCGAAGCGCTCCGCCAGCGTCTGGATCAAGCACTTCAGGGCTTTACTCCCAGCGCGTCCTATCGATCCACGCTGCTTGCTCAATCCCCGGCGCTGGCTCCGCTGATCAACGCCTATCCCGCCGGAACTTTGCACCAGGCGAGCGATCCTACCACCGATCTTTTCATCGGCCTTAGCCGGCAGGCGGCGGATGAAACTTCAGGCATGATCCGCTTCGATCACAGATTTACGGATTCGACAACAGCGTTCTTCCGGATCAACGTAGATGAATCCGTCATCAGCACCCCGCTCGGCAATCTTCGCGACCGCACCATCGCGGACGCGCGTCCCATCAATGGCGTCATCGCGCTGAACGAAGTTCTATCGCCGTCGATGCTGAACGAAGTGCGTCTCGGCTTCAATCAAGTCGACTTTCGCAGTGCGCAAGCAACGCCCCTGCCGTACAGCCTGAAAGTAACTGGTTTCACCACCGTAAGCAGCTCGAAAACAAAGGAAGAAGACGACACCTCAGCCGCGATCATCGACAATTTGACCTTCACTCGCGGACGGCACTCCATCAAGGCCGGCGTCGAGGTTCGCCGCGTTCTCACCGATCCCGGAAGTTCCGCCGACGGCACTCTCACCTACACCAACCGCAACACTTTCTTGTCCAACACGCTCGACTCGGCCGGCGTCACCTCCACTCTCCCGCTCAAGCGCCTGCGAAAGACGCAGATCTTTTCGTTTCTCCAGGACGAGTACAAGCCCACTTCCACATTGACGTTGAATCTCGGCGTTCGCTACTCGTTCTTCAACGTCTTTCACGAGACCCAGGGCCGCGCGGTACCCTTCGACTTCGCCACGTGCGGCGGCCTGTGCCAAACCGGAGCCGAATTCTCCGCCCCGCGCACCAGCGATATCGACCCGCGCCTCAGCGTCGCCTGGGCTCCGGCCGCGTTCGGTGGTCGCACTGTTGTTCGCGCCGGTTTCGGCATTTACCACGGCGATGGACAAATGGAGGACCAGAACCTGCCCGCGTCGAACGACGTCGCAAGCTACTCGCTCAATTCGAAGCTCATCTCCGGACTGACATATCCCATCGCTCCATTCCTTGCGACGGCTCCCGGAATCCTCTCGCCCCGCGCGCAGAATCGGAACCGCAAGGATGAATACGCCTCGCAATGGGGTGTTTCTGTTCAGCAGGAGTTACCCGCGAGTCTCGTCGGGACGGTCGGCTACTTCGGAAATAAAGGGACTGACCTCCAGACCATCACCTACGCCAACGTTGCCGATCCGATAACCGGAAAAGTTCCGTATCCGCAGTACGGCCAGGTTCAATACCGCACCAACGACAGCAACAGCACATTCAACGCACTGCAGCTTTCACTCCGGCGGACCATGCATGCCGGGTTGCTGCTCGGCGCCAACTACATGTGGTCGCACGCCATCAACGACGGTTCTCTCGGCGGCGGGGAAACCGATGCCACGACGCCCGAGAATGTCTTCTGCCGCGCTTGCGAACGCGCCTCGAGTTCCTCGGACATCCGCCATTTCTTCGCGCTGAACTCCGTCTATCGAATTCCCTATCGAGCGCACGTTCTGCGGCCGGTCTTGAGTGGATGGTCGCTCAGCGGGATCGCAACAGCGCGCAGCGGCCAGCCGGTGAATATCACCATCAGCCGTCCTGCAACCGCAGTTCCGGGTGGCTACAATCTGACCCAGCGCCCCGATGTCGTGCCTGGCGTCTCGCTAACGCCTCCGGCAGGTTCAACGCCGGCGCAATGGTTCAATCCGGCAGCATTCTCGTTTCCGGCGGCCGGCACGTGGGGCAATGCCGGCCGCAACCTCGGCCGCGGTCCGTCGCTCTATCAAATCGACCTGAGCCTCGCCAGACGCATCGACCTGCGCGAACGCATCCATCTCGAAATTCGCGCGGAAGCGTTCAACCTCCTCAACCGCGCGCAACTCGGCGCCCCCATCAGTGACGTAACGGTCCCCGCACAGTTCGGCGTGATTCAATCCACCATCAACACCACCCCGATCGGCTCCGGGACCCCAAGGCAGATTCAGCTCATGATGCGCCTCTCGTTCTGACTAAGTGGCGCAGGTCACCGACCTGCCAAAGGTTCTTCAACAAGTTCCTACTGCACCGCGATCGTGACCATCGGACTGGTTTGCCCCGCGACAGTAAGTGTCAGCGGTACCGCATCGCCCGCCGGCAGCCCCGGCGGTAACGCCGCATTGACTTGATATAGACCAACAAAGCCGGGCGTAAGTCCGGAGAACGCAGGCGTAATATTGACGCCGCCGATAGACACCTGCACTGGGTTGACCGTTTGAGACAGGCCTCCCGGCGCGCTGCCGTCCTGCACCGGAGGATTCACAGGACCGAGTCCCGCGCAGAAGATCACCAACACATCCCCTGCACGCGCGGGCGATCCAGGCTTGGCTTCAAACTGCGTCTGCGACCCGCCCTCAACGCGCACCGCGATGACGATGCCTTGTGTAGCCGACACGGAACCATCGACGAACACGGCCGGTTGTCCCGGCGCGACATCAACCGAAATCGGCTGGGAGTAAGTCACGCCTTGTGTGATCAAAACCTGCTGTGTCGTGTTTGCGTTCACGCCATACGGTACTTGCAGGTTCACCTGGCCAGGGCTCACGTAATAGAGCGGCGCGGATTGCCCGCCGATTACCACCGAAGTGTTGGAAAGCTTCGATGTCAGCGGAACGGTGCTCGCGGGCAGAGCTTCTTGGGACAGGCGCTCGCCGTAAATCGACACGATCGACCCGGGAGCTAGTGGAACGAAGGCCTTGCCGCCTGCCGCCGCGACAATGCCCGGCCGATCGAAGACCGGCGGATCAGTTTGCGTTTGGAGTGTTCCCGGTATTTGCCGCTCGCCGTGGAGCACCCCCTTAGGATCGGTCGCTTGCAATTTCAGAGTTACCGGCGAGGCCGCGGCTCGCGTCTGCCAGGTTGTTTCCCAATGTCCGCTCCCGACACCGCGCAGGCTAAGCGGCGGATCACCATTCGAGAAAGTCACCGTCACCGAACCTGCATCCAAGGTCAAGCCGCAGTCGTCTCGAACATCGACTCCGAGTGCCACCGGCCATCCAGCGGACACCGTGAACGATTCTCCAAGCGTGGTCAGCGCCGTAACGAGTGTAGTCGCCTTGCACGAAGTGTCTGAGTTAGGAGCGGCAAGCGGTAAACTGCTCGAAGTTCCTCCGCCGCCCGCGGCAACCACCACCGAGACCCCCACAGTGCGGACACGGCCATCCGAGAACTGTAAGGTCACCGATCCGCTATAGACGCCGGGCCCCAGGTTGCCGATGATCGGTTGCACCACGATGCGATTGGCTCGCTGCGGATCGAGCGTGCCGTCCGTAGGCAAGATCGCGATATTGAGTCCGGGATCGGTCGCCACAGAGCTGCGGAACGTCTTGGGCGCCGCTGCAATGTTGTACAAGAGCAGATCCTGCGATCCAGGAGAGCCTGCGCTCTGTAATGTGGCGAAGAGTAACTCCGCGGTTTGCGTCACGGCGCCGATGTCGGTCCCACTGGGCAGAACTTGCAGAAAGATCGTCACCACCTGCGGCGAATTCGCTGCATCGGGTGAATCCACCCGCACTTGGCCGTAGTATTTCCCGGGAGCGAGGCTCGCTGGATTGACCGTCACCGTGACGGGAGGAGGAGACGCTGCAGCGTCCGAAGCGCCGCTCGTGGAATCCACCTGTAGCCAGTCGGGACCACCGGAAAGCGTTGACTTCGACACCGTCCAATTCACCACGCCCGTACCAATGTTGATCACCCCGAAGGCTTGCGGCGGAACGACACCGCCCTGGGAAACACCCAGAAACGAAAGACCACTTTGCGAAAGCAGCAACGCCTTGGCAATTGCGCTGATGGTCATGACCACCGCGACGGTCTGGGTTGATCCGCCCCCGCTGATCGCGATCGTACCGGTGTATGTTCCCGGCGCAAGCGAGGTCGGATCGGCAGTGACGTTCACGCTCGCCGGTGCGTTCGGCAATGCGGTACCGCTCGCCGGCGAGACCGATAGCCAGTTTCCGCCAACGTTCGTTTGTGCACTGGCACTGAAGGCGAGTTGGCCGCCGCCCGAATTCGAAACCATGACGGGAAGCGTGCGCGCCTTGCCGTTAATCGGGAACGGGAATGAGAGACTCTGTTTATCGACCGAAAGCTGAGCGGGCTGTGACGCTGTGACCGTAAATGAAACCGCGATAGTGCGCGTAGGCGGAGTCGCGAACTGAGTGGCGATGGTGATGTTCGCCGTGTACGTCCCGGGATTCAGGTTCGAGGGATCTGCTGTTACCTCAATCAGCCGAGGCAGCGCGCCCGTAGACGGTGAGAAGCTCAGCCACGGCGCATTCGAATCGGCTTGTGCGGAATAAGCGATGCCCGGCGCCACGCTGAACAGGCTGATGTTCTGTCGCGGCGGAATCGCGCCGCCGGCCGACCCCGTAAATTGAAGTTGCGCGGGTGAGGTTTGAACGGAAGGAGGCGTCGCGAGAACTTCCCGCACACGGTTGTAGTAGAGGTCGGTAAAGAGGAGATTGCCGGCGGCATCGACGTAGATCGCTCCTGGATTGGTCGTGTTCGCCTGGGTCGCAAGCCCGCCGTCGCCCAATCTTCCAGCCACTCCGTTTCCGGCCACTCGGGTAATGTTCCCGTTGGCGACCTTGAGAACACGTTGGGAATAATAGTCAGCGATGTAGACGGCGCCTTGTGAGTCAGTCGCTAGCGCGTAAGGCCCATAGAGGGAGGCAGCGGTCGCCGCCCCGCCCTCTCCGGTGCTGCCGGCTGTACCATTTCCTGCGAAGCTGTTTATGATTCCGTTGCTAATCTTGCGTACCCGGTTGAAAAAGAAGTCGGCGATATAAATATTGCCGGACAGATCGACGGCAACGGCCACTGCTCCGATCGACGCGCTTGTAGCTGGTCCGCCATCGCCCGATGATCCCGCCACTCCGTTGCCCGCCACGGTCGTGATCGTGCCGCCTGAAACCTTGCGAATGCGAGAACTGCTGTCGCAAACATAAAGGTCGCCCTTGGAATCGATGGTCACACTCAACGGCTGGTAAATGGGCGCGGCACTAGCTGGCCCACCGTCTCCGGTATTCGACCCGCTGGGAATCTGGCCGTTTCCTGCCACGGTGGTGATAGTCCCGCCCGAGATTTTCCGGACCCGGTTGTTGTTTGTGTCTGCGACGTAAAGATCGCCATTGGCAGCTAACGTCAGGCCGGCTGGGTTGTTGAGGGACGCACTGACTGCGGGACCGCCATCGCCAGAGAATCCGGGCTTGCCGTTTCCCGCAATGGTGGTGATGATTCCGTTCGAGATCCTTCGAATCCGGTGATTGAACGTGTCGGAAACATAGACGTTTCCGTTGCTGTCCTCGACGATACCCGAGGGCGACCGTTGTCCCGTCGCCTGGCTCAAGCGTAACGACGCGCTGGTAGCGGGTCCCCCGTCGCCGCTGAAACTGAACAGTCCGTTTCCGGCGATGCGAACCAAGCTCCCGTCCGGCATCATCCTGTCGATTTCACCCTGAGTGCCGGTTGCATAGATTGCGCCTGCTGGATCGACATAACCGCAGCAAGCCGCAATCTTTGTAATGATCCCACCGGTGACTTTTCGGAAAACGTTGTTGATGGTGTCGTTGATGAAGAGATTGCCCGCCGCGTCGATGCTGATGCTCCCTGGCGACATTCCCGCGTTCGTGGCGGCGCCGCCATCGCCGGTCGGTTGCGAACTACCGTTGCCGGCGACGGTGCTGATGTTGCCGTTGGGCGATACCTTGCGGATGCGATTGTTCTTCTCATCGGAGATGTAGAGGTTTCCGTTCGCGTCCAACGCCAGAGAAAGCGGTGTGTTAAGCATCGCGGAGGTCGCTGGCCCGCCATCGCCCGAGAACCCCGCGACGCCGGTGCCTGCAACCGTGGTTACGATACCGTTGGCAAGTTTGAGCACTCGATGTCCGGCCACCGCAAACCGGAAATCCACGAAGTATACTGCGCCACTGGGATCGACTGCGCCCAGCGGAAACGCCTGTGACCCGCTCTGCCCAGGCACACTCGCGATGGCTCCCCCCGACACCTTGCGAAGCGTGCTGAAACGGGTCGCTGCGTAAACATTGCCCGCGGCATCCAAACCAAGGCCCCGCGGAACGATGGTTGCGGAAGTCGCCGGGACACCTTCACCCGAGTCTCCCGCGATTCCGTTTCCTGCGACAACCATAAGCGTCCCATCGGGAGTGATCCGAAAAACCAGATTGTTGTAGTCATCGGCGAGGTAGAGGTTGCCCTTGCCATCGCCAACGATGGCGGAGATCTCACCGAGCGGCGAATCTAATGCGGCACGTGGCGTGGGCGGGAAGCTGAAGTCCGTTCCCGCGATGGTGGTAATAACCTGCGCTCCACCATTAGTTGCACACAGAAGAAAAGCAAGGACTGTCTTCGGCAAATCGCCCATAGCGCCGACGAATGAATAAGGATACCGCAGTCAGACCGAGTACTTTGAGGTCGAGGCAGCTCTCATGAGAACCAAGGTTCACATGGCGAAACCGCCAGAGGTACCGACGACGGACCGTAGTGAGTCAGTTCGAAACAAGTACAGGCCCGGTGGGTTAGCCGTGTTACGGCCAACTGGCATGGTTACCTGCAGAAGCCGACTTGCGAGGACCTATTCCGATTCACAGAACGATTGGCGAAGTCATTCGATGCTGCATGCTTTACTGAAGATCTCGTATGCCCAATTGACGTAGGATTCCTTGTACTCCAGTGCGCCCTGATACACCCCTAGCGACTTCTTGTAGTTGGTCCATAGTACCTTCGTCGACGTATCGTCGCCGACGTTGAGATCGAGATAACATTCGATCGCCGCGGCTCGGCGGTTGATGTCGGCCTTCCGAAGACCCTCCGGACCTTGAGCGGGGAATACTCGAAACGCCTCCAACTCGGGCAGCATTGTACCGCGCATATTGTTGGGCATGGTGAGCCTCGACAGCCGCTGATGAGCATCAAGCTCCTCGGCGTCGTTATCGAACAGGAATACCACCTGGTTCTGTACGTCGATTTTCGCAAGTCCTTCCGCGAACTTGACCAAATTGCCCGTTCCTGAAAACGCGTGACTTTCACTCCCGTCAAAGAAGCGGAAGAAGTCTGCAATTCCGGGTCGCAATAGCGCCAGAGCGTGTTTCAAAATGTGTACGTCGGAACTACCCTCCGTCGCTATGAGGAATGTCTCGGTGCGCCGGGCGTTAGGAATAAACTCCTGCTCCGTTGCCCAACCAGCGACGACGAGCGGCCCGTACTGCCAGGTCACCGAAGCGTTCTCGTTCGCCTTCCCCTCCGCCAGGAGTCGCATGACGGAGTCAGGGTGCAGGATGTTCACCAGTCCACCGAAAAAGCTCCGCTCGGAATAGGCAATAACATCGGAGGATTCGTAGTTTGGTATTCGGTCCACCGCCGTGTCAGCAAAGCGCCCGCGGATCTTTTCTGCACGCTCTCCATTGGCACCCAACGTTCGATCCAACAGTAATCCCGCAATACCGACCTGAATCACTACAAGTGTCGACGCGTTCGAGCCCTGCGTGACCAAGACTGGATACAGCCCTGGCGTCAAGTCCGGCGGGATCGTGAAATTCACTTGATAAGCTCCAATCTGGCCCGGAGCGAGTCCCGAGAATCGCACCAGAGACGGTTTTCCGCCTATCGAGACCTTCGGCGTCGTTGTGGTAAACGAAAGTGGACTAAGCGGTGTCGTCTGCCCGGTCTTCAACGCCGGACTCGTTGGGACCGAGTCCCGTCATTTCGGCATTGATCGTTTCGCCCGGTTGCGCCGGAGCTCCTGCGCCAACCAGTACGCCGATAGCGTGTTGAAACACGCCTAGGCAGTGCTGAAGGTGAAGAATGCCGGTGCAAATGGCAGCAGCGTGATGGAGAATGCGGCCGAAGGCTGATTCTGATAGGTGACAACGACGGACGCTTTACCTGCGGGAAGTTCCACTGGAATTTGAGCGTTGACCTGCGTTGCGGAAGCAAAAAACACGTAGGGCGAACGCTGGGTGCAAAGCACAGAAAGCGTGCTGCAAAGAAAAACGAGTCTGCGCATTACTGCGCATTGTTACTCGTAATCTAGACGATCCATCGACCAGCACGCCAGGCTAAGCCAAGCCACGCGCTAACCGCGCTTCCCGCAATTGGGAACCGCAGATGTGTAAACCCTCCGACCGACCGGTTGGAATGTACTCAGCGTCGTGCCCATGGCGGCCCGGATCACCCCAAACCGCCGATGGATTGTGCAGCTTGGTGAAAAGTAGTTGAGCATCGCCGATGTAGCGCTCGCGAAATGCGCCTTCACAATAAGCCAAATAATACTCCCACATGCGCAAAAAGCGCTCGTCGAAGTTAAGCTGTCTCACCTGCTCGCGATGATCGAGAAAACGCCGTCGCCATTCTTCGAGCGTTAAAGCATAATGCAGCCCAATGTCCTCCAGATGTGACAGAGTCAGCGAGGTCGCGCGGCCGACGGAGCGGAGGACCTCGCTCAGTGAGGCCAACTCCGCGCCTGGAAATATCCGGCGTTGGATCCAATCTGAACGTCGATGGTAATCGGGGAATTGACGCTCGTTCATCGTAATCGTCTGGAGCAGCATGGCGCCCGCGGGCGTTAACAGCCGGTCGCAAACGCCAAAGAACTCATCGTAATGCCCTAGGCCAAC
>Ga0335082_10002906_pt1 | contig 18551 bp, 16 predicted proteins | sample Lox_Sample_41_FD_206718 | JGI IMG/M metagenome (GOLD analysis project Ga0335082, IMG submission 206718) | Soil microbial communities from Loxahatchee National Wildlife Refuge, Florida, United States - Lox_Sample_4.1 | ecosystem: Environmental > Terrestrial > Soil > Wetlands | place: USA... | reverse complement strand
GATCTGCTTGATCAGCCCCGGCGGCTCCACCGTGCCCACGATCGAATACACATTCTGCGGGGAAGACGCGGTGTGGGTCAGCAGTACGACGTCGGGCTTGCCATCGTTGTTGACGTCCCGGCCGGTAACGCTTTCCATCACCGCATCGATGCCCCAGATCTCGAACACCGCCTTGCCATCGGCGGCCAGCACCCCGGCGTAGCACGGATTCGCCGCGTCGTCCGTGGCCCCGATCTTCAGCGAGTAGCCGTCCCACAGCGGCCGTTCAAGACTGCCGCGCCCGTTGACGCAGCCGTTCGCCGCCGTGGCCGTCTCGCATCCCAGTAGAAGGAGGAGAAGACAGAAAAGCCTGCGCATCCGCATGAGAGTGTCTTTCATCATGGCGCGGCGGCGTGCAGAATGCAACCGCCCCTCCCCGCGCCGTCCGCGCTACTCCGGCCGTATCCCCAGCTCGGTGTACAGCTCCGCCGGACGATAGATCACCCCGTCTTTCATCACCAGCCGGGCCTTGCGGATGTTGCTGATGTCGGCCGTCGGGTCACCGTCGAACAGGGCCAGGTCGGCCAGCTTTCCCGCTTCGATGGAGCCCAGTTCCTGGTCCATCTTCATGATCTTTGCGGCGCCCAGGGTCGCATCGCGGAGAACGGAGGACGCCGGGATGCCCGCCTTCACGTGAAGCTCGAGTTCCCGCATCAGGGCAAAACCCGCGGTGTCATCCGTGCCCGATTCGACCGGGATCCCCGCCTCATACATCTTTCCCACCAGCCGGACCATGTTGTCATACGACTCCCGGTATTGCTTCTCCAGCCCGCCCTCCATCGGCAAGCCGCCGGTGAGCAGCCCCCGCCGGAACTGCACCGGCATGCGGTCCGCGGCCGGCTTCCAGCCCTCTGGGACCTCCCCGGGAAGCGACGTGAACATCGGCTCGAAGGTTTCCAGGGTCGGATCGATGGCCGTTCCCTTCTGCTTCAACAGGGCGATGAAGGCCGTGACTTGCGGCGAGTCCAGCTTGATCTCGCGGAAGCGCTTGCCCGGCTCGGTGAACCGCGCCGGCGTGCGCGTTTCCTTCACGTCGGGCATGAAGTTCAGCGCCAGGAAGTTGACGTGCTGGATCTCGTCGAAGCCCAGCCTCACGCACTCCTCCGCCGTCATTCCCGACGGGATGTGCCCGCTCACCCGCATGCCGCGCTTGTGAGCTTCCTCCACGATCACCGGCACCAACTCCGGCTTGATGGAGCTGTACACCTTGATCTGCACGTACCCGAGCTGCTTGTACTTTTGGATCTCGGTGCGCACTTCTTGCGGCGTGGATACCAGCACCTTCGTGGGACCCTGGTACGGCCCGGGTCCGTCGAGGAAGCCGGCCATCACGATGCGCGTCCCGATCTCCTGTCCCGCCTCGATGCGCTTGCGCCGCGCCAGCAGTTGCTCGGTATCGTTGGCCAGATCGCGGACCGTCGTCACCCCCGCCGCCAGATTCAGCATGCCGTCGTTGTCGGCGACGTGCGCGTGCATGTCCCACAATCCCGCCAGCAGCGTCTTCCCCGATGCATCGATCACTTCCGCGCCGCTCACCGGCGCCTTGCCGGTCGGCTGCACGGACTCGATGCGGTTGCCTGACACCGCCACGTCCTGCCCGCGAACCACCTTCCCGCTCCGGGCGTCGAAAACATTCGCGTTGCGCAGTATCACCTTGCCTGCCGGGTGGTGGGCCAGCTTCTGCGCCACTTGAGCGCCGCGCGCCTGCTCAGTCTTTCCCTGGATCTTCATCAGCTCCGGGCCGGCCGCCTCCCAGCCTTGTCGGATCATGAGGAACCAGCCGCCGGGGTCACCGAACGCGAAGGCGTCGCGACTCGCGTCCAGCCAGATGTAGGTCGGCGATAGGTCCAGCCCGGTCATGGCATACAGCGTCACCCGCTGCGACTTGTCGCCGGCCTTGGCTTCCTGCTCCGAGATCTTGCGGATGGCCGCTTCGCCGCTGGGCAGCATCGGAAGCTTTCCGCCGGGCGCGTTCCTCAGCGCCTTCGCCAGCAGAAAAAGCTCTGCCGGCGTGCCCTCGATCCCGGTATAAAAAGCGGGTCCGCCGAGCTTCTGCTTCCCGTCTTCCGCCTTGTTCTTCCACGATGCCACGCCATTCGCGACCGTGAAATGCTCCTCCACCGGCGCCTTCAAGTAGTTGACCCCGGTGGTCTCGATAGAACTGGGAATGCCGTCCGCTCCCATCGCGATCACCGCGTCCTCTTTGGGCCCGCGTCCCCGGTCATTGAACTGGTAGAAGACGTGGACACGCCCGTCCGCCGTCTTCCACGTCGCCAGCTGCCCCGCCGGGTTGCTCGCCATCTGGATGGCGTACAGCGTCGCGTCCTTCGGCACCGAATCCGGCAACGGCGGCGCCGCGTTGTGCGCGGCAGGGGCCTGGCCATAGGCGACGGCAGTTAGCAGCAGAATGAACGCAGCAACACAGCGATGAGATCTCATTGGCTTGTCCCCATTCTCCCCAGCTTGTGTGGCGCGGGCGTCCTCGCCCGTGGCCCGCTTCAGCGGGCATCACATCCCGTCGTAATTCGGCCCGCCCCCGCCCTCCGGTGGCACCCAGGTGATGATCTGGTACGGGTCCATGATGTCGCAGGTCTTGCAATGCACGCAGTTCGACGGGTTCAGGTGGATCTGCTTCCCGCTGGGCACATCCGACGCTTCCATCATCTCGTAGACGTTCGCCGGGCAGAAGTGTTGGCAGGGATTGCCGAATTCCTTCACGCACCGCTCATTGCAGATGCTGGTGTCGTGGATCACCAGGTGCGACGGCTGGTCCTCTTCGTGCTTAGTCCCCGAGTGATAGAGGTCGGTCAGCTTGTCGAACGTGACCTTCCCGTCGCCCTTGTAGTCGTTCAGCAGGTGCTTCTCGCTGCCGCCGTCGGCCGGAAGTTCCGCCAGCTTCTTCAGACGCGCATGGCCCGCGATTCCCGGGTAGCGGGCGTGCAGTCCGCGTCCGCCGGTGATCTGCTGCAATCCGGCGTGGAACATCCCTTGCCAGAAGCCGTGCTCGAAGCCCTGATGGAAGTTGCGCACCGGCCACAGCTCTTTCTTGATCCAACTGTTCTCCACCTTCTGCGCGTACGACCCAAGCTCCGCGGCGGAGAAATCGCCCTTCGCCAGCGCCTCGTACGCGGTCTCGGCCGCCAGCATCCCGCTCTTGATGGCCAGGTGGATCCCCTTCAGCCGCTGCGAGTTCAGGAATCCGGCCGAGTCGCCCAGGATCATCCATCCGTCACCTGCTACCGGAGGCACCGCCCACCAGCCGCCGTAGGGCAGCGACTTCGCCCCGTACCGGATCATCCTCCCGCCCTCTAGCAACTGCCGCACGAACGGATGCTCCTTGAAATCCTGCAGCACGCGCTGCGGATCCAGCCGCGGGTCCGGATAGTCCAGCCCGGTCACGAAGCCGATGGAAACGATGTTGTCCTTGCCGCCGTAGATCCAGGCCCCGCCGTACTCTTTCGTGGTCAGCGGCCAGCCCATGGTGTAAATGACTTCGCCCGCCGCGATCCGCCCCGACGGCACCTCCCACAATTCCTTCACCCCCACGCCGTAGGTCTGCGGATTGCGATCTCGATCCAGGCTGAAGCGTGCCACGAGTTGCTTCGTCAGAGATCCGCGCGTGCCCTCGGCCAGGATGGTGACCTTCGCCTTGAGGTCGTATCCCGGCTCGAAATTCCCTTTTTGCTGATTGGTCTTGTCGACACCTTTATCGTCGGTGCGCACGCCGATCACGCGCTCGCCCTCGATCAGCAGCTCAGACCCGGCGAAGCCGCTGAATACAGTGATGCCGGTCTCTTCGACCTTCCCGCCCAGCCACTTCACGAACTTGTTCAGCGAGATGACGTAATTGCCGTGGTCGCGCAGCGGCGGCGGCGTGATGGGCAGCTTGAATCTGCCCGTCCGCGTCATGAAGTAGACCGCTTCCTTGGTGACCTCGGCGTCGAGCGGCGCTTCCTTCTCGAATCCCGGCAGCAGCTCGCGCATGGAACGCGGATCCAGCAGCGCGCCCGACAGGCAGTGCTGCCCCACTTCGCGCGCCTTCTCCAGCACGTAGATATTCTCTTTCGTGAGCTGCGCGTCCGGGTGCTTGGCATTGTGCTCGTCGATGAGCTGCGACAGCCGCAGCGCGCACGCCATGCCCGCGGGGCCGCCGCCGACGATCACCACGTCGGCCTCCATCTGCGGGCGCTCGATGCCTTCGAGAGGTTTCCTGAAGATGAGCATTCAAAGTCCTATCACGGATTCTCACGGATCACACGGATCGAGTCCTGATCCGCGAATCCGTGGCGATCCGTGGTTACGCTCCGGCCTTTGCTTTCTTGATCTCCTCGACCAGTGGCGGCACGATGTCGAACAAGTTGCCCACGACGCCAAGATCCGCGATCTCGAAGATGGGCGCCTCCGCGTCTTTGTTCACGGCGATGATGGTCTTCGATCCTTTCATCCCGACGATGTGCTGGATGGCTCCGCTGATCCCCAGCGCCAGGTACAGTTTGGGCGCCACCGTCTGCCCCGACGACCCGATCTGCCGTTCCATCGGCAGCCAGCCGTTGTCGCATATGGGACGCGACGCCGCCAATTCCCCGCCCAGCGCCTCGGCCAACTGCTTGGCAATGTCGATGTTCTTCTGCTCCTTGATCCCGCGCCCCACCGCCACGATGATCTCCGCCTGGGTCAGGTCCACCGCCGCCTTGGCTTCCTTGAACGGAGCTTCCGGCTTGGTGCGGACCTTGGACGCGTCCACGTTCACCTGCACCGTCTCCACCGCCGCCGTGGCGCTGCCCTTCTCCGCCTGGTCGCCCCGGAACGCGCCCGCCTGGAAGGTGACGAACCAGGGCGCATCGCTCTCGATGGAAACGTCGGCCGCGAACTTGCCCTGGAACATCTGCCGCGTGAACAGCAACTTCCCCCCTTGGTTGCGGAAACCGACGCAATCGCTGACCATGGTCCGCCCCATCGAGGTCGCCAGTTGGGGCACGAAGTCGCGCACCTGGTAGGTGTGCGGCATCAGCACCAGCTTCGGCTTCTTGTCGGAGATGAACCCGCGCAGCGCCTCGACGAACCCGTCCGGCGTGTAGGCGCCCAGCGCCGCGCTCTCCAGCGCGTGCACCTTCTTCACCGCCGCGCCCGCGACCTCCGCGGCCACGCTGCCGATGCCCGCGCCCACCACCGCAGCCTCGATCTCCCACTTGGTTTCCGCGGCGATCATCTGCGCCGCCCGCACGGTCTCCCACGAGACCCGGTTCAGCTTCCCTTCCCGCTGCTCGACTACTACAAGAATGCTGTCAGCCATAACAATCCTTTATGAAACCTTGAAACGTGAAACCTCGAAACCCTCTTCTTCAGCCTCGGTCCTCTAACGCCCTCTCCAGCGCCGCCCGCCTCTTCATGACGAACCCTGTGACGATCAGCGCCAGCGCGATCAGCGTATCGATCCCGCAGATGGTGATCCAGAAGTCCCCGCCCGCGCGGATGTCCGATGGGATGAAGATCAGGACGAACATCACGTCGAAGGCCAGCAGGATGGTGCCGATGATCAGCAACGTGGTCCCGCGCTGCCACTCGCGATGGATGGGCTCGGTCGGAACGCTCACAATACCCGCACCTCGTTTCTCAGCTTCTCCACCAGCTTCTTGGCCACTTCGGCGGGCGCGCCTTCCAGCATCTCGGTCTTCTTGGTCTTCTGCGGCACGTACAGCTTCTCGATCTTCTGCTGGTTGGGCCCCAGCGCCGCCTGCACCTCCGCGGCAGTCACCTTGCGCAGCGGCTTGTTCTTCGCCTGCTTGATGCCGATCAGGGTGGCGTAACGCAGCTTGTTAATGCCCGACTGGATGGTCAGCACCGCCGGCAGCGGCATGTCCACGAACTGGAAGAACCCGGCCTCCAGTTCGCGCTTCACCCGGATGCCCGCGTCCTTCTTCTCGATCTGCATGATGATGGTGGCGTGCGGCCAGCCCAGCAGTTCCGACAGGATCACCCCGGTCTGCGCGAAACCGTAGTCGTCCGATTGCAGCCCGGTGAAGATCAGGTCGAACTTCTCGTCCTTGATGGCCGCCGCGAAGGCCTTGGCGGTATTCATGGCGTCGAACCCGGTGAACTCGTCGCCTTCCAGGTGGATGGCGCGGTCGGCGCCCTTGGCCAGCGCCTCGCGCAGTACCTGCTGCGCCCGCGCCGGGCCGGCGGTGATGGCCACCACTTCGCCGCCGTTCTTCTCCTTCTGCCGCAGCGCCTCTTCCAGCGCGTACGCGTCCGGCTCGTTGACCTCGTACGACACGTCTTCGCGGATCCACTTCCCGCTCTCGTTCAGCTTCAGGGGCGCATCTTTCTGCGGCACCTGCTTCATGCATACCAGGATCTTCATGAGGACCTCTTCCCGACTTCCCGGATCATGTTGGGACGGGCCCTCGCCCGTCCAAATCGCTAACCGTTCTGCCCCTGCTGCGTCTATCGGAATGAAAGCCAGCTACACAACATCGGCCGGCAACATCAGGCAAACCAGGAAGTATAAATGACGCGCAACATTGTAGAAACTTCGCGGGCGATGAGATGGGATGAAGGCGCTACTTCCAGTCGCCCCAGCGCCATTCTGGGAATCGCCTTCGGCATGATGCTCGCCCTCATCGCCAACCTGATGCTGCGCTGATCGTGTGGCACAGCCGCCCCCGGCTGTGCAAATGGGAGTCGGCATCGCCGGCTCAGGACCGAGCAAAACTTGGACTGATTTTCGCGCGGCAGTTCGCGCGCAAGCGGGACCGCGTCCGCTTCGGACTCGGTGCGTCGTCCCTCGGGAACTGAGCCCCTCTTCGGGACGACAAAAACGGCGCCGCAGCTCTGCGGCGCCGTTCACCGTTGGGGAGTTGACTATTTGTCTTTCCGTTCCGCCGAGACGCCCGTCCTGCTGTTCGCATTCACGGTGGCAGCCGATCCGGCTGCATTCACGCCCGCCTTGGTCGAGTTCGATCCATTGGCCCCGACCTTCCCGTTGCCCGCCGCCGCGTTCATCGTGGTGCCGGAGCTGGCGTTCGCCTTCATCTGCATCTGGCGTTCCTTCTCCTGACGCTTCGCTTCCTTCTGCTGTTGCTTGGCGGCCCTCTTGTCGGCCTTCGCCGAAGCCTGCGTCTGCTGGTTGACGCTGGCGCTGGTTTGGCCCGCGATAGGACCTGCGGCGTGCGTTGTGCCCTGCGCCGTCGAGTTCACCGTCTGGCCAAGGCCCAAGTTTCCGCCCAGGCCGCGGGTCTGCGCCGAACCGCGTGCGCTCCCCGAACCGCCCACGCCCAGCAGCTGCGCCGACGCCGGCAGCGCGATCAGTGCCATTGCCATTGCTGTAACCATCGAGATCTTTGCCAACCTCATATCTTTTCCTCCAGACCGGGCCGGGCTCATGCACCCCGCTCCGGCTCCGCCCACATCCACGGGCAGATGCTCTGGGTAGGAGCACTGCGCTTGCCAATCCGCGCTCTCCCCCTAAGTTGCTGGTAAGTGAATACTTACTTATTTTGTATCGAAATGAAATATCCCGGGATCGGGTAGTTTTTGCAGGGCCTAGGGAAAATTCCGGCCCTCAATCCAGGAAGGCTACGCTCTGTACTCCGCTGACCTCGATCCGCTTCCGGCAGCGCATGTTCTTGCACATCACCAGATCGTCCTTGCGCACCATGTAGGAGCGCGCCTTGGCGAACTTGGCTCGGTCGCGCTCATCGGCCCGCGGCGGCAACTGCCGCTTCTTGGTCCGCACCAGCCACGAAAGCTCGTATTCCCCCGACTGCTTGCAGTGCGGACAATTCAGCGTTGCCGGCTTCTTCTCTTCCTTCTCGTCGTAAAAATCGCGCTCATCGAGTGCCATCGACTTGATTATTGCATAACCGCCGCATCTGCCCCATGCTGGGTGCAATGCCGCGCCGGAAGAAAAAGACGTTCTCCGCCACCAAGGCCGTGAAGTCCGCTGCCCGCGAGCACATTGGTCCGGTTCCCCCGACCCGCCGCGTGCCCGTCGCGACCAAGAAGAAGGAGAAGCACAAGGCCACCCTGGACAGGCTGCTCTCCCAGGAATGACCCGTGTCACCCGGCGCTGAGCGCTGTCCCCAGCCGCTCCAACCCTTCCGCCGTCATCGCCGGCTCTCCCCCGATCCCCACCCGAAAGTGCCCCGGCTCCTCGAAGAACCGTCCGGGCACGACGCTGACTTCGTACTTCTCGCGCAACGTCCTGAAGAACTCCTCGGGCTCCCGGTTCCGCAGGCCTGGGAAAATGACTGTCCCATGCTCGGGCCGGAACACGTCCACGTTCTTCAGAGCCGCGTCCATCTTCGTCCGGTTCGCCGCCAGGATCTTCCTGGCCCGCTCGGCGATCTTCGGCAGATGGTCCAGCGCGATCACGCTCAGCAGCTCTGCCGGATGCGCGGCAGTGGCATTGAACAGATCGTTGAGGTGGAGCATGCGCTCGGCCAGCGCCGCCTCCGCCAGAATCCAACCGCAGCGCAGGCCGCTGAGCCCGTATCCCTTGGTCAGGCTGCTGGTCGCCACGAACTGCGGCCCCAGGTGGAACGACGACCGCGGCGCCTGCTCGAACATCGCCTCCAGGTAGACTTCGTCCACCAGCACCCGCGCGCCCACCCGCTCCGCGATCCTGCCGATCCCCCGCAGTGTCGCCTCATCCGTGTACGCACTGCTGGGATTGTGCAGGTTGGTGATGACGATCAGGCGCGTCCGCGGCGTGACCTGCCTCTTCACCTCATCCGGATCGATGCGGTACCCGTCTTCATGGCGACGCTCGAACCGCCGCAGGTCCGCCCCAATGTACTCGGCAACATCCACCAGCAACCCATAGGTAGGCCGCTCGATCAGAACCTCGTCGCCCGGGTCGAGCGTCGCCGCCATGGCGAGATGATTGGCTTGCGAGGTGCCAATCGCCTCCACCACGCAGTCCAGCGCCACCCCTGCCTTGCGCGCCAGCCTCTCCAGCAGCGGCGGGTATCCGAAGTCGTTCGGCCCATTGATCTCCAGGTCCTCGGGCCTTATCGCAAGCTCCGCCAGCGGATAGCTCATCACCCCGCTGCCGGCCAGGTTGTAGCGCGCCGGCGACCGCAGCTTCGCCCATTCCATGTAGCTCGATCGGATGGTCCGCTTCTTCACTTCCTCGCCCCCTCCCCCCGGCTCCACAGCGCGTACACCGGCACTCCCAGCGCCAGCATCGCCATCCCCAGCAGGCTGTTTTCCGGATAGCGATGGATCGTGTTCCCCACCACCGCCCAGCAGACCGCGATGAACAGCGCCGTGGTCACTGGATGTCCCGGCACACGATAGTTGCTCTGGCCGTCCCTTGCCCGCATCACGAACAGCGTCGCCGCCGATAGCCCGTAGAACAGCAGATCCATCGACACCACGTAGTTCAGGATCTGTTCGTACCGCCCGGACAGCGCGATGACCGCCGTCCACACGCTTTGCAGCACGATCGCCGCCACCGGCACATGCGTTCGCTGGCTGACCGTCCCCACGCTGCGGAAGAACAAGCCGTCCTCGGCCATGGCAAAGTACACTCGCGGGGCGGTCAGGATCGATTGGCTGAGGAACCCGATGGCCGACACTGCGATGGCCAGCGCGATGAACCTCACTCCCGGCTCGCCCAGCACCACCCGCATCACCGACGTCGCCGGCACCGTCGTCGCCGCCAGGCCATCCGGGCCCAGCGCCCGCAGGCAGACCACGTTCACCGCCACGTAGAGCGCGATCACTCCCGCCACCCCCATCAGCAGCGCCCGCGTCAGGTTCCGCCGCGGGTCCTGGATCTCTGTGGCCACGAAGTTCGCCGTGTGCCACCCCCCGTACGCAAACAGCACCGGCACCATCGCCGCCCCGAAATCCCCGAACAGACTCATGTGGAGCGGGCGCCCTCGCCCGCCGAATCCGACGATCGGATGCGGCTCGCGCACCAGCAACATCCCCGCCACCACCAGGACCGCGATGGCCACGACCTTCGCTACCATCAGTGCACTCTGCACCCGGCTCCCCATCTTCACGCCCATGCAGTTGATTCCGGTGAGAAGGGCCAGGGCTATCAGTGCGATCCCACGCTCGGAAGCCTGTATCCCCGTCAGCTCAACAAAGTACTTCGCGAAGGTGACCGTCACCGCTGCCATGCCCCCGGTCTGGATCACCAGCAGCAGCACCCAGCCATACAGGAATCCGGCGATGGGATGGAAGGCCGAACGCAGGTACGCATACTGCCCTCCGACATCCGGCATGCGCGCCGCCAGCTCGGCATACACGAAGGCCCCCAGGATCGCGATCGCTCCGCCCCCCACCCACGCCCCCAGGATGAGCAGCGGCGTGTGCACCTGACGCGCCACCACGTAGGGGTTGATGAAGATGCCGGTGCCCACGATGCCGCCCATCACCAGCATGGTCGCGTCGAACAGCCCGATCCGCCGCAGCAGCTTGGGCTCAGCGCCGTCTTGTCTGTCGGGGTTCGGTTCCACGCGGCAGCGAATCTACCACGACGCGCACGCGCCCACGTGGCGCGGCCGCCGCCCGGCGCAGTCCGCCTGGCAGGCGATTGAAAGTAGCCCAGCGCGCCCGCGCTGGGTAGGCCACGAAAGCAAAGAAAAAGCCCGCTCAAGCGGGCGATTGAGAATAGGCCAAGCGAAGCGGTGACCCTATGGACTATGCACTCTTCTGCTGCTTCGGCTGATACTCTCCCGGAACCGCTCGAAACGAGATCGCCAGCCGGTTCCAGCCATTGATTGTGACCACCGCGAGCGTCAAGTTCACCAACTCCTCTTCACTGAATTGCTTGCGGACGCGTTCGTACAACTCATCCGGGACATGGTTCTCGGAAACCAGCGTAACCGCCTCCGTCCACTCCAGCGCCGCTCGTTCACGATCGGTGAAAAAAGGCGTCTCTCGCCACGCATTCAGGGTGTAGAGCCGTTGCTCCGTCTCCCCCGCTGCGCGCGCGTCCTTCGAATGCATATCGAGGCAGTAGGAGCAGCCGTTGATCTGCGACGCCCGCATCTTGATCAGTTCCAGCAGAGAATGCTCGAGTCCACATTGCCGGATGTAGGTCTCCAACCCGTACATCGCCCGGCTCGCCGCCGGATTGACCTTGGCGTAATCAATGCGCGATTTCACATTCTTCTCCTTTCTCTAAAGAAGGATGTGCATCGAGAAAATCGGATTCCGCTATTTTTTGAGGACTACGCGCCGGGGCCCATGCGCTGCTCTGGACTCTGCACTCTGTGCTCAATGCGTGGCCGCGACCGGGCCCGGCGTCACCGTCCCCACCGCGTGCACCACGATGTCCACCTTCTTATCGACCCGTAGCACGAACGTGCTTGGGTCCTCCAATCCCCAGGCCACGTAGGGGATCTCAAAATGGACGCCGGCAGACAAGCGTCCCTCCGTCACCTGCACCGGCGCGGTCGCCGTGAACGGATGATCGCTTCCATGCAACGTCAGCACTCCCGCGATCTGCACCTGCGCCGTGCCGTTCGCCGGCACCGTGCCCCGGAACTGCCGCGCCGTGAAGCGTATTTCGGGATACTTCGCGCTCTCCAGCACTTCCTTGTGCATCTTCTTGTCGCGCCCTTTGCTGCCGCTGTCGCCGCTGGTCGCGTCCACCACGATCTCCCCCCTCGCCGCTGCGCTGGCGGCATCGAACTGCACCTGTCCACTCTTCACCCGGAATGTCCCGTGCACGGTGTGCATGGTGGCGCCCAGCGTGAACTCGACCCAGCTCTTTTCCGGGTCGATCTCGAACACCATCTGCTGCCCAGCCGCGCACGCCCCCAGCAGGAATAGGACGGCGAAACCGCGCCGAATCGTCTTCATGGGATAAGGATGGATGGGCGGCTACTGAAGTTTCGCCAGTTCTCTGGCGTACAGCCGGTTGCGGGGAAAATGTCGCGACAGGTCTTCCAGGATGCTGCGGGCCTGCTCGCGTTGCTTGTCGCGCAACGCCGCCACCGCCAGCAACAGCCGCGCATACGGCAACAGGTAGTGCCCTTTCTCCGCCGTGATGCGCAGCTTCTGCAGCCCGGCTTCCTTGTCCGTCTGCGCCCCGGTGATGCGCAGCAGCAGGCGCATCGGCGCCGACCTCAGGCTCAGCAGGTAGTTCTCCACCCCCACCGCCAGGTACGCGTCGTAGTACGTCGGGTTGGACGCCAGCAGCCGCTCCGCCATCGTCCGCCCCGTTTTCATGTAGTTCAGGCCGGCCAAGTCGCGCTTTTCCACCAGCGCCGCGTAATCGGCCCGCAATCCCAGGATCATCACTTGCGCGAACAGCGCGTCCGGGTTCTTGCCGTCCCGCGCCAGTGCTTTGTCCGCGATCTGCTGGCCTTTGCTCAGCTCGCTCTCGAACGCCTGCTTGGCTTTCGGGTCCGGGGCCAGCTTCGACCGGCTCTCGAACTTGTTATCGTCGATGAAGAGCTCGGTCTCCAGCACGTGCAGCCGGTCGAACTCCGAGAACAGGTACGCCGCCGCATCCGACACCGGCCCCAGCGCGTCGTCCGGATGGCTCCGCTCCCAGCCCTGGAACACTTCGTGCGCCTCGTCGAATTGCAGGTTGTACATCGCGCGGTAGCCCGCCTCCAGGCTTCCCGGCGCTGCCTCGGCCAGGAACTGTCCCTGCGCCGCGACCGCGGCCGCCAGATACAACAATCCCGCGATGAGCGGCCGAACCCTCATTACGCTTTGAAACCTTCTCTTCCCCAGGAGTTGTGGAGAACGGCCCGAAGAATCTACACCAAAATAGGTCGCCGGGCGACAGGCAACCGCTTCCCCCACCCGGCAGCCGAAAACCGAGCCTGGTGACGCCGGCCCCACCGCCCTGTGACGCCCGTCACAGGATACCGCAGTCGCTTCCGCCATAATTCAGGCGATCATCTTCCTCAGAGAGTCGAGCTAGCTCCCATGGGTCGCATCGCGCGTTTTCTTCCCCGGCCGGCCGCCACCCCGCGCCTGGACCGCGGCTGGATCATCGCCAACCACAAGCTGGTCTCTTTCCACGCCGCCTTCCTCAGTTCGCTGCTCAGCATCTCGCCCAACGTGGCCTCCCGCCTCGATGTCATCCGCCAGATGTTCTTCGGCTTCGAGGTCTTCATCTCCGCCGCCATGTGGTATCTGGCCTGGCACGTCAATATCGCCGTGCACGAGATGGGGCACTACCTGGCCGCGGTGCGCACCAACAACTTGCGCCCCGAATTCGCCGCCCCCGCCCAGAAGAAGCTCGAGCAGGGACTCGCCGGCCGTCTGGCGTGGTATGCCGAGATGTTCCTCAAGATCCCCTACGGCGCTTTTCCCGGAGTGAACAAGGAATCCGGCAGCTTCCACGCCAGCGTCAAGACCCAGAACCTCGCCGTCTCCGCCGCCGGCCCCCAGATCAGCAAGACGCTGGCCCTGCTCACTTTTCTCCCCGGCATCCTCCTGGTCCTGATCGGCATGCGCGGCCATGTTCCCGCCGCCGTCTACGCCGGACGCCTGCTCTTTACGGTCGGGGTGGTCGCGCTTTTCGATTTCCTGCTTTCCGATCCCGGCAAGTACAAGGCTTTCCGCAGCCGGCAACGGGAAGCCGCTGCCCGTTCCGCCGAAGCCAAGGCTGCCGAGCCGGCTGCCATCGCCACCGACGGCCGCAGCGGACGTCCCGCCGAACTGCGCCGCAAGCTCCGCCTGCATCGCCTGCAGGAAGTGAAGCTCGACGATGGCCGCGTCGTCTTCGCTCCCTGGGAATTCCGCAACTCCATCATGGGTGGACGCCACACCGAGGAGATGGGCGGCAACCTCAGCTTCCAGGAGTTCATGTTCATCCCCCTCACCGCCCAGGACTACATCGAGGCGCAACGCGTCACCAACATGCTGCAGAGCCGCGCCATCCAGATCATCCAGGATTCCGAGGGCCTGAATTTCGTCGGCATCGGACTGGAGGGCGGCATCGTCGCCTCCTACGCCCGCGAAAAGGGCGACGTCCTGCCCGAAGAGCGCGCCCTCCGCGTCGCCGTCCAGGCCATCGAGGAGTGCGGCTTCGTTCCCGACCGCGACGTCTGCCTCGCCCTCGATCCCGCCGCCAGCGAGCTCTCGAACGCCTACCGTGAGAAGACCGGCGAGAACGATTCCGTCGGCCAGTACCTGTTCTGGCGCGCCGAAGACCCCAAGGTCCTGACCACCGATGAGATGGTCGAGCTCTATGTCTCCTGGGTCAAGAAGTACCCCATCGTTTCCATCGAAGACGGGTTCGCCGAGGACGATTGGGAAGGCTGGAAGAAGCTGATGAAGGCCCTCGACGACGAGATCCTCATCATCGGCGACGACCTGGTCACCACCAAGGACACCACCATCCAGAAATGCGCCGACGAAGGCCTCATCAACACCGTGCTGGTGAAGGCCAACCAGATCGGCACTCTCAGCGAGACCCTGCTCGCCACCCGCACTGCCAAGGAGAACAACCTGTCGCTGGTCGTCTCCCATCGCTCCAAGTCGCCCAACGAAGTGATGGAAGCCGACATCGCCTTTGCCATCGGCGCGCTCGGCCTGAAGTGCGGCGGCGGCGCCAACACCGAGCGCCTGGTCAAGTACGGACGCATCGTCGAGCTGATCGAGCGCGCCCAGAAGGGCACCAAGGTCACGCGCGCCCTTGACCCCGACCTCGCCATCGCCGACATCACCGCCCACGAAGAGCCCACCAATGCCGGCATCCCTTCGGTCGGCGTCGTCATCATGCTCGATAACGGCATGAAGTTCACCGCCGCCACTCCGCTCGGCACCTCCGCCGGCAGCGACGAGGCCATCCACCTCATCGACAGCATCATCGAAGCCGGGCCGCTCACCCGCAAATTCCCCCAGTACTTCGTCTTCAACGAGAAGGACAAGACCTACCGCCTCACCGACGATGCCAGGAAGTCCGCCCCCAAGGAAGGTGGCGAGTTGGCCGAACTCTGGGTGCGCGCCAGGCGTTACGGAGGCAAGGGCTGCCTGAACGCCGTGGACAACGTGATCGAAGTGGTCGCCCCGCGCTTCCTCGGACAACGCATCTCGCAGCTCGGCACCCTGGTGGACATCGATCGCGAGCTGCTGCTCATGGAGCTCGACCTCGCCGTCAAGCGCGGCAAGATCGCCGCCAATGCCTCCGCCGACGAGAAGATCCGCATCATGCAGCGCAAGGCCAACCTGGGCATGAACGCGGTACTGTCGTTGTCGTTGGCTCTGGGACGCCTGGTCGCCGCCCGCGATGGCAAGGAGTTGCCCGAGATCCTCCGCGACCTCGAGCCCATCATCGATCGCGACTACCTCTACGGCATCAAGGCGCCGGCCGTAAAGGACGAAAAGAAAGCGGCGTTGACCGTGTAGTCAGGCCGCGGGAGGTTGAACGCTCTCTGTTACCGTGCTTTCGGACGCGCGACCGATGGCCGAGCGCGCAACGCCCGAGGGAGCGCGTCCGAAAGCACGGTGACTCCTACTCCGGCCCCGGCACTGCCATCTGCTCTTCCTCGCAGATCTTCTCCAGCTCCCGCACCGACCACTTGGCCTTGAAGTCGTAGAAGGTGGAGTACGGTTGCTGCAGCAGTTCCAGCACCCTTCCCGATTGCGGGTCGCTCCACTCGCACATGGAGTGCCGCGCTTCTTCCAGCGGCGCGCCCGCCAGCTTCAGCGTGATCAGGCTCTTCACGTTGCCGGCGTGCAGGTACAGTTCGTCGAGCCCTTCGCTCAGGATCTTCTTCCGCGCCTGCAGCAGCTTGCGCTCTCCCATCTTGTGCAGTACCTGCATGTACTTCTCGAACAGCACCCACTCGTTCACCAGCATCGCGATCTCGGAGGGGCTGAAGCACTTCCAGAACGCCACCGGGAATCGCACCGACAGGAAGCGCCCCAGCATGAACGCTCCCGCCGCGTACCCCGAGAGACGCTCGTGCGTCAGCTTCTCCACCGCCAGCTTGAAGAACTTGATCTTCCGCTCCAGCGTCAGCATGTCGAAGACCCGGTTCTGCACCAGGTGATCGCCGATATCGCACTTCAGCACCTGCTCGATGTACAGCTGCTGGTGGTCGTCGAACCACTGGTTCACCAGTTGCCCGGCTTCCTCCGCCTGCTCCCGCAGTTCGACGTTGACCAGCCGCGTCACCTCGTCCAGCGTCGAGATCTGCCCGGCCATCAATCCCTTCACCAGTTGCAGGTAATAGCGATACGCGTAGGCCACCGAGCGGAAAGCCTCGTACTCCTCGGGCGCGATCTCCACCGGCTCGCCCTTCATGTAGCTCAGCAGCCGCGCCGGCTTGAACTTCCCTTGCCCCTCGTACATCGCCTGCCGCCGTGACGACACCGTGATCCAGTCTCCCTCTCGGATCTCGCGCCCCGCCGAGTTCACCAGCCGCCCATCGTCGAGCGTGACTCCGTTCTTCTCCACGCTCAGCAGCGCCGGGATCCCCAGGTTCTGGCAGATGGTGACCACGTGCACCGCCGCCGACGTCAGGCTGATGATGGCATCCATCTCGCGCATCACCACCGAATCCGTGGGGATGAAGGTCTTCTTGCACAGGCACACTTTCTCGCCCCTGGCCTTGGCCCGCAGCGCCGCCTCCCCGGAGAAGTACACCTGCGCCGTCACCGCCGACCGCGGCAGCACCGCCACCCCCGTGGCGAAGCTGTTCAGCACGCTGTACACCTCCTGGTCGATGGTGTCGCTGCAGATCTGCTTGATGTGATACGGCCGGATCAACTCCGTCACCCGCTTCTTGGTGATCGTCCCCGCCTTGTGCATGTCCACCACCGCGGTCAGCGCCGCCCGCCCTGCCATTCCCGTCTCGTTCAGTTGCAGCATGGCGAACCACTGGTAGCGGCTGGTGGCCTCCACCGCGAACTCGATGGTCACCGGCGACTCGAATTCGATCTCCAGCTCGTTCAGGTGCGGCATGAAGTGGTAGACCGCCGGGAACGCCTCCCGGATCTCCTCCCGCTCCCCGAACGCCGTCGACTCGATCTCCGCCGTCCCCGTCATCATCTCTTCCCCGAAGATGTTCCGCGCCGTCTGCAGCTCGCTGCCCGACCCGGTCTGCGTGTGCCGGCTGCACAGCACCCCTGCGTACGATTCCTCCGCCCGCACCGTGCACACCATCTTCTGCATGATCAGCGACGGATACGGCTCGCTCCCGCGCTCGCTTCCCCGGCACAGCGTCAGCAGCAGGTCCTTGTTCTGCTCGTAGGTCTCATAAGAGTGCCGCACGATCAGCGCCGCCTGCGCGAACGGGTCCTCCACCAGCGCCGGGTCGCTCTGCCGGATGATCTCCCCGATCTGGTCGATCAGCCGGTCTACCTCGCTGGCCGGCAGGTCGGAGCGAACCGCGCTCACCAGCCCCGCGTGTTTCTCGCTGTCCAGCGCATTGCAGATGTTCCGCAGGTTGTTGAGAAACATGCGGCGGGTCACGAACCGCCCGTACATCTGTTCCAGGCACGTCAGCGTGCGCTCCGCCACCCCCACGTTCAGGTATGTGTCCATCACCCCGGGCAGGTACCGCGTGGTCGCGCTGCGGATGGCGAACACCAGTGGGTCGCGCGAGCATCCCAGCTTCTGCAGGGTGAGGGCCTCGAGCTGTTCGATGGCCTCGGCCAGGTACTTCTCCGCCGGCTGGCTGCGCTCCAGGAACGCCTGCGAGGTCAGCACCACGAAATCCGGCACCGGGTAGCCTTCCTGGCTCAACCTCAGCAGGATGTTCCCTTTCTGGCTGATGTCCTGGTCGGAATGGGCGCCTTCGCTGGTGCAGGGGACCACGAACCGGCTCTCGGTCGCCTCCCGCACCGCCGCCTTCCTCAGCGAGGGATGCTTCTCGTTCAGCTCCCGCAGCTCGCCGGCGGCCTCCCGGTCCCCGCCCCGCGATTGCAGGATCAGCCCCAGATATTGCTTGGATCTCTCGAAGTCGTTGTCGCAGAGCAGCGGGATGTCGATCTCGCTGACCACCAGGGTACCGCTCTCCCCGGTCTCGGTTTCGTACTCCACCACGGGCGGCGAATACCCCGGCCGCCCCGGCATCGCCCGCTCCTGCTTCAGATAGTGGAGTTGTTTGTGGGTCAGCAGGCTGCGCTGGTTGAAGTAATTCCCCCGCACCCGGAAGTCGCGGATCGCCAGCGCTGTGGCCTGCTTCATCCCTCGATTGTAGGAATTCTTGGATCCCGCTGGCTGTGCGCTTCGTCACACCAGCCATGAACTGGCGGAAGCGTGTGCGGGTCGAACGCACCCGCGACGGGGCGAACCCGCCGCGCGCCGGTTTTGAAGTTGAGGCGCTTAGCGGGCGTGAGCGAAGCGGGAGCCCGCTGACGAAATCCTGAGGCCTCCTCGCCGAAGGAACACTGGCGGAAGCGTGTGCGGGTCGAACGCACCCGCGACGGGGCGAACCCGCCGCGCGCCGGTTTTGAAGACCGGGAGGGTCACCGGACCCCATTCGCTTCCGCGCGCTGCCAGTGTAACTTACGCCGTCTTGCGGGCTGCCGCCTCGGCCAGCTTCCTCTTGGTGAAGTACCAGTCCTTCACCTCGTGG
>Ga0335082_10002905_pt1 | contig 18555 bp, 16 predicted proteins | sample Lox_Sample_41_FD_206718 | JGI IMG/M metagenome (GOLD analysis project Ga0335082, IMG submission 206718) | Soil microbial communities from Loxahatchee National Wildlife Refuge, Florida, United States - Lox_Sample_4.1 | ecosystem: Environmental > Terrestrial > Soil > Wetlands | place: USA... | reverse complement strand
AGATGCGTCCGAGGAGACTGGCGGGAACGTGGCGCTGCTTGATCGTCGACCACATGATCGTCCCGGCTGCCTCGAGAGCGTTGAAGAGCAGACACGCGAGCATCAGCTGCGGGATCGTCTGCGCGAGACCGTAGCCGACGACCGCGAGCGTCGCAACGGTCCAGCAGAGGTACATCCACGTAATGTCGCGGCGGGGCTGCCCCCGCTGCCCGACCACGACGGCGGCACCGACGGCGCCGATCCCGCCGGCCGCAAACACCAATCCGAGATCGCTCGGCGATCCGTGCAGCACGTTCTTCACCATGTACGGGACGAGCGTCTCGGTCGGCCCGAGGAAGGCGAGATAGGCGACGGCAGCCGAGAGCAGCGTCCCCCAGAGCCACACGTGGGATCGGACGAACCGCCACCCATCGCTGAGCGCCGCGACCGCCGAGGACGGTGGCGCCGTCACAGCCGCGGCACGTCGCAGGAAGAGCACCGTCACCGCCGACACGGCGAACGACCCTGCGTCGATCGCGAAGGCGGCGCCGACACCGACCAGCGCGATCAGCCAGCCGCCGAGCGCAGGCCCGATCAGGCGCAGTGCGATCGGGCGCACGAACTGGTCGAGCGCGTTCGCCTGCGCGAGGTCCTCCGGGTCGACGATCGTCGGCACGATCGACTCGAAAGCAGGCGTGAAGAACGCCGCACCGACGCCATAAGCGGCGACGAGGATCGTCAGCATCGTGAAGTCGAGGACGTGCGCCGCCGCCAGCAGCGCGAGCAGCCCGACCACGAGCCCGCGGGCGAGATCGGCACAGAAGAGAACGCGCCGCCGGTCGAAGCGGTCGCTGATCACGCCGCCGACGAGGAGGCACGCGATCGTGGGCACGGTCATCGCGATGCCGACGATCGAGAGGGCGGCCGGCGTGTTCCAGAGCGAGTACGCGGTCCACGCGATCGCGACGAGGAAGATGCCGTCGCCGACGAGCGAGGTGGTCATTCCCGTCCACAGGAAGCGGAAGTCGCGCGAGCGAAGCGGCCTCAGCAGTCCGATGCGGCTCGTGCCGCCTGGGCGGTCGAGACCCTCGAAGTTATGCTGCATCGGAGTCGAACCGCGCGGAGATCGACTCGCCGTGGTTGCTCAGGTAGTCGTCGAGCGGGCCCTGCGGCATCGGCCGGCCGAACAGGAAGCCCTGCCCGAGCCCGAAGCCGAGGCTCTGGAGCGAATCGATCTGATCGCGGCGCTCGATCCCTTCGGCGACGACCTCGAGGCCGAGGCGCTCGCCGATCGCCATGATCGCGGCGGCGAGCCCGTTGTCGTCGATGCCTCCGCCGAGGAACGAGCGGTCCATCTTGATGATGTCGACCGGGAGCCTGCTGAGGTAGCTGAGCGACGAGTAGCCGGTGCCGAAGTCGTCCATCGCGATGCGCACGCCAAGCGCCTTCAGGCGGTGCAGGCGCTCCGCGGCGACGTCCGCGTCCGCCAGCATCACCGTCTCGGTCACCTCGAGCACGAGGCACGACGGCGAGAGGCCGGTGGTCTCGAGGACGTCACGGATGTCGTCGACGATTCCGTCCGCCTGCAGCTGCTTGACGGACAGGTTCACGCTCATGCGCAGCGGCTCGGGCAGCGGGAAGCGCCGCTGGAGCTCGACCGCCTTGCGGCAGGCCTCTTCGACCACCCACTTGCCGATCGGGATGATCAGCCCGGTCTCCTCGGCGAGCGGGATGAAGTGGGCCGGCTGGATCTGGCCGCGTTCCGGGTGGTTCCAGCGCAGCAGCGCCTCGACGCCGTAGTCGCCGCCGGAGCTGAGGTGGACGACGGGCTGGTAGTAGACCTCGAGCTGCTTCAGCTCGAGCGCCCGCTGGAGCTCGGCGCGCAACTCCAGGCGCTCGACGACGCGCTCGTGCATCGCGGGCTCGAAGAGGCGGTAGCGCCCCTTGCTGTCGCGCTTCGCCATGTACATCGCGACGTCCGCGTTGCGGAGCAGCTCCTCGGCGTCCTGCGAGAGCAGGTCCTCGTCGCTGATGCAGATGCCGATGCTCGCGCGCGGGTAGACCTGCTTGCCGTCGATCTCTGCCGCAACCTCCAGCTCACCGAGCAGGCGCTCGGCGATCAGCGCCGCCTCGTCCGAGCCGCTCACGCCGTCGAGCAGAATCGCGAACTCGTCGCCGCCGAAGCGCGCCACCGTGTCGGCGGGGCGGATCGCCCGCTCGAGCCGGCGCGCGACCTCGAGCAGCACGGCGTCGCCGGCCTGGTGCCCGAGGCTGTCGTTGACGGTCTTGAAGTCGTCGAGGTCGATGAACATGACCGCGATCAGCGAGCCCTTGCGGACCGTCGAGCGCAGCGCGTGACCGACGCGGTCGGCGAACAGCGCGCGGTTGGCGAGATCGGTCACAGGGTCGTGGAACGCCTGGTGCGCGAGCTGCTCCTCGAATGCCTTGCGCTCGCTGACGTCGCGGCTGTTGAGCACGATCCCCTGGATGTGCTCGTCCTCGAGGAGCTGCGTGTGCTGCACCTCGAACTGGAGCCAGCGGCCGTCACTGTGGCGCAGCGAGCAGTCGAACGTGTGCGACTCCGTCCCCGCGCCGCCGCCGCCAGTGGTCATCGGCTGCAGCCGGGAGCGGTCGGCCTCGGCCAGCAGCCGGTCGAAGCGGTGGCCCTCGATCTCCTCGACGGCGTACCCGAGGACGCGTTCGATCGATGGGCTCTGGTAGGTGACGACGCCGTCTGAGTCGAGCACGGTGATCAGGTCGCTCGAGTGTGCGACGAGCGAGCGGAAGCGCGCCTCGCTCTTCGAGCGGTGGAGGTTCTCGGCCAGCGACGCGGCCTCGACCGCCAGCGACGCCTGGGACGCGAACGCCTCGAGCGAGTCGAAGATATCGGCCGGGACATGGGTCGGAGACTGCACGACGATCGCGCCCTGGTCCTCGTCCCGGACGGAGAGGCGGACGACGAGGGTGTTCCGCGCTTCGCCGAGACCGAGGGCGACGAGCACCTGCTCCGGAGGTGCAGCCACGGCAACGTGCTCGCGCATCCCCATCTGGCTGCGCAGCCAGGCGGCGGCCTCGGGTGAGAGGTCCCACGCGCCGGCGCCGTTCGACGCGGCGACCTGCGCGCCGTCGGCTGTCCACAGAGCGAGCCTGACCTTCGCCGTCGGGCCGACGATCTGGGCGGCGGACGCAGCGATCTCGTCGTTCACGCTTGCGCGCCCGACGGCCCCGACGAGCGCGACCCCGGCGTGCCTCAGCGCGAGCTCGCGCGCCGTCGCCCGCTCCTCCTGCCGGACGAGACCGGCCATGCGCAGCACGACGAGCAGGAACAGGATGGCCGAGGCGCCGATGACGACGAGAAGGTCGGTGTTGCCGAGCTCCTCGGCGAAGTGGATCCCCGGTGCGATCAGGCAGGCGAACGCCAGCACCGCGAGCCGCGTCGTGGTGAGCCGGGCCCGCGTGTCCGCGGCCGGCTCCTCGAGCGGGCGCATCGACGGGTGGAGAGCGGCCGCGCCCCACAGCACCAGGTAGGCGAGCCAGCCCGCGTCGTAGACGAGCTGGTGGTCGTAGGTGCCCGCGAGCAGCGCGTAGTTGTAGGCGCAGTCGGTGGCGAGCAGGGCGACGGTGCCGGTGGCGAGGAAATAGAAGGCCGGGCCCTTCGAGCCCGCCTGAACGGCGAAGCGGATGAGTGCTCCGAGCAGCAGCACGTCGCCGAGCGGGTACGCAACCGAGACGAGCTTCGCAAGCAGAGTCAGGCCGGAGAGATGCAGGTTCGGCGCAACGAGGAAGACCCACGAGAGGAGCGCGAAGCCGACGGTCAGGATCAGCGAGTCGACGACCGCAGCACGGTCACGGCCGTACGGGTCGCGGCGGCGGACGAGCAGCATCAGGCCGGCGAACAGCGCCGGGTAGACCGAGAGGTAGATCGCGTCCCCGAACGACGGGAAGCCGACCGTGCCGCCGAGCAGATCCGGATACGTGTAGGTGTAGAAGTCGCCGGCGACGTACAGCGACTGGCCGACGAGGATGAGCACCCACGCGAGCCACGCCTTCGGGCGGTGAATGTGGATGCCGGCGGCGATCGCGAGGAGCGACGAAACCCCGATCAGGTTGACGACGACGGCGTAGCCCTTGAGCGGCGGGACGAAGAGGTAGGCGGCGGTCAGGAGCGTGAGCGCGACGACGTACCACGCCCAGAGCGTCTGCCGTCCCGGCGCAATGCGCTTGAGAAGCGTCATGCCGCCTGCTCCGTGACCGACTGGAGGTCGAAAGTGCCCGCGAGCTTTCCGAGCACCTGGACGAGACGGTCGACCTCGGCCTCGGTGTTGGCCGCCGTGAGCTGGATCCGGAAGCCGACCTCGTTGCGAGGCACGAGCGGGTACGCGGCCAGCGTGACGTAGATGCCGTTCTCGAACAGGAACTTTCCGACGTCGCCGATCTGCTCGGCGCGCGCCAGCGGCACCTCGACGATCGGGAGCCCGTGCCGGTTCGGCGTCCGCACGCCGAGGCGATCGAGGCACTCGAGCACACGCTGCGTCTTCGCCCAGAGGTCGGCCCGCAGTACGTCGCCGCGCCGGTCGTTGATCTCGAGGCCACGCAGGGTGGTGGCGAGCGATGCGACCGGCGACGGACCGGAGTAGAGGTACGGCGGCGCGGCGGTCTTGAGCAACCGCTTCATCTCGGGCGGGCAGGCGATGAACGCGGCGAGCGACGAGTACGCCTTCGACAGGCCTGCGACCAGGACGATGTTCTCGTAGCTCTCGCCGAAGTGCCGGATGATGCTGTTCCCGCGGCGCCCGTACGGCGACGTCTCGTCGTCGCTGCGCTCGCCGATCACACCGAAGCCGTGGGCGTCGTCGACGTACAGGATCGCCCCGTGCTCCCGTGCGAGAGCTGCATACGAGGGGAGGTCGGCGACGTTGCCCGTCATGCTGTTGACCCCGTCGATGCAGATCAGCCGCGCGGTGGACTGGTCGCTGCGGAGAAGGGCCTCGAGCTGGTCGAGGTCGTTGTGCTCGAAGCGCTGGAGCGTCGCGCCTCTGAGCGTCGCGAGCTCCGCTCCTTCGTAAATCGTCTTGTGAGCGCGTCGGTCGACAAACACGGTGCCGCTGGCGGCGAGCAGCGGGATCACCGCCAGGTGGATCAGGGTGATCGTCGGGAACACGAGCGTGTCGGGCGCGCCCAGGAGCTCGGTGAGGCGCTCCTCGATCTGCTCGTAGAGCACCGGGCTGCCGAGGAGCCGTGACCAGCTGGGGTGGGTGCCCCACTTCGCGACGTACTCCGGGATCGCGTCCATGACCTCGCGATCGAGGTCGAAGCCGAGATAGTTGCACGACGCGAAATCCGCGAGCCAGTGGTCGCCGATGCGGATCATGCGGCCGTCGATCTCGTCGATCACGGCATCCGTCATCGGGTTCGACCGCTCGAGCTCGGCCAGATCCGAGCATGCCTGAAGCCAGCGAGCAACCCAGTCGTCGCTCGCCCTCCGACGATCCTTGCGCCGAGAGCCAACCGCAGCCATCGCCCGAATATCGGCGCGCCGGCGCGAAAACTTTATGGGCCAAAAGGCACGTATTGGGCGCGCCCGGGACCCGGCTCGGCGCCCAGAAATGGCTCAATCCAGTATTTCTTCATTTTGAAAAGTGTCGACCCACTGAGGAGGATGTCCGGCAGTCGATCGCGCGGATCGAAAGCAGCCCGTTCATCCCGCGCAAGGACAGCGTGCGCGGCTTCGTCTATGACGTGGCAACCGGCCGGCTGGACGAGGTGAGCTAGAGGCTTGATGCGGATTGCCGAACATCAACCCTAGTCCGCCCGAAGGAGGACGTATCAGGCGGGCCCGTCGCGGCTCTGAGAGTGAAAGCCCTCTCGGAAGGAGTCACACGTGGTTCGGCCTGGCGACACAATCCAGAATCCCGTCACCGGCGAGCGGATCGTCTTCCTCGCAACCTCCCGCCAGACCCGCGGCGAGGCCGTGGTCATCGAGACGCAGGTGGAGCCGGGAGGCTTCGTCGCGGCGGCGCACGTTCACCCGAGCCAGGATGAGCGGTTCTCGGTCCTCGAGGGCAGCGTGGGGTTCAAGGTCGGACGCGAGAAGATCGTCACCGTTCCCGGCGACGTGCTGGTCGTCCCGGCCGGAACGCCCCACCGATTCTGGAACGCCGGCGACGGCGTCGCGCGCTTCGTCTGCGACATCCGCCCTGCTCTGCAGTTCGAGTCGCTGCTCGAGACGATGTTCGCGCTCGCCGAGGCGGGCCTGACGAACCGCAGGGGAATGCCCGGCCTCCTTCGGCTCGCCGTGATCGCCGACGCGCACTTCGACACCGTCCGGCTCCCGTTCCCACCCGCATTCGTGCAACGCATGGGCCTTGCCGTCGCAGCCCCGCTGGGCCGCGCGCTGGGGATGAGCCCGACCCAGGTCCGCGACCAGGTCACGCCCGTGACCGCCTAGGAGGACGATGCGCCGTCATCGCCTTTTCCTGACCGCCCTGATCCTCGCAGCACTCGTGCTGGCGCTGCTCGGAGTCGTCATCGACGGCGCCGGCCGCGTGAGGACGCTGGGCCGGTTCGCCACCGGCTACTGACCCTCGTCAGCCGGCTGCCGCGCTCGGAGCCCGGCCGAGCTCGCCGAGGCCGTGCTCGAGCAGCGTGTAGCCGCGCTCGAGGTCGCCGCGCAGCCGCCTCGCCGCCGCGGGCCCGTGGCGTCCGGCGAGCGCCTGCCTGCGCGCGGCGCGGAAGAATTGCCGGTGCACGCTCACCATCAGGCCAGCGGCGATCCGGGCGTCGCGCTCGTCGACCCCGGGCTCGCTCTGAATCGTGGCGGCGAGCACCTGCGAGAAGTGCGCCATCAGCTCGAGCTCCTTCGCCTGGAGGGCCGGCGAGTCTTCGATGATCCGCGCGAAGATCGCGAACCCCGGGCTCGTCAGCCGGCTGCACTCGCCGACCTGGAGCCGGCGCAGTGCCGAGAGGATCGACTCGCCGGGCACGCGGCTTCGAATCGCCTCGACCATCGCCGCCTCGCGCGCGGGAACCTCGTCGAAGAACAGGTCTTCCTTGGTCGGGAAGTAGTTGAAGACGGTCTTCTGCGAGACGCCGGCGGCCGCGGCGACCTCCGCGACCGTGACGCGGTCGAAGCCCCGCTCGACGAACAGGCGCATCGCCTGGTCGGCGATCTCCGACCGCGTGCGAAGCTTCTTGGTCTCTCGCAGCCCCACCGCGGCAGTGTAACTTCCTGGTTACCGTTGCTGAAAGATTTCAGCGTGTGTACGTTTCAGGGATCGTCAGTCGCCGGAAGGAGCCCAGCTTGCTCGTTCGCCTCGCACACTTCACCGCACGCCGCCGCTGGTACGTCATCGCCGCCTGGTCCGCGCTCACGCTCTTCGGCGCCTACGCCGCAGGGCAGGTCTCCAAGCGCTGGTACCAGAGCTTCTCGATCCCCGGCAAGTCGGCGTACGAGGCGAGCCAGCGCACGCTCGACACGTTCGGCGTCGGCGTGCGGCCGCCGAACGTCGTCGTCTTCCACACGGACGGCGACGCGACGAAGAGCGCCGCGATCCGCGACGCGATGGCGCGCGCCGCTTCCGCCACGCCGGGTGCGCTGACGAGCTCCTACTTCTCGACCGGCAATCCGATGTACGCGTCGAAGGACCGGCACACGACGTTCATGATGATCTACCCGCCCGGACCGGCGCAGTTCGCGACCACGAGCGGGGCCCCGGCCGAGCGCAAGGCGGCCGCGGCCGGCCTTCCGGCCGGCATCACCGTGCACGTGACGGGCCACGATCCACTCGAGGAGGCGAGCTCGAACGGCCAGACCGGAGGGCCGAGCGTGCTGGTCGAGGCGATCATCGGCGGCCTCGGCGCGCTCATCATCCTGCTGTTCGTCTTCGGGACGCTGCCCGCGGTGCTGATGCCGATCGTCGTCGCCGTGGCGTCGATCCTCAACACGTTCACGCTGGTGTGGGCACTCACCTACATCACGAACGTCTCGATCATCGTCCAGTTCCTGATCGCACTGGTCGGGCTCGGCGTGGCGATCGACTACGCCCTGCTGATGATCTTCCGCTTCCGGGACGAGCTCCGCGAGGGCAACGACGTCGAGTCGGCCGTCGTCGAGACGATGACCCACGCCGGGCGGTCGGTGATCGTGTCCGGCACGACCGTCGCGGTCGGCCTGCTCTCGCTGATCGTCCTGCCGCTCCCGTTCATCCGCTCGATGGGCATCGGCGGAATGCTGATCCCGGTGGTGTCCGTGACCGCCGCGATCACCCTCCTCCCGGCACTGCTGTCGGTGATGGGAGAGCGCGTCAACAGCGTGCGGGTGATGCCGAAGCGCCTGGTCAGCCCGGACCACCCCGAAGACGGAGGCTGGGGCCGCTGGGCGCGCTTCGTTCTCCGCCGTCCGCTCGCCGTCGCGATCGTCGGGCTGGCGATCGTGTTCGTGCTCGTGAGCATCGGCCTGCGGCTGAACCCGAACGAGGCCCAGCTCGCGCACTTCCCGGGTGGCGGCGACGCGATCCAGGGCCGCGACACCCTGGCCGCCGCCGGGATCAGCCCCGGCGTGATGAAACCGTTCAGCATCCTCGTCGAGCACGGCGGCAGCCCGCAGGCGGTCGCCGCGAAGGTGGCCGCCGTCAACGGCGTCGTGGGCGCCGAGGCACCCGCGTCGTGGCGCCGCGGGCCCGACTCGCTCGTCGAGGCATTTCCGGCGATCGACGGCGCCGCGCCCGGGATCCAGGGCATCATCAACCGCGTCAACGACTCCCTCGACGGGACGACCGGCACGCTCGGAGGCGTCGCCGCCGTCGACCGCGACTTCGTGCACGCGATCTACGGCAACTTCCCGTACGTGCTCGCGTTCGTGATGATCCTGACGCTGATCCTGCTGACACGGGCATTCCGCTCGATCGTGCTGGCGGTCAAGGCGGTGATCCTCAACCTGCTGTCGCTCGCGGCGGCCTACGGGATCATCGTCTTCATCTTCCAGGAGGGTCACGGCTCGTCGCTGTGGAACATCCCGGCGACCGGCGCGATCACCGCCTGGATCCCGCTGATGATCTTCGCCTTCCTGTTCGGCCTCTCGATGGACTACGAGGTCTTCATGCTCTCGCGGATGCGAGAGGCATACGACGAGACGGGATCGACACCGCGGGCGATCGAGCTCGGCCTGGCGCGAACGGGCAAGCTCGTGACCAGCGCCGCCCTGATCCTGATGTTCGCGTTTCTGGTGCTCTCCTCGAGCCCCGGCTTCGAGATCAAGGAGTTCGCGATCGGCCTCGCGGCCGGCATCATCTTCGACGCGACCGTGATCCGCGCCTTGCTGGTGCCGTCGATCATGGCGCTGCTCGGACGGGCGAACTGGTGGATCCCGAACTGGACGCGCACAGCGCTCTTCATCCGCGAGCCCGAGGGTGCCCGCGAGGCCGCGACGGAGGCTGCGAGCTAGAGGGTCGACTCGACGAGCAACGCCTGCGCTTCCCGGCCGGCGCGCATCTGCGCCCGGCCGGGAATCAGCAGGCCGGCGAGCGTGCAGAGGACGAGGAACGACGCCGCCATCACGAACGTCTCCTCGAAGCCCGTGACCGTCGGAACTCCGGCGACCGTGTGCCCGGCGATGAACGTCGCAGCGAGCTGGCCGCCGATCGCCCCACCGATGGTGCGCATCACGGTGTTCATCCCGCCGGCGACGCCGGTCTGCTCGGGAGGGACAGCCTGCACGATCAGGTTGCCGAGTGCCGCGAACGCGAGCCCGACACCGACGCCGAGGAGTGTCGCGCTCAGGAGCATGTCGTACGGGTGGCCGTGCGCGACCGCGATCAGCACGAACGCCGCGGCCGTGATCGCGGATCCGGCGACGACCGCCGCCTTCGAGCCGAAGCGCGCGGCGATGCGCCCGGCGGAGAAGCCGACGACCACCATCCCGAGCGTCGACGGCAGCAGATAGAGCCCCGAGACGACGACCGACGCGCCGAACCCGAAGCCGGTGCTCGTCGGAAGCTGCGCGAACTGCGGGAAGATGATGAACGACGAGTACATGCCGGCGCCGAGCAGGAACGCGGTCAGGTTCGTCGTCCAGACCCCGCGGATCCGCATCATCGTCATGTCGATCAGCGGCGACGCACTCCGCAGCTCGACCGCGACCCAGGCGGCGCACACGAGCAGCCCGGCGGTGAGCAGCGCGAGCGTCTTCGGCGAGCCCCAGCCCCAGACGATCGTCTGGCTGACCGCGATCAGCACCGTCGAGATCCCGACGCTCATCAGGACGGCCGCCACCCAGCTGGGCCGGCCCGGGACCCGCACGGGCGACTCGGGCACGAAGCGCCAGGTGCAGAAGGCGGCTACGGCGATCACGACCAGCGGCAGCCAGAAGAGCCACTGCCAGCCGAGGTGCTCGACGATCAGTCCGCCGGCGACGATCCCGACCCCCGCGCCGATGCCGAGGATGGCCGACAGCAGGCCGATGCTGCCGGCGACCTGCTCGGGCGGGAACTCGTCGCGCACGATCCCGAACGACAGCGGGAAGATCCCGCCCCCGATGCCCTGGATGACGCGGCCGACGATCAGCAGACCGAGCGTGTGCGAGACGGCGGCGAGCAGCGTCCCGGCGCCTAGCACCAGCAGTGTCCAGACGAGCACGCGCTCCTTGCCATACGCATCGCCGAGCCTGCCGACGATCGCCGTCCCGACCGACGCGGAGAGCAGGTAGCCGGTCAGGACCCAGGTGATCCCCGTCTCGGTCGCGCCGAGGTCGCGCTGGATCGTCGGCAGGGCGGGGACGACGGCCGAGCTCAGCACCGCGTAGGCGAGACCGCTGATCGCGAGGATCGCGAGGGTGACCCTCGGATGGAGCCGCTCGGCGTGGGCGCCGCTCACCTCCCGGAAGCTAGCGAACGAACGCCCCCACGCCGGTTCCTCCTTTCGGCGGAGGACGTTCGCCCGAACGGCGGAGCCGGGCGGCGATACCGTGGCGTCGATGATCGAGGCGAACGGGCTCACCAAGGACTACGGGAGCAAGCGGGCCGTCGACGGGCTGACGTTCACGGTTCGGCCGGGCGTCGTGACCGGCTTCCTGGGGCCGAACGGCTCCGGCAAGTCGACGACGATGCGGCTCGTCCTCGGTCTCGACGCGCCGACCGCGGGCGACGTCCGTGTGAACGGCAAGCACTATCGCGATCACGCCGCGCCGCTGCACGAGGTCGGTGCGCTGCTCGAGGCGCGCTCCGTGCACACCGGCCGCTCCGCGTACAACCACCTGCTCGCACTCGCGCAGACGCACGGGCTGCCGCGGCGGCGCGTCGACGAGCTGATCGACCTCGTCGGGCTGCACGACGTCGCGCGGAAGCGCGCGGGCCAGTTCTCGCTCGGCATGGGCCAGCGCCTGGGGATCGCGGCGGCGCTGCTCGGCGATCCGCACACCGTGATGCTCGACGAGCCGGTCAACGGGCTCGACCCCGAGGGCATCCAGTGGGTGAGGCATCTCCTGAAGGAGCTGGCGGCGGAGGGGCGGGCGGTGTTCGTCTCGTCCCACCTGATGAGCGAGATGGCGCTGACCGCGGACCACCTGATCGTGATCGGGCGCGGAAGGCTGATTGCCGACACGAGCGTCGAGGAGCTCGTTCGCACCGCGTCGGGGAACGTCGTCCTCGTCCGCTCTCCACAGGCGGAAGCGCTCCGTGACCGCATCGTCTCCGACGGCGTCTCGGTCGTCTCGAACGCGCCGGGCCTGCTCGAGGTGCACGGGCTGCCTGCCGACCGGATCGGAGAGATCGCGGCGGCGCACGGAATCGTCCTCCACGAGCTGACCCCGCAGCAGGTGTCGCTCGAGCAGGCGTTCATGGACATGACGCGGGATCAGCTGGAGTTCAGGACCGGCGAGCTCGTGACGGCGGACGCCGCATGACCGGCGAGGCCGGGACGATCTCGCTGCCGACGCTCACGACGCGGGGCCGCGTGACGCAGGCGCGCGTCGTCCGCTCCGAGTGGACCAAGCTCGCCACGCTGCGGTCGACCCGCTGGTCGCTGTTCGTCGCGGTCCTGCTGACGATCGGCCTGCCGCTGCTCTTCGCGGCGGTCACCTCGTCGCACTGGGGCAGCATGAGCCCGCAGGAGCGCGCCAATCGGCACCCGCTCGACATCGCACTCGCCGGAGTGAACCTCTCGCAGCTCGCGATCGGCGTGCTCGGGGTGCTGGTGATCACCGGCGAGTACTCGACGGGGATGATCCGCGCGAGCCTCACCGCCGTGCCGAAGCGCCTGCCCATGCTCTGGGCGAAGGCAGCCGTCTTCGCGGTCACCACGTTCGTCCTGATGCTGCCGGCCGTCTTCATCGCGTTCTTCGGCAGCCAGGCAATCCTCTCCCACCACGACATCCTGCAGATCTCGCTCTCGCATCCCGGGGTCACGCGCACGATCGTGGGCGGAGCCGTCTACCTGATGCTCCTCGGGATCTTCACGCTCGCGCTCGGCACGATCGTCAGGAACACCGCCGGGGCGATCGCGGTCTTCGCGGCCATCTTCTTCGTCATCCCCCCGCTCCTGAACATCCTCCCGACCAGCTGGAACAACGCGATCTCGCCGTACCTTCCGGATGCCGCCGGACGCTCGGTCTTCTCGCTGACGCACGGCAGCCACAGCCTCGGCCCGGGATCGGGGCTGGCCCTGTTCGTCGGCTACTGCGCGCTCGCCCTGGCGATCGCCGCGGTCGTCCTGCTCCGGCGCGACGCCTGAGCACGCGCCCGTCGCGGCTACCGTGACGAGATGATCTGGAGCTGGCTGCACCGAAGGCCGCAGCTGGTCGACCTAGTCATCGCCGTCGCCGTCTGGCTGCCGACCGTCGCCGTCGCGACACGCCGCCCCGACCCCGTCGCAACCGCGCTCCTCGTGACGGTCGGGACGCTGCCCCTGCTCCGGCGCCGCCAGGCACCGCTCGCCGCCGTCGGCGCCACGACCATCGTTACCGCCGCGATCATTCTGCTCAGGTCGCCCGTGCTTCCGCTGCAGCTCGGCGTTGCGCTCTACACGCTGGCGGCCTCCGGCGAGTCACGCACCAGGCGCGGCCTCGGGCTCGCAGCGATCGCGGTGGTCGCGCTCGCGCTGACGATCGCGACCGGCGACGACGGCTTCGGCAGCACCGCCTTTCACGTGGTGTTCCTGGCCGCCGCGTGGCTGCTCGGCGACGCGATCGGCGCACGCCGGGCGTACGTGCGTGAGATCGAGGAGAAGGCGGAGCGGCTCGAGCGCGAGCGCCTGACCGAGGCGCGCCGGGTGATCGCCGAGGAGCAGGCCCGGATCGGACGCGAGCTTCACGACGTCGTCGCGCACGCGCTCAGCGTCATCGTCGTCCAGGCCGGAGCGGCGGAGGAGGTGTTCGAGCTCGACCCGAAGCTCGCCGGGCCGCCGATCCGCGCGATCGACCGAGCCGCACGCGCCGCGCTCGCCGACCTTCGCCGGGTGCTCGGCACGGTTCACCCCGACGCGGAGTACGAGCCGCAGCCGGGGCTCTCGCGGCTCGACGGCCTGATCGACCAGGTTCGCGCAACCGGGCTCGACGTCGCGCTCGAGATCGAGGGCGCTCGGCAACCGCTGCCGGCCAGCGTCGACCTCTCGGCGTACCGGATCATCCAGGAGGCGCTGACGAACACGCTCAAACACGCCGACGCGCAACGGGCGCGCGTGCGCGTTCGCTACGGCGACGACCTGCTGCTTCAGATCCGGGACGACGGCCGCGGCCAGGAGCCGGGGAGCCGCGCGGGCAACGGCTTGACGGGGATGCGCGAGCGGGTCGCGATGCTCGGCGGCCGGGTGGAGGCGAGCTCGCCCGCCACGGGCGGCTACGTCGTGACCGCGGAGATCCCGCTCGGCGCTGAGCGGTGAGCATCCGCGTCCTGATCGCGGACGACCAGGCGCTCGTGCGCAACGGGTTCCGGCTGATCCTCGAGACCCGCCCGGACATCGTCGTCGTCGGCGAGGCGGCGGACGGCCGGGAGGCGGTGGCCGTCGCGGTCGACGCTGCCCCCGACGTGATCCTGATGGACGTGCGGATGCCGAACCTCGACGGCATCGAGGCGACGCGCCGGATCGTCGCGGCAGGGAGCCCGGCCCGAATCCTCGTCCTCACCACCTTCGACCTCGACGAGTACGTCTACGCGGCGATCCGGGCGGGAGCGAGCGGCTTTCTGCTGAAGGACGTCCGGCCGCGCGATCTGGTCGATGCGATTCGGCTGGTCGCCGACGGGAATGCCCTGCTCGGCCCGACGGTGACCCGGAGGCTGCTCGACCGCTTCGCTGCGGCCGCGCCATCAGGAGGCGACGGGTCGAGCCAGTTCGCGGCCCTGACGGCGCGAGAGCTCGAGATCCTGCGACTGCTCGCCGCCGGGCTGTCGAACGCGGAGATCGCCTCACGGCTGTACCTCGGGGAGTCGACCGTGAAGACGCACGTCTCGAGCATCCTGCGCAAGCTCGGCGTGCGCGACCGCGTACAGGCCGTGATCGTCGCGTTCGAGGCCGGCCTGGCGCCGCCGCACCTCGACCCGGCGCCGGCCGTGGGGGAGACGACAGAATGACGGCGTGTCGGACTCGAAGCGCCTGATCGACAACCTGCGTGTCGACCCCGGATCGTCCCCGCACCTCGCGAAGCGCGATCCCGACGCTCGGATCGGAGCGCCGGACAAGGACGAAGGGCTGGCGCACCTGACCGCGCTCGTGGAACGCCTCGCGCTCCTGCACAACCGCCTGTTCGCCGAGGCCACCCGCTCGGTGCTGCTCGTGCTCCAGGGCATGGACACAGCCGGGAAGGACGGGACGATCCGCCATGTGCTGACGGGGGTCAACCCGCAGGGCTGCCGAATCGCGTCGTTTCGCGAGCCGACGTCGGCGGAGCTCGCGCACGACTATCTCTGGCGCGTCCACGCGGCCTGCCCGGCGCGGGGCGAGCTCGTCATCTTCAACCGCTCGCACTACGAGGACGTCGTCGCGGTGCGCGTCCGGGAGCTCGCGCCGAGGCACGTCTGGCAGCGGCGCTACCAGCACATTCGCGAGTTCGAGCGGCTCCTCACCGACGAGGGAACCTCCGTCGTCAAGGTGTTCCTCCACCTGTCGCGCGAGGAGCAGCGGGTCAGGCTTCAGGAGCGAGTCGACAACCCGGAGAAGCGCTGGAAGTTCAGGGCCGGCGACCTCGACGACCGAGCGCGCTGGGACGACTTCGTCGCCGCGTACGAGGATGCACTGCGGGAGACCTCGACCGACTGGGCGCCGTGGTACGTCGTTCCCGCGGACCACAACTGGTCGCGGAACCTCGCCGTCGCCGAGATCCTGGTCGACGCCCTGGAGCGGCTCGACCCGAGACTGCCCGACCCGGAGCCCGAAAGCGAACGGCTCGTGATCAGCTGACGTCCGGCGGGCCGCGTGCGCAGCCCGCCGGGACGACAACGGCCTAGGGCAGGAAGTAGTTCGGGTTCGGCATCTTGTAGGTGTGGTCCGCATACCCGCCGACCAGATCGCTGAACTGGTCGCCGAAGTTCGCCACGATGTCGTACCCCAGCGACTCGATGTGGGCCCGAGTCGCCGTCTTGTAGTGGCTCGTCGTGCACGAGCCGTTCGGATCTCCGGCACACGCGGCCTTCAGGTAGTCCGGATAGTCGGCGACAGCGGGCTTCGTGAAGAGCCCGTCCTCGCCGTCGTTCAGCGTCGTCGGGGCCGGATAGCCCGCATCGACGCCGACCCCGTCGTGCGTGAGGTTGCCGAGCGTCGCGGCCTCCTGCGTGGCCGGCCTCCCGGTGATCCAGAAGATCGAGTAGCCGGCACGAGCCGCCGCCCACGTGAGATCGACCATCCCCGGGACAGCGGGGAACAGCTGGCCGTTCACGAACTGTGCATTCGTGGTCGGGTTGTACGCCCAGTTCGAGAAGACCTCGTAGTTCCACGTCGCGAGCGTCGTGTCGTCGACGTCGAAGACGATCGCCTTGGAAGGCGAGACGTGCGGGATCCCGCGGCCGAACAGCGTCGGCCCGGACGAGGACGCCACACGAGCGGCCTCTTGCGCGTAGTTGCTGTCGGGCGAGAAGACGCCGGTGCCGAGCGGATCGCCGTAGTAGTTCCTGATCTGCTGGCGCAGGACGTCGAGGTTGGTGATGTCGTTCGCCGATTGCGGTGTGATCGTCTGGATCGCCGGCCCGGCCGCGAGCGCGACCGCAGCGGTGACCGAGACGACGGTCACGAGGAACGTTGCAACTGCAAGCCGCGGCCTGCGTCGCAGGGCCCCGAGAACACTCATGCCTACCCCCTTGTTCGAGACGTTTGACGCCGCGAGGACGACCCTACAACGTCTCGCCGCACCGAAGCGCCCGATTGACGCTCCTGCTCCCCTTCGTCAGGATCCCCGTCTTCGCAAACGGCATCACCGACAGGATGGGAGGCGTCATGCTCCAGGAGTTCAAGGACTTCCTCACGCCGCCACCAGGAGCTGCTCGCAGCGCTGCGCGCGAGCTAGACGACGCCGCAGGTAGCGGCCGCGCGCTCGCGCGGCCGCTACTGCCGCGCGGCCTCCTTGGCCCGCTTCTCGCTGCGCTTCTCCTTCAGCGTCTTCTGCGCAGCTTTCTTCTGGAGCTTCTTCTGCTTGTCCGCGCCCTTCACGAACGCTCCTTCCTCGTGGGCCGTCCGACGCATCATCGCACGATGTGGCGTCGCGTTCGAGCGCGACCCAACCCGCACCGCACCTAGCCGGTGGTCCGTGCAGGGCCGCCGAAAGAGCCAGTGGCCGGACCCGGGGCCCCGTGCCATTCTCAACACGTGGGAGCGTGGGAGCGCCCGGGGGGAACCGACAGCCGCGAGGGGCGGCCGGTCAACGTCGTCACATGCCGCGAGTGCGGCCGCTCGAGCGGAGAGCACTGGCGGGGCTGGCGCGCCTACCGGACCGACGACCCGGAGACCTGCGAGCCGCCGGCGCTCGCGTTCTACTGCCGCGCGTGCGCGGAGCGCGAGTTCGGCGCCCGCTGACCGCGGTTCGGTTTCGCGTGGAGCTACGAGCTGAGCGCCCGCTCGACTCCGTCGAGTAGACGCCAGTTGGCGGCGAGCGCCGATTCGGCCCGCGCGAGCGCGGCGTCCGAGCGCCCGTTCGCCGTCGCGAGGCGGCCGGCGGCCTCCGCCGCGTGCTGCTTGTCGAGCTCGGCGTGCACACGGAAGTAGGTGGTCCCGGCGGCGTCCGGTGCGAAGCCGTAATGGCCGACGAGGCCGTCGAGCTTCGTCTGTGACACCGGCGGCTGCGACGCCTCGATCGCGTAGAGCACTGCGTCGGCCTCTGCACCGGGAGCAGCCGCCGCGAAGGTCGCGACCAGCTCCCGCGTCTCTGGCAGCGGCTCGGCCGGCTCACCGCCACAGGCCGCGGCGAAGTCGTCCCAGAGCGCGACATGAGCGCGCTCCTCGCGGGCGTGCTCGCTGTCGCCGCCCTTCGCCGCCAGGTCGGCGAGCGCAACAACCGCGTGGCGGTACTGGCCCGAATACAGAGCGAGGTCCTCGCACCGGAGCTCTCCGCGCTCCCACCGCTGGTAGAAGGGGTGCCGCAGGGTGTCCCACCGCCGGCGGGCCTCATCCAGCTGCGTGGTCAGATCCGACATCTCGAAGCCTCCTTTGCTCGCCGCACCTTCGCTGCTCGGACGCTACCCCAAACGCACGGTCCACCCATCCGTGGTCTGATCGACGAGCGGCAGCAGCCCGCGGCGGTCGCCAAGCGGCGCGACGCCGGCGAGCGCGAAGTCGAGCGCGGGGCAGGCACCGCCGTCGCTCGCCCGGTAGACCTCGACCGCGGTCGACGTCCCGGTCGCCGGCGCTCCCAGGTCGGCCGCGAACGCCTGCTTCCCGTCGATCGAGACCGTCCAGGAGGAGCCGCTGCCCGCGAATCCGATCTGAACCGGGACACCTGCTGTGACCGGCTCGAGCTCCGTCAACTGGTAACCGCTCGTCGTCTGGGCCTCGACGTAGACCCAGGCTCGGCCGTCGTCGGCATAGGCGCCGATCGCTCCTCGCCCGATCCCGGCCTGGAGCCACTCTTGCGGGACCTGCTGCGCGTCGCGCGCGACGATCGACGCGTACGCGAGCGCATGATCCATCGGCGACACGAGCACCGGCAGACGCTTCATCGTCAGCGTCGCCGTCAGGTCGGCCGCGGGCGCGCTGACGAAGCCGGCGTAGGAGTAGCCGGCCGGGCACGTGGGCAGAGGCTGGACGGTCAGGGCGAGCTTCGCCGGGGCTGGGAACGCGACGCGCGGAACCGAGAGGAGCAGTGCCTGGACGCCCGGCCCGTCCGCCGAGCAGCCGCGGCAAGGAAGCTGGCGGACGGTGACCGCTGCCGCCGCGCCGCCGCTCGACAGTTGCACAGCCTCGATCGGGCAGCATCCGGCCCGGGTCGCGACCGCGACCAGCAGCAGCCGGCGATAGCCGAAGTTGGTCGCCGCGCGCGCCCTGACGACGGCCGCCCTGAGGGGGGCGCCGAAGCCGGGAAGCGCATGCGCGACGTCGGCCGCCGACGAGAAGACGGAGACCTCCCACCCCGGCCCGGCAAACGTGCTCGGCGGCAGCAGACGCTTT
>Ga0335082_10002902_pt1 | contig 18562 bp, 9 predicted proteins | sample Lox_Sample_41_FD_206718 | JGI IMG/M metagenome (GOLD analysis project Ga0335082, IMG submission 206718) | Soil microbial communities from Loxahatchee National Wildlife Refuge, Florida, United States - Lox_Sample_4.1 | ecosystem: Environmental > Terrestrial > Soil > Wetlands | place: USA: Florida... | reverse complement strand
GGTCGGTCCATCCCATCGGCGTCCACATCTGCGCGAAGTCAGGGAAGCGGAACGATGCCGGCATCACCCCGGCGACCAGAAAATTTTGTCCGTCCAGCGTGATGTTGCGCCCGACGAGCTCGCGGTTCGCACCGAATCGCTCCTGCCAAAGCCGATAACTGAGAATCACTACACTGTTGCGGCCAGGCTGATCTTCTTCCGGTGAGAAGACCCCCCCGTACAACGGTGCAACGCCCAACGTCTCGAAGAACCCATTCGAGACCGCGGAGGCATCCACCCGCAGCGGCTTGTCCGTATCGGTCCACGTGAAGCCGTGATAGTTGTAGATAGCCATTCTTTCGAACGAATGGTTCTCCCGTTGCCAGTCCAGATAATTGGCTGCCGATACGGAAAACCGATCCATCCCGGGGAAGCTTTTTGCCGGAGGCGTGTGCCACACTCGAACCAGCGTGCCGGGATCCTTGAACGGCAACGGCCGCAGGAGCACGCCATTCACTACGCTGAAGATGGCGGTATTGGCGCCGATTCCCAGAGCCAGGGTCAGCACAGCGATCACGCTGAACGTGCGATTCTTCAGCAACTGCCGAAATGCATACGAGATATCTTGACGAATTCCACTCATGAAAAGCCCTCACTCGTAGCGCAGAGCCACGATGGGATTGACTCTGGCGGCTCGCAGCGCCGGAATGCAACTGGCCGCCATAGCCACGCTCACCAAAACCAGACTCACTCCGACGAATGTCGCGGGATCGAGAGGAGTAATGCCGTAGACCTGGCCCGCGACAATTCGCCCGCACAATACAGCTAAGAACAGCCCGGCAGCCGCGCCTGTAAGGGTTAACTTCGCGCTTTCTCGCAAGATGAGCGCCAGAAGGTCGCCCGGTTTGGCGCCCATCGCTGCGCGCACGCCGAATTCCCGCGTACGCTGTGCCACTGAATATGCCAGGACTCCGTAAAGGCCCATCGCTGCCAGCAGCAGCCCGACAGCGCTGAGCAGGCTGAGCAAATTTGCGCTGATCTTCGCTCCGAACAGCGAGCCCGCGATGTACTCGGTCATGGGCTCGGCATCAAAGATGGTCAGTGCGGGATCGATCGACGCAGCCTCGCGCCGCAATCCCGCTATCGCTTCATTGACGGAACCGGAAGTACGCAGTTGAAAGGTCAGGCCATACTCTGGACGAAAGACCTGGCGAATCGGGATATAGAAGTAAGGTTGAGGATTCTCAGTCAGCCGATGATACTTACTGTCCTTCGCGACACCCACAATCGTGAACCACTCACCCCAGCCATGAACCTTGTGGCCGATCGCATTCCGGCTGGGAAGAAAGCGGCGTACAAATTCCTGATTCACGATCATGACCTTGAGCGAACTCGGATCGTCATGCCAGTCGAAATCACGGCCTTCCATCAGCGGAATTTTCATTGAGTCGAAGAATCCGGGCGAAACGAGATCACGATAGATCTTCATGTTCTCGTTCGGCTTGGGAACAAATCCTTCGACCTCGAGCGTTTCCCAGTTTCCGCCGTGGAAGCCGAGCGGCACGGAGTCGTCGTAACTGATCGACGTCACGCCCGGAAGCTGCTCGAGCCGGTCATGCAAGCGGCGGCAGAAGTTATCCGTTTCCTGAGCCGTGTATCCGGCGGTAGAAAAATCGAATTGCGCCAAGGCTATTCCGTCGGGTGAAAAGCCAGGATTGACCGTTCGCGCGTTGCGAAAACTCTGTAGAAACACCGCGGCGCCCACCAAAGCCACAAAAGCCAGAGCGACTTCGGAGATCACCATCGCGCCACGCAAGCGATGCGCGTGCAGGGCCAGCGTTCCGGTGCGGCCGCCTTGCTTTAGTGCGTCATTGATGTTGGTACGCGCCGACTGCAACGCGGGCACCAATCCGGCGAGAAGCGTCACAATCAGTGCAAGCGCTGCGGTGAACGCGAATATCTGATTGTCGAGCGGCGGGGTCAGCAGTGTCGGGAACGCGACGCCGGGGAGCAACCAGCGCAATGCGCCAGCAAACCACTTCGAAAGAATCAGTCCGCCCAGGGCACCAGTAAAGACGATCAGCAGTGTCTCCGTAAGAAGCTGGCCGACGAGGCGGGCGGGTTTGGCTCCCAATGCGAGGCGAATACTGAATTCTTGCGTCCGGCCTGTGGCGCGAGCCAACAGTAGATTGGCAAGATTTGCGCAAACAATGAGGAGAACGACTCCGCCGATCCCCATGAGAATGGCCACGGGAGTCACCAGGATCGACTGCATGCCAAAGTGCGATTTCCACACGGGAAGCACCGTCGCTCCGATACCCAGGTTGGAGTCGGCATCTGCTTCTGCCATGCGGCGGGCAAGTCCCTGCACTTCCGCACCCGCCTGCTCGATGCTTACGCCAGGCGAAAGACGAGCCACCAGCATGAAGTTGCGCGTGTTGCGATCCTTCAACATCCACGTGCCGGTGTGCGTGATCTGGCCATACATCGTCAGCGGGATCCAGAACGAATACTCCAGGCCCGCGTGCAACCCATGGAATCCCTCCGGAGCCACTCCAATAACTGTCAGCGGCGTTCGGTTGACGCGCAAAGTGCTCCCCACGACAGATGGATTCATCCCGTAATGCGACTTCCAGTAATCGTGGCTGATAACGATGACGGCATGGGCGTTCTGCGCATCATCGCGTTCGTCCAGCGAAAAAAAGCGACCCGCTTCGGGCTTGATGCCCAACATGTCGAAGCCCGCGCCGGAGACCATCTCACCCCATGCACGCTCGAGTTCCGGGGCATCGCCGACAGAAAACAGGTAGCCTCGGTAGGCCGTGACGTTGTTCACCAGGCGCAGCCGGTCGCGGAAATCCCGAAAATCCAGATACGAAGTGGTGATGGGTTCGCCGTCGGGTGCGGTGTTTTCTATCGCAATGATGCGCTCAACATTCGAGGCGCCAGGAAACGGATTCAGGACCAGCGCACGCAGCCAACTGAAAATCGTAGTGTTGGCTCCAATCCCGATCGCGATCGTGAGCACCGCAACGACAGCGAACGTTGGACGGCTGCGAAGAGTTCGCAGCGCGTAGCGCAAGTCCTGAAACACGTTCGTCATTAGCATTCACTCCGTGGCTGCGGAATTCCCCGATCCTCTTACGAATTACGCCTGCACGTCGGCCAGCAATTTCTTCAGTTCTTCCTCCGCAACTACTTTGCCGTCGAACAGGTGCACTTCCCGCTGCGCGTGCTTGGCAAATCGCGGATCGTGCGTCACCATGCAGATGGTCGCGCCGTCGCGGTGAAGATCCGCCAGCAACTCCATCACGGCCTCGCCGTTGCGGGAGTCCAGGTTTCCAGTAGGCTCGTCCGCCAGCAGGATGGATGGTTTTCCACCGAGGGCACGAGCTACAGCAACGCGCTGTTGTTGACCGCCGGAGAGTTGTGATGGATAGTGCCGGACCCGATGAGCCATCCCAACGCGCTCAAGCGCCTCCATCACGCGTCCTTTCCGCTCTGCCGAAGGCATGCGCTGCCGATAGGTGAGCGGCAGTTCGACGTTCTCGTAAACCGTGAGGTCGCCGATAAGATTGAAACTCTGAAAGATGAATCCGATTTCCTGGTTGCGAATACGCGCCCGTTCGGCGAAATCCAGGTTCTCCACCGGTTTGTTGTTCAGAAAATATCGACCGCCAGTTGGCGTATCGAGTAACCCGATGATCGAGAGCAAAGTCGACTTGCCGCAGCCCGAGGGTCCGGACATCGCTACGTATTCGCCTTTGTTGACCGAAAGATGAACTCCAGACAGTGCGTGCGTCTCGATTTCATCGGTGTAAAAAACCTTCGTGAGATCACTAATCTGAATCAACGCTTGAGGTGCTTCCGTCATAAATCGTTCGCCTCTGTTTCTTGAGATTTGTTTGCTAATCCTGCAACCGAATGCGGTCGGTGTTATCCCATCGCGACATGTCGGAGAGCACCACTGTATCCCCTTCATGTAGACCCTCGATCACCTGGATCGAGTTCACGGAAGCGCGCCCCACTTTTACAGGAACACGCGTTGCATCGCGCCCGTCTCCATCGAGCTTAAAGAGACTGATCGTACTGTTCTCCTGGCCGAAGGCTGGACGTCCAACGTAAAGAACGTTGTCCAGACGCTCCAGATCGATCGTTCCGTCGACGCTCAGGTCCGGCCTCGCGCCATTCGGGATTTCACCTGTTAGTTTGACGTCGACAGTCACCGTTCCGTTTTGCACCGCAGGGTCGACTCGCATCACGCTACCGGCAATGACCCCGTTGTGGGTGTCAACCGATGCCGGCTCGCCGATTTGGACATCCCGAGCTTGGGTCTCGGCGATCTTCAGCTCGGCCATCAAGTGGTTAGGTTGAACCACTTTGGCAAGCATTGTGCCTGGCGTAACGTGTTGCCCCACATGCAGCGGCAGTTCGACCAGAACGCCGTCGATCTTGGCCCGCACCTTCAGTGCGTCGACCTGTTTCTGTTTCAGCTCAGCCAAGACTCGCATTTGATCTACTTTCGCCTGGAACTGCGCCAACTGCGCATCGATCGCCTTTTGCGTGCTGTCCAGGCGCTGATCTTCGAGTCCATTTCTGACAGTGAGTTCGTCCGCCTTGCTCTTCGACGCCTTGTAGGCGAGACCGGAGATTACGCCGAGTTCGTAGAGCGACTTGTCCGTTTGCGATTGCAGTTGAGACTGGTTGTAGTCCGCTTTCACGGTAGCGGCGCCAGCTTTCTGATTCATCAGATCGCTCTCCAGCTTCATCCGCTGGCCCTGGTACTCGGCCTCGGCCGCCTTCCATTGGAGGTGAGCATCAACGGCTGCCTGTTCCACGGTGGGATCACTCATCTCCACAAGAATCGAGTCGGGCTTGACCTGCGATCCAGGCAGCATGCGAATGCGGATGATGGTGGCTTCCGTTTCCGCTGGAATTTGCAAGACAGACTCTTGCGATGGCACAAGCGACCCGATTCCTCTTACTTGCCGCAACATGGAGCCGCGCTTCACCGAGTCCGTCCACACGGTACCGCGCTCCACAGTCGGAGCTGCTGGCTTCAGGCGATAAACCACCGCCGTTAACACGGCGATCGCCGCTACGCCGACGACAGCCATAACGATCTGTTTCTTGCGTTTGCGTTCTCTAAATTCTGGGCGCGCGATATCCATCACGGAAAGAATGGGCAATTGCGACGCCAATCTTCGATTAAGTCCAAGTGATTGCAGTGAATGGCCTTACGGAGGGAGCCACAAACCGTAGAAATGCAGCGAGTGTCCGTCGCACGATTCAACTGTTCATTTTTGGACAGGAGGTTTTTGAGTGCGACTCGGCAACAAACCGACGGACGAATGAGAGTCTCTGCCTCAAGTCGGAGCCCCGTAGCCTCCGCGTCTCCTCAGGATTTTGTGTCACGAACATTTTATTCTTTATTATGTCTATTTGTTTGATAGACTATTTCGCGTTAGGAGACCCGCAATGACTTCATTCTTTGAGCAGACCTGGTTCCTCTGGTGGATCGCCGCTATCGTCGTAATTCTGCGCTGGCACCATCTCGCACTCAGCGGGCCCTCCGATGACTCGCCAACCCAAGGCTCTGGTGGCCACATGGCACACTCCAAATCGTTCGGCGACTAGCATCGGTATTCCTCGAATACAGTTCGGATTGGTGGCTCCTTCAAGGTCTCGGCATCAGCACCCTCCAGCGCCCCCTCATTTATCATCTCAGTAGCCTCTCTGTGAACCGTCGCACCACAGAGTGGCCGCGGTCCTGATGCGATATCTCGCCCTTATCACGGTTGTCGCACCTCTTCTATATAGCTCCCTGGTGAGCTCTCAGTCCGACGCACCGAAACCAGTGGCACAACCCGCGACTCAGATCGAATTCGAGGACATCGCCGCCAAAGCCGGGGTGCGCTTCGTCACGATGAACTCTCCGACCCCGAACAAAAACCAGATTGAAACAATGGTCTCCGGCGTCGCCCTTCTGGATTATGACGGAGACGGTTACCTCGACATCTACCTGGTCAACGGCGCCGCCATTCCCTCACTGAAGAAAGAATCGCCCGCGTATTGGAACCGTCTCTATCGAAATAACCACGACGGAACATTCACAGATGTCACCGAACGCGCGGGCGTCGCTGGTGCGGGCTACGGCATGGGCGTCGCCGTCGGGGACTATGACAACGATGGAAGGCCCGACATCTTTTTGGCGAATGTTACCGACAACCAACTCTTCCACAATAATGGCAACGGCACATTCACCGAGCTCACGGCGAAGGCGGGCCTCAAGGGCGCCCAAATGGATGGCAAGAAGATGTGGTCCGTCGGCGCCGGCTGGTTCGACTACAACAATGACGGAAAACTCGATCTCTTTGTCGTGAATTACTGCGTGTGGGATGTGAACAAAGACCCATACTGCCCGCTCAAGAGTGGCGTCCGCGCCTACTGCCATCCAAAGTTGTACAAGTCGCTACATAACACGCTCTACCGCAACAATGGCAATGGAACATTCACGGATGTTTCGCAAGAAACCGGAATCGCCGCTTACTTCGGCAAAGGGATGAGCGTATCGTTCGCCGACTATGACGGAGACGGGTTTATCGACGCATTCGTCGCTAACGACACGACTCCAGCATTTCTATTTCACAATCTCGGCGGTAAGAAGTTTGAAGAAGTGGGCGTATCAGCAGGCGTCGCATATGCACCTGACGGCTCAACGTTGTCCGGAATGGGCTCGGACTTTCGCGATGTGAACAATGATGGACGCCCCGACATCTGGTATACGGCGGTCGAGCACCAGAGCTTTCCTTTGCTGATCAACAGCGGACATGGCGACTTCGAAGATTTGACCTTAGCCAGCGGACTGCAAGCAACATCGGAGATGTCAGGCTGGTCCAACGGAATTTTCGACTTCGATAATGACGGATGGAAGGATCTGTTCGTTGCCCGCGCCAATGTCCTGGACAACATTAGCCAGTTAACGCCGGACCGCCCGTATCCCGAACCGAATTCGACATTCCGCAATCTGGGAAACGGAAAGTTCCAGCAAGTCAGCGCAACGGCCGGAGGTGACTTTCAGATCGCCGCAGCGCATCGGGGTGCTGCTTTCGGCGACCTCTTCAACGATGGCCTTATCGACGCGGTCGTGACGGTGCTCGGCGGTCAGGTCAAGATTTTCCGCAATGTCAGCCAAAGCGCCAATCACTGGATATTGCTGAGACTGACGGGAACAAGAAGTAACCGGATGGGAATTGGCGCGCAGATTCATATCGTCACCGGTGATGGGCACTCGCAGTGGAATGAGGTCACGACCTCCACTGGCTATACTTCCTCGAGCGACGACCGTGTCCACTTTGGGTTGGGAAAAAGCGCGAGTATCAAAGAGATCGAAGTCCGCTGGCCAAGCGGAACCAGACAGACAATCCACGACGTAGCCGCAGACCGCATCGTGGATATCGAAGAACCTCGCTGAACCTCTATTCCTTCGGCGGATCGCCAATTGGAATCGCTTCCGACCCGGAGGACCGTGGTTCCGCTGGAGCGTTTGCTGTCTTTTTTTTCTCTTCCTCCGCCAATCGCGAAAAGGTCGCACGCGCCTGCGCCGCCTCTTCCCGTCGGCCTGCACGAGAGTATGCAGTACCTAGCGCGGCATAGATCTTTGGCTCCTTGGGCAGGCTCTTTCGAGCGATCTCTAACTCCGGAATTGCATTCAGGTAGTCATCCACATCCAAACGCAACAACCCTAAAAGGAGATGAGCAAACGGCTGCTGCGGCTCCAGTTTCACGGCCTCCTCGGCGTAGGGCAGACCTGCCGCCGAATTCTGCTTGTACAGCGCGGCCGCAATTCGTAAACGCGCCAGCACGTTGTTAGGATCATTCGCGATCTCTTGCTTGAGTTCTTCTACGCCGGCGTTTACATCGCGAATTTCAAAAAGAAAAAGGCCGAAAGCATAGTGGATATTGGGATAGTTGGGATTCTCGCTGACCACTGATTCGAAATTCGGTCGTGCCTGGTCGTACTTCTTCTGGCCCGCCAGACACTGTGCTCTGCCAACGCGCAACACGACATCACCGTCTGGCGATCCCGGCGGCGGTGCATCGTTAGCCGTCTGACGCAACATGGTCATCCCAAGGATCACCGCGGCTTTGTCGTTGGACCCGGTTTGTAGACATAGTTCTTCCAGCGTGTCCTGCGCCGCCTGGAAGCTGCCTTTTCTCTGCAGCAGAACACCCTCATGAAATAAGGTGACGCGCCATAGCTCAGGATTCTTCTGCAGCCCGAGACTCTTGCCCAATTGAATGTTCAGCAGCGCCGGCTCATCGCGGCCAAGTTCAAACTCACAAAGTCCGAGCATGGCCTGCGCCGTTCCATTTTTCGGCTGCAGGGCAACTACTTTCTGGAAGTGGGTTGCCGCCTCCTTGTAATTATCCTGGTCGTATTCCAGTGTTGCGAGAGACCACCATCCCTCAGCCCATGCGGGACGCAAGCTTAGCGCTTTCCGGTAGAGACGAGCGGCTTCATCAAGGCGGTTTTCCTCGCTTGCCTTCTGCGCACTCTCTGCCAGTTCCTTGAAAGAAGGCTTGCCGCCCTGCTGCGCTTCAGGGCAGGCGAACGGCAACAACAGGATGCCAATGATGATGGGAATCTTCGTGAAGAGCCGCATATCCGCGGAGGCAGCTACCGCGATTTCTCCGAAACCCGCAGCAAACCCGCCCGAGCTATCAGTTTAACCACTGAGCCGCCAAGAACGACCATGGAAGTAACGGCGATTCCACAAATACAACAGGGAGGCGGCGAACCGCCTCCCTGCTGTTCCCAGAGGTACAGCTGGCTAAAAGCTGAAGCGTGCTTGGAATTCGATGACGCGCGCGCCTAGTGCACTGGCGGATTCGCCGAAATTCGGGTTGTTGATGTCAGCCTGAATGCCGTTGCTGTACGCGTTACCATCGCCCTTCAGGTTGAGTTTGTTGAACAGATTGTAGAAGTTCGCGCGAAGCTCCAGTCTTGCGTTTTCTCCGATTCCCTTAATATTCGGCAACCCAAATGACTTGCTCAGGGTAGCGTCGATATCGAAGTATCCCGGGCCGTAGAAGGAATTGCGTTTCACGCCAGGATAAGAGGGCAATCCGCCAAACGATTGCTGGCCATTCGGGCACAAGCCAGGATCCGGACTCGGGAAGAGACAATCGAACAACGTGCCCAGCGGGACATTCGGAGCCTGGAAGAATCCGCTCCCGTCGACGGTTTGATTGCTCCCATAGTTGGGATGGAACCCGCCGAAATATGCGGCCGGAAGCATGGTGTTCGTTCCCGCGTTGCCCGATGATCCACCACTGTTTGGTCCGAAGTTAAAGACAGGATCATATGTCCCGCATCGCGGATCGTTGGGGATGTCGCAGAAATACACTGCCACATCGCTTGCCCCCTGGAAGTTGTAAAGCGGTGTCCACGGGAAGCCTGAGTGGGCGTTCAGAATACCTGACATGATCCATCCACCCAGCAGCTTCTCCTTCCACGAAGAGCTGCCTTTGAAGATGGTCGGCGAGTAGGTTCCAAACAATTTGAACGCGTGTCGCGAATCGAAATCCGCGGTACCGAAGTTCGTGTTCATATCCCACTGATAGAACCCGCCAGCATAGGCATTCGATCCCGAATCCATTGCATGGCTGAGTCGATACTGCGTGTCGAGTGTGAACTGACTTCCGAACGGATGCTTCAGTTCGAGGAGCAATGCATTGAAACGCCCATGGCCGTCGTTCGCATAGTAGGTGATGCCGTGGACGACGGGGTTCAGCGCGTACCCTTGAGCCGCACCTACGTTGTACAGGTTGTAGTGTTGGGTCTGATTTTGCGTTACGCTCCCTTGATACCCCACCGACGCGACCCAATTCTTCCTGAAGCTGTATTCGCCACCCAGCGTGTAGTGCAGCGAATATGTGGTAGGCATGTCCTGAGGGAGTGCCGTCAAATCGACACAGCACTTCGCTTCTCCGGTAACAGGGTCAATTGGCAGGTTCCTTGAGTCGAACTGCACGATCGCATTCGGGTTCGATGCATACCCGTTCGGATCATGAATGTCGGTCGGGAAGGAACCGATGTAAAGCAGTTCCTGATCCGGCTGACACGTCGGCAGACCTGGAGCGCAAAGGCTCTGGCTGTTGTTGACGTAGGGAGGATTGAAACGCACGTCCAAAGTGTTGGACTGTGCAACTCCGTTATACGCAACTCCGAAGCCACCGCGAATCACCAGGTGGTTGTCAAAATCGTGTCCCATTAATCGCTCGGGGCTCCACGCCACACCAACCTGAGGGCCGAAGTTTGTCTTCTGAGCATTGAACTGGCCGCCGCCAGTTCGCAGACGCAGATCGGTGAACTTACCTGCCCCCTGGCCCAGAACCACAGTCGCCAGTTTTCCATTCTTCTCGGTGACCGGACCGAAGTACTCCCAACGGATCCCCGCGGTCAAAGTAAGATTCGGTCTCACCTTGTAATTATCCTGAAAGAACAATCCAATGATGTTCGAGCGCAGATCCTTGCGCAACGCCGAAGGCACGCCGGTTTGCGGATCAAACTGCGCGCTCTCCGAGATCGGAGCATCGTTCAGAAAGTCCCAAATATTGTTAAACGTGTACCCAGGACGGTCGGCCCAGAAAGGAGCATCCACAGAGAGAAGCCGCGTGTACTCTCCTCCCATCTTCATCGTGTGTGCGCCGTGAATCTTGGTTAGCACATCCTTGGCCGCATAAGTCCACTGATCGAAACCGTTGAACGAACCTATTCCGTAGCCCTGAAGACCGAAGCCTCCGGTCTGATTGAAAGTTACCTGCGGAAGCCCCCACGGCGCATCCGGATTATCGGCAAGATCTTTGTTCTCCCACCCGGCGGCATTTATGCGAGCCTCGTTCACCAACGTCGAACTGATTGTCCGATCCCACAGGAACGTTGCCGCACGGTTCTTATAGGTCGAGTGAAACGTGTTCATGTCGCGGTTCCCGTTTCCGTTAATGCTGGTACTGCTGTTCGGCACGTAATACATGCTGAACGTCAACAAGTCCTTGCTGGTCGCATTGAAGTCGACACGCGCATTGTATTGTCTGTGCGTGCTGTCGCTTGGGCTGACAAGGTTCTCGATGAAAGCGACGTCAGCTGTGGTCGGATCCAGATTGTTCGCACCACCCGAACCATCGCCGCCCGTGCCGGGATGGGAACTGCTCTGAAATCCTGGATCGAAAGTGCCCACCGGGAAATCCAGTGGCCGGCCCAGATTCAAGCCTTGACCCGGAATCATGATGCAGTTCGTTCCTTCGACCAAACCAGCATCGGCGCAACTCTTGTCCACCTGATCGCCGCCTAGAGCTTCAACTCCAGGGAAACCGTAGAAAGCCGCCGCATTCGTTCCCCCAATTGCCAGGTTTCGCAGCGCCGCAGTTTCGTACCAACCGCCGCCCGTCGTAGCTTGCGCTTTGTTCGTGAGTGTTTCGTAGGAGAAGAATCCGAACAGCCGGTTCTTGATGATCGGACCTCCAATGGTGCCGCCCCAATCGTTGAACCGGTTGTCGTCCCTGACGTTCCCGCAAGGAGCGTCGCAGGCTGGAAGATTGCTGTTAAACCCGTTGTACTTCGTATACGCATTCAAACCGGGGCGATGGAATTTGAAGAATGCACTCCCGTGATAATTATTGGTCCCGTTCTGTGAAATGATCTGGACCTGTGCTCCGCGGTAGCGTCCATTCTCGGCATCATAGTTGTCTGTGATCACGCGAACTTCTTTGATCGAATCTTCATTCGGCGTAATGACGGAAGACCCGCCCCAGGTCACGCTCGTTGTCCCAACACCGTCGATTTGATAGTTGTTATCGCCGACTCGCGCGCCATTCGCGCTGATCTGTCCGCCATTTTCAATCTTGAAGATGCCGTCCGTGCCGCCCGAACCGCCCATGGACGCACCCGGCAGGCTCGTCGTGTTTCCGCCGCCTTCATGCGATCCGTCACCGAAGGCGCCGGGCGCCAGTTGCAGTAGCTGGAACGGATCGCGGCCAAACGAACCTAGCTTCTGAAAATCTTCCTGTTGAATCGCTCCGCCCAAGTTTGCGGATTCTGTATCGATGAGCGGCACTGCGTCGCCCTGAACCGTTACTGTCTCAGTCGCCTGACCTACGTCAAGCTGCACATTCACCGCATTCGCCTGCTCTGAATTAATGCCGAAGCTGTCGATCGTCTTCGTTTTGAATCCAGACTTCTCAACCTTTAGAGAAAATTTGCTGGGCGGAAGTCCGCTGAAATTAAAAATGCCTTTTGCGTCGGTCACGGCCGTCACCGCCGTGCCGGTCTCAAGATTCCGCAGCGTACAAGTTGCATCCGGCACTACCGCTCCCTGCTGATCCGTCACAACTCCCTGGATCGAGGCGCGGTACTGCGCGTGTGCGGTTGCGGGCGTAAAAATTAAAGAAAGGATTATTAACGCGGCGAATAGCGTGGAACAGATTCGACTCATTGGAACGCCCCCTGTCCGTCGAATACCATCTTGCACTTCCGATATGCCCCTCTACTAAAACGTAACAAAAGCGTTTTAGTAGATATTCCGGTGAAGCTATAGCACAGCCGATTTTCAACAGTCAAGAAAGTTAATCTCGGGGCTTCGGACGTCTGCAGGATGGATTTTCAGAAAAATTTCGACTTCAAAGCTGCAATATCGATTTTGTGAGGAGCCGTACCTTTTTGGGAAGTGTGGCGAAAAAAATTATCGTGAGAGGTCCAACAAGTTAGGAGCGCGATGCAGCATATCGCGGTGCACAGGTCGTGTCGCGAATGATCAACTCGGGCTCGACCATCATTTCGCCGCCGGCAAAATCGGTCTGTTGGCGCGAGATTCTGCGCAGCAGGATCTCCGCCGCGATCCTTCCCATCTTCCGCAGCGGTTGGCGCACCGTGGTGAGGGCCGGATTCTGATATGCAGCATTCTCGATGTCGTCAAATCCAACCACCGAAACATCCTGAGGTACCCGCAAGCCCGCCTCGCGTAATGCCCGGATCGCACCCATCGCCGATATGTCATTGAAGGCGAACAACGCTGTGAAGGGCTTGTGTGATGAAAGCAGTCGCTTGGTTGCCTCATAGCCGGGCTGCGGCGAGGGCGAGTCGCCCTGCAACTGTGTGGTAAGCGCCGAGAAAACGGGCAGTCCAATCTGGCGCGCGGTCTTTTCAATGTTGGCCCAGCGAACCACGGTGTCGGAACTGAACTCCTGCCCCTTGATAAACGCGACCTTGCGATGTCCCAGTTGCCACAAATGCTTGAGAGCCACTTCGGCAGCGCGGGCGTGATCTAGGACGATGTTGCTCACGCCATTCACTTTGTTGTGTCCGGAAACCGTCACTACCGGTACTGACAGCGATAGCGTCCACGGGGTATCCACTGCAATCATGCCGTCAACAGAACGTTCCAGAAACAGCCGCGGATATTCGTCCACCAGATCAGCCCGGTGGCGGTGGCTGGCAACAAAATAAAAATACCCTTCTTGCAGCAGATGTTCTTCGACACCACTCATCACGGCAGCCGAGTAACCCTCACTGACCTCGGGCACGATCACTCCGATGGTGAAACTTCTCTGCGCCCGCAAGGAACGCGCAAAGAAACTGGGACGATACTTATACTTTTCGACGGCCTCGAAAATTCTGTTCTTGGTTTCCTGCGGGATGCTGTCTGCGACGCGCGAACGATTGATGACCAGCGAAACCGTTGCGGGAGCCAGCCCGACCAACTCCGCTAATTCTTTGAGACTGACGGGCTTCCGGCCAGTGGCGCTTTTGGAAGAAGACTTCTCCGTTTTTTGTCGTTTCACCTTCCGCAAGTCTCGCATAAAGACATACCCGGAGCAAGCATATGCCGCTTTGCACGCGTGCACGGCACTATTGACAGCAGCGACAGAATGTTCTTTGATACATCGTTACACCTTACTAACGCGATTTAGTAGAGCCTTCGCCTACGGAGGAGTCATGCTACGACCGCCTGCTGCTGCCGCCCCATTCCGGAGACGCGGCACGCTTTCATACCTGCATTTCATGTGCGCTGCCATCCTCTGCGCGACGACAATCTTCGTCGCGGCACAGATCGCTTCCCCCAAAGCGCAGATCAACGATCCTGCCCTCGACGCACGCATCGACGCAGTTCTCCGCCAGATGACATTGGAAGAAAAAGTTGGCCAATTGGTGCAGTACTCCGCTGGCCAGCCGACAGGTCCCGGCACCGGGCGAAGTGACTATGAAGAGATGATCGGCCGCGGTCAGATCGGTTCCCTGTTCAATGTGGTTGATCCGCACCAGATCAATACGTACCAGCACATCGCGATGGAAAAGGCCCGTCTGCACATCCCCATCTTGTTCGGCCTGGATGTGATCCACGGATTCAGGACCGAATTCCCAATTCCGCTGGCCCTCGCCTCGACGTGGGATCCTTCCATCGTCGAAAAGGCTGCTCATGCCGCCGCGCAGGAAGCTTCGGCGTTCGGAATTCGCTGGACATTCCATCCCATGGTCGACATCGCGCGTGACGCACGCTGGGGACGTATGGCGGAAGGCGCGGGCGAAGATCCTTTTCTGGGCTCCGCAATGGCGGTCGCGTATGTGCACGGCTATCAGGGCTCGCGACTCGATGCGCCCGGCAGCATCGCTGCCTGCGCGAAACACTATGTCGGATATGGCGCAGCCGAGGCTGGACGCGACTACAACACTACGGAAATCTCTGAACACACGCTCCGTGAATATTACCTGCCACCCTTTCATGCCGCCGAGCAAGCCGGCGTCGCATCATTCATGAGCGCATTCAACTCGTTGAACTCTGTACCGGCATCCGCTAATCCCTTCACTCTGAAACAAGTTCTGCGCAAGGAATGGAGATTCACCGGGCTGGTGGTGAGCGATTGGAATGCGGTGGGCGAGCTCATTCCGCAAGGAGTTGCCGCAGATGGGGCAACGGCCGCACGCAAAGCCTTCGTCGGTGGCGTGGATATGGATATGGTCAGCAGTCTCTACCACGATCATCTGCAGAACCTCGTGGGCAGTCGCCAGGTTCCGATGAACGAGATCGATGATGCGGTCCGCCACGTCCTCCGCGTGAAGTTTGCGCTTGGATTGTTCGACCATCCCTTCGTAGATGAAGCAGCCGCTCCGAAGGCTCTTTACAGCCCGGAGAGTCTCGCTGTCGCACAGGCCGCGGCAGAACGTTCGTTCGTGTTGCTCAGGAATGCGAATGGCCCGGATGGCAAACCGGTGCTTCCATTGTCAGCGGGAGTTCAGAACATCGTAGTCATTGGCCCCCTGGCTGAGGATTCGTCCTATCCAAACGGCGTGCCCGAGGGTACTGGGCCCAGAACATCCCTGACAACCGAACTGACGAAAAGGCTCGGCGCAGAGCACGTCTCGCACTTCAAAGGCTCCGGCATCCTTGACGGCACGAGCGAAGAAATGGCCGCGGCCGTTGCTGGCGCTCAAAAAGCAGATGTCGTAATTCTAGCTCTCGGCGAGACGCAAGACATGAGCGGAGAGGCTGCTTCCCGCGCCCACCTCGGGCTTCCGGGCAAACAGCAGGAACTCCTTGAATCTGTCGTGCACACCGGCAAGCCTGTAGTCCTGATTCTTTTCAGCGGCCGCCCATTAACTCTTCCTTGGGCATTCGAAAACGTACCTGCTGTCCTTGCTGCCTGGTTCCCGGGAATTGCAGGCGGACCAGCACTGACTCGTACCCTTTTCGGCGATGTCAATCCAAGCGGCAGACTTGTGGTCAGTTGGCCGAGAAGCGTCGGGCAGGAGCCGCTCTACTACAACGCTCTAAACACGGGACGTCCACCTGGCGATATTGATCTGACCAAACCTCCAAGTGACATCGAAGCCCGCTACGTCTCGCGATACATTGACGAGCAAAACACACCCCAGTTCCCATTCGGTTACGGAGCGTCCTACACAACCTTCTCGTACGGGAGCACCACGATCAATACAACGAAAGTGAAAGCTGCCGACCTGAACAAGAACCTGCACGCCCGAACCACGGCCATGACCGCCGAAGCTGATGTGAAAAACACCGGGTCCCGCCCGGGCGAAGAAGTTGTGCAACTCTACATTCGGCTACAGGGAACCAGCACAGCCCAACCGGTTCGCGCCTTGAAGGGATTCCAAACAATCACTCTGGCTGCTGGCGAAACCAAACATGTAAAGTTCGAATTGTCGCCAGAGGCCTTCGCGATCTGGAATGACCACAACCAATTTGCCGCGGAACCGGCGAAGCTCGATGTCTGGATCAGTCCTGATTCCGCGCACGGAACTCCGGCACAAGCCGAGATTCTGCCTTGATCGATTGACCGTTCAACGAACGGCCTCGCGGTTCAAGAGATTCTTAGGAGGCGTTGTGAGAGTAATGTGTCGCGCATTCGCGTTCCTGCTGGTGAGTTCGTTGGCATGGGCCAACACCGAGTACTATCGCCACGTCGTCTTCGATAACAGCCTCACATCCGACGCTTACTTCAATAGCCGAGGCATGGCCAACGGCAAGAGTTCACTCGAACTGAAGGACCAGAAACTTCCCGTGGAAACGAAGAACTTTCTTACTCCACCGAATGCGCTTCGTCTTCAGTGGCAGTCGAATCCAGAAGGAGGTTGGGAAGCCGAGATCCACGTCGATTTCTTCCGCAACCGCTTTCCCGAGTTCCACGGACAGAATCTCTACTTCTGGTGCTATGCGCCTCAGGCGATCGCAGCTGCTGACCTTCCGGATCTGTTGATCTCGAATACCGGACAAGGCCTGCACGTTGCCGAATTTCCAGGAACGTTCACTCAACCACTCCCGCTCGGAAAATTTTCCGGAGATATCCCTGCTGGAAAGTGGACGCGCATTCGAGTCCCTCTATCAGCATTCCGCACGGCCTCGATCTATGGATTTCATCCCGAATACCTGCGAAATGTCGTGTTTCATCAAGGTCGCGCCGATGGCGTCCAGCACGTCTTGATCATCGATGAAGTTCAGATGGATGACGATCCTCCCGCGGCCAAAGCCTCTCTTCCCGCGCCTGGCAATCTTCGCGCTATAGGCTATGACCGCCACATCCTTTTGCAATGGGATCCGCTGAACAGTCCCGCTCTTGGGCGATATGTCATCTACCGCTCCCTTGATCACAAGGAATTCGAACCCATCGGCATTCAGCTCCCCGACATAACTCGTTATTCCGATTTTCTCGGCAAACCTGGCGTTACCGCGGAATATAAGGTCGTAGCCTCCGATCGCGCTTACCGGCTGTCTCGCGACTCCAAGACGGTATCCGCCAGCACACACGAACTTAGCGACGACGAATTGCTCACGATGTTGCAGGAAGCCTGCTTTCATTACTATTGGGAAGGGGCCCATCCTCATGCAGGAATGTCGCTCGAAAACATTCCCGGCGATGATCGCATCGTCGCCACCGGCGCCAGCGGCATGGGCATCGCCGCACTCATCGTCGGCATCGATCGCGGCTTTATCACCCGAGCACAGGGCGTCGAGCGCCTGACGAAGATCGTGAACTTTCTGGAGCATGCGGACCGCTACCACGGCGTGTGGTCCCATTTCATGGACGGCGATACCGGTAAGACCATGCCGGTCTTCGGGATGTTCGACAACGGTGGAGACCTGGTCGAAACCTCATTCCTGATGCAGGGACTCCTCGCTGCCCGCCAATACTTCCACGACAGCAGCGCTGCCGAACAGGATCTCTACCGGCGCATCACAAAACTTTGGGAAACTGTCGAGTGGGATTGGTATCGGGGCGCACATCCCGATGGCAACTTCCTTTACTGGCACTGGTCGTCCGAGTGGAATTGGCAAATTCAACATCCTCTCATCGGCTTCAATGAAGTAATGATCACCTACCTGCTGGGAATGTCGTCACCGACCCACGGCGTTCCCGCTACGATGTACTACTCCGGCTGGGCTTCGCAGGCCCAGTCTGCAGTCAGCTACCGCGCCGGATGGTCTGGAAGCGCGGCCGGTGATCACTACGGAAACGGCCAAAGCTACTACGGCATCAAGCTCGACGTGGGCGTGGGAACCGGCGGTCCTCTCTTCTTCACCGACTATTCCTATTTCGCATTCGATCCGCACAGCCTGCATGATCGCTATACATCCTCCTACTTCGACAACAACCGCAACATCGCGCTGATCAATCGCGCGTATTGCATCGCAAACCCAAAACACTTTGCCGGGTACGGCCCAAACGCCTGGGGCCTGACGGCAAGCGATGGTCCCGGCGGATATGTTCCACACGCGCCGGATGACGCGAGTGATCGTGGAACCCTCACACTGACCGGCGCTCTAGCGTCGTTCCCATACACGCCAGAGGCATCAATGGAAGCGCTCAAACACTACTATCGAGACTTGGGCGGTCAGCTATGGGATATCTACGGTCCGCGGGATGCCTTCGATCCGGGAGAAAACTGGATATCCCCGATCTACATGGGGCTGAATCAGGCGCCGATTACAGTGATGGTGGAAAATTATCGCACGGGCCTTGTCTGGAAGATGTTCATGTCGAACCCGGAAATCGGAGCGATGCTGCAAAA
>Ga0335082_10002900_pt1 | contig 18568 bp, 21 predicted proteins | sample Lox_Sample_41_FD_206718 | JGI IMG/M metagenome (GOLD analysis project Ga0335082, IMG submission 206718) | Soil microbial communities from Loxahatchee National Wildlife Refuge, Florida, United States - Lox_Sample_4.1 | ecosystem: Environmental > Terrestrial > Soil > Wetlands | place: USA... | reverse complement strand
CTCGACTCCGACGGACAGGACGTCTCCAGAACCGTTACCGACGGCGCGCTGGCGGGTCTGATGACCTTTCGCAACGTTACGCTGGCCGGCGTGCGCGGCGATTCGTCCAACGCGGGCAGTCTGAATCAGCTTGCCCAGGCTTTCGCGGATCGCGTCAATGCTCTGGTGACCCCGGCTTCGGGCATCCCGCTCTTTACAACCAGTGGCGGCGCTACCAACGCCGCGGCGACTCTTTCGGTGAACCCGAATATGACCGCCGCGGATCTGGTTGCTTCGTCCGCTACTTCCAGCAACGGCACCGCCGATGCGCTGTCGCGGCTTGGCACTTCCACGGACTCGGATCCCACGCTGGGCATGAGCTACACCAGCTTCTACGCATTGATTGCGACCACCGTCGGGCAGCAGCAATCCGCCGCGGCGGCAGCCGCAAGTTCGCAACAGGACATGCTCACGCAGGCGCAGAACGCGCGTTCACAGATCTCCGGTATCTCGCTGAATGAAGAAGCCACTCAGCTCATCCAGTTCCAGCAGTCTTATGAGGCGGCCGCTCGTACTGTAAGCACCATCAACAACATGCTCGCGTCACTCATGGCTATGACCGTCTGAGGAAGGTAACAAATGCTGAAAGGAATCTCCTCCAACAACGCCAGCTTCGTTCAGAACCTCGAGCGCATCCAGGATCGGATCAGCCGGACGAACCAGCAGATCACCTCCGGAGTGCGTGTCAGCCAGCCCTCCGACGATCCTGGCGCTGTTGAGCCCATCCTGAGGGTTCAGGAGGAGCTCGACCGCATCAATCAGGTGACGCAGAATCTGAATACCGCAAAGACGTTTGCCAGCTCCGCTGACGGTGCTCTGCAAACCGCCGACAACGTGCTCAACCAGCTCACTTCCATCGCCGCGCAGGGCGCCAACAGCACCCAGACGGCGGACACGCGGGCCATGCTGGGACAGCAGGTGCAGCAGCTCGAGCAGCAGCTCGTGTCCATCGCCAACACCACGGTGCAGGGCGTCTATGTTTTTGGCGGGGATAACCCCACCACGCAGCCTTACTCCTTCGACGGCGTCAATCCTCCGGTGGCTGCGGTGCCGAACCCGACGAACACAGCCGTGATCCGCGATGTTGGCGGCAACTCGATCGTTCCCGCCCAGACCGCGCAGCAGGCATTCGATTCGCCGGCTGGTAGCGTCTTCCAGGCCGTCGATGCGCTGCGTGTCGCGCTGCAGACCAACGATCAGGCTGGCGTCCTCGCCGCAGCCGGCTCGTTGAAGACTGCCTCCGATCAGTTGAACCTGAGCGCTCAGACAATCGGCGCAAACGAAAACTGGATCACGAATGCGCTGAACGAAGCATCCAGCCACGTCACCTCGCTGACCGCGCAGTTGAGCAGTCTGAGAGACACTGACGTAGCCGCTGCTGCCAGCCAGCTTACGCTGGACAACACGGCCTATTCCGCTGCCATCGCTTCGCAGGCGACACTGCCCACCAAGAGCCTGTTCAGTTATCTCGGATAGGAACAAAAACGCGAAAGAATCCCGTGCGAATTGAGCGAAAATCCGGCCGGCGTTCCCCGATACGAACCTCAGGAGCTAAACGAGGGATGAGCGCCGCACAATGCGCAGGCCGAATTCTGGAAGCCTGGAACCACGCCGACTACAACCAGTTTGAAGCCGAGTTGGAAAGGGCCGCGGCCCGTTGCCGGTTCGATCGCCCTCCCTCCATCCTCGAGGACGAGCGCCGCGAGCTGCTCGAAAGCGTGGTCTGTAATCTCCGCCTGTTGCGGACTGAGGAAGGCGATTGGCAGATTCAGCGAATGAAAGCTCCCATGGATCTTCTGCGCCACCTCGTTCACGCCGGCGCGCACTAAGCTGGGGTGACTTGCACGCGATTACTTAGTAACCGGAATGTCCAGCACGGCCGCCCGCTTCTTTCCCGTGTTCACGACGTGCCCCAGAAACTGACGGTTCCCGTTCAGGACTACGTCTACGGAATGATCCACCGAAAGGTCGAATGCGAGTACGTCGCCCTTCTGCAGGGCCAGCAGATCCCGCGTCTGAATGCTCTGTACCGGCAGCCGCACGTCCACTTCGACGCGCGAGGGCTTGATCAGGCCAAGGACGCGGGCTTGTTCTTCCGCTGTCGATTCCGCCTTGCGCACCGACCATTGCTGGTCGAACTTCTGGCGCATCATCTTGATCATCAGCGACGGCATGGCGATGTTCATCAGCCCTGCACTTTCGCCGATACGCATCTCGATACCCACCGCCACCACTGCTTCGTTCGGCGCCATCACCTGCAGGAACTGCGGTTCGGTGTCCACCGATTGAATCGTGAAATCGATGTTGGTGATCGGTTTCCAGGCTTCGCGCAGATCGTGCAACACAATGCGCAGAAGACTGTCCATGAGGTTCTGCTCGATTTCGGTTACTTCGCGCTGGATGCTGGTCGAGACTTTGCCTGTGCCGCCCAGCAGGATCTCCAGAATCGGAAACACCAGCGTCGGATTGATCTCCAGAACCGCGTTGCCCTCGTAAGGCTTCAGCCCCAGCGACGCCATGCACGTCGGCGACGGCAGCCCCTCCAGAAACTCGGCGTAGGACAACTGTTCCACGCTGACCAGGTTCACTACCAGGTAGGTGCGCAGGTACGCCGACAAGCTCGAAACAATACTGCGAACGAAGTTTTCGTGCAGAAGATAGATGGCGCGGAGCTGCGACTTGGCGATGCGGTCGGGACGGCGGAAATCGAAGACCGTAACCTTTTGCCGGGTAGGTTCTCCTGGCGCTTCGCCCTGCGAGCTCTGGAATACGGCATCGATTTCCTGCTGCGAGAGTTGTCGTTTCACGGCGTGTCCCCTGTTGACATGCAATCGGCAGGCCATGAGCCCGCAGGCATTTCGCCGAATCCCTTCGGGAATGGCCAGCGGGTTGCTGTGGACATGGCGGCGAGCCGGTACGCTGGCACGCTCAGGTATTCATGATTCGTCTGACACGTCTCAATCGGGTCCCGCTCGTGGTCAACTCTGACCTCATCGAGCACATCGAAACCACACCCGATACTGTCATCGCGCTTACCACCGGTCAGAAGTTCATGGTGCTGGAAACGCCCGATGAAGTAGTGGATCGCGTGGTTGCCTTCCGCCGCGCTATCCAGGCGGACGCATTGAAAACAACGGAGAATACGGGCCCGGCGGATGTTGAGGAAACAGCCGCCGGAACTCTGGACTGCGAATGGCCGAAACACCAGTAGCGACAGCGCCTCCGGCGAAAGGACAGCCTGCCGGTGGCGGCAAACCCGGGGCGAAAGGGCAGCCTGCGGCGGGTGAGAAGCCCGCTTCAAAAGGCCGCCCCGACTTCGCCACCATTGGCGGGCTCGTCGTCGCCATGATGGGCATTCTCGGTGGGCTCCTGCTGGAACACGGAAAACTCAGCGACGTCCAGCAGGTCACCGCCGCTATGATCGTGCTGGGTGGCACCTTCGGCGCGGTGATGGTCACCACTCCTTTGTCACTTCTGTTCTCCGCTGTCAAGAAATTGCCGGTCGTTTTCTGGGACCCCACGGTCTCCAGCGGTCACGTCGTTGAAGAGATCCTCGGCTACGCCACTCGCGCCCGAAAGAACGGCATCGTCTCTCTGGAAACCGAAATCGACAAGATCGCCGACCCCTTCCTGCGCAAAGCCCTCTCCCTCGCCGTCGATGGCACCGACCTCCAGGACCTCCGGCGAATGATGGATCTGGAACTTCACCTCGAAGAGCAGCGCGGCGAATCTGAAGCCAAGGTGTACGAGGCCGCCGGCGGCTATTCGCCCACCATCGGCATCATCGGCGCCGTTCTCGGCCTCATCCAGGTGATGAAGCACCTTGAGAACATCGAGGAAGTCGGCCGCGGTATTGCCGTGGCCTTTGTGGCGACTGTCTACGGCGTCGGACTCGCCAACATCGTCCTCCTGCCTGCCGGCAACAAGCTTAAAGCGCGGCTGCAGGATTCCATCCGCACCAAGGAGATGATGCTCGAAGGCGTCTGCAGCATCGCCGAAGGTCTCAACCCGAAGCTCATCAAGAGCAAACTCGAAGCCTACCTGCGCGACGAGATCGAAGCCGAAGAGAAAAAGAAAAAGAAGGAAGGCAAGGCTGCCAAGGCGCCCGATGCGGCCAAGGGCGCTGGTGGAGCCGCCGGGGCCGCTCCCAAGGTCGCTGCCACCGCCACCACCAGATAGCTGCCCATGCGCAAGAAGAAACAACCCGCGCACGAGAACCACGAGCGCTGGCTGGTATCCTACGCCGATTTCATCACCCTGCTGTTCGCCTTCTTTGTCGTGATGTTTGCCTCTTCGCAGGCGGATAAGGGACGCGCCAAGGCCGTCTCCGAAGCCGTGGAAAAGGCCCTCGAGGACGGCAAGGTGCCGAACATCTCCGCCATTCTCGGCGGCACCGTCTACGACAAGGGCAAGGGTAATGACGCGATGAAGGGCCCCGTGGTCAAAGCCGAGAAGAAGACCAAACCGGAAGAGCCGCCAAAGAAACTCACTGAGCTCGCGCCCGCCATGCAGAAACTCGCGGTCGAGCTGCAGAAGGAAATCAAAAAGGGTCAGGTACAGATCACGCTTGAGCCGCGTGGTCTGGTGGTCAGCCTGAAGGAAGCGGCCTTCTTCGCTTCCGGTGATGACGTCATCCGAACGTCTTCATATCCCATCATCGCCAAACTCGCCGACGTCATCCTCAAGTTGAACAACCCCATACGTCTGGAAGGGCACACCGATTCGGTCCCCATCAACACGCCGAGATTCCATAGCAACTGGGAGCTTTCAGCCGCGCGCAGCATCGCCATGCTGGAACTGCTCAATACGAAATACACCGTCGAACGTGAACGCATGGCCATTGTTGGCTACGCCGACACGTCGCCCATAGACAGCAACGAAACTGAGGAAGGCCGCGCCAGAAACCGGCGCGTTGACATTGTGCTGGTAAGCCCCGAGGGCATGCGCGTTGAGCCCGGAGTGCCTCCGGCTGCGTCCGCGCCGGCGCCTGCACCCGCCGAAACGAAAAAGGAGCCGCAGAAAGGGGCCCAGGGACATGCCTGAGTGCCGCACCAAGTATTTCGAAACCATGGAGTACACCGGGGACAGCGTGATCCGCCTGCCGAACGGATTGCCGGGCTTCGAGCAGGAGTGCGAGTTCGTGCTCATCGACCAGCCCATCAACCGACCCCTGGTATTCGTCCAGAGCCTGGCAACCCCCGATCTCTGCTTCGTCGCTCTGCCGGTTTTGTCTGTGGATCCCGAGTATCGCCTCCTCATCTCCCCGGAAGACCTGGAAGCCATGGGACTAAATGCGTCCGCTCAGCCAGCCATCGGCAAGGACGTCGCCTGCCTGGTCATCGTCTCTTTCGGCGAGGACCGCCTCATGACCGCCAACCTCCTTGCGCCGCTGGTCATCAACCTCAGCACGCGGGTTGCGGTACAGACCATTCAAAGCAGCAGCAATTACAGCCACCGCCATCCTCTTCTTACCGAAGAGCCGGAGCCTGTATGCTCGTAGTCCGTCGCCGGCAGGGCGAATCCGTTCTAATTGGCGACGACATCGAGATAGTGGTCCTCGAAGCCGGCGCCAATCGCGTGAAGCTGGGCATCATGGCGCCCCGCGAGATTCTGGTCTTCCGCAAGGAGCTGGAGCTGACCCGCGAACAGAACCGCGTGGCCGCCACCGCCGACGTCACCGCCCTTTCTCGCCTCGCCAACGTCCTTGGCGACCTCGGGCTACGAAGGAAGCCTGGTAGCGGGCAAAGTGTTTAGCCTCAGTAAGTTCCTCAGCATACTCACCCGGCCCCGTAGTACTCGTCTCGTTCTGATACCGTTTCTGGCCGCCTGGCCAAAAAAACATAGAATTCCGAGTTCAGTGTCACGAAATAGCCTGTGACGGTCGCCAGGGAAGGGACCGGCCCGGCAGGGACGCCGGGTATCTCACATATAGGGACGTAGACAATGATTTCGTTACAGACAAACATGAACTCGTTGGTCGCGCAGGAAAACCTCAGCGTGAACAACATGAATCAGAGCAAGACCATCCAGCAGCTCTCTTCGGGCTACCGCATTAACAGTAGCGCCGATGACGCGGCTGGCTTGTCTATTGCCAACCAGTTCCGCAGTGACATCTCCGAATTGCAGCAGGGCGTCCGCAACTCGAATGACGGCCTCAGCCAGTTGCAGATCGTCGACGGCGGCCTGAGCAACATCTCCCAGATGCTGGATCGAATGAAGACTCTGGCCACCCAGTCGGCTTCCAGCACATTCACCGGCGATCGCTCGACGCTGAACAACGAATACCAGCAGCTCATCACGGAAATCACGCGCCAGGCTGCCAACGTCGGCCTGAACAGCGGCGGCAATTTCAACACCTCCCTGAGCGTGTATATCGGCGGCGGCCGCACCAGCAGCCAGACGGGCTCTTCCTCCGTCAGCGTCGATCTCAGCGGGACCGCGAACGCGGTGGACGCGGCCAGCCTTAAGCTGACCAGCACAAACGTGCTCGGTGGCACCGTCGGCGGCGTCGGACTCACTGGTGACGTCCAGACCAACCGGCTCGATAACCCGGGCAGCCTGTTCCTGGCTGCGGGCTCGCAGACCTATACGGTGAACTACACCGATGCCAGCGGCGCCGCGCAGACCCGCAGCGTTGTGGTCAGCGGTGGCACCAGCGGGATCAACGGAACCGCAGTTCTCAGCCAGCTCAACAGCGGTCTGGCTGGAACGGGCATCACGGCCTCGTCTGACACCACCAACGGCCGCGTGCAGTTCTCCGGCGCGGTTTCCTTCACGGTTGGCGTCGGCGCAGCCTCCGCCGGCAATGCGACGGCCACGGCCTCCAGCACAGCGGTGAATACCTCTCAGTACAACCTCACCCACGCCTTTACCGCGAACGCGGCTGGCACCGACGAAGTGTTTACGGTCAGCGATGGGAAGTACGCGGTCGATGTAACCTTGCACGCTGCCGACACCACTACCGCTCTGGCGGTTGCGGATATCAATGCCCAATTGCAGGGCGCGACCAATCCGATCAAGGATGTGACGGCCCTGGCGACCGGCGACGGAGCCGGAATCTCCTTCCAGGGCGGCGCGAACTTCACCGTCGTGGCGTCCAAACTCAGCACCCTTGCTGGCAAGCTGTTTACGGCGCTTGGAAATCAGTCCGTTACTGCTGCCACCACTGGTGGCACGGCCGGCACCAACGCGCAGGCCGCCATTGCCGCCATCAACGCGGCCGTCGCCCAGCTCGGTAAAGTCCAGGGCGTCGTCGGCGCTGGCGAAAACAAGCTCAACTACGCCATTTCTCTGGCCCAGTCGCAGATCTCCAACTTCTCGGCCGCCCAGAGCGACATTCGCGACGCCGACGTCGCGGCTGCGGCTGCCAACCTGACCAAGGCTCAGGTGCTGCAACAGACTACGATCGCTGCCATGGCCCAGGCGAATTCCGCGCCTCAGGCCGTTCTGAAACTCCTCCAGTAATACCTACAGGTATTGCCGCTTCGGGCCGATCTCTTGTGAGATCGGCCCTTTTCCATTGACCGTCGGTTGAGAGCGTTATGTCTACTTCCAGTACTTCTGCGGGCAGCTTCACTGGCGCCAGCTCGTTCTCCTCGTCGCTGGGCCAGGCCATCACCCGCGCCGTGGCCATTGCCTCGCTGCCCATGCAGAACCTGCAAACTCAGCAAAGCGCGCTCCAAAACCAGCAGAGCGAGCTGGGGACTCTGACCACCCGCTTTTCTTCTCTCGGAACAGCCCTCACCTCAGTCGACACTGCCGCGACCAACGGATCGTATTCCGGCACGCTGAGCAATACCGCTGTAGGATCCGCCTCGGTCACTAGCGGGGCCCTGCCCGGCACGTTTTCACTGAGTGTCAGCAACGTCGGCGCTTACGAAAACACCATGAGCAACGACGCTGGTGTTCTAAAGGTCACCGATCCGTCGAAGACCAGCCTCAGCACCGGCTCGAGTTTTACGCTGTCGATCAACAGCACCCAGTATCAGATCACCGACTCCACCAATACGCTGAACGGACTGGCTCAGGCCATCAACACCAGCGGCGCCAATGTCCAGGCTACCGTCGTAAACGTCGGAAGTTCCTCCTCGCCCGACTACCGCCTGTCGATTCAGAATCTCGAGTACGCTCCCGACACCGTTCAGCTCACCGACGACAGCAACAACAACGCCCCCATGCTGACGGAGCTGACGCCCGGCGCCTACGTCACCTATCAGGTGAACGGCGCAACAGCGGTGAATTCGACCACCCGAAGCCTGGATCTCGCCACCGGAGTGACGGTGAACGTCAGCGGCGCCGGAAGCACCACGGTCACCATCTCGCAAACCTCCGCCGGTCTTGTCAACGCCTTGACGAACTTCGCCAACGCCTACAATTCCGCTGTCGACGAGGTGAACAAGAACCGCGGCCAGAGCGGCGGTGCGCTCACTGGCGACAGCGCCATTTACAGCGTCACCAGCATGCTGAACAATCTCACCAGCTATACGAGCGCGTCAGGCAGCATCGCGTCCCTGTCCGATATTGGGCTCACGTTCGACCAGAGCGGGCATCTCAACTTCGACGCAACGGCCTTTCAGAACGCAGTGAGTGCCAATTCCACCGACGTCATGAACTTCCTCGGTTCCGCGTCTGCTGATACCGGTTTCCTCGGCACCGCCAATGACATTCTCACCGGCATCAACGATTCCAGCACCGGTATCCTGACCCAGTCCAACGACAGCCTCACCAGCCAGATCAGCAAGCTCGGCGATCAGATTACAGCCGATCAGAACCAGGTCAATCTGCTTCAGCAGAACCTGGTGTCCCAGATGGCGGCTGCCGACGCCGCGATTTCCACGCTGGAACAGCAGGCGAACTTCTTCCAGATGATGTTCCAGACCCAGAATGCCAATGCCCAACTCGGTTTCTAGTACGGCGCAGAAGCTCGCGGAAGCCATCGCCTTTGGCGATGTGGAAGGCGCTCAGGCGCTGCTCGCGGCGTTTCAGCTTGAGATGTTGAACGGCATCACCGCCAGCAGCTCACGGCTCGAGCGCGAGGCCGCTCTCGAGGAAGCCCTCCGCTCCACCCGTACGTTGCTGCACCTGGCGCGCTCGCTGCGCGCCCACGCCAGCGCGTCGCTGGACGAAACGCGCCGCACTTTGGGGTACAGCGCGCCTCCTCCGGAACCTTGCACCTGGAATGTCGAGGCCTGAACGGCCTCACCCGCGGAATCGCATCCAGACCAGCAGAATCGCCAGCACCACCGCTCCGGCCAGCACCGCGGGCCACAGGCTCCACTTGCCCTGAACCGCCGGTTCCATGCCGCCGTGGCCGCCGTTTGACGCAGCCACGCCGCTGTCAGGCCGTTCCATTTCCAACAGAGCCTGCATCTCCGCGTCGTGGTTCTGGTCGCCGGCCGCCTGATCGAGAGTGTTGATTTCCTTCTCCAGTTGCGCCTGCAGAGACTCTGCCGTTTCCGGAAACGAAGCTGCCACTCGCGGCGGCAACTCATCCAGAATCTCCCGGTATGTGGGCCCGCGCGGATTCTCTATCACGAAGAAACCGATACTGTTGGCGATCCGGCACGCCGTCCGCACCACCTTGAACAAGTCGAACTTGTCGCCCTCCGTGCTCCCCGGGAACAAGCCTGCCACGACGCACAATTCCGCCGGCAGATTCCATTTCCGCGCCAGCCACTCTCCGGCCGCAAAATGGTCGATCCCAAAGAGGCTGCGCTCGTACTCGGGCAGGTCGAAAGGCTCGCCGCGCTTCAGCTTTGCCGAGGCGTTTTGCAGCAGACTGGTGTACTCCGAGGAATGCGTAACCATCAGACCGAGCCGGCCGATGTCGTGCAGCAAACCGGCCGCATAAGCTGTATCTTCCGGCAGGGAGCAATAGCGCGCCAGCATTTCCGATAACAGCGCACACGCCATGCTGTACCGCCAGTAGACGCGCAGTTCGTCCATGATCAGAACCGCGTGGATGTAGGTCCGGCTGATGGACGCCAGGGCCAGTGACCGGATCTTGCGCATCCCAAGCAGGGGCGCCGCCTGATCCAGAGTCCGGATGTCGCACGCGAACGTGAACAGCGGCGAGTTGGCGTAGCGGATGATCTCCGCCGACAGCGCCGGGTCCGACCGCAGCAGACGAACCATGTCCCCCACGGCCGCGTTTTCGTCCGAGGCCACGCGCAGCAGCTTCGCCGCTACGGGAGGGAACGCCGGCATGTTCGCCAGAGCGCTGGTCTTGATCGCCATAGTACTGCTTTGGCAGAAGATCGACCTATTAGCCGCGCATCTTTAGCCACTTCCCATTGCCGCCGTCATTCCCCCGACATCCGATCCGCCCGCTGTCCGATTGTTGACGGATTCCGGCCCAATGCACACCTGTTTCCAACGGGTTGGGCTGGCAGCGGCGTTGCACGTGCCACAGCGTCATGCTCGACGGCGTTGCCAGCAATCTCGAACAGTACATGACGCTTCTGGCAGACCGCCAGAAGCTGGTCGCCTCCAACATCGCCAATGCCGATACTCCCGGTTACAAAACGAAGGACATCGATTTTCAAACGGAATTCCAGAACGCGCTCCACGGTGCCCCGCCTCAGGTTCAGGAAGTCCAGGGTCTCACCGTCAAGAACGACGGCAACAACGTAAGCCTCGATCGCGAAGCCCGGCTCCTCGCCGAAAACGGTCTTCGCTTCAGCATCGCCTCCAGCCTGATGCGCGATCAGATCAAGAACCTGCGCATGGCGATCGAAGGCGGAGGTTCCGGCTCATGAGTCTCTTCTCTTCTCTCTCGGTGAGCGCGTCCGGTATGGACGCCCAGCGTCAGCGCGCCGAAATCCTCGTCGAGAATCTGGCCAACGCCGACACCACCCGTACCGCCGAAGGCGGCCCTTACCGCCGCAAGGACGTGGTCTTCGAGTCGTCCTCCACCTCGTCGCCTTTCGCGTCTGTCTTCCAGTCCGCCATCGACAATCAGAGCGACGGCGTCGCCGTCGGCGAAGTCGTCACCGACAATCGTCCGCCCGAGCGCCGCTATCTGCCCGGCCACCCCGACGCCGACAAGGACGGCTATGTCGCCTTTCCGCGCATGAATCCCGCCGAGGACATGGTGGATCTGCTGGGAGCTTCCCGTGGCTTTGAAGCCAACGTCGCTGCCATGGGCGCCGTGAAGGACATGATCCAGCGGTCTATCGACCTGCTCAAGTAAACGCCATGACCCCCATCGCCCCCATTTCCGCCGCGCCCATCATCGAGGCGCCTTCCGCCGGCGGCCTCACTCAGACGCCTCAGGGCGCTGGCGCTGGTGAGTTCCGCTCGCTGCTCAACTCCGCCATGCAGCATGTCAGCAGCGCGCAAAACAGCGCCGACGCGGCCGTGCAGAGCTTCCTCAACGGCGAGACCGACGAGATCCACTCCACCATCCTCGCTACGCAACGCGCCGACCTCGAATTCGAAATGTTCATCCAGGTCCGCAATAAGGTGGTCTCGGCCTATCAGGAAATCATGCGCATGCAGGTCTGACCTGACGCACAGCCATGGAGCAACTTAGAAAGCTCGTCGCGGCCCTCACCCTGAAACAGCGCATCACGGTCGTTCTAATGGCCATCGCCGCCGCCGCGCTGGTCGGTGGGCTGGTCCACTGGAAGCACGAAAGCGACTTCAAGCCTCTCTTTACAGGTATGGCCCCCGAGGATGCTTCCACCATCGTCGCCAAGCTGAAGGAATCGAGCACCGAATACCGCCTCGCTGACAACGGCGGCACGGTGCTGGTTCCCGGCGCGCGCCTCGACGAGTTGCGGCTCGAGATGGCTGGCGCCGGTCTCCCCAAGACCGGCCGCATCGGCTTCGAACTGTTCGACAAAACCAATCTTGGCATCACCGATTTCACCGAACACGTCAACTTTCGCCGCGCCCTTGAGGGTGAGCTGGAGCGTTCCGTGCGCGCGCTCAGTGAAGTGCAGGATGCCCGTGTCCACGTCACTTTCCCGCGCGATTCCGTATTTCTCGAATCCCGCGAGCCGGCCAAAGCGAGCGTGCTCGTGCACCTCCGCCTCGGCGCTCACCTGAGCGCCGCCAACGTCAACGCCATTACTCATTTGGTGGCCAGCGCGGTGGAGGGGCTCAACCCCGACTCCGTCTCCGTGCTGGATATGTCCGGCAACCTGCTCAGCCGCCCGCATCGTTCCCCCATTGATGGCGGCGAGCCCACCGAAGGTGCGCTCGAATACCGCCAGCAGGTGGAAAAGGACCTCCTCGCCAAAATGAACTCCACCCTGGAGCCGCTGCTTGGCGACGGCAAATTCCGCGCCGGCGTCTCCGTCGATTGCGATTTCACCAGTGGCGAGCAGAGCGACGAGATCTTCGACCCGTCCCGCTCCGTCATGGTCACCTCGCAGAAAACCGAGGACCTTGCGGGCAACTCAGCCGGCCGTTCCGCCGGCGTCCCTGGCACCGCATCGAACCTCCCGCGGCCCACGTCGCGTCCCACTTCGTCCGGATCCAACATGGCGCGGCGCACCGAAAACGTCACCTACGAGACCTCGCGGATGGTCCGCCACACCAAAATGCCGCAGGGCGCAATCAAACGCATCTCCGCCTCCCTGCTCCTCGATCAGGACGTGCGCTGGCAGGGTAAACAGAAGATTCTTGTGCCTCCGACCCCCGAGAAGCTGAAGGCCATCCATGACCTTGTGGCCGGCGCCATCGGACTTTCCACCGATCGTGGCGACCAGCTTGTGATCGAGAGCCTGCCCTTCGAGCAGACCCTGGTCTCCGAACCTCCCGCTCCGCCCGCCCCCGCTCCGGCGCCTCAGAAGAACTGGCTCCTCACCGTTGACCGGCGCATCCTGATCGGCGCTGGCGTGGCCCTGCTCCTCATCCTGGTCGCTGGCGGCCTCCTGATGCGCAGGGGTGGTAAGGGCAGGGAGGCTGCTGTGGTCACCGTGCCAGCCGCCATTGGAAGCCCCGTCGCCCAGGCCCTCGTCACCAACGTCGACGCCGCGGCCGAGCGTGAGCAGATCACGAAAGCTGCCGAGGAGAATGTCCAGCAGCAGCTCAAGATGCAGAACGACCAGAAGCAGAAGTACCTCGCGGAGATGCAGGAGAAGCTCCGCCTGCCCCCGCTGACCACCAAGAAGGTGGAAGTCTTGCGTCAGCACCTCAAGGACATGGTGAAGACCGACTCTGCGCTCGCTGCTGGTGTCCTGCGTGGCTGGCTTGAGGAGGACTCAAAGTGATTGTCAACGTCGCCCAGAATGAGAAGCTCCGCGGTTATCAGAAAGCCGCCGTCTTCCTCGTGACGCTCGGCGAAGACTCGTCGGCCGACATCCTCAAGCACCTCACCGAAGACGAAGTGAATCTGGTCACCCAGGCCGTCGCCCGCATCACCAATATCAACGCCGAACAGGCCGACAACATCCTGGAAGAGTTCTACCAGATGACCCTCGCCCAGGAATTCGTCGTCAAGGGCGGTCTCGATTACGCCAAGAAGATGTTGATGAGCGCCTTCGGCCCGGAAACCACCAAGCGCCTCATGGATCGTCTCTCTCGCGCCCTCGGCAGCGACGTCGCCAGCTTCGACGCCCTGCAGCGCGCCGATCCCCAGCAGCTCGCCAAGTTCATCCACAATGAGCACCCGCAGACCATCGCGCTGGTTCTCTCGCACCTGAATCCCACTCAGGCCGCCTCGCTGCTGGTCTCGCTTCCCCAGCGCATCCGTTCCGACGTCGCCATCCGCATGGCCAACCTCGATCAGATCTCCCCCGAGATCATCCACAAGATCGCCAGCGTCATCGGGCAGAAGCTGAAAACCCTCGGCGATTTCAGCCGTGAGTCCTACGGCGGCGTTCGCGCCGTCTCCGAAATGTTCAATCGCCTCGATTCCGGCACCAGCAAGGATATCCTTGCCGACATCGAGCAGCAGGACGCCAACCTCTTCGAAACCATCCGCCAGTTGATGTTCGTCTTCGACGACCTGCTCCTCATCGACGGCATGGGCATCAAGGAAGTCCTCTCCCGCGTCGACCGCAAGGTGCTGACCGCCGCTCTTAAGGGCACCAGCGAACAGCTCCGTGGCCACATCTTCGGCGCCATGTCCCAGCGCGGCGCGGAAATGCTCAAGGAAGACATCGACGCCCTCGGCCCCATGAAGATCCGCGAAGTGGATGCCGCCCAGCAGCAGATCATCTCTGTCGTCCGCCAGCTCGAAAGCGAAGGCGTCATCAACCTCAAGGGCGCGGTAGGCGAGCAATATGTTATGTAGGATCCTCAACGCCGGCCAGGCTCAGGAGTCGGTGCAGGCCATCGATTGGCGGCCCGCTAATGGCGCGGCCGCCCAGCGTGCCTCAGACGTCAGTCCTGATGCCGCCGCCCTCCAGCGCCAGGTGGCCGAACTGGAAAGGGCCATGCAGGTCCGTGTCAAACAGGCCGCCGATGCCGCGCTTCAGGACGGTATCCGCCGTGGTCGCGAGGAAGCCGCCGCCGAAGTCAAGCCGATGCTCGAACGCCTCGCGCGCTCCACGGCCGATCTTTCCGCTCTGCGCGATCGCGTGCGCCGCCAGGCCGAGCACGATCTCGTCAAGCTCGCGCTGGCCATCGCCAAGCGCGTCATGCACCGCGAGCTGGCGATCGACCCCGATGCCATGCAGGGCATCGTCCGCGCCGCTCTCGATCGTCTGCAGAACCGCGACGTCGACCGCCTGCGCGTCCACCCGAATCACGTCGGCTCCGTCCGTGCCTGCCTGGAAGAAGCTGGCCGCGCGCCCGCCATTGAAGTCGTCGCCGATCCGGCTCTGAATGCAGGCGATGCAGTTTTCGAAACGTCCCTCGGCGAGCTCGACGCTTCCGTCGACAGCCAGCTACGCGAAATCGAGCGTGGCTTCGCCGACAAGCTGACATCATGATGAAGCAACTGCAGGGTGGTACGGGTTTCCAGCCTCCGGCCGCGTTTCAACCGGCTTCCGCCGGGCACCGTAAATCCGCCGTCGCGGAGTCCGCCGACCTCACCTCCTACATCGGCCACCTCGACGGCATGGATCTCATGCGCTGGAGCGGCGTCGTCACTGAGCTCGTCGGCCTGCTCATCGAATCCCGTGGCCCCGCCGCCCCCATCGGCAGTTTCTGTGAGATCCTCGCCTCCTCCGGTAAGCGCATTCGCACCCAGGTGGTCGGCTTCCGCAACGGCCGCGTGCTCTCCATCCCGCTTGAGGAAACCGACGGCCTCCAGCTCGGCGACACCATCATCGCCCGTCTCGACGACGCCCGCGTTGCCGTTGGCCCGGAACTCCTTGGCCGCGTCATCGATGGCTTCGGTCTGCCCATGGACGGCGGCCCGCGCATCCGCCCGCGCGCCTGGTACGATCTCTACGCCGCCCCGCCCAGCCCGCTCACCCGAGCGCACATCCGCGATCCCCTCATCACCGGTATCCGAGCCATCGACAGTCTGTTGCCCTGCGGTCTCGGCCAGCGCGTCGGGCTCTTCGGCGGCTCGGGAGTCGGCAAGAGCACCCTGCTTGGCGCGATGGCTCGCGGCAATTCCGCCGATGTCACCGTCATCGCCCTGATCGGCGAGCGCAACCGCGAAGTCCGCGGCTTTATTGAGAACGAGCTCGGTGAGGAAGGCCGCAAACGCTCTGTCGTCGTCGTCGCCACCTCCGACCGTCCGGCCCCGCTTCGCGTCCGCGCCTGCCACGTCGCTCTCTCGGTCGCCGAGTACTTCCGCGATCAGGGCGCCAGCGTCCTCTTCGTGATGGATTCTGTCACCCGGCTTGCCATGGCCCAGCGCGAAATCGGCCTCGCCGCCGGCGAACCGCCTTCACAGAAGGGCTACACGCCTTCCGTCTTCAACCTGATGCCGAAGCTCTTCGAGCGTGCAGGCGCCTTCCCCAAAGGCTCTATAACCGGCTTCTTCACGGTTCTGGTGGAAGGGGACGACTTCAACGAACCCATCTGCGACGCGGTGCGCGGTCTCCTCGACGGCCACATCGTGCTGTCGCGCGCCCTCGGCTCGGCCGGCCACTATCCGGCCATCGATGTGCTGGCTTCCGTTTCGCGCGTCAACCAGCAGGTTTCTACGCCGGTGCAGCTCGCCTCCGCGCAGAAGGTCCGCGAGGCCCTCGCCACCTACCGCCATTCTGAGGACCTCATCCAGCTCGGCGCTTATGTCTCCGGCACCAATCCCAAGCTCGACGCCAGCATCAAAGCCCGTGAGCGCATGATGACCTTCCTGCGTCAGGATTCGCACGAGAAATCCTCAATCGAGGAAACCCTCTCCGGACTGCAGGAACTGGCTCAGATGCTCCCGTAACCGGTCATGAAGCGATTCCACTTCCCGCTCGACAGCGTCCTCCGGTGGCGCGAGACCATCCTCGAACAGGAAGAAGAAAAACTCCAGCGCCTGTTCCTCGAAGACCGGCGCATCGCCGCGGCCATCGAACAGACTCACTCGGAAGGTGTCGCCGCCGAGCAGAGCGTCCGCGAGAAACGCGAGATCGTTTCCACCGACCTGCGCAGCCTCGCTTCCTACCGCCTGTTTCTCGAACAGACTCGCCAGAACCTGACGCACCGCCGCGCCCGCCACGCCACCCTCATCGAACAACAGCGCCAGGCCGTGCTCGAGGCGGAACGCCGCTATCAGCTCCTGCTGAAGCTCAAAGGCCGGCGTCTCTCAGAGTGGCAGTACGAGGCGGGAAGGGAAACCGAGACGTTCGCCCAGGAGGCGTTTCTTGGACGTTGGACCGCCCGCAAACGCCTCCCGGACGGAGATTACATTCCAAAGCTGAAAGAGTAGCTGGCGACGGCTTTCACCGCCTTGTCATCCACAGTGGGCGGGCTGAACTTCCAGTTCTTGACGGCGTTCTGCGCCGCGCCGGCCAGCAGCGCGTTGCCGCTGACCACGTGGATCTTATCCAACGAGCCGTCTTCGTTGAGGTAGACGTCCAGGCGCACCTCGCCGGTCACTCGCATCTGTTTCGCCAGCGGCGGGTATTCCGGCGTGGTTCTCGACTTCACGATCTTCTTCGCTTCAGCCTCCGACAGACGCACTTCTTGTGCGCAGACCGTGCCACATAGCAGGCACGAAACGAAGGCACTTACCAACAAACGCTTCATGGCGGGATTCTTTCCTCTGCCTTTTGTATCGAGGAGGACAGGCCGGTTTTAGAAGGAAATTTGGGGAGGTACTTCAAATGCGTAGTACCAGTCGTGAGTCAGCGAATCGCGGGAAGGAACCGGGCACGGTAATCCCCGGCTTCTCTTTATGAATCAACTGTTTGCGATGATTTCGAGAGTTTTCTCTCCCTCCTGCCACCAGGCTGTGGAAAGCGATGACGCCATCGGCGACGCTGGTTTCCTGACGCCCGCCGGTTCTGGAGTCAAAGCTTCGGCGCGGAAAGGCCTTTTCGGAATGCGGACCGTGGTGCGTATCAGCCTGCGCAACCCCGCTGCGGCCAGCAGCATCGCCGAGCGAGTTTCCCTCTGTGTCCTCGTCGGGCTCGCCCTGGTCTCTGTGGCCGCCGCAGTGGAGCATATGCGTTCCTCTCTCCATCCCGCCGCCACCGTCGCGCGCGAAGTGGTTCGCGCCGTTCCACCCGCCGTCCCGCCTGTTGTCCCTCACGCGCCCTCGCCCGTCGCTGCGGCGGTAGCGACTGCTCCGGCCCCGCAGCCGGCCCCCGTGCCGGTCGTTGCCCCCCCGCCGGCCCCAGGGCCCGCGCCAGAAGCTCAGCCAAAAACACCCGAGCCCGTGAAAATAGCTCGAAATCTCCCGCTCCTGCGCGATATGTCCCTTGGCGAGGCGGACCGGGGTGTCCCTTCGGATACGGCAACCGTCATCGCTCGTCAGAGAGACCTGCCCATGCTACGGGATGAACAGGCCTTCCAGACGTGGGGCGGTGAATTCGCCAAAGGCGATGGCCGCCTCAAGGAGATGATCCAGGCTGGCGCGCTAACCTCGGTCGAGAGGGGCGCAAAAATCCGGATCCTCGAAATCCGCGGCGATCTGGCGCACGTGGAGATCATCGGTCAGAGACGAACCGGCTGGATTCGCTCGTCCTCTGTCGGCAGGTAGCGTCGAAAACTTCATGCAGCGGATCTCCTGGGGGTAAGACCTACAGTACTATACGTATACCTCCATATGGGAGTATCCTCCCCCACACAAGACTTCTGGCTTTGCCCACACGTCCCGTTTAAACTCAACTTTCAAATAGCTTTTCTTCATACAGACGAAGGGATTACGGGCGTGTCTTCCAGAGTTCTTTGGATTGGGTCTGAAACTGAAGCGCAACAAATCGGGGGCGCATCGCGCGATTACGGAGTGGTCGTCGCGCGGAGCGTCTGGGACGCAGTGGAGCGGGTCGGCGAGACACTCATGTCGGCCGCTGTGCTGCGCTTACCCTGCGAGGATTGCGCGCCCGAAGAGGCTCTCTACGAGCTGCTGCGCGCCGATCCCGGCCTCCCCGTGATCGTTCACGACCCCTCCGGCACCGTTGATGACGCCATCCGCCTGACCCGTACCGGCGCATACTACGTCCTTCTGGGTGAGCTCGACCTC
>Ga0335082_10002899_pt1 | contig 18581 bp, 16 predicted proteins | sample Lox_Sample_41_FD_206718 | JGI IMG/M metagenome (GOLD analysis project Ga0335082, IMG submission 206718) | Soil microbial communities from Loxahatchee National Wildlife Refuge, Florida, United States - Lox_Sample_4.1 | ecosystem: Environmental > Terrestrial > Soil > Wetlands | place: USA... | reverse complement strand
CCGACCGCGTTGACATAGCGCGGCTGTCCGGGGGCATCGACCGGATCGCTCGAGTACATCGGCGAGCGCCCGGTCAGCCGCGTCCGCGGCAGATCGGCGAGCTCCTCGAACGCGGCAACGACCTGCGCGCGCGGCGTGCCCTGGTTGGAGCCGATGCCGATGTAGGCGAGGCTCACGCCGCGTCCGGCGCGGCCTCCGCCGGCCCGCCGCGGCGGCGGCGCCGGCGACGCTTCTTGCGCGGCCCGGTGTCGGGCAGCAACATCGCCTTGCGCGTGTCCGCGTCGGCCTGCTGGAACGCGCGCCACCAGGCCTCGAGCTCCGCGGTCACCTCGCCGCTCGCCGCACGCAGCGCGAGGAAGTCGTAGCCCATGCGAAAGCGCGGGGACTCGAGCAGGCGGTACGGCCGCTGCCCCCCGCGCTGCTCAAAGCGCGGCTGCATGGCCCAGATCTCGCGCATCGTGGCCGTGAGCTTGCGCGTCAGCGCGAGCTTCTCGAACTGCGCGTCGAGCACCTTGTCCATCGCGGCCTCCAGCGCGGGCACGGGCCGCTCGCCGCGCGCCAGCCGCGCCTTCGAGGCCGCGAGCACCTCGTGCCAGAGCAGGGCGGCGAACAGGAATGCGGGCGACACGGGTCGCTCGGTGCGCACGCGCTCGTCGGTCTGCGAGAGCGCCAGCGTGACGAAGCGCTCGCCGAGCGGCTGCTCGAGGATCACGTCGAGCAGCGGCAGCACGCCCTTGGAAAGCCCCTCCTCGCGCAACTGCCGGACGCAGGCGCTCGCGTGGCCCGACAGCAGCAGCTTCAGCATCTCGTCGAACACGCGCGCGGGCGGCACGTGCTCGATCAGCGGCGCGAGGCGCCGGATCGGCGCGCGCGTGCCCGACTCGATGGTCAATCCCAGCTTTGCGGCGAGCCTGACCGCGCGCAACATGCGGACCGGGTCCTCGCGAAAGCGCGTTTCCGGATCGCCGATCATGCGCAGCAGGTGGCGGCGCAGGTCCGCGAGCCCGCCGTGGTAGTCGACGATCTCCTCGGTGGCCGGATCGAAGTACAGCGCATTGACGGTGAAGTCGCGCCGGCGGGCATCCTCTTCCTGCGTGCCAAAGACGTTGTCGCGCAGCACACGGCCGTGCTCGTCCTTGTCGGTGGTGCCCGCGTCGGCCGAGCGGAAGGTCGACACCTCCACCGTCTCGCCGCCGATCATCACGTGGACCAGGCGGAAGCGCCGGCCGATGATCAGCGCGCGGCGAAACAGGGGCTTGATCTGCTCGGGCCGGGCGTCGGTCGCGACGTCGAAGTCCTTGGGCTCGATGTCGAACAGCAGGTCGCGCACGGCCCCGCCGACCACGCTCGCCGAGAAGCCGGCCTCCTGCAGCACGTCGCACACCTTCAGCGCGGCCGCGCTGACGGCCTCCCGCCGCAGCGGATGCCGGTCGCGGCCGACGCGCTGCGGCGAGCGCGCGCCGAGGCCGAGTACGCGGCGGATGAAGCGCTGGATCATCGAGGCGGCGATTCTAGCGCAGCGAGATCACGGGCCAGCCGCGCCGGGCGGCCTCGGCCGCGAGCGCGGCGTCGGGATCGACCGCGACCGGGCGGCGCACGCGCTCGAGCAGCGGGAGGTCGTTGTGCGAGTCGCTGTAGAAGCAGCTGTCGGCGAACGCCGCCAGCGGTCGGCCGCGGCCCTCGAGCCAGGCCTCGACGCGCCGGATCTTGCCTTCGCGGAAGCACGGCGTGCCCGCGACCCGGCCGGTGAAGCGGCCGTCAACGGATTCCGGCTCGGTGGCCACGAGATGGGGCACGCCGAACTCGCGCGCGATGGGCGCGGTGACGAAGCTGTTGGTCGCGGTCACCACGGCGCAGAGGTCGCCCGCGCCGAGGTGGCGCGCGACCAGCGCGCGCGCGGCAGGCGAGATCATGGGCAGGATCCGCTCGCGCATGAATTCGCCGTGCCACGCCGCGAGCTCCTGCGGCGAGTGCGCGGCGAGCGGGCCGAGCGCGAATCCGAGGTACTCGTGGATGTCGAGCGTGCCCGCCTTGTACTGCTCGAAGAAGCGGGCATTCTGCGCCTCGTAGAGCTCGCGCGCGAGTACGCCGCGGTCGATGAGGAACTGCCCCCACTCGTAGTCGCTGTCGCCCGAGAGCAGCGTATGGTCGAGGTCGAACAGCGCGAGGTTCACGGCGCGCGCGCCCGGAGCGCCTCGCGCACCAGCGCCAGTGATACGGGCAGGTGCTCGAGCAGCGCGCCGAGCGAGGACAGGTCGCGCCGCGCGTGCGTGAGCAGGTAGGCGACGACGTCCTCGCCGAGGCGCAGGCCGCGGCGCGCGGCTTCGCCATGCAGGTACAGTGCCCGCTCCTCGTCGGTCGGCGGCTTCACCTCATACACCAGGCCCCAGGCGAGCCGGCTGCGAAGGTCCTCGCGCAGCGCGAGGTGCGCCGGCGGCGCGTCGCCCGCCGCGAGCACCGTGCCACGGCCCTCGCGTGCGCCATTGATCGCGACGAACAGCGCCTGCTGGCCCGCCTCGTCGAGGCGATGCACGTCGTCGGCGAGCGTGACGCCGGCCCGCGCGCAGGCGCGCAGCAGGTGCGTGCGCCCGCTGCCGGGCGCGCCCCAGAGATAGAGGACGGCCTCGTCGAGGGCGCCGCCCGCGAGCGCCCGCAGGCGCGCGAGCAGCTCGGCGTTCGAGCCTGGCACGAAGTTGTCCAGCGTCGGGGCGGGGGGCGACTGCAGCGGCAGCGCGAGCTGGCGCGTCACTTCGGGCTGCCGTGCAGGCGCTGCGCGCGGGCGGAGAGCGTCGGCATCTCAAGTAGAATCGCGCGGAAAACGTGAGACTCTAGCATGGCTGCCTCCCTTTCCTACCGCGACGCCGGCGTCGACATCGACGCGGGCGACGCTCTGGTCGAGGCGATCAAGCCCTTCGCGCGCCGCACGATGCGGCCCGAGGTGCTGGCCGGCATCGGCGGCTTCGGCGCGCTGTGCCGGATCCCGCGGCGGTATCGGCGGCCGGTGCTCGTGTCTGGCACCGACGGCGTGGGCACCAAGCTAAAGCTCGCCTTCGCGCTCGGCCGGCACGACACCGTCGGCATCGACCTCGTCGCGATGAGCGTGAACGACGTGCTCGTCCAGGGCGCCGAGCCGCTGTTTTTCCTCGACTACTACGCCTGCGGCCGGCTGGACGCCGCGATCGCGGCACGCGTCGTGAAGGGCATCGCGCGGGGCTGCGAGCTCGCGGGCTGCGCGCTGATCGGCGGCGAGACCGCGGAGATGCCGGGCATGTATGCGGAGGGCGAGTACGATCTCGCGGGCTTCTGCGTCGGCGTGGTCGAACGCGACCGGATCGTCAGCGGCAAGGGCATCCGGCCGGGGGACGTGCTGCTCGGGCTCGCCTCCAGCGGGCCGCACTCGAACGGTTACTCGCTGGTGCGCAAGATCGTCGAGCGCGCGCGCCCCGACGCGGCGCGCCTCGACGAGCTCATGACGCCCACGCGCATCTACGCCAAGTCCGTGCTCGCGCTGCTGCGCATGCGGCTGATCAAGGGCATGGCGCACATCACGGGCGGCGGCCTCGTCGGCAACGTGCCGCGCATGCTGCCGCGCGGCACGCGGGCGGTCATCCGGGGCGACGCGTGGCCGCGGCCAGCGGTGTTCGAGTGGCTCCGGCGCGAGGGCGGCGTCCAGGAGGCCGAGATGCATCGCGTCTTCAATTGCGGCATCGGGCTCGTGCTCACCGTCGCGCCGCGCGATGCGCGGCGCGCGACGGCGAAGCTGCGCGCGCTCGGCGAGACGGTCTACGCCATCGGCGTCGTCGAGAAGGGCCGCGGCGAGCCCGACGCCCGCGTGGCCTAGAGCGACGCGCGGCGCGCGAGGTAGATCCCGGCCAGCACGACGGCGCCGCCGGCAAGCTGCAGCGCGCCGACGGGCTCGCCGAGCAGGACCCACGCGAGCAGGGCCGCCATCACGGGCTGCAGCAGCAGGGCGACCGCGGAGAAGGCGGCCGGCAGGTGCGCGAGCGCGAACGCGATCAGGCCCTGGCCCATCGCGTGCGAGATCCACGCCAGGCCGACGAGCTTGAGCCAGCCGGCTGCCGAGGCGGGCATCAGCGGCTCTCCGGAGGCGAGCGCCACGGGAAGCAGCACGCACGCGGTCAGCGTGGTCGACCAGGCCATGAGCGCGACGACGCCAAGGCCGCCGTCGCGCAGCCGCTTCACCGTCATCAGGTACCACGCGTAGAACAGGGCCGTGACCACGCCGAGGCCGTCGCCGAGCAGCGCGCGCGGCGACACCGCGACGCTCGCGCGCACCAGGAGCGCGACGCCGCCCAGCGCCAAGGCGAGCCCGACCAGGAACAGCGTCCGCGGCTTCTCGCGCCAGAGGGCCCAGGCGCCGAGGGTGACGAAGATCGACGCGAGGTTGGCGAGCAGCGTCGAGTTCGCCACCGAGGTCAGCTGGATCGACCCGTGCCAGAACGCAAGGTCGCCCGCGAAGGCGAGTCCCGCGGCCGCCAGCAGCGCGGGCCGCGCGCCGGCCGCGCGCATCGGCGCGCGCACGGCCGCGGCGATCGACCACAACAGCGGCACCGCGAGCGCGACGCGCCAGAATGCGCTCGCGATCGGGCCGACGTCCGCGACCCGTACCCAGATCGGCGACAGCGCGATGCAGACGGCGCCGCAGAACAGGGCGAGCAGGGCGGAAGCGCGCACGCGCAAATGGTAGACTTTTGACGCCTCCCATGCCTGCGCCGCGCTTCATCCACCTCAGGCTGCACAGCGAATTTTCGGTGAGCGACGGCATCGTGCGCCTCGACGAGGTCGTGCGCCGCGCGGCGCAGGACCGCATGCCGGCGCTCGCGCTCACCGACAGCGCCAACCTATTCGGCATGGTGAAGTTCTACCGCGCTGCGCGCGCGGCCGGCATCAAGCCGGTCATCGGCGCGGACTGCTGGGTGCAGGGCGACCGCGGCGCGGACCGGCCAGCGCGCGTGCTGCTGCTGTGCGCGTCGCGCTCCGGCTACCGGCGCTTGTGCGAGCTGCTGTCGCGCGCGTGGCTCAAGAATCAGCGCCGGGCGCGCGCGGAGATCCTGCGCGCGTGGTTCGGCGAGCTGGGCACCGAGGGCCTGATCGCGCTCTCGGGCGCCGCCTCGGGGGACGTCGGCCAGGCGATGCTGGCGGGCAATGCGCCGGCCGCCGAGGCGCTCGCGCGCGAATGGTCGACGCTGTTCCCGGGCCGCTACTACGTCGAGCTGCAGCGCGCCGGCTTCGCCCAGGGAGAGACGCTGGTCGCGCGCAGCGTCGAGCTCGCCTCCCGGCTGTCGCTGCCGGTGGTAGCGACGCACCCGGTCCAGTTCCTCGCGCCCGAGGATTTTCGCGCGCACGAGGCGCGCGTGTGCATCGCCGAAGGCTACGTGCTGGGCGATCAGCGCCGGCCGCGGCGCTTCACGCCCGAGCAGTACTTCAAGTCGCAGGCCGAGATGGCGCAGCTGTTCGCCGACCTGCCGCAGGCGCTGGAGAACGCCGTCGAGATCGCGCGGCGATGCAGCCTCGAGATCGAGCTCGGCCGCAGCCGGCTGCCCGCGTTTCCGACGCCCCCTGGGGTCACGCTGGACGAGTTCCTGCGGCAGCAGGCGGAAGCCGGCCTCGAGCGGAGGCTGGCGGCGCGATTCCCGGACGCGGCGGCCCGCGCGGCGGCCGACGGCCGCTACCGCGAGCGCCTGGACTTCGAGATTCGCACCATCATACAGATGGGGTTCGCCGGCTACTTCCTCATCGTCGCCGACTTCATCAACTGGGCGAAGGCGAATGGCGTGCCCGTCGGTCCGGGGCGCGGCTCGGGCGCAGGCTCGCTTGTCGCCTATTCGCTCGGCATCACCGACCTCGACCCGCTCGAGTACGATCTGCTGTTCGAGCGCTTCCTCAACCCCGAGCGCGTCTCGATGCCGGACTTCGACATCGACTTTTGCCAGGACGGCCGCGACAGGGTGATCGACTACGTGCGCCGGAAGTACGGCGAGGACTGCGTGTCGCAGATCGTCACCTTCGGCACGATGGCCGCGCGCGCCGTGGTGCGCGACACGGGACGCGTGCTCGACCTCGGCTACAACTTCTGCGACCAGGTGGCGAAGCTGATCCCGGTGCAGCCCGGCCGCACGATCACGCTGCAGGAGGCGCGCGAGACGGAGCCGCTGCTCGCGCAGCGCGAGAAGAAGGAGGACGAGGTGCGCGAGCTGCTCGCGCTGGGCGAGAAGCTCGAAGGACTGACTCGAAACGTCGGCATGCACGCGGGCGGCGTGCTGATCGCGCCGGGCCGGCTCACCGACTTCTGCCCGCTGTACGCCGCGGAAGGTACGACGCACGTCATCTCGCAGCTGGACAAGGACGACGTCGAGGCGGTGGGGCTGGTGAAGTTCGACTTCCTCGGCCTCACCACGCTCACGATCCTCGACTGGGCGCAGCGCAACGTGCGCGCGCTCGGCGCGCGGGACTTCGCGCTCGAGCGCATTCCGCTGGACGACGCGGACACCTACCGGCTGCTGTCGGCGGGCAACACGACGGCGGTGTTCCAGCTGGAATCGCGCGGCATGCGCGACCTGATCAAGCGCGCGCGGCCGGACCGCTTCGAGGACGTGATCGCGCTGGTGGCGCTGTACCGGCCGGGGCCGATGGACCTGATTCCGGACTTCATCGCGCGCAAGCACGGCCGCGAGCGCGTCGAATACCTGGACAGGCGCCTCGAGCCGATCCTGAGCCCGACCTACGGCATCATGGTGTACCAGGAGCAGGTAATGCAGATCGCGCAGGTGATCGGCGGATACACGCTGGGCGGCGCGGACCTGCTACGGCGCGCGATGGGCAAGAAGAAGCCCGAGGAGATGGCGCAGCAGCGCGGCATCTTCGTCGCCGGCGCCGAGAAGAACGGCCTCGCGCGCGGCAAGGCGACGCAGCTGTTCGACCTGATGGAGAAATTCGCCGGCTACGGCTTCAACCGCTCGCACGCGGCGGCCTACGCGCTGCTCGCGTACCAGACCGCATACATGAAGGCGCACCATCCGGCGGCGTTCATGGCGGCCAACCTGTCGCTCGTGATGGACGACACCGACAAGGTGCGGCAGTTCTACGAGGACGCCGTCGCCAACGGCATCGCAGTGCTGCCGCCCGATGTCAACGCGTCGGAGTACCGGTTCGTGCCGGTCGACGCGAAGACCGTGCGCTACGGCCTGGGCGCGGTGCGCGGCACGGGCGAGTCGGCGATCGGCGCGATCGTCGCGGCGCGCGCGGCGGGGCCCTATGCGGACCTCGCGGACCTGTGCCGGCGCGTGGACAAGCGCATCGTCAACCGGCGCGTGGTGGAGGCGCTGGTTCGGGCCGGTGCGTTCGATGCCGTCGACGCGCAGCGCGCGAGCCTGCTGGCGAGCGTCGGGCGCGCGATGGAGGCCGCCGAACAGCGCGAGCGGCAGGCCGCGCAGGACAGCCTGTTCGGCGAGACCGAGGCGCCCGCGGGCCCCGGCGCGGTGCGCGTCGAGGCCAAGCCGTGGGACCTCAGGCAGCGGCTGCTCGAGGAGAAAGCGGCCCTCGGCTTCGCGCTGTCGGGGCACCTGTTCACGGTCTGCGAGCGCGAGATCGCGGGATTTCCGCGAATCGCGCTCGCTCGCCTGCAACCGGCCGAGCATCGGGTGTGGCTCGCGGGCGTGATCGCGTCGGCGCGCACGCAGATGACGCGCCGCGGCCGCATGATGGTCGTCGTGCTGGACGACGGCAGCGCGCAGCTCGAGCTCTCGGTGTTCAACGAGCTGCTCGAGAAGCACCGCGACAAGCTCAAGGAGGATGCCTTGCTGGTCGTGCACGGCAAGGTGCAGCGCGACGAGTTTGCGGGTGGGCTGCGCGTCGCCGCGGACGAGTTGTACGACCTCGCGTCGCTGCGCGAGCGGTTCGCCGCGCGCCTGCAGCTGCAGATGAACGGCCGCGCCGACGCGCGCCAGCTGAAGGAGCTGCTCGCGCCGTATCGCGCCGAGGGCGCGTGCCCGGTGATCGTGCACTACGAGACCGCGGGCGCAGCTTGCGACGTCGCGCTCGGCGACGCGTGGCGCGTGCGTCCGGACGGGCAGCTGCTGGAGCGGCTCGGCCAGTGGCTCGAGCCGGAGAGCGTCCAGGTCATCTACGCGGGAGGCGCCTAGGTCGCGCTCCAGCGTACGCGGCAGCCCGCGTCCGACCACACGCGCCTCGCCTCGCGCAGCCAGGGGCTGCGCACTCGGTCAGCCGGGTCGAGGCGGCGCTGCTCGGCGAGGAACGTTGAGAACCGCGGATAGCAGCCGCGCGCCTGCGCCGGGGTCATCAGCGGCAGCGCGTCCGGCGGGCAGGAGCCGCCCGCGGCAATCGCGAGCTCGACGAGCGCGTGCCGCAGCTGGACGCAGGCGGCGGCGGAGCCCAGCGTTTGCCGCGGCGCACGAAAGCCGATCCGGAGCGCGACGAATTCCGTGTGCGCCCAGCGCAGCAGCGTCTCGGACTCCGCCTTGACGCGCCGCGCCTCCAGGCGCACCGGCACGCAGCGGCGGTCCTCGAGCGCCCGGCGAGCACCTTGAACGACGTCGTCGAGACCGGGCGGCGGCACCAGCAGCTCGACCGTGTGCGTGCCCGCGTCGGAGGCGCCGTCGTCCTCGCCGAGACACACGGGCTCGGCCGCCGCGGCGCTCGACCGCGCCAGGCTCTCGAGATCGAGCGTGACGCTATAGAACGGGCCGACGGCCCCGAAGCCGCCGACGGCGATCCGGAACAGCTCGGGCGCCAGCGCCCGGCTCGCGCGCCGCAGCTCGCCGTCCGCCGTGACCAGCGTCAGCGCGCGCACATGGAGGACGATCGGCGCACCGTCGGGGCCCGCGGCGTTGCGGGCTACGCTCTGGCCGACCGTCCCCGGCAGGAACGCGGTGCCGGTGAGCTCGGCGAGCCCCGACCAAGTCACGCCTCCCTGGACCTCGACCTCGCCGGCTGGCCCCTCCCGGCGCAGGATCCGGTCCAGCCCAGAGGTATCGACCGGTGCGGCTGTCGCGCCGGCGCCCTTCATCGCGCGGCACAGGTCGTCGGCGGAATACACGCGCGGACGGGGACGGGTGGGGAAGGGCAAGTCGCAGGTGGCATCCATGGCGCGCTCCTGGGATGGGTCTGGTCCGATTCTTCGCGCGCGCCGCGGCGCGCCGCAATCGCCAAGACGCGGAGTCTCGATTTACGATACCGCCGGAACCGTATTCCGATCCCGACCCGCGGAGCCGCGCCCGCATGACGCTTTCCCGCCGAATCGTCGAAGCGCTGAAGAGGGCCCTGCGGTCGAGGGGCCTGACCTACGCCGCGCTCGGTCGCGAGCTGCACCTGTCCGAGGCGAGCGTCAAGCGGCTCTTTTCCCACGGCACGTTCACGCTGGCGCGGGTCGAGGATATCCTGCGGGTGCTCGAGCTCGACCTCGCCGAGCTGGCGCGCCTCGCGCGCGATCCGCGGGATGCGGCGTCGGAGCTCAGCGATGCCCAGGAGGTGCTGCTCGCCGGCGACGAGCGGCTGCTGTCGGTGTTCTGGCTGCTGCTGAACGGCTGGCCGTTCGACGACATCGTCGAGGCGTACGAGATCACGCGCACGGAGCTCACGCTCGCGCTCGCCAAGCTCGAGCGCGCGCGGCTCATCGACTGGGACGCAGGCGAGCGCGTCCGCCTGCGGGTCGCGCGCGACTTCGCGTGGCGTCCCGCGGGCCCGGTGAAGAAGGCCTACGGCCAGCGCGTGACGGCGGACTTCCTGCGGTCGCGCTTCAGCGGGCCGCTCGAGCTGCTGCGCTTCGAGGCGCGCGACTTGTCGCCGGCGTCGGCGGCGGTCCTGCGCCGGCGGCTGGAGCGCGTGGTTGCCGAGTTCTCCGAGCTGGCCGAGACCGACGCGTCCCTGCCCGCTCGCCGGCGCGAGGGCGTCGCCGTGCTGGTCGCGTGCCGGCCGTGGGCGTTCTCGGCGACGATCGCGCTGCCGCGGCGCGACGCACGCGCCGCTCAGGCCGTGGGCCAGCGCTCGAAGCGCGCGTAGGTGCGGGCAGGATCGGCCGTCGCGGGCGCACAGGCGACCCGTTCTACGCGCGCCGCGGGTGGCCCGCGCCTGGCCCAGGCCACGAGGGCGTCGAGCGCCACATCCGCACCCTGCGCCAGCGCTTCGACCTCGCCGGTGGCGCGATTGCGCACCCAGCCGGTCACGCCCAGCCGCTCGGCCTCGCGGACCATCGCCTCGCGAAAGCCCACGCCCTGCACGTGTCCGACGACGAGTATCTCGATCGTGCGAAGTTGCAAAACTTCTCCAAGTCCGGGATTCGAAACGTGAAAGTCCGCAGACTCCGTGGTAAGCTCATCGCGAATTTTATCCTCCCATCCTGCGCGGACGGGAGTCCGGCAACCACGGAGGCATGTCGATGCGCGCAGCACTGATCGTCGTCGCGGTTCTGGCACTGGCGGGATTCCTGGCGGTCGCGGTGGTGTTGCCGCAGATGGCGGGCAGCGAGTCGCGCGACGCCGCGCAGGCCCTGATCTCGGGCGCGGACTCGGCGCGCGACCAGATTGCCGCGGCGGCGGCGAAGTCGGGCAACCTCGCGGGCGTCGGCAAGGACGTCAAGATCGCCTCGCGCACCGACGCCCAGCACGGCGAGCTGAAGTGGATCGTGGAGACGAACGGCGCGATCCGCGGCTGGAACGAGAAGAACGCGATCGAGATCTCGATCACGCCCACGCTGCAGGGCGGCAAGGTCAGCTGGAACTGCCGCGGCTACCCGATCACGGCGATGCCGGCGAGCTGCGGCGGCAAGTCCTGAGCCGGCGCCCCGCTAGATCAGCACGATGATCGCCGCGGCGACGAGCCCGGCGAGGGCCCCCGCGGCCACCACGACGGTGTCGCTCGGGCGCCAGCCGATGCCCACGATCGTCGTCGACGACTGAAGCGCGCCCGGCAGCGCGGTCGCGGAAGGATTGCTCGCCACGGCGGTGTCGCTCAGCGCGACGAGGCGCTGCGTGGCCTCCAGCGAGTCGAACGTTCGCGACAGACCGCGCGCCGGCGCGAGGTCCGAGGTCGCGGTCGTCTCCTCGACGCGGCGCGATCGCTCCACCGTCTGCGCGAGCACGGCTGACTTCACCGCGGGCTCGACCACGGCCGGCGTCGCCCCCGGCGCGAGCCCGCCGAGCGGCAGCGTCGTCGTGGCGCTGGCTACGCCGCCCTGCGCCTGCTGCTCGCATTCGCGCAGCGCGCGCGCGATCTCGGCGGCGCTCTGGTAGCGCTCGTCGAGGGATTTCGCCAGCATGCGCGCCACGATCCCGTCGAGCGCGCCCGGCGCGGCCGGATTGATCGCGCTCGGCGCCGGCGGCACGAAGTTCACGATCTGGTACATCACCGCGTTGACGCTCTCGCCGGTGAACGGCGCGGCGCCGGTCAGCATCTCGTACAGGATCACGCCCAGCGAGAAGATGTCCGAGCGGTGGTCGGCGCGCTTGCCGATCACTTGCTCGGGCGACATGTACTTGGGCGAGCCCATCATCATGCCGGTCTGCGTCTGCACGTTCGACGAGCGCATGCGCGCGATGCCGAAGTCGGTGATCTTCACCGCGCCGCTGTCGGGGACCATGATGTTGGCCGGCTTGATGTCGCGGTGCACGACGCCACGCTCGTGCGCGTAGGCGAGCCCTTCGGCGACCTGCGCCGCGATCGACAGCGCGCGCGGCACCGGCAGCGGCTTGCCCGGCAGCAGCAGCGTGCGCAGCTCGGCGCCCTCGATGTACTCCATCGCCATGTAGCACTCGATCTCGGTCTTGCCGATGTCGTACACGGTGACGATGTTCGGGTGGTTCAGCCCGCCTGCGGCGCGCGCCTCCTGGTAGAAGCGCTTCTCGTACATCTCCGCGCCGTCGCGGTCCATGCCCATGTTGATAGTCTTGATGGCGACAGTGCGCTCGAGCATGGGGTCCTTCGCCTTGTAGACGATGCCCATCGCTCCGCGCCCGATCTCGGAGAGGACCTCGAAGCGGCCGAGCTTCTGCGGTTCCATCACGCCTTCCTAGCGCCCGGACCCCGACTTGACCGACCGGAACACGGGACCCCAGATCGGGTGACCCGCCTCTGCCGGGGCCAGCTCGAGCGACGGGTCGATCGCCAGCGCCTTGCGGAACTCATCACGGCAGGCAGACATGCGATCGGTGACGCAGTCGATGAAGGCGAGGTACTTGTGCGCCTTGACCCGGTCCGGAGTCGACAGTCCCTGCGACAGCGCCGTCTGGATCTGCTTGGCGGCGTCGTTGTAGCTGCCGTCCTCGTATTGCTTCAAGCCCGCGGCGAGCGCGGGCTCGCCTTTCGCGCTGCCGAACAGGCTCTCGAAGTCGGCGGTCAGGTCGCGCATCGGCTCGCTCTGGCAGCCGGGAAGCGCGACCCCCGCAGCCAGCGCCAGCGCAGCCGCAATGCCCTTGATATTCATGAGTTCACGCCTGCGCTCGCGCCCATCGCCACGGTCCCCCCCCGGAGCCGTCGGCCGGAAGATACCCCGAGACGACGATCAGCGAAAGCGATGGTGGATCCGAACGGGCTCGCCCGCGCGAACCTCGATGCGCTGGGTCATCGTCGGGAACGAGGTATTGCGCACCTCGATGGTGTGCGTCCCGGAGGTGAGTTCGAGCCTGTGCAGCGGCGGACTGACGCCCCGGCTCTTGCCGTCGACGAAGACTTCGCCCCAGGGAAGGATGGCGAGCTGCACGACGCCGGTACTCGCGGCCGGTGCGCTCGCGGGCGCCCCCGCGGGCGCGGGCTGCGCCATTGCGGTGGACGTGCTCGCCGGCTTGGGAGCCCTTGAAGACTGACTCGCACGGTGCGGCTTGCGCGGTTCGGGCGGCGCCGGCTTGGGGGCGACCGCGGGAGGCGCCGGCTCGACCGCGGCAACCTTCTCCGGCGCCGTCGATTTTTCCACGGCGGGCGGCTTTGGCGGCTCTGGCGCCTTGGGAGCCTCGAGCGACGTCGCGAGCGGCGGGGGCGGAGGCGTGAGCGCGAGGGGCCGGATGTTCATTTGCGCGCGCACCGCCATGCCGCCCCCCACAAGCAGCGAGAATGCGACTGGCGCGGCCACGAGCGCCATCCGATGCACGCCGAAGGGGCGCACGTCGGTCAGCTCGCCGACCAGCCGCGGCGCGCGGAGCCGCGGAGCGACCCGGCGCGTACCGGTCTCGAGCACGCGTCGCGCGGCCTCGGTCCCGATGCCGACCGAGTAAACCTCGTGCTCGCGCACGTGCTTGTCGGTACGCGCGCCCACGTAGCTGAACAGGCTCGCGTAGTCGAGCGACAGGCACGAGACGACCTCGTAGAACGAGCGCGACACGAGCAGCTGGCCCGCCTGAGCGAAGGTCATCACGCGCTGGGCGACGTTGATCCCGTCGCCGATGATGTTCATCTGGCCGTTAATGTCCTTTACCAGCCGCACGGGGCCCAGATTGATGCCGATGCGGACCGCGATGGCGCCCGAAGCCTCCGCGCGCGCTGCCGCGCGCAGCGACATGGCGAAGAAGAGCGCATCCTCGGGATCGCCGAGGAACGTGATGCCCGCGCCGTCGCCGGTGTCCAGCACGATGCGGTCGCGAGGCGGCACGTGGCCGAGCGACGCGCTGAGCAGTTTGTTGAACGCCTGCTTGAGCAGCAACTGCTCCGCGACCGGCTTCGTCGAGTAGTCGACGATGTCCAGGAACACGATGCTGCACACCAGAGTGCGGCTGGGCTTCTCGATCATGCGTCCCGCGTAGGGCGGCGCGGCGGCCGGGGCGAGGTCATTTTACGCGCATGCCCGGAGCGGCCCCGGCGTCCGGGGAAATGAGGAATATTCCCGGTCCCTCGCCGGATGCGGCGAGGACCATGCCTTCGGAAATCCCGAATTTCATGGTGCGCGGGGCCAGATTCGCAACAACCACCGCGAACCGCCCCTCGAGCGCCGCCGGCTCGTAGGCCGACTTGATACCGGCGAACACCGTGCGGGTCGCGCCGCCCAGGTCGAGCGTCAGCCGCAGCAGCTTGTCGGCGCCCTCGACGCGCTCGGCGCGGGCGATCCGGGCCACCCGCAGGTCCACCTTGTTGAATTCGTCGATCGAAATCATGTCGCTCACGGCGCGCTCCTGGGCTTGGTGCTGCTGGTGCTCGGCGTGCCGCTGCGGCGCCGAGGGTCGGGGAACGGCGGCGACGTCGAACAGCGCGTCGAGCTGCTTTTCCTCCACGCGGGTCATCAGGTGCTTGAAGGGGAGGGTGCGCGGCGGCCGCAGCTTCCGATCATCGAAGTCGAGATCACGGTCCAGGCCGAACAGCTCCCGGGCGATCCGCTGCGCCGTGGCCGGCAGCATCGGTGCCAGGTACACGGTGAGGACGAAGAACGCGTGGAGCGCGTCGCTGCACGCGCGATGCAACTCGACCTTGCGCAGGGGGTCCTTGGCCAGCTCCCAGGGCTTGGCTTGATCGAACCGCTGGTTCACCCGGTCGGCGACCGCCATGACCTCCCGCACGACGCGGCCGAATTCCCGGCCTTCGTAGGCCTGGACCACGTCGTCGCCAACCGCGATCGCGGCCGCCCAACCGGGTGACGGGTTCTCGCCGAAATCGAACAGGGCGCCATCGAAGTGCTTCGCGACAAATCCCGCGGCGCGGCTCGCGATGTTGATGTACTTGCCGACGAGGTCGCTGTTGACCCGGGCCATGAAGTCCCCGGGGCTGAAGTCGATGTCCTCGACGTTGGCGTTGAGCTTTGCGGCGATGTAGTAGCGCAGCCACTCCGCGTTCATCCCGAGCTCGAGGTAGCGCAGCGGGCTGATTCCCGTGCCGCGCGACTTGGACATCTTGTCCCCCGACACGGTGATGAAGCCGTGCACGAACACGTGGTCCGGCACGCGGTAGGGCTTGCCCGCGAACTCCAGCATCGCCGGCCAGAACAGGGTGTGGAAGTAGATGATGTCCTTGCCGATGAAATGGATCTGCTCGGTGTCGGAACTCTGCAGGAACCGCTCGAAATCGATGCCGGCCTTCGCGCAGTAGTTCTTGAAGCTCGCGAGATAGCCGATCGGGGCGTCGAGCCACACGTACAGGTATTTTTCTTCGGGAATGTCCGGAATGCGGATGCCGAAGTACGGCGGATCGCGCGAGATGTCCCAATCGCCGAGCGCCTTCTCGCCCTCGCCCTCGAGCCACTCGCGCGCCTTGTTGACGACCTGGGGCTGGAGGCGTCCGGGCTTGCCGAGCCAGCGCTCGAGGAACGCCTTGCACTGGGGGTCCGACAGCCGGAAGAAGTGGTGCTCGGAGCGCCTGAGCACCGGCTGGGCCCCCGACAGCGTCGAGTACGGGTTCTTCAAGTCGGTCGCGGCGTACGCCGCCCCGCAGTTCTCGCAGGCGTCGCCGTACTGGTCCTTCGTCCCGCAGTTCGGGCACTCGCCCTTGATATAACGGTCCGCCAGGAACATCCCCTTCACCGGGTCGTAGAACTGCTCGACCGGCCGGATGTCGATGAGATTCGCCTTCTTCAGCCGGCGGTAGATGTCCTGCGACAGCGCGGTGTTCTCCGGCGAATGCGTCGAATGCCAGTTGTCGAAGGCGATATGAAAGCCGTCCAGGTAAGCCTTGCGGCCGGATGCGACGCCGGCGACGAAGTCCTCGGGCGACTTGCCCGCCTTCTCCGCCGCCAGCATGATGGGCGCGCCGTGCGCGTCGTCGGCGCCGACGAAATGGACCTCGTGGCCTTGCATCCGCTGGAAGCGGACCCAGATGTCGGCCTGGATGTACTCCATGATGTGGCCGATGTGAAATGCGCCGTTGGCGTACGGCAGCGCGGTGGTCACAAAGAGGCGGCGGCGAGGCATCGGCGACGGCAAAAAACGCAATTTTATCCGTGTTTTAGGTAAACTACCGGCGAAGTTCCGCAAATTTCCCCTATGGCCATCAACGAAGCAGAAGTCCGCACCGTCCTCGGCGCCCTGGTTGATCCCAATACCGGCAAGGATTACGTGACCGGGCGCGCACTGAAGTCCGTGAAGGTGAGCGGCGCGGACGTGCAGGTCGACCTCGAGCTCGGGTACCCGGGCAAGACCCAGGTCGAGCCGATCCGGCGCGAGGTCTCCGCGGCGCTGCGCAAGGCGGGCGCCGCCCACGCGGTGGTCAACGTCGCCTCCCGGGTGGTCCCGCACTCGGTGCAGCGCGGCGTGAAGCTGGTCCCCGGAATCAAGAACATCATCGCCGTCGCCTCGGGCAAGGGCGGCGTGGGCAAGAGTACGACCGCGGTCAACCTCGCGCTCGCGCTGGCGGCCGAAGGCGCCGAGGTCGGCGTGCTGGACGCGGACATCTACGGCCCGTCGCAGCCTACGATGCTCGGCATCGCCGGCCGGCCGGAGACGCGCGACGGCAAGAGCCTCGAGCCCATGATGGGGCACGGCCTGCAGGCGATCTCGATCGGCTTCCTGATCGACGTCGACACGCCGATGGTCTGGCGCGGCCCGATGGTGACCCAGGCGCTCGAGCAGCTGCTGAAGGACACGCGCTGGCGCGAGCTCGACTACCTCGTCGTCGACCTGCCGCCCGGCACCGGGGATATCCAGCTGACGCTCGCCCAGAAGGTGCCCGTGACCGGCGCGGTGATCGTCACCACGCCGCAGGACATCGCGCTGATCGACGCGCGCAAGGGCCTCAAGATGTTCGAGAAGGTCGGCATCCCGATCCTCGGCGTGGTCGAGAACATGTCGTACCACGTGTGCCCGAAATGCGGCCACGAGAGCCACATCTTCGGCGCCGGCGGCGCGCAGCGCATGTGCGGCGACTACGGCACCGAGCTCCTCGGGCAGCTGCCGCTCGACGAGTCGATCCGCGAGCAGGCCGACTCGGGGCGCCCGACCGTCGTGGCCGACCCGGACGGCAAGTTGGCGGAGATCTACCGGCGCATCGCGCGGCGCTGCGCCGTGAAGATCGCCGAGTCGCAGAAGGACATGACCTCGAAGTTCCCCAACATCGTCGTGCAGAACACCTAGGCGGCGATGAGCGTCAAGTCCGACAAGTGGATCCGCCGCATGGCGGCGCAGGGCATGATCGAGCCGTTCGAGGCCGCGCAGGTGAAGGAGGTGGCCGGGCGGCGCATCGTCTCCTACGGCACCTCGAGCTACGGCTACGACATCCGCTGCTCGGACGAATTCAAGATCTTCACCAACATCAACTCGACGATCGTCGACCCCAAGGCCTTCGACGCGAAGTCGTTCATCGACTTCAAGGGCGAGGTCTGCATCATCCCGCCCAATTCCTTCGCGCTGGCGCGAACCGTCGAGCATTTCCGCATCCCGCGCAACGTGCTGACGATCTGCCTGGGCAAGTCCACCTACGCGCGCTGCGGGATCATCGTCAACGTCACGCCGCTCGAGCCCGAGTGGCAGGGGCACGTCACGCTCGAGTTCTCCAACACCACGCCGCTGCCGGCCAAGATCTATGCGCGCGAGGGATGCGCGCAGGTGATCTTCCTCGAGTCCGACGAGGTGTGCGAGACCTCGTACCGCGACCGCGGCGGAAAATACCAGGATCAGCGCGGCGTGACCTTGCCGCGCATCTGATTCGCAACGTCTAGTGAGCCGGGCGCTTAGCTGCGCTAGCTATTGTGGTTTGTGAAGGTCGCCGGGCGCGCCCCCGCCTCTGCGACGCTTCGAGGACGCCTCACAAAACGCTTGACTCGCGGGGGGTCGTCCCTATAATCGCCCGAGGTTTTCCCTGTGGCGTCAACGAGCTAAGGAGGAGGTCATCATGACAGGCCAAAGGAACAGCCGCCCGCTCTACGGTGTCCTCGTTCGCGACATTCCTGAGACGTAGATAGAGACACGGGAGAACCCTCGATGGGCGATCGCCCCGGCAACCTTGCACGCAACCGCCAGTCCACTGCAGCACCGCAAGAGCAGCTCTTCGACACGCACCCCGAGGTCAGCCTCGACCTCGACATCGTCCGGCAGTCCGCGCGCCAGAAGTACACGCGCCCGTTCCTGATCATCGACACCGCCATCGTGCGGGAAAAGCTGCGGCGCTTTCGCGCTGCGATGCCGCGCGTGCATCCGCACTACGCAGTCAAGGCGAACCCCGACCGGCGCGTCGTCAAGGTGCTCGCGCAGGAAAGCGCCGGCTTCGAGATCGCGTCGACCGCCGAGCTCGACCTGCTGCTGTCGCTCGGCGTTCCGCCGGCCGAGGTGTTCTACTCCAATCCGATGCGCTCGCGCGAGTCGGACGCCTACGCCGCGGGCAAGGGCGTGCGCTGGTTCGTCGTCGACAGCGTCGACGAGCTGCGCCGCATGCATGCGGTCGACCCGTCGGCCGCGCTCTACCTGCGCATCGCCACGCCCAACATCGGCAGCGACTGGCCGCTGTCGGGCAAGTTCGGGGCCGGCGCGGGCGAGACGCGCGAGATCATCGCCACCGCGGCCAAGCTCGGCGCCGATCTCGCAGGCGTGACGTTCCACGCCGGCTCGCAGTGCCGCAACCCGGAAAACTGGCGCGTCGGCATCGAGAAGGCACGCACGCTGTTCGACCAGATGGCCAAGGCGGGCCTGAAGCCGAGGCTGCTC
>Ga0335082_10002897_pt1 | contig 18587 bp, 17 predicted proteins | sample Lox_Sample_41_FD_206718 | JGI IMG/M metagenome (GOLD analysis project Ga0335082, IMG submission 206718) | Soil microbial communities from Loxahatchee National Wildlife Refuge, Florida, United States - Lox_Sample_4.1 | ecosystem: Environmental > Terrestrial > Soil > Wetlands | place: USA... | reverse complement strand
CGACAACTTGTCGTCGTCGGCCTACGCGACCGAAGAGATGCTGCGCGTGCTCATCCCGGTCATCGGTCTCGGCGCGTTCGCGCTCGTTGTGCCGATCACGACCGCGCTGCTCGTCGTGCTCTTCTTCCTGATCCTGTCGTACCGCCAGACGATCAAGGCCTATCCCACGGCCGGTGGCGCGTACATGGTGACCCGCGACAACTTCGGCCTCCTGCCCGCGCAGGTCGCCGGAGTCGCGTTGTTGACCGACTACGTGCTCACGGTCGCGGTGTCGGTCGCCGCCGGGACGGCCGCGCTCGCGTCGGCGTTCCCCGTGTTCACGTCGTGGATCCTGCCGATCTCGATCCTGTTCGTCGTCATCATCGCGTACGGCAACCTGCGCGGCGTGAAGGAGTCGGGTCGCATCTTCGCGGTGCCGACGTACTTCTTCATCGTCAACATGGCCGTGCTCATCGCCGTCGGCGTGTACAAGTACGCCAACGGCACGCTCGCCCAGGCCAACTATGCGCACGCGAGCGGGGTCATGACGTTCGGCACGAAGGGTGCGGGGATTCTCGCCGGCGCATCACTCGCGATCGTGCTCCACTCGTTCGCCTCGGGTGGTGCCGCGGTAACCGGTGTCGAGGCGATCTCGAACGGTGTGCCGGCGTTCCGCAAGCCCGAGTGGAAGAACGCCCGCACCACGCTCGTGATCATGGGCTCGTTGCTCGGGGCGATGTTCCTCGGCCTCTCGCTGATGGATTCGAAGATGCACGTCGCACCGTACGAGCACGGGACGCCGACGGTCATCTCGCAGATCGGCAAGCTCGCGTACGGCACCGGCCTCGGCGGCAACATCCTCTTCTACTGCTTGCAAGCGGGCACGATGCTCATCTTGGTGCTCGCCGCGAACACGAGCTTCGCCGATTTCCCGCGACTCGCGTCGTTCCACGCCGGCGACAACTTCATGCCGCGCCAGCTCACCAAGCGCGGCCACCGGCTGGTGTTCTCGAACGGCATCATCTTCCTGGCGGGTTTCGCGATCTTGCTGCTGATCGTCACGAACGCCAACGTCTCCCGCCTCATCCCGCTGTACGCGCTCGGCGTGTTCACCTCGTTCACGCTGTCGCAAGCCGGCATGGCCAAGCACCACATCCGTGAGAAGGAACCGGGCTGGCGGTGGGGGCTGTTCGTCAACGGCTTCGGCGCGTTCTTGTCGGCCGTCGTCGACGTCATCATCATCCGCTACAAGTTCACCGAAGGCGCGTGGGTCATCGTCATCCTCGTTCCGGTGATGGTGTTCTTCCTCGTGCGGCTGGCGAGGCAGTACGAGCGGGAGGACTCCGCGCTCGAGCACGACGTGCCGAAGGCCGTTGCCGCGCCGATCCGGAGCCGGCTCGTCGTCATGGTCTTCGTCGACCGACTCGACCTCGCGGTTGCCCGCGCCATGCAGTTCGGCCGTGCGTTGCGGCCCGACGAGCTGCGCGCCGTCCACTTCGTCATCGACCAGCAGCATGCCGACCACCTCGCGGCCGATTGGCGCGAGCACGGCCTCACCAACCTCGGGCTCGAGCTCGTCGACTGTCCCGACCGTCGGCTCACGCGGTCGGCGGTCGAGCTCGTGGCGCACGAGCTCAGCTCGGGCGATGCCGAGGTGTGCGTGCTGCTGCCCGAGCGCATGTTCAACGGCGCGTGGCACCGCATCCTGCACGACCAGACCGCCGAGTCGCTCGCGCGCGAGATCTCGAGGCTGCCGCACGCGAACGTCACGACGGTGCCGTTCCACTTCGACGAGGGCACGCCTGCGGTTCCGCATACGAACGGCAACGGCGGGAACGGCAACGGCGCGAAGAGCAACGGCGCCAAGACCAACGGCCGGACCAAGATGACGTCGACCGTCGTGACGACGCCGGTCCGCAACCCCGACGGCACCACGCCGATTGGCTCGGTGCGGTGGCGCCAGCACGTGCGGGTGCACGGCCGCGTGCAAGCGCTCCGGGTCGAGCCGCGGGCGGGCAGCCCGAGCCTCGAGTGCACGCTGGTCGACGAGACCGGCGGCGTGTCGGTCGTGTTCTTCGGCCGCCGGCACATCGACGGCATCGCGATCGGGGCCACCATGACCGTCGAGGGCATGGCGATCGACCATCACGGGCGGCTCGCAGTCGTGAACCCGATCTACGAGCTCCAATAGACGGTCCGCCGCGCGAGGATGTCGCGCGTGGAAACGTTCAACGACGACCACCGCTTCTGGCAGGACCGGTTCGACACGCGCCGGATCGCGGACCGAATCGACAACCTGCTCGTATCGGAGACGATCGACGACCACGCGAAGGCGTTCATCGAATCACGCGACATGTTCTTCCTCGCGACGGTCGATCCCGACGGCTTGCCGCAGTGCTCGTACAAGGGCGGTGATCCCGGGTTCGTGCACGTGCTCGACGACCGCACGATCGCCTTCCCGGTATACGACGGCAATGGCATGTTCTTGTCGCTCGGGAACGTCCGCGCGACCGCGAAGGTCGGCATGCTGTTCGTCGACTTCGAGCATCCCAATCGTTTGCGGCTGAACGGGATCGCGAGCGTCGACGAGGACGATCCGCTCCTCGACACGATGACCGGCGCGAAGCTCGTCGTGCGCGTGCACACGACGCACGTGTTCCCGAATTGCTCGCGCTATATCCATCAGATGCAGCTCGTGGAACGCTCGAAGTTCGTGCCCCGGCCCGCAAGCGAGACGCCGATCCCCGACTGGAAGCGGATGAGCTGGGCCCAGGACCAGCTTCCCGACGGCGACCCCGCGCGCGACGCCGAACCGCTTGGCTGATACATCTCGCGCGTGCCGGCGCTGACCATTGGTCAATGAGCAACAGTAGAGGTGGGCCAACGACCAATGGTCAGCCAGACACGCGCGGTCGCTAGCGGACGAGCGTGCGGCGCAAACGGCGAATCGCGATCGAGAGCAGCACGACCGCGAAGCCGAGCAGCACGAGCAGATCGGTGCGGATGTCGGAGATGGTGCCGCTGCGGGAGAGCAACGACGTCCAGCCGTCGACCGCCCACGCGTGCGGCGCGAGATGACCGATCGAGCGCATCGTCGGCCCGACGATCTCGAGCGGCCACATGCAGCCCCCGAGCATGCCGAGCGCGATGCCGATCATCGGCGCGATCGACATGGCCTGTTCCGGCGTCTTGAACAGGGTGCCGGCGAGCATGCCCGCGCCCGTGCCGACGAGCGCCCAGGAGCACACGAGCGCGGTCGCGGCGAGGGGATCGCCCCAGTGCACCCCGAACACGATCGCACCGACGCCGACGATCAACACCGACTGCGTCAGGGCGATCGCGAAGTACACGACACACTCACCGATGACGATCTGGCGGGGTAGCACCGGCGCCGCGACCATACGGTCGTACATGCCGAGCTGACGCGTAAGGATCATCGCGACGCCGCCCGCGAGCGCGTTGATGAACACGAACAACACGAGCATGGTCGGCGCGCTGTAGCTGAAGCCCGCGGGCAGGAAGTGGCTGTTCGTGTTGACGACGCTCGTCGCCACCCCGACGCTCGCGAGCGAGCGGGCGACGTGTTGTGCAACGGTGAGATGCGCGTCGAACGATCCACCCAGCTGGTCGGTCGCGAACCGCGCGGCCTGCACGTGCCCGCCGTTCGCCGCGATGATCGCCGACGCGGCTGCCACGGCGGCCTGCTGGTCGGAGTTCGTGCGCTCGCCGAACACCGAGATGTCGACCGATTGACCGGCCCGCAGCCGCGCGTCGGTGCCGGGCGGGATCTCGATCAGCGTCGAGATCTCGGAGCGACGGAGGGCGGTCTTGCCCGTCTCGACCGATGTGTAGTCGCGTGCGTCCAGCGCCTTCGCGTGGTGGAGATCGCTCGCGATCGCGGCCGCGAGCGGCGCGCGATCGAGCTGCACGACCCCGACCCGAAACTTCCCGACGCCGCCCGTGAACGCGCCGATGATGACGATCACCAGCACGGGCAGCACGATCAAGAAGAACACAGCAACCCGGTCGCGCACGATCCGTAGCGCGCGGACCCGGGCAATCGCGAGCGTCGTCACGGCGCCGCCCAGCGTCGGGCGCGGGCCGCCGCGAACCCGCCGACCACCGCGCTGAAGACGAGGATCGCGACGACCGGCCGGATCACGACGCCGGCGCCGGTCGCACCCGTCGTGAGATCGACGAAGCCGCGCAGCGCCCAGCCGTTCGGCGTGAGCAGCGCGAGCCGCCGCAGCAACGGCGGCGCCGCCGAGATGCTCACGAAGTTGCCGCCGAGGAGCGCGAGACCGAACACGACGACTGCGGCGTAGCCCTCGGCTTGTCGTTCGGTGCGGGCGAGCACGACCACCATCGCGGTGAGCGCGACGACCGCGATCACCATCGTCACGCAGATCGCCGCGGCCGCGAGTGGGTTGCCCCAGTACGCACCGAAGAAGACCGATGTCACGATGAGCACCGTGCCGAGGCTCACGACGCCGTACACGAACACCGAGAGCACCTTGCCGAGGAGCAGGGAACCGGCGCGTACCGGCGCCGCCGCGATCCGGTCGAACATGCCGTCGCGTTGTTCGGAGAACACGCTGCGCGCCGTGAAACCGACCGTGAACAACAAGAAGAAGATGGCCATCGCGGGCGCGAAGTAGCTCACGGCCTTGAGTGGGCGCGCGCCGATCGGAAGGTTGACGGCTGCGACGGGGACGCGCAGCTTCGTGGCCGCGTCGGACAGCTCCGACAGACGGCCCGACGGCGCGCCGGCCGCGATGGCCGTCGCGACCGAGAGGCGATCGGCGTTGACCTGGCTGACGAACGACGTCGCCAACGACTGCGTGACCTCGCCCGCGAGCTGGCGGTCGGTGTCGGTGAGCACCTGCAGCGATGTGGCGCCGGCTCCGGTCACGGCTTGCGAGAAACCGGGGGGCACCACGATCGCGGCGTCGAGCGCACGGTCCTTCACCTTCTGCGTCGCGGAGGCATCGTCGGTCATCGCGCGCACGGTCACGATCTTCTGCAAGTCGGAGCTGTGCAGGAAGTTCGTGAACGCGGTCGCGAGTGCGCCGTGATCGCGGTCGACGACACCGATCGTCATGTGGAACCGCTCCGTCCCCTGGAACGCGAAGCTCATCAGCGCGGCGATCCCGAGCGGGGCGACGAACCCCAGCACGATCGCGGAGCGGTCGCGTACGCGCTGGCGCAAGTCCTTCAGCGTGATGACGAGGACCGGCGACACCGTCGTCACTCCCGCAGCGCAGTGCCCGTGAGGTGCAAGAACACGGCCTCGAGATCGGGCTCCACGACCTCGACGCTCTGCACGGCCGCGCCGGTGTGCTCCGCAGCTTCGAGCACGGCCGGCAGGAGTCGGCGGCCCTCGCGCGCGAGCAACTGCACGTGCTCGTCGGTGAGGCTCGCACCGTCGATACCGTCGATCCGCCGGCATGCTTCGACGAACGCGGCAAGGTTGCCCGACGCCGACAGCTCGATCCGGTCGTGCTCCTCCAACATCGACACGAGGTCGCGCCGCGTCCCTTCGGCGACGAGCCGGCCGCGATCGATGATGCCGACACGATCACACACGCGGTCGGCTTCTTCCATGTAGTGCGTCGTGTAGAGAATGGCCATGCCGCCCATGCCGAGGGTGCGCACGCTCTCGAGGATCGCATGGCGGCTCTGCGGATCGACACCGACCGTCGGCTCGTCGAGGACGAGCAGCGCGGGATGGTGCAGCAAGCCACCCGCGATGTTCAGACGGCGCTTCATACCACCCGAAAACGCTTCGACGCGATCGTCGCGGCGTTCAGCGAGATCGACGAGCGTGAGCACTTCGTCGACGCGCTCGCGCAGTGTGCGCCCGCTCAAGCGGTAGAGCCGACCGATGAACTCGAGGTTCTCGCGCGCGGTGAGATCCGGATACAACGCGATGTCTTGCGGCACGTAGCCGACACGGGCCTTCGCGGCGAGCGCACGGGAATTCATCTCGAGCTCACCGATGTGCACGTGGCCGCTGTCGCAGCGCAACAGGCCGCACACCATGCGAATGGTGGTGGTCTTGCCCGCGCCGTTCGGGCCGAGCAACCCGTACGTCTCACCCGCCACGATCTGGAAGCTGACGTCGTCGACCGCGACGCGATCGTCGAAGCGTCGAGTGAGGTGCTCGCACCGCAACACCACGTCGACCGCGTTGTCGACTTCGCTCGCCGGGCTCACCGCGTCACGTTGCTCCGCAGCAATCGCAGCGCGCCAACCGAAGCTCGGATCGGGCACGCGAGCAAAAAGAGCGCTCGGGTCGCCGGGCGGCGGCGGGCGGTCCGACCGGCCGACGACCCGAGCCAGCCACACCGGCGCGGGGCGCCACGGGCCGGTGGGGCAGAACGGCACCAGTCTTGCCGGATTTGGGCGGAAGTCAAGCGGGACTCCGTAATCATGCGCGCGCCGCCCGTTCGGGGCCCGCGGCCGCGTCCGGCTCGGGGAGGAGCACGTGCGGGTTCAAGATGCCGGCAGGATCGAGCGCCCGCTTGATCGCACGGTACGTGGCGATCTCCGCCGGCGTGCGCACCAAGTGCACGTACCCGCGCTTGGCGCGGCCGATGCCGTGTTCCGCGCTGATCGAGCCGCGCAACTCGGCGACGAGTCGGAGCACTGCCGCGGTCACCCGCTCGTCGTCGGGCGCGACTCCGGTGACGTTGACGTGCACGTTGCCGTCGGCGGCGTGACCGAAGAGCCAGACCGCCGCGCCGGGCGCGACGCCGGCGACGCGCGCGGTCACGGCGTGCACGAAGCTTGCCAACGTGCGCGCGGGCAGCGCGACGTCGAGCTTGTGCGGCGCGCCGAGTTGGTTGATGGCTTCAGGATGTCCCTCGCGGTATCGCCACAGGGCGCGCCGCGCGGTCGCGTCGGTCGCCACTGCGACGTCGGCGACACCCGCGCACGCGTCGACCGCACGGCCGAGCGCATCGGTCTGGTCGGTACGCGCCGCCGCCTCGACGAGCACGTACGCGACGTGCGGTCGCGCGAACGGCGCGTGGAGACGCAACCGCTCGCACACGAGTTCGAGGCCCGCCGCGAAGAACAACTCGATCGCGTTCGCATGCTCGAGCTCGTGCCGCAACGTCGCGGCCGCGCCGAGCGCGGCGTCGATGTCGTCGAACGCGCAGAGCGCTGCGACTATGTGCGTAGGAGGGCGATGCAGACGCAACCGCGCCGCCGTCACCACGGCCAGCGTCCCCTCACTGCCGCACACGAGGTCGGTGAGGTCGTAGCCGGTGTTGTCCTTCTCGAGACCGTCGAGGCGCCGGATGACCCGGCCATCGGCGAGCACGGCCTCGATGCCGGCGAGCTGGCGCCGCGTCGACCCGTAGCGCAGCACGTGGACACCACCCGCGTTCGTCGCGACGGTGCCGCCGATCGTCGCGGTGTCGCGCGCGCCGAGGTCGACGCCGTACAACCAACCATCACGGGCGACGTGTGCCTGTACGCGCGCGAGCGTGGCTCCGGCCTGCGCGGTCACTTGCGCGGCATCGTGATCGACCGGTTCGATCGCGTCGAGGCGGCGCAGATCGAGCACGAGCTCGCCCTGGTTCGGCACGGATCCACCCACGAGGCCGGTGTTGCCGCCCTGCGGCACGATCGGCGCACCCGCCGCGTTGCAGATCTCGAGCACGGCCACGACCTCGTCGGTCGACGCGGGCCGCACGACCGCGGCGGTCGTGCCACGGAAGCGTCCCGACCAGTCGACGACATGCGACGCGACGACGTCGGGATCGGTAACGACCGCGCCGGCACCGAGCGTGCGCTCGAGCTCGGCGACGACGTCTGCAGGGGAACGCACCGATTGGAGACTACGGCGGCGGTCACGTGAGAAGATCGCAGCGTGGACGGCTCAACTCTGCGCGGCCGGCTGCTCGTGGCCGCGCCGCCGCTCGTCGACCCCAACTTCGACCGCACCGTCGTGCTGCTCCTCGAGCACGGTGACGACGGCGCGCTCGGCATCGTGCTCAACCGTCCGAGCGACACCGATCTTGACGACGTGCTGCCCGAGTGGCGCCCGCTTGCCTCGGCGCCGACGGTCGTGTTCGCGGGTGGGCCCGTCTCGCCCGAGGCGCTGATCGCGCTCGCGCAGGCCGACACGTCACGCATCGAGGGCAGCGTGCAGGTGCTCGCCGACCTCGGCACGATCGATCTCGCCACCGATCCGCTCGATCTCGGCACGCCCCTCGACGCGCTCCGTGTGTTCGTCGGCTACGCGGGCTGGTCGCCGGGGCAGCTCGAGGCCGAGATCGCGGCGAACGCGTGGTTCGTCGTCGACTACGAGCGCGGCGACCCTTTCGTCGCCACGCCCGAGCGCATGTGGCGCGACGTCCTTCGGCGTCAGCACGGCCGCATCTCGGTGTTCGCCAACTACCCCGACGACGTCACGACGAACTGACCGCTACTTCCAGCAGTCGGTGCGGAGCAACTTGATCTTGACGAAGCCCTTCGCGCTGTAGTCGACACCGACCTGACCCGTCTGACCGTCGATGAAGAACACGTGACCGTCGATGTTGGCGACGTTCCAGAGGTGGCCCATCTTCCCCGGTCCGCGGGAACCGTCCACGATGCCGCGCGCGCCGGGGCCGGCCGCTTGGATCTCGGCCTCGATGTCGGCAAGCGACATCGGTCGGAAGCGCCCGCCGAAGTCCTGTTCGAGATTCGACGGCCGGTTGTTCGCGACCCGCCCTTTCGGGTTGCCGTTGGGACCCGGCTCGAGATCTTGCGCGGCCGCCGTCGTGTTCGTCGAGCCCGAGAGACGAGCGTCGACGGCGCGGACGGTGTTCGGGCAGTTCGCCCTCCCGCCTTGCGGGTTGACCTGCGCGGCCTGCTCGGCCTTCGCCTTCGCCGCGTTGTAGGAACGCGCGGGGTCGACCTCCCACGTGCCACCTTTCGACAGGTCGGGCTTGCCCGCCCCGCACGGCTCGTCGCCGGGCGGGGGCGCGTTGCCCGAGGGCGACGGTGTCGGGTCGGGCGTCGGCGGCGCGGGCTCGGGATTCGGGGCAGGCTCGGGCGCCGGCGGCGCGGCCGGCGCGGGCGGCGGCGCCTCGGGATTCAGGCACTCCTTCACCGCTCCTACCGCCTTGCCGCCGAAGTAGTGGAGGATCGCGCCGACGAACGTCGTGATCCACACCATGGTGAGACCCGACAACGCCGACGCGGTCTTGGAGACGGCCGCGTCGAACTGGCGCTTGTTCTGCGCGTTGCCGACGTCGTTGTAGAGCACGTCGCCCAAGGTGATCACGGCGTCGCCGAGGGTTGCGAGCAAGAACGTGATACCGACGACGTCGGCGGCCCATGCGAACGGCCCGCCCGCCACGTTGAACGCGGCGAACGCCACGATGAAGGCCGCGAGCGCCAGAATTCCCTCTTCGGTGAAGAGCTCACTCAGCGCCGCCGCGACGTCGTGTTCCAGCTGGCCCGACGCGACAGCCTCCTGCAACGCCAATTCGATCTTGAACGTGAGATCCATGTTCGCCCACGCGGGATCGGGTGAGTCGTCGATCTCACCGGACGAGTCGACGAAGATGCCCGGCATGCTCGAACGGTTCATCGCGATGTCGGCCATCCGCCGGCGCTCGTGGAGCATCTCGGCTTCGGTGTGGACCGGCGTGTCGTTGCCGGCGTCGCTCGGCGTGTCGACGACCGGCGCGTCTGCCTGCGGAGCGTCGTCGGGCGGGGTCGGCGTGCCGGGTGTTTCCCGCACGACGGTGTGCGGGCGATCGCCCATGGCGATGAAGGCTTCGACGATCCCGCCGATTGCATCGGGCTCGCTCGACACGTCGCCGGCGGTCGACGGATCGTTCCCGCTCGGGGGCGGATCGTCGCCGGGTTCCGCGTCGTCTCCTTCGCCGTCGCCGTCGCGCCCGACGAACCACACGCCACCCCCCGCGCCGACCAGCGCGAGCCCGAGGCCCGCGAGCAGCCAGCCGAGCATGCCGGCGGAGCTGCCGTCATGGGATGGCGGGAGCGTCTGCAGCGCCTCGTCGGCGATCGTCGTCTCGGTCGTGGACGCGTGTTCAGTCGCGAGCGTCGTCGGTTCTTCGACGGTCGCCGCGTGCGCGCGCGCAACGGACGTCGTCGTCGACGGCGCGGCTTGGTTCGCGGCTTGGTTCGTCGCGGTCATCGCACGGGAGACGGGCGTCGGCACGGGCTCGGTCGCGGTCTGCGTCGAAGCGCCCGACGATGCCGCGCCCGTCTGCGCATGCGCGACGCTTCGTTGGACGGTCGTGGTCGTGCTCGTGACCGTGGTCGGTGTCGTCGACGTCGTGGTCGTAGGATCGGGTTCGGTCCAGCTGACCGTCATCGTGAACGGGTGTGTTGTCGACGTACCGTCGCCGTGCGCGTCGACGACGACGAGCACGAAGCACTTCTTGGCGGCGGGCGGCGGCGCCGCGCACTCGCCCACCTCCGTGCTGCGCGACTCGGCCGCGCTCGGGCACAGCGGCCCGCCGTACGTGACGGTGTACGTGAGGTTGGTCGCGGCGATCGGGACGTTGATCTGGTACTGGTAGCTCGCGGTCTGGTTCTGCGCCGGACACGGGTCGCCCCCGAAATCGTGCTGCTTCGAGCCGGCCGTGGCCGCCGCGGGCGTCACCGCGACTGCGGCCATCGCGACCAAAGCCAGCAAGAGTGCCGACAGCGCGCCCAGCGCGCGGCGGCGCTTCCCGCCCCGGCTCCCGCGATGAGTTGTGTCGTGATCCGAACGCACATGAGCAGCCATGACCGACCTCCCTCGAACCGGTGAGGGCAGCATCGAATCCGGCTGCGAAACGGGCGTGAAACCGGGCGTGAGCTGGGCTTACACCGGCACGCGGGCGGTCGCCCACCCGAACGTCGACACGATGCGCAGGCCGAGCACCGGATCGACGAGTGGGCCGAGCGCCTCGCGCAGCGCCGCCGCGAACGTGTCTTCGCCCGCCGCCTGGATCGCCGGCCACGACGGACCGGCCGACGAGAGCGCGCGCACCGCGACGTCGAGATCGGGCCATTCGTTCACGACCTCGACCGTGCCGCGCTCGCAGAACTCGAGCCCCGCGCCCGCGAACATCGCTTCGACGACGCCGGGTTGGCCGGTGCCGCCCTGCGAGATCGTGGCGTTGGCGTGATCGCTCGGCGACAGCCGGAACACGGTGGCGAAGAACGGCATCAATCCGAGCGTCTTCGGCGCGCCCCAGAACGTGAGACCGACCATGCCGCCCGGACGTACGACGCGACGCGCCTCGACGAGCGCGGCATCGCAGCCTTGCCAGATGCCGTTGAAGCTCGTCGCGACGTCGAAGGTCGCGTCGGCAAACGGCAGCGCGAACATGTCGCCGACGCGGAAATCGCCCGCCGGGGTGCGCGCCCGCGCGATCGCGATCAACGCCTCCGACGCGTCGAGGCCAGCAACCCGCGCCGCGCGCGCCGCCGCAGTGTGCGCCGCGAAACCGGACCCGCACGCGATGTCGAGCAGACGCTGGCCCGGCGCGAGCCCAACACGCGCGAACAGTTCGTCGTTCGCCGGGCGGGCGTAGGGCTCGAAGAGGTACGCCCAGTCGGCGGCGCGGTCGCCCCACGCCTTGCCGGAATCCTCCCAACTCACGGCGACACAGTAGGCGCGCGCCGCGGCGCGCCCGCAAGGATGGCGACGTGCGGATTCCGGCCCAAGCCATCGCGCGCGGACAGGTCCGCGCGCTCGAGATCGGCGGCGAGGACTTCGTACTGTGGCGCGGCGCCGACGGTCGAGTGCGGAGCGCGCCGCGATGGTGCCCACACCTCGACCACGACCTGGCCGACGGTTACGTCGTCGAATGCGAGCTCGTGTGCGCCGGTCACGGCTGGGGATTCGACGGCGACGGCCACGCGTTCAAGCGCAACGAATGGGGCCGCGTCGATCCGAAGGGTACGGTGCCGGGCCTCGTGCTCGCCGAGCACGACGACGACATCGACATCCAGCTCCCCCACCCGCCCGTCCCCGCATGACCAACGCGTATCCCCCCGAGCACCATCTCCTGCGCGACCTGCGCTTCACGTTCGAGCACGACGACGACGCGCGACGCAGCCGGGCGTGGATGCCGGTCGTACCCGAGCTGTGCACCGAGCACGGCCACGCGCGCGCAGGCGCGCTCGCCACGCTCGTCGACGTCATCGGCGGCGGGCTCGCGGCGAACGCGGCCGCACCCGACTGGATCGCGACCGCGGATCTCACGTTGCATCTCGTGCGCGGCGCGCCGGCCGGCGCGGTCGTCGAAGCACGCGGCGAGATCCTGCGGGCGGGCCGCACCACGGTCGTCATGGAGGTCGCGCTCGTCGACGACGCCGCGCGGGAGGTCGGCCTCGCGACGATGAGCTTCTCGGTGCTGCCGCGCCGCGACACCAACCCCGACATCGGCGCAGTGCGCGGGACCGGCCCGTCCACCATGGCGGTCGGCGACTCGCGGCTGGAGCAGCCGCTGTTCGATGCGATGGGCGCGCGCGTCGTCGACGCCGTGCACGGCGTGCTCGACGTGCCAGTGAGCGAGTGGTCGCGCAACTCGATGGGCGCGATGCAAGGTGGTGTCGTCGCGATGGTGTCGGAATTCGCGGCCGAGGCCGCGTTGCGGGCCGCGAGCGGAGAGCCGCTGGTCGTCGTCGACCTACAGCTCACCTACCTCGGTTTCGGCCGGGTCGGGCCGGTGCGCACGCACGCCGAGGTCGTCGGACTCGACCCGGCCGCGGGGCGAGGTGCCGCACGCGTCGATCTCGCCGATGCCGGCGCCGAGAACCGCGCGATGACGGTTGCCCGTGTGGTCGCGACCCGGGGTCTGGCATGACCGCGTACACGCGGCCGCCCGCCGACGGGCATCCGATCTCGCGCTACATGCAGCTCGACGTCCGCGAGCTCGACGACCTCGACGTGGAAGGGATCGCGCCGGCGCCCGCGTACATGCGCGGCCCGCGCGGCAACCTCCGCACGGGCGCGCTGCTCACGATGATCGACAACGTCGGCGGACTCGGCGGCGGGCTCGCCGCGTTGCCCGACGGATGGGTCGTGTCGACGAACCTCGCGGCCCGCGTCGTCGCGACGACGCACGTCGGACCATTGCGCGTCGACGCCCAGGTGCTGCGCCGGGGTCGCAACAGCGTGGTGTCGGCGGTGCAGATCCACGACACGGGCGCGGGCGGCACGCTCGTCGCGGACGGTGTGCTCACCTCCGCGATCCTCGTGCCCGCGAACGGCCCGCCGCAGTGGCCGCGGCCGATGCGCCTGGCCGCGCCACAGCCTGACGAGTCGCCACTCCCGATCGCGCAATGGCTCGGTGTGCGAGACGTCGCGGCGGGCGGCGTCGAAATGGCGCTGGCCGAAGAGCTTCGCAATCCGTGGGGCATCCTGCACGGCGGCGTGGTGGCGATGCTCGTCGACCTCGCGGCCGAGCGCGCCACCGCGCGCACGCCCACCGATGTGGTGCTGCACTTCCTCGCGCCGAACCGAGTCGGCCCGGTGCGCGCGACGGCGCGCTCGCTCGGGGTACGCGGCGACGAAGCGGTCTGCCGCGTAGAGGTGCGCGACATGGGCGCCGACCGCGCCACCGCGGTCGCGGTCGTCACGGCGCGGGCGTGAACTCCACCGGTAGGTGCTGAATCGTCGTCACCAACGAGTTCGGCCCGCGCGTCTCGTGCGCGCCCTCCGGAACGTGAAGGTCGGGAAGACGCGTGAACAGCTCCTCGAGCAGGATGCGGATCTCGGTGCGCGCAAGGTTCGCGCCCAGACAGAAGTGCGGTCCGGTACCGAACGCCAAGTGCAAGTTCGGGTTGCGATCGACGCGCAGTGTGTCGGGATCCTCGAACACGTCGGCGTCGCGGTTCGCCGACGGATAGAGGTTCAACAGCACGTCGCCGGGCGCGAGCTCGTGTCCGCGGAGCTCGGTCGCCTCGGTGACGGTCCGCGTGAAGCTGATCACCGGTGATACGTACCGCAGGATCTCCTCGGTCGCGGTGTTCACGAGCGAGAGGTCGGTCGCGAGCCGGCGCCGCTCGTCGGGGAACTCCGACAGCGCGAGAATGCCGCCCGAGAGCGCGTTGCGTGTGGTCTCGTTGCCGGCGACGAGCAACAGCACGAGGAACGTGAGCAGCTCGTCGGCCTCGAGGCCCATGTTGTTGAGCTCGCCCTGTTCCATGCGGTTGTGCAGTCCGGCTTCGTCGAATTCGAGGTCGCCGGCGTCGGCCGACGACAATAGGATCGAGATGAGGTCGTCGCGCGGGTGCGCGCGCCGGTCTTCGAGCAGTGCGACGAGGTACGTGACGTACTCCGCCCACGCTTCACCGGCGGCCTGCAGCCGCGGGTCGTCGCCCTCCGCGCCTTCACCGGCCATCATCGTGTCGGACCACTGGGCGAGGCGCGCCCGATCCTGCACGGGCAATCCGAGCATCTCGGCGATGACGATCAGCGGCAGCGGCTTCGCGATGTCCTCGACGAAGTCGCACCGGCCGCGTGCTGCAACCGCGTCGACGAGTCCGCGCGCGAGCTCACGGATGTGGTCCATCAACTGGGTGATGCGCGACGGCGTGAAACCGCGACTGATGAGACGTCGCTGGCGTGCATGCTCCGGGTCGTCCATCGAAACGATCGACAGCGAATCGGCGCCGCCGCCTTTGGGGCGCACGCCCTGCGCGCTGCAGAACAAGTCGGGACGCCGTTCGACGTACGAGACGTCGTCGTACTTCGTGACGATCCACAAGCCGTTCTTCTCATCGCGGTACAGCGGATCGTTCTCGCGCATCCAACGGAACACATCGTGCGCCACACCGCGCACGTACAGCGTCGGATCGATCGCATCCAGCTCGAACGGCGGCGACGGTGCCGTCATTGCTCCTCCTCAATTCCTGTCACGCGGGCGAACACGAACCCGAGCTCGCGGGCCCGCGCTTCCAGCGCGGCGCGCCGGCCTTCGGGTTGCGGCAAGTGCTCGACGAGCACGCCGATGACTGCATTGCGGATCGCGCGCACGACCGCCGGGTCGTGCAGCGCGGGTGCATCGGGGCACAGCTCGCGCACCCACGCACCGAGGGCGAGCTCGAACGCGTCGGCGGTCTCGATGAGCGGCTGCAGGACGTCGTCGTCGCCGTGGATCGCTTCGGCCAGCAAGGTGCGCCACAGCTCTTCATCGTCCGTCATGCCGACGAAGAGATGGTCGAGGAGGGCTCCGAGCCGTTCTTCGACCGAACCGGCCAGGCCCTCCGGGAACGGGGTGGGCCGCAGGTCGGCCACCCGCCGGTGCGCGATGGCGGCCTGGAGGAGATCGCGCTTCGACGGGAAGTAGTGGTACAGCGTGGCGACGTTGAGGCCGGTGGCGGCGGCGACCGCGCGCATGCTCGTACCCCGGGCGCCGCGGGTGCTCATCAGGGCCAACGTCTCGTCGAGGATGCGTTCTCTCCGGGCCGGCATTCCTTCCAACCTATCAAACGTTCGTTTGGGAAGGCGCGACGCGTCGGGGCTGGCCTCTTCCACTCAACCCGAGTACAAGGGAGGCATGACCCGCGACGGCGAGCCCGAATTCCTGGCGAGCTACGACCCGAGCCGGTACCCGCGCGTCGCCGTCACCGTCGACGTCGTGCTGCTCACGGTGCGAGCCGGGCGCCTCGCCGTGCTCCTCGTCGAGCGCAAGGGTCACCCGTTCCGCGGCGACTGGGCGCTCCCCGGCGGCTTCGTCGAACCCGACGACGACCTCGACGACGCGGCGCGCCGCGAGCTGAAGGAAGAAACCGGTGTGCTCGTCGCGGGCGCAACCGAGAGCACGCACCTCGGGCACATCGAACAGCTGCGGTCGTACGGCACACCCGGGCGCGACCCGCGCATGCGCGTCGTGTCGGTGGCGTACGTCGGCTTCACTGCGCGCAACGAGGACGCCGTCGCCGGATCGGACGCGGCCGACGCGCGCTTTTGGGCCGTCGACGACCTCGCGATCGACGGCATCGGCAGCCCCGACGGATTGCCGCTCGCGTTCGACCACGGCCAGATCGTCGCCGACGGCGTGGAGCGGGCGCGCGCCAAGCTCGAGTACACGACGCTCGCGACCGCGTTCGTCGACGAGCCGTTCACGTTGGGCGAGCTGCGCCGGGTGTACGAAGCGGTGTGGGGCGAGACGCTGCACGAGGGCAACTTCCGGCGCAAGGTGCTCTCGACCCCGGGATTCGTCGAGGCAACGGGCCAGACCGCGCCGACCGACGGACGTCCGGCCGCGCTGTATCGACGCGGCAACGCGACGCGTCTGCATCCCGCGATCTTGCGACCCTGATGGGACAGCGAACGGGCGTGTTCCCAGGTTCATTCGATCCGCTCACGGTCGCGCACCTCGCGATCGCCGATGCCGCGGTCGCGGCGGCCGCGCTCGACCGGCTCGATCTCGTGCTGTCGCGCGCCGCGCTCGGCAAGGACGGTGCGCACGCGTCGCTCGATGCGCGCGTCGCCGCCATCGAACGGGCCGCCCGCTCGCGGCCCTGGCTCGCGGCGCGCGTTACCGACGAACAACTCATCGCCAACATCGCACGCGGCTACGACGCCGTCGTGATGGGCGCCGACAAGTGGGCGCAGGTGCGCGATCCCTCGTGGTACGACGATGACGTGCGCCGACGCGATGCCGCGCTGGCCGCGCTCCCCCGCGTCCTCGTCGCGCCCCGTCCGGGCTACGACACCGACGGCGCCGAGCTGCTCGAGGTCGGGGCCGAGCACGCACACGTGTCGTCGACGCGGGTGCGGGCGGGTGAACACCATCTTCGTGCCCCCGAGACGCGCCGGCGCGTGATCGTCGACGGCAACAACGTGATCGGGAGCCGGCCCGACGGGTGGTGGCGTGATCGCCCGGGCGCGCAGCGACGGCTCCTCGGCGCGCTGCAGCAGCTGAGCGCGCGCTCCGGCGATCGGATCGCGCTCGTGCTCGACGGGCGGCCGGCTCCCGACCTCCCGGAAGGCGTGCACGGTGGCGTGCTCGTCGCGTACGCGCGCCGGGCCGGGCGCGACGCGGCCGACGACCGCATCGTCGAAGAGGTCACGCGCGACCGCGACCCGCAGTCGCTCCTCGTCGTCACGTCGGATCGCGCCCTCGCGGCGCGCGTCGAGGCGCTCGGCGCGATCGTCGAGAGCGCGGGATCGCTCATTCGCGAGCTGGAATCGGAACTCCCGTAGCGCCGTCGTCGCGCTCGACACGGAATGCGTTCAGCGCCATCGACACGAGGTGGTACTGGCCCACGGTGAACACGATGTCGAGCAGCTGCTGTTCGTCGTAGCGTGCGGCTAGCGCGCTGTACGTCGCGTCGCTCAGGCTCTGGTCATCGTGCAGCTCGTCGACCGCGCGCAACAGCGTCGCGTCATCGGGTGACCAGCCTGGCGCGTCGGGGCCTTCGCTGACCCGCACGATCTCCTCGTCGGTCACGTCGGCCGCGCGCGCGATCACGACATGTTGACCCCACTCGTAGGGCGCACGGCAGCGCCAGCCGGTACGCAGGATGAGCAGCTCGCGATCGCGCGCGTCGAGCGTGCTCTTTGCGAGCACGTGGTTTCCGAACACGAGCCAGCGTTTCAGAAGCTTCGGGTGATACGCGAGTGTGCCGAAGATGTTCAACGTCGGCGGCGAGAGCAGCGCGCGCGTCTCGTCGTCCCAGCGTTCGGGCGGCAGTGGTTGCAAGCGAGGTTCCACGAGGCGAGAGCGTAGGCTGCTCCGATGGCCGCCAACTTGCGCCACGACACGACGCTCACGCCCGACCCCGCCGACCCGCGCCGGTTCCACGCGAACATCCCCGAGGCTTGGAAAGTTCGGTTCGTCTTCGGCGGCGTCTCGATGTTCGCGGCGCTGCGCGCCATGCAGGAGACGCTCGCGCGCGACGACCTTCCGCTCGTCACCGCGAACGCGATCTTCATCGCACCCGTCGCGCCCGGTCCGATCACGATCGACGTCGACGTGCTGCGGAGCGGCCGCAGCGCGTCGCAAGTTGCGGCCGACCTCCGCGTCCCCGGCGCCGACAGCCCCGCGTTGCGCGTGCACGGTGTGTTCGGCGTCGCGCACGACACCGACCTCGCGTTCCAAGAGTTGCGATTTCCCGAAGTGCCACCGCCCGACGCCGTCGCGCCGCCGCCCGACCGGCCGAATCCCTTCGGCACGATCAACTTCCACCAGCAGACCGACTGGCGGCCGGTGAGCTCGTTCGACGACTACGGCAAAGGCCACTTCCTGTGCTGGGTCCGGCTGCGCGAGGGCGAACCCGACCTGCTCAGCCTGACGGTGCACGGCGACGTGCTCGGCCCCGCCGTCGGGCGCGCGCTCGGGCCACTCGAGGCGCGCGGCATGTTCATGTCGCTGTCACTCGAGATCGGGATCCGCTTCGTGCGCGCGCCGGTGACGGCGTGGGTGCTGCAAGAAATCGAGGCCTGGCACGTCGGCGACGGCTACGCCACGGGCCCCGCCCGCCTCTGGGACGAGAGCGGCCGGCTCTGCGCCATCGCGACCCAGACCGCCCACCTCCGGCTCGCGCCCCCTTTGCCCGAATAGAGTGATTCGTCGGAAACTGCTCGCCGATCCGGGCGACCAGGGACGGGGCGGATGCGGCGGCTGCGACGG
>Ga0335082_10002896_pt1 | contig 18591 bp, 16 predicted proteins | sample Lox_Sample_41_FD_206718 | JGI IMG/M metagenome (GOLD analysis project Ga0335082, IMG submission 206718) | Soil microbial communities from Loxahatchee National Wildlife Refuge, Florida, United States - Lox_Sample_4.1 | ecosystem: Environmental > Terrestrial > Soil > Wetlands | place: USA... | reverse complement strand
CCGGCATCGAGGCGGTCCGTTCCGTCCGGCCCGACCTGCCGCAGGTGGCGGTGTTCGACACCGCGTTCCACCAGACCATGCCGGCCAGCGCCTTCCGGTACGCGGTGCCCGAGGAGTGGTACACCCGCTACGGCGCGCGGCGTTACGGCTTCCACGGGACGAGCTACCGTTTCGTCAGCGAGCGGACCGCCGCCCTGCTGGGCCGGCCGCCGACCGGGCTGCGCCTGGTCATCGCCCACCTCGGCAACGGGTGCAGCGCCGCGGCGATACGCGACGGCGTCTCCGTCGACACCACGATGGGGCTGACCCCGCTGGAAGGGCTGGTCATGGGGACGCGTTCCGGTGACGTGGACCCCGGGCTCTTCGACTACCTGGCCGACCGGGCCGGCCTGACCGTGGCCGAGCTGACCGGGGCGCTGAACACCCGCAGCGGCCTGCTGGGGCTCTCCGGCACGAGCAACGACATGCGGGCCATCCAGGACGCCGCCGCCGACGGCGACGAACGGGCCCGGCTCGCCCTCGACGTGTTCGTGCACCGGCTGGCCAGGGCGGTCGCCGGGCTGGTTGCCAGCCTGGAGCGGCTCGACGCGCTGGTCTTCACCGGCGGCATCGGCGAGAACAGCTCGCTGGTACGCAGCCTGGTCCTCGGCCGCCTGGGCTTCCTCGGCCTGGCCGAGGACGCGGAGGCCAACGCGCGGCACGGCCGCGACACCAGCGGGCGGATCAGCCGTCCCGGGACCGCCCTGGCGCTGGTCGTGCCGACCGACGAGGAACTGCTGATCGCCCGCGACACCGCGCGACTCATCCCGGCGGCGGTGGCGTCCGGGCCCAACCGATAGGAAGTCCACATGGCCCGCAGCTTGCTCGTCGCGCCGGTCGCCGATCATGCCGCCATGGCCAGGACGTGCCTGGGGCTGCTGCGCGCCCTGGACCGGCGGGGCGTCAAGGTCGCGTACGTCAAGCCGGTGGCGCAGCCCAGGGCCGACGGCCGCCCTGACCAGTCGTCCGCGCTGGTGGCCGCGATCACCGCGCTGCGGCCCCCGGAGCCGATCACCACCGCCCAGCTGGAGGAGCTGCTCGGCGAGGGCGAGCTGGACGTGGTGCTGGAGAAGATCGTCGCGGCCTGGAAGCCGGTCTACGGCGGGTCCGACGTGGTCGTGATCCAGGGCCTCAGCCCGGGGCCGTCGAGGCTGTATGCCAGCTCGCTGAACCAGGCGCTGGCCCGTGCGCTCGACGCCGACGTCGTGCTGGCCGGCAGCTGGCCCGCGGATGGCGACGCGGAGGAACTGGCCGAGCAGTTCGCCATCGCGGCCAGCGGCTATATGGCCGGCGAGCAGGCGCGGGTGATCGGCTGCGTGATCCACGGCCTGCCCGCCGCCGATGCCGCGGCCGGCCTGCGGGCCGCCCTGGCCAGGCGGCAGCTTGCCGTCGCCGCGGCGGTGCCGTACCGTCCCGAGCTGACGTGGCCCAGGGTCCGCGATCTGGTACGCCACCTGCACCCGCAGATCCTGCACGAGGGCGACATGTCCCGGCGCATCAGGGACGTGGCGGTCTTCGCCGCGGGCATTCCCGGCGGCCTTCACGCGCTGGACACCGGAAGGCTGGTGGTGGTGCCCGGCGACCGGCACGACGTGATCATGGCCGCCTACCTGACCGAGCTGAGCGGAACCCGCCTGGCCGGCTTGCTGCTGAGCACGGGGACCGCCCCCGATCCCAGGATCAGCGAGCTCACCCGGGGTACCGCGGCCGCCGGCCTGCCCGTCCTGCTGGTGGAGGACGACACGTACCAGACCGCCACGCGGGTGCGAGATCTCGACCCGGGCCTGCCAGCAGATGACCTGGAACGAATCGAGAGCGTGACCGACGCCATCGCCGACGCGCTCGATCCGTCCTGGCTGGAGTCGCTGACCGGCGCGTCCCGGTCACGGCGGCTGAGCCCGGCGGCGTTCCGCTATCAGCTGACCGAGCAGGCCCGCGCCGCCGGCGCGCTCGTCGTCCTGCCCGAGGGGACCGAGCGCCGCACCATCCAGGCCGCGGTCGCGTGCGGCGAACGCGGCATCGCCCGCTGCCTGCTGCTCGGCTCCCCCGACAAGGTAGCCGGCCGGGCCGGGCGGCTCGGCCTGCGGCTGCCCGAGGGCGTCACGGTGCTGGATCCGCAGGCCGTCGCCGAGCGCTACGTCGCCCCGCTGGCCGAGTTGCGCCGGCACAAGGGCTGGACCGAGGACGTGGCCCGCGAGCACCTGGCCGACCCGGTCACGGTCGGCACGATGATGCTCCGGCTGGGCGAGGTCGACGGCCTGGTTTCCGGGGCGATGCACACCACCGCGAGCACGGTCCGCCCCGCGTTGCAGATCATCGGGCCCAAACCGGGCGTCCGCCTGGTGTCCTCCATCATCTTCATGTGCCTGCCCGACGAAGTGGTCGTCTACGGCGACTGCGCCATCAACCCGCAACCGGACGCCGAGGACCTGGCTGACATCGCCATCCAGAGCGCGGCGTCGGCCCGGTTGTTCGGCATCGAGCCGCGGGTAGCGATGATCAGCTTCAGCACCGGGACCTCCGGGACCGGGTCCGACGTGGACAAGGTGGCCGCGGCCACCAGGATCGTGCGCGAGAGCGAGCCGGACCTGCCCGTCGACGGCCCGCTGCAGTACGACACCGCCGCCATCGCCTCGGTCGGCCAGGCCAAGCGGCCCGGTAGCCCGGTGGCCGGCCGGGCGAGCGTCTTCGTCTTCCCCGACCTGGACACCGGCAACACGACGTACAAGGCCGTGCAGCGCAGCGCGCAGGTGGTCAGCATCGGCCCGATGCTGCAGGGCCTGGCCAAGCCGGTGAACGACCTCAGCCGCGGCGCCCTGGTCGAGGACATCATCTACACGATCGCGCTGACCGCGATCCAGGCCCGCGCCACATGACCGGTTCGGCTCCGTAGAAGCGCGGCTCAGCTGCGGTGCCCGCTCCACAGCGGTCCGCTCGTCCGCCACTCCGCCTCCCAGGCGCGCAGCCGCCGGCGGTCGAGCATCCGCCGGGCCAGCCCCGCAACCGCCATCAGCAGCACGCCCGAGACCAGAAGGGTCGCCGTGACGGCCATCCAGACGTCGCCCCTGATGACGCGGCGGTCCAGCGGCGGATCCGTCACCGCGCCGGACGCGTCGATCCAGGTCCGCACCGTGCTTCCCGTGCGCGCTCCGGCCACGGCGAGGACCTCGCCGGTCCGGGGCGGCTGCCCCGGCGGCTGCCAGCGGGCCGGCACCCAGACGGTCTGCACCGACGTGTACGGGTCCGGGGTCCCTGTCGCCGGGGCATCGCGCAGCAGCACGGCGGTGACCTGGTGGTCTACCGCCTGCTGGGCCTGAGCCTGATGCAGAACGTAGTGATAGGTCCACCGGCCGACCGCCACCGCGGTGGCGGGTACCACCGCCACCACCACGATGATCATGACCAGCCGCAGGGCACCCTCGACCCGGTCCGTGCCCCGGCGCAGCGGGTTGCGGTCGAAGCCGAGCCACCGGGCCAGCCTGGCCAGGTTCCCACCCGGCCTGCGGTTCACGCGGCTGCGCATGACGTTCACCTCCCCGGCAAACGAGCCATATGGTCCAGCCTGCCGCGCCAGGCCCGCCCCGGGCAGGGTCGTTCGGGCCCTGGCCGTGGGCTCTTGGTCCCGCGTAATCCGGCCACGTGACGTCCGGTACCCGGCCCTGGGGACCTTCTTCCCTGTTACCCGGGCTGGCCGGCGGCCACGCTGGCAGACGGGAACGTAGAGGAGGTCGCCATGACCGGAACGACACACGGGATCGTGGCCGGCTACGACGGATCGCCGGGTGCCGCTCAGGCGCTGCGCTGGGCGGCCAGGGAAGCCTGGGCCCGCGGCACGACGCTGACGGTATGCCTGGCCTGGACCCCGGATCACATGGAACTGCCCACCGAGTCGGCCCTGTGCGACCTGGCCAGGCAGCACGGCCAGGAGATACTGATCCGCGGGCTGCCGTACGCCGAGTCGGTGCTCGGCCCGGACCGGGTCCACCCGGACCTGGCCGCCGGGCCCGCCGCTCAGGTGCTGTGCGAGCGCAGCCGCGCCGCCGACATGGTGGTGGTCGGCAGCCGTGGGCACGGCGAGCTGCCCGGCCTTCGGCTCGGGTCCGTCTCCTGGCAGCTGGCCGGGCACGCTTCCGGGCCGGTGGTCGTCGTGCGCGGCGCGTGGCGGCCCGCCAACCGGGTCCCGGGCCCGGTCGTGCTGGGCGCGGACGGTTCTCCGGCCGGACAGGCCGCCATCACCTTCGCCTTCGAGGAGGCCGCGCTGCGCGACGTGCCGCTGGTGACGGTGTGCGCGCTGGCCGACGCTCCCGGCCGGCTCGGCGGGAGCCACCAGGTGGAAGAGGACTTCGACCACGCCCTGGCCGTTGCGGCGAAGGAGCACCCCGACGTCAGCGTGGTCCGGCAGGTCCTGCCCGGTACCCCGCGCGCGGCCCTGCTCTCCGCCGCGGCCGACGCCCAGTTGCTCGTGGTCGGGGCCCGCGGTCGCGGTGGCTTCGACGAGATGAGCCTCGGCTCCATCGCCGAGGCCGTGCTGCTCTACGCCCCCGGCCCGGTCGCGGTCGTCCGCCAGGTGGCCTGAGCTTGCCAGTTTCTCCTGCTCACAGGCCTAACGAGGGTGGCTTTCTGCCCGGATGATCAAGGACCTACGCCCCTGCCTGCGACGACTGCCTCATGGACATGCTGAAACCGCAATAAGTAAATCGAGTCACCGGCGCGCCTCACGAGGGCGCCCGGAAGGAGGCTCCGAATGTCAACCGCTCCGCCAGGTCATCGTGCCGCCTAGGAGGATTGAGATGAACCTGCAAGGACGCAACCTGCTCAAGGAGACCGACCTGTCCGCAGCGGAATTCCTCGACCTGGTCGAACTGGGCCGCCGGCTGCGGCTGCAGAAGCGGATGGGCCTGCGGAACAACCGGCTGGCCGGCCGCAACATCGCGCTCATCTTCGAGAAGGCGTCGACCGGGACCCGTTCGGCGTTCGAGGTGGCCGCGCACGACGAGGGCGGCCACGTCACCTACCTGGGCCCGGATGACTCCCAGCTCGGCGCCAAGGAGTCGGTGAAGGACACCGCCCGGGTGCTGGGCCGGATGTTCGACGGGATCGAATACCGCGGCGCCGCCCAGGAGACAGCGGAGATCCTCGGCACCTGGGCCGGCGTGCCGGTGTGGAACGGGCTTACCGACGACTGGCACCCGACCCAGATGCTGGCCGACATCCTGACCATGCGCGACCATGCCAGCAAGCCGCTCGCCGAGGTCAGCTACTGCTATCTCGGCGACGGCCGGAACAACGTGGCGAACTCGCTGCTGGTGACCGGGGCGCTGCTCGGCATGGACGTGCGGATCTGCGCGCCCTGGTCACTGCAGCCGTCCGAACGGGTGCAGGAGATCGCCGGCAAGCTCGCGGCCGAGTCCGGGGCCCAGCTGCTGGTGACCGCGGACGTGCTAACCGCGGTGGCCGGGGCGGACTTCCTGTACACCGACGTCTGGCTGTCCATGGGCGAGTCGGCCACCGCCTGGGGCGAGCGCATCCACCTGCTGATGCCCTACCAGGTGAACCGGGACGTGATCGCGGCCACCGGGAATCCCGAGGTGAAGTTCATGCACTGCCTGCCGGCCCTGCACAACCGGGACACCGAGACCGGGCGGCGGCTGTTCAGCCAGCGCAGGCTGACCGCGCTCGAGGTGACCGATGAGGTCTTCGAGTCGCCCGCCTCGATCGTGTTCGACCAGGCGGACAACCGGCTGCACACGATCAAGGCCCTGATGGTGGCTACGCTCGGGGACCTGCCATGAGGATCGTCGCCGCGCTCGGCGGCAACGCCCTGCTCGAGCGCGGCGAACCGCCCGAGGCCGGCATCCAGGAGGCCCACGTCGTCACGGCGGTGCGGGCGCTGGTGCCGCTGGCGGCAGCCCACGACCTGGTCATCACCCACGGCAACGGCCCCCAGGTCGGGATGCTGGCGCTGGAGAGCGCGAACGATCCGGCCATCGCCACGCCCTACCCGTTCGACGTGCTCGGCGCGCAGACCCAGGGCATGATCGGCTACTGGCTGGTCCAGGCGCTGCAGAACGCGCTGCCCGGCCGTCAGGTGGCCTGCCTGGTCAGCCGGACCCTGGTCCGCCGGGACGACCCGGCCTTCGCGCACCCGTCCAAGTTCGTCGGCCCCGTCTACGACGAGGAGCAGGCCCGGGCCCTGGCCGCGAGCCGGCACTGGGAGATCCGCCATGACGGCGCCCGGTGGCGCCGGGTGGTGCCCTCGCCCGAGCCCGCCGGCCTGCCCGACCTGCCCGCCATCCGGACCCTCCTCGGCACCGGGGCCATCGTGGTCTGCGCGGGCGGCGGCGGCGTGCCCATCGTGGTCAGGGACGGCCGGGCCCGCGGCGTGGAAGCGGTGGTGGACAAGGACCTGACCGCCTCGCTGCTGGCCCGCGAGCTGGACGCGGACGCGCTGCTTCTGCTCACCGACGTCGCCGCGGTCCAGGACGGCTACGGCACCCCGCGAGCCCGGCCGATCCGCCGGGCCACACCCGCCGAACTGCGCAAGCACGACTTTCCGGCCGGGTCGATGGGGCCCAAGATCGAGGCCGTGTGCCGGTTCACCGAGGCAACCGGGAAGCCGGCCGCCATCGGCAGGCTCGCCGACGCCGAGGCCCTGCTCGCCCAGCAAACCGGGACCATCATCGCCGTCGATTGAGCAACCTCATCTCCCCGACGGGGCTACGGCAATCGGGCCGTGCGCGTGGCTCAGCACGGCGTGCCGGATCGGTCCGGGCCCGTGCGGGCCGGGATGCTCACCGTGCCTGCCCATGACCACCAGGTCGGCGCGGGCCGACAGGCCGATCAGGGCCCGGGCCGGGTGACCCGGCATGACCTGCTGACTGACTGGGACGCCTGGATACTTGCTCGCCCAGTTCCCCATCAGCTCGGCCAGCCGGGCGCCGGCCTCCGCAGCCGCCGGACTCTCCGGGGTCTCCGGGCCGGAGCCGGGCCAGGCGTGGATAGCAAGCACCGCGGCCTTACGCAGGCTGGCCTCATCGAACGCGAAGGTGAGCAGGTCTGCGCAATCCTCCAGATCCCCCATGCCGACGCCGACGAGCCCGCTGGCGACGGGCAGCAGATCGCGGACGACCACGACCGGGCAGGCCGCGTGGGCCGCCGCGTACCGGCTGACCGAACCCAGCGTCAGAGCCGTGAACGCCCCGGCTCCGCGCGAGCCGACGACCAGCATCGCCGCACCGGCTCCGCTGGCGGCGACCGCCTGCGCGGGCGGGCCGGCCACCGGGTCCGTCACGATCACCAGGCCCGGCGCCACCCGGGCGGCCCGGGACGCCGCGGCGTCCAGGGCCAGGTCCCGTTCGGAGCGGATGAAGTCGGCGACGTGATCGCGGTCCGGCCAGACCTGGAGCGCGGTCATCGCGGGCGGCACCGGCGCGGCCGACACGATCCGCAGCGGCACGGCGTGCAGGATGGCCTCGCCGGCCGCCCACTCGACCGCCCGCAAGGATTCCTCGGAGCCGTCTGTAGCGGCCACGATGGGCTTGATGTTCATGGCTGCCTCCTTTCGGGCCGCGCGCGGCGGCCAGGGAATCCCTCGTCTAGACCGAGGGCACCGTGGCGACGGGGCCGTGCGCGTGGTTCAGCACGGCGTGCCGGACCGAGCCGGCCCCCGGCAGGCCGGGGTGCTTCGCGTGCCGGCCTATCACCACCAGGTCGGCCCGGGCGGACAGGCCGACCAGCGCCCGGCCGGGGTGCCCGTGCACGACCTCCTGGCTGACCGGGACGTCGGGGTACCTGGCCCGCCAGTCGTCGAGCAGGCCGGCCAGGTGCCGGGCCGCTTTGGCCGCGTCAGCCTGCTCGCCTGGCAAGGTGAACGCCTGGCCGGCCCGGGAGAAGTCGGTCTGCGGCGTGTGCCAGGCGTGCACGGCCAGCAGGCCGGCCTTGCGCAGGCTCGCCTCCTCGAACGCGAAGGTGAGAGCGTCGGCGCAGGTGTCCAGGTCGGCGACGCCGACGCCGAGCAGCCCGTGCGGGCTCGGGGCCTCGTCCCTGATGACCACCACCGGGCAGGACGCGTGGCTGGCGGCGTACCGGCTGACCGAGCCGAGCAGCAGGGCGGTGAACGCGCCGATGCCGCGGGAGCCGAGCACCAGCATCTGCGCGCCCGCGCCGCTCTCGGTGACGGCCCGGGCGACCGGGCCGCGCGGCCGGTCGGTGTCGATAGGCACGCCGGGTGCCGTCTTGGCGGCCCGCTCGGCCGCCGCGGCCAGCGCCTGGTCGCGCTCGCCGAGCAGGATGTCAGTCACCCTCGCGTACTCGCCCGCGCCCGCGCGCGATTTCATCCCCGGCGGTGCCTCGGCGACCGCCACGATCCGCAGCGGGGCGGCGCGCAGCGCGGCCTCCCTGGCCGCCCAGTCGACCGCCCGCAGTGATTCCTCGGAACCGTCCGTACCGGCCACGATGGGCTTGGCTGCCATTGCTCGTCCTCCTCGGCGAACCCTTTCGCGGGCGTACACCCATCGTCATCATGGCCGCGGGCCATCGCCGGCGGCTAGGGCGTTCGGGCCGTGAGGCCCGGGACTAAAGTCCCGGGTCGGAAGGGAACGAAGGGGCCGAACGGGCCGGGTAGACAAAGCGGTTCCGGACGGCGACCACGCCCTCGAGGTGCTCGGCCTGGCCGGCGATGCCCGCCCCGAGCACGGCGCTGCCCGGCTCGCCCTCGAGCGTCACGATCCCGTTGTGGACGGTCACGGTCAACCGGGCCGGATCGGTGAAGAACCCGTCCGCGATCACGTCCTGCGTGATCTCGCGGCGGATCTCCTCGTCGCTGCGGCCGAAGACACTCAGAATGTCCGACCTGCTGACGATGCCTTCCAGCCGCCCGTCGCCGTCGACGACCGGGAGCCGCTGGATCCGGTGCGACTGCATGAGCCGGGCCGCGGTCCGCACCAGGTCATCGGGGCCTATCGTCACCGCGGGGCGGGTCATCAGGTCGCCCGCGGTGGCCTGATGACCCGCGCGGTGCCCGCGGTGGTGCCGCCCGGCCGCCAGGGCCAGCAGGTCGGACTCGGACACGACGCCGACGACCGTCCCGTCGTCGGCGGTGACCGGGAGCCCGCTGACCCGGTGCTCGCGGAACAGGACGGCCAGCTCGCGGCATGAGGTGTCCGGACGGACCGTCACCACGCCAGTGGTCATGATGTCCCTGACGGAGGCGGGCATGGCGATCACGCGGCCGCTGGGTGCAGGTGCCTCGCGTTCATGATCCCAGCTTCGCCCGGCCGCCACCAGGCCAGGAAGAGACGTAGCTCATCTCATCCGGTGCCGAAGGTCCCGCCCTTGGACCCTGGCCGGCGCGGCCCGCCGGCGGTTTCCTTCAGGTACCGAGACCACGAGGAGGACCACATGGCGGCCGTGGACATACAGGCAGCCAGGTCGGTGCCGGCGGCGGCCACGTCGCCACGTCGCCAGCCGGCCGAGCTGCCGGAGGGATTCTGGTATTCGGTCAAGTGCGGGGTGCTCGGCCCGCCGCTGGTCACCGAGCAGCTCAAGAACCAGCGCCTGTCCCGGCCGCTGGCGCTGGGCGTGCTGTCCTGCGACGGGCTGTCCTCGGCGGCCTACGGCACCGAGGAGATCCTGCGCGCGCTGCTCCCGTTCTTCGGCCTGGCCGCCTTCTCGCTGGTGCTGCCGATGACCCTGCTCATCCTGCTCGGCGTCGTGCTGGTCGTGCTGTCCTACCGCGAGGTGGTGTCGGTCTACACCAGGGCGGGCGGCTCCTACGTGGTGGCCAGGGAGAACTTCGGTCCGCGGGTCGCCCAGGTAGCCGCGGTCGCGCTGCTGATCGACTACGTGGTCACGGTCGCGGTGCAGACGGCGGCGGGCTCGGCCGCGATCGTCTCGGCCTTCCCCGCGCTGTCCCGGATCCCGCTCATCGGCCCGCAGATCCTGCTGGTCATCTCCGTCGTCGCGATCCTGGCCATGTGCCTGGGTAACCTGCGCGGCGTCCGGGAGGCCGGGCGGATCTTCGCCTTCCCGACCTACCTTTTCGCCGGCTCCCTCGTCATCATGATCGTCACCGGCGTGGTCCGCGAGCTGGCCGGCCGCCTGCCGCACGTGGTGCCCGGGACCGGCACGGTCGGCGTCGGATCGCACTCGGGGCTGATCACCTTCGGCGCCCTCTACATCATGGCGCGGGCCTTCGCCAACGGCGGCTCGTCACTGACCGGCATCGAGGCCGTGTCCAACGCGGTCAGCGCGCTGCGCCCGCCGGAAGGCCGCAACGCCCGGCAGCTCCTGGCCACGCAGGGCACGATCGTGGCGTTCCTGATCGCGGGGATCTCCTGGCTGGCGCACGTCACGCACGCGATGCCGTACACCGCCGGGTTCCCTACCATCCTGGCCCAGGAGGCCGCGGCGGTGTTCGGGCCCACCCAGGCCGGGCACGTGATGTTCCTCGTGCTCCAGGCCGCGACGGCCGCGATCTTGTTCACCGGCGGCAACACCAGCTTCACCGGATTCCCGTTCCTGGCCAGCTTCGTGGCCGAGGATTCCTTCCTGCCCCGCTGGCTGACCCGGCGCGGTCACCGGCTGGCGTTCTCCAACGGGATCATCCTGCTGACCGCGCTGTCGCTGGCGCTGATGCTGGTGGCGGGGGCCACCGTCGATGCCCTCATCGCGTTCTACGCGATCGGCGTGTTCACCGGGTTCGCCATGGCCGGGTTCGGCATGGCCCGGTACCACCTGCGGACCCGGGAGCCGGGCTGGCGCCGCCGGCTGGTGATCAACGTCGCGGGCGGAACCTACACCGCGCTGGTCGTGGTGGTGTTCGCGGTGGTGAAGTTCACCGAGGGCGCGTGGCTGATCGTGATCATCTTCCCGGTGCTGGTGTACACGCTGATCCGCCTCAACCGGCAGTACGGCAAGGAGGCGGCCATCCTGGAGGACCTCGGCGACGACCTGCACCCGCACCCGCCGAACTACTCCCGGCGCGTCGTCCTGCTCCTGGCCGACAGCTACGACCTGGCTACCATCGCCGCGATCCGGTACGCCAAGAGCCTGCACCCGTCCGCGCTGCGCGCGGTGCACTTCAGCCTGGACAGCACGCAGGCGGCCAAGCTCAGGCAGCGCTGGCTGGCGGCCGGCCTCACGATCCCGCTGGAGCTGGCGGACTGCCCGGACCGGCGGCTCGGCCACGCCGCGGCCGCGCTGGCCGCCGCCGCGGCGGCCGTGCCCGGCACCCACGTCACCGTGGTCCTGCCGCGGCGCAGCTATCCGCCGCTGACCGGACGGCTGCTGCACGATCACACCGCGGACCGGATCGCCCGCCGGGTCAGCCGCGTCCGGGGCGCGGCAGCCACCATCATCCCCTTCGACGTCCGGCACAAGGTCGAGACGATCCACGCCAGGCGGACGAGCGGGAAGTACCGGGAGCCGGACCCGCCGTCCGGCGCCGACCCGATCGGGTCGCTGCGCCCGCCGGGCCGGGCCGTGGTCCAGGGCCGGCTGCACACGGCGGAGGTCCGGCCGGTCAAGCACGGCAGCACCGTGCTGGCGTGCGAGGTCGCCGACTCGACCGGTGAGCTGAGCGCCGTGTTCTACGGCCGCACGCAGATCGCGGGCCTGGAGCCGGGCCGCCGGATCCGGCTGCGCGGCACGGTCGGCATCGGCGCCGACGGCCGCCCCGCGATGGTCAACCCGGCCTACGATCTGCTCGGCTAGCCGGCGTGGCGGCCGGCCGTTATCCTGACGATGCATCGTCACAGGGGAGGACCTTGATGGCGGAACCAGCGGCCCGCCCGGAGCTGCTTCCTAACCTGCAGCTCGACGAGCTCCTCGCCGAGCTGCAGAGCCGGCTGCAGGCGGTGCTGGCGACCAGGGACCGGATGCGCAGCCTGCTCGAGGCGGTCGTGGCGATCGGCTCCGGCCTGGACCTGGAGTCCACCCTCAGGCGGATCGTCGAGGCCGCGGTCGGCCTGGTGGACGCGACCTACGGCGCGCTCGGCGTCATCGGCGACGATGACGTCGGCAAACGGCGGCTGGCCGAGTTCATCCCGGTCGGGCTGAGCCAGGACGAGATCGCCGGGATCCACCACTGGCCCGAGGGCCGCGGCCTGCTCGGCCTGCTCATCGACGACCCCCGCCCGCTGCGGCTGGCCGACATCTCCTCGCACCCGGCATCGTCCGGCTTCCCGGACGGGCACCCGCCGATGCACGGCTTCCTCGGCGTGCCGGTGCGGGTCCGCGACGAGGTGTTCGGCAACCTGTACCTGACCGGTAAGCGCGGTGGCAGCGATTTCAACGAGGACGACGAGGCGGTGCTGGTCGCGCTGGGCGCGGCGGCCGGCGTCGCGGTGGAGAACGCCCGGCTGTACGACGCGGCCCGCCGCCAGCAGCGCTGGATCCAGGCCAGCGCCGAGGTCACCACCCGGCTGCTGTCCGGCTCCGAGCCCGGCGAGGTGCTGGCCGACGTCACCCGGCGGGCCCGCGAGCTCTCCGGCGCCGACCTCTCCGTCCTCGCGCTGCCCGACGAGGGGGGACGCGGGCTGACCGTCCTCTACGCCGACGGTGACGGCGCGGACGCGGCCCGCGGACTGGTGCTGTCGGCCGGCCACTCCCTGTCCGGCCATGTGCTGACCACCGGCGAGCCGGTGACGTCGGCCGACTTCGCCGCCGACGAGCGCGCCTCCCAGGCCGCCCGCGGCGCGATGAGCCAGATCGGGCCTGCGGTGGTGTTCCCGCTCGGCGTGCCGGGCAATGTCCGCGGCGTGCTCACCGTCGGCCGCCGCCACGGCGCGGCGCCGTTCCCCCAGGCTCAGGCCGACGTCGTAGCCTCGTTCGCCGCCCAGGCCGGCGTCGCGCTCGAGCTCGCCGCGAGCCGGGCCGAGGCCGAACGGCTGTCGCTGTACGAGGACAGGGACCGGATCGCCCGTGACCTGCACGACCTGGTCATCCAGCGGCTCTACGCCACCGGCATGTCGCTGGAGGGAACCATGCCGATGATCACCAGGCCGGAGGTGGCCAGCCGGATCACCCATGCGGTCGACGCGATGGACGAGACCATCAAGGAGATCCGCTCCACGATCTTCCAGCTACAGGCCCGGGGGGTGGCGACCGGGCCGGATGTGCGCGGGGAGATCGTCGCCCTGGTCGAGGATATGACCGACATGCTCGGCTTCGCCCCGTCGCTGCGGCTGGGCGCGGGCCTCGGCGGCGACATCAGCCCGGAGGTGGCCGACCAGTTGCTCGCCGCGCTGCGTGAAGCGCTGTCCAACGCGGCCAGGCACGCGAACGCCAGCCAGGTGGACGTGACCGTGGACGCGAGTTCCGACGGGATGCTGACCGTCCAGGTCACCGACAACGGGACCGGAATCCCGGACGGGGGGAGGCGCAGCGGGCTGCGCAACCTGGCCAGCCGGGCCGAGAAGCTGGGCGGCGAGCTAAGGCTCGGGCCCGCCGATCCCGCCGCCTCCCCGCCCGGCACCAGACTGGAGTGGCGGGTACCCCGCTAGGCGGGCCAGGTGTGGACGGGCTGGCCGGTGGCCGCGCGGGACAGGTACTGGTCGAGCATCACGGCGAGGGCCTGGTCCCGGTCCCGGCCATACTCGGCGGCCGCCAGCGCGGCACGCTGCCAGGCGGCCCCGGTCTGCCCGCTGGCCACCCGCGCGCCGATCACGCCGAGCAGGCGGTCGGCCTCTGCCGCGGCCACGCCCGCGTCCAGCAGCCCCTGCCTGGCCCTGGGCAGCAGTCCGGGCACCAGCTCGGCTGCAGGGACCGTCCGGACCCCGTCGCCGCGGTCGGCCGGCCAGCTCAGCTCGGCGGCCAGGCCGTGCTGGGCCGCGCGGTAGAAGCCGTGTTCGGCGCGCTCGAACGGGATCGTATAGGTCCACCGTTCGTCCCGGCCGGCCAGCCAGAGCGTGAGGCCGATCAGGAAGGCCGCGTTGGCCAGCATGTCGGTGACGGTCGGCCCGGCGGGCAGGGCACGCATCTCGATCCGCAGGTGGCCCCCTGCCATCGGGTCGTAGATGGCCCGGTTCCAGCGCCAGACCGTGCCCTGGTGCAGCCGGAGTTCCTCCAGCGATGGCACGCCGCAGTCGGCGGCCCCGTTGCTGACGAAGGGGAGCAGCGGCTCGTGCCGCCGGACGCCCTCGGTGAACAGCTCCAGCGCACCGCCCCGCAGCCAGCCGGTGCCGAACGCCGCGCGCGGTGGGCCCCGCCGCGGGCCGGCCCGGTCGCGGTCCTCGACCGACTGCTTGAACAGCGCGATCCTGGTCTCCTCCCAGAGCCTCCGGCCGAGGAACGTGGGTGAATTGCCGGCCACGGCCAGCACCGGGGCGGTCGCCAGCTGAGCCGCGTTGTAGACCCGGGTGAACTCGCCCGGGTCTACCCGCAGGTGGAGCTGGAACGAGGTGTTCGCTCCCTCGGCCGTGATGTGCTCGGTGGTCAGCTCCAGCGGCTCAGCGCCGGCGATCCTGATCCGGAACGGGCCCCGGTGCAGTCGCCGCAGGCCACGGTCCAGCGCCCGGTAGCGGGCCGCGTCGGTCACCATGCCCGATTCCAGGTGGGCCGGGCCGAGGGTGGGCAGGATGCCGATCAGCGCGATCCGGCCGTGCTGCGCCCGGGCCGCGTCGCCGGCCCGGGCGAGCAGCGGGCCGAGCTCGCCGGCCAGCGCGGTGAACGGGCGTCCGGCCAGCGGCACCGGCGAGGCGTTCAGCTCCAGGTTGTACCGGTTGAGCTCGAGGGCGATCCGGGGGTCGGCGGCGCCGTCGAGGACGGCCTGGTTCCGCGGCAACGGCCGGGCCGCGTCGTCGACCAGGCACACTTCGAGCTCGGCGCCGATCGTGGCCGGGCCCGCCCCGAAGCCGGGCCGGCCGAGCAGCTCCCCGAGGTCGGACAGGCACCGCTCGAGCCGCTCCCGGAACCTGGCGTAGTCCTGCTCGGTGAACGTCTCCCTGGCGATCTCGGTTCCCACGAGCAGCACCTCCCCGTCACCCCGCCGCGACGATCCGGCGGCCGGTCAGCACCGCGGGCAGGATCCTGAGGTAGCGGTCCCTGGTGCCCGGCGCCAGCATCCGCAGCGGCAGCGTGCGCAGCCGGGCGAGCTCGGCCGGGTCCGTCACCTCGGTGATCTCGCCGCGCACGATCACGCTCCAGCCGGCGCGTCCGGCCGCGTCGGTCCCGTCCGCCTCGAAGCAGACCCGGCTGCCCCGCCCGGCGACGTCCAGCTTGGTACCCGGCTCGGTGCGGAACACCACGGTGTGCCGGTCCAGGACGAAGTTGACCGGGAAGACCACCGGCCCCTGGTCGTCGACGACGGCTACCCGGCCGAGGTTCCCGCCCGCCAGCAACCCGAAACACTCGGACTTGGTCAGCTCCTCGATCAGGCTCGGCTGCGGCTCAGCCCGGGGCGGCACGATCGCCGCCGGATGGGAACAGGACGTCGTCGGGATCGCGGCGCACGCTGACCGCCACCTGGGTGACCATCCCGATCCGCAGCACCAGGTGCGGGCAGGCGCCGTCGCTGAGCTGGGTCCGGAGGAACTCCCGCAGCCAGGGCAGCTCGAGCGGCTGGCTGTGCAGCGCCACCGCGGCCCCGCACACGCTGGCGGTGAGCAGGATCCGCTGCAGGGCCTGGCCGGTGTGCACCCAGTCCGCCGGGCTATCGCCGGTCGTGGTGAGCAGTGCGGCGACGCCGGCGGCCCGGTGCGAGGTGGCCGCGCTGAGCGGCGGCATCCCCCAGCCGTGCCCGCGGGCGAAATCCCGGCCGGGAAAGTACGGCTGGGTGCGCTCGGCCTGCGCCGGGTAGGAGGTAGCCGGCACTCCATCGCAGCTGGCGCTGCCCGGCGCGGGCGTCCAGCGGGCGAGCTCGCGCAGCCGCTCACCGTCGTGGCGCAGCTGGTGCTCGGCGGTCTGAACGGCGGCCGCGAGCGCGGCCCGGCGGCCGTCGTCCGCCACGATGCGCAGCGCCGCGCCTTCGTGCGTCGCGGCGGTGCGCAACGCGGCCAGCGTGTCCGGCGGCAGCGGCTCGGGATCGAACGCGCCGCGATGGGTCCGCCGGGTGAGCATGTGGCCGGCCAGCCGCCGCTCGAACTCATCGGCGGCGGCGCGCTCCCGCCAGGACACCTGCGCCACCAACGTCGGCAGGGCCGGGTCGGGCAGCACGCGGGTCTCGGGAATGTAGCCGAGGGACCGCAGCGCCAGCCGGATAGTGAACAGCGCGGCTCCGCAGCTGATCATCATCTCCCGGCCGTCCGGGTCGGCCGCGGCCAGCCGGCGGCTGTCATCGGCGTGCAGGCTGACCCGCGGTCCGCCGTCGGCGGTGAACCGCCACGGCTGGGTATTGTGCACCGAGGGTGCCCAGACCGCCCTGGCCACCACGTACCTGACGATCTGTTCGGCAGTCATCGGCTCGCTCATAGCCCCAGCCCATCGCGGTACGTCGCGGGCGGTCAGATGCCAAGGTCCGTATCCGGCGGGACCTTCGGCCGGCGCGCCTCAGATGGTGTCAGCCCGACTGCTGGGACAGGTGCGCATTGTCCGTGCACAGGCGCCGGCCGTTCAGCATGACCGGTGAGATGCGGATGAAGTGGTCACGCGCCCCCGGGGCCCACGCTCTGAGCCCTATCGTCCGCAGCCGGGCGAGGTCGTCGGGATCGGTTACCTCGCTCGACGGCCCGATGGCGGTGACGCTCCAGCCGGACCGGGTGTCCAGGTCCAGCTGGTCCGCCTCGAAGGCGACCACGGCGCCGCGGGTGGCGGCGGCGAGCTTGCCGCTGCGGTCGGTCCTGATCACGATGTCACCCTGGTCGAGGGCGAAGTTGACCAGTTCCACGGCGGGCAGCGCCCGCCGGGTATAGATGATCCGGCCCACCGGCACCGATGCCAGCAACGCGAGGCATTCGTCCCGGGACAGGCACTGGAGCGCGGAGCCGTCAGAATACATGGGGGGTAGCCTGCCCTCTCGGCGGCCGGAACGCCCAGGGAAGAAGGTCCCTAATTTTCGGGACCCTCGTGGTCGTCGTGGTGGTCGCCGAACACGCGGACCGCGTAGGCGGCCGCCTGGGTCCGGCGCTCCATGCCCAGCTTGGCGAACAGCGCGGACACGTAGTTCTTCACGGTCTTCTCGGCCAGGAACATCCGCTCGCCGATCTGCCGGTTGGTCAGCCCCTCCCCGATCAGCTCCAGGATCTTGCGCTCCTGCGCGGACAGCCCGGCCAGCGGGTCGTGTTTGGCGGACTGGTCCCGCAGCCGGGCCATCAGCTGGCTGGCCGCGCGCGGGTCCAGCATGGACTGCCCGGAGGCCACCGTGCGGACCGCGCCGACCAGGTCGGTGCCGCGGATCTGCTTGAGCACGTACCCGGCCGCGCCCGCCATGATCGCGTCGAACAGTGCTTCGTCGTCGCCGAACGAGGTGAGCATCAGGCAGGCCACCTCGGGCATCCGGGAGCGGATCTCCCGGCACACCGACACCCCGTCGCCGTCCGGCAGCCGCACGTCCAGGACGGCCACGTCCGGCTTCAGCGCGGGGATCCGGGCCAGCGCCGAGGACGCGGTGCCGGCCTCGCCGACCACCGTGATGTCCGGCTCGGCCTCCAGCAGGTCGCGGACGCCCCGGCGGACGATCTCGTGGTCGTCCAGAAGGAACACCGCGATCTGCGGCCGGGCCGCATCTGGAGACCCCGCACCGCTCACCGGACTAGTCACCGTAACTCCTGATGGTCGCGAAGGCCCTGTGGGCCTTGTGTCAGTTCAACTCTAGGCAGTTCGTCTGTCCCAGGTTAAGGACCAAGGTCCCTGGCGGCCAGCCCGGACGGCCCTTATCGGGCGGGTACTGCGTGCCTAGCGTCGATAACAGAGGGGCAGGAGAAGCCCCAACGGCATAGGGAGAAGGCAAATGTCGGGAATTATCGTCGGGGTGGACGGTTCCGGCCATTCCCAGCGGGCCCTGGAATGGGCCATGCACGAGGCGGCGATCCGGCACGTGCCGCTCACCGTCCTCACCGTACAGGAGGCCATCAGGGGTTACCTCAGCGGCGTCGCCGTGTACCCGGATGACGAGGCCCGGACCGAGGAGGCCCGGGTGGCGGCCCAGGCCGAGACCGACAAGGTGCTGGCCGGGCTGGACGGGCCCCGCCCGGAGTCGGTCACCGTCAAGGCGGTCCACGGCTTCGTCGTCGATGAGCTCATCAACGCGGGCAAGGGCGCCGACATGCTGGTCCTGGGCTCGCGCGGCGCGGGCGGCTTCACCCGGCTGATGATGGGTTCGGTGGCCGGCCAGGTCGCCCAGCACGCGTACTGCCCGGTCCTCCTGGTCCCCCCGGAGAACCGCAGCTGACGCGATCCAGCCCTCGGCCGTCCCACAGTGCGGGCTTCAGGGCATCAGGCCGTGCAGCGGGAAGACGGCTTTCCTAGTGGCCATGATGGCCTGGTCCACCGGATCGGCCGGGTTGTAGCCGCCGTCGAAGGAGGCGAACTCGGCCGGGGCGCCCTCGGTCATCGTGTCCGGAGCGGCCTGGCTGGTCACCAGCGACACGTACTCCCGCCACAGCCCTGGCGTCGCGG
>Ga0335082_10002895_pt1 | contig 18591 bp, 16 predicted proteins | sample Lox_Sample_41_FD_206718 | JGI IMG/M metagenome (GOLD analysis project Ga0335082, IMG submission 206718) | Soil microbial communities from Loxahatchee National Wildlife Refuge, Florida, United States - Lox_Sample_4.1 | ecosystem: Environmental > Terrestrial > Soil > Wetlands | place: USA... | reverse complement strand
TCGCGGCGACAGCGTGATCAACTCCGTGAGTGACATTTCGTTCATGCTCATCGGCTTCGCGCTGGCGGCGCGCCTGCCGGTCGCCGCCTCGATCGTGCTGGCGATCGTGCTGGAGCTGGTCGTCGGCTACGCGATCCGCGACAACCTCACGCTCAACGTCATCATGCTGATCTGGCCGATCGAAGCGATCCGGACCTGGCAGGCGGGCGGCTGAGAGCAGTCTTCCCTGCTGACAACCCCCGCTTTATCCGTCATCGTATCCGACATCGAGCCCGGAGTGCCCAGCATGTTGCAGCATCGCATCCGTCCCAACACCGATCTCGCCGGCGCCGCAGCCGAGGCCGAGGCGCGCTATGTCGCGGCCAATCCCAAGAGCGCGGAGCGGCACCGGCGGGCGGCCGAGTCCATGCCGGGGGGCAATACCCGCACGGTGCTGCACTACTCGCCGTTTCCGCTCACCATCACCGGCGGGGAGGGCTGCCGGCTGCGCGACCTCGACGGGCACGGCTATACGGACTTCCTCGGCGAATACACGGCCGGGCTCTACGGCCACTCCAACCCCGTTATCCAGGCGACCATCCGGAAGGCGGTGGACGACGGCATGGCGCTCGGCGGGCCGAACCCCTACGAGGCCGAGTTGGCGGCCGAGCTGTGCCGGCGCTTCCCCTCGGTCGAGCGTGTGCGCTTCTGCAATTCCGGGACCGAGGGCAACCTGTTCGCCTTCTCGACCGCGCGGCTGGTGACGGGCCGGCCGGCCATCATGGTGTTCCACGGCGGCTATCACGGCGGCGTCTTCTATTTCGGCCAGCACAAGACCGAGATCAATGCGCCTTTCCCCTGGATCTACGCCACCTACAACGACGTCGAGGGCACCCTGGCGCTGATCGAGAAGCATGCGCAGGAACTGGCCGCCGTCGCCATCGAGCCGATGATGGGCGGCGCCGGCGCCATTCCGGCGACGCGCGAGTTCCTCCAGGCCCTGCGCGACGCCTGCACGAAACACGGCATCGTCCTGATCTTCGACGAGGTCATGACCTCGCGGCTTTCCTCCGGCGGGCTGCAGAAGCGGACCGGCGTGACGCCGGACATGACCAGTTTCGGCAAGTATCTGGGCGGCGGCGCCAGCTTCGGCGCCTTCGGCGGCCGGGCCGACCTGATGGCGCGCTACGACCCGAGCCGCGCCGACGCCGTCTCCCACGCCGGCACCTTCAACAACAACGTGATCTCCATGGCCGCCGGCCTCACCGGCCTGCGCGAGCTCTACCCGCCCGACGTTGCCGAGCGGTTCAACGCGTCCGGCGACCGGCTGCGCGAGCGGCTCAACGCGCTCGCCGCCAAGCATGGCGCGCCGCTGCAGGTGCTGGGCGTCGGCACCATCATGGCCGTGCATTTCCACCGCGGGGCGATCAGCAAGCCGCAGGACCTATGGTTTGAGGACAAGGCCGCGGCGGGCAGGTACGCCGAGCTGCAGAAGCTGTTCCACCTGGATCTCATCGAGCAGGGCCAGTACATGGCCCGGCGTGGCTTCATCAGCCTGTCGCTGCCGATGACCGACGCCGATTTCGACCGCTTCGCGGCCGCGGTCGAGGAGTTCCTGACCGTGCGCGCCCCGCTGCTGAACGCGGCGGCCGGCTGACCGCCGGTTCGATCGAGTCGAGGGCCGCCGACAGCGGATCGCTGCCGTCCTTCGGCTCGCTGCCCATCATGACGGCGACGGCGAAGCCGATCGCTGAGGTGACCGGCGTGTGATCGGCGCCGCCGCCGGCGCGCAGATCCATCACGAGGGTCGGGCAGCAGAACAGGGCGCAGCGCACGATCCGCCGCCAGTCCGCAGGCAGCCAGCCGCGCGCCTGCAGCGCCGCCAGCAGCGGCTGCCAGACGAGCGCGGCCTTGCAGGCGAGGAATTCACTCCGGAGCGGCGAGAGCTGCCAGTCCGTCCGCACGTCGATGATGTCGTCCGTCGCCGTCACCTCGGCGTGGAATCGCTGATCCGCAAGTGGCGCATCGTAAAGCCAGAGCGGATGCGCGAAGATGTTGTGGAACGTCGCCTTCACCTCCGCCAGCAGTGCCGGAATATGCAGCCCAGCGAAGGCGGGGTCGAAGAAGACGAGGCGGTGGCCGCCGTCCCCCCGCTCGGCCCAGACGTTGGCGTTGTGGGCATCGCCGTGCGCGACGACGGCGCCGTGGCCGGCGAGTTGCGCAGGGCGGAGCCGCTCGCGGCTCTCGTCGAACAGCTGCCGCAGGGTGTGGCGGTAGGCAGTGCCGTTGATGCGCCAGCGCCGATCGGCGAGATCGCGCCAGGGCAGCGTGGCGTCGGGGAAGCGGAAGACCTGGTCGACATAGAAGCGGCGCAGGCGGCCGCCGGGCTCATGCTCATGACCGGGGTCGACCAGGCGCGCATGGAACAGGCGATGGATCGACTCGGCCTCGAGCTGTGCCGCGTCGGTCGCATGCAGGGTCGCCAAGTACCGCTCACCGATGAGGCGGTCGAGCGCGCGCTGCGCCTCGACGAGCGGCGCCGCATCGCCGTCGCCCAGCTCGACGGCGCGGCAGAGGTCGGCGAAGCGCGGGTCGCCGCGGCGGCGGTAGAGCAGGATCTGGCGGCCGACCGCACCTGAGGCATGCAGCGGCAGGTCGACCGGGAAGCCGGCGTCGCGCAGCACCTCCGCCCGATAGTACTCGCCGACCGTATCGGCCTCACCTTCCTCCTGGTGGAACTTGAAGAAGAAGGCGCGGCCGTCGGTCGTCGTTGCGAAGCCGTTGAGCGAGTTCAGGCTGTAGCGGTCGCGGTTGATCTCGATGGCGGCCACGGCCAGGCCGAACGATCCCGCGATCAGGCGGCCGATCACCCGTTCGGCGTCGCGCCAACGCCCGGCGCGCGTCAGGCGACGCGCCTCGGCGGTGAGGTTGTCGGCGGCATTGTCGGTCGGGTCGTGGTCGGTCATTGTGGCGCCGGATCGGAGAACGGCCGCTTCTATACAAGGCCGCACCGCACGCCGAAACCCCGGGAGTCGGAGCCGCCGCATGCCCAGCCCGTCCTTCTCGCTCAGCGGCCGCAAGGCGCTGGTGACCGGCGCCAGCCGCGGCATCGGCGAGGCGCTTGCCGTCGGCTTGGCGGAATCCGGCGCCGACGTGGCGGTCGCGGCACGCGAGGAGTCGTCGCTGAAGGCGGTGGCTGCGACGGTCACGACCGCCGGTCGCAAGTCTGCCGCAGTCGCCATCGACGTGCGCGACGCCGCTGCCATCCGCACCGGCGTCGAGCAGGCGGCGCAGGCGCTGGGCGGCCTCGACATCCTCGTCAACAATGCCGGGGTCGAGGAGGTGCGCGAATCCCTGGCGGTCGACGAGGCGCTGTGGGACCGCATCGTCGACACGAACCTGAAGGGTGCCTTCTTCTGCGCCCAGGCGGCGGCCCGCATCATGGCCGCCGGCAAGGGCGGTGCGATCATCAATCTCTGCTCGCTCACCTCCGAGGTCGGGGTGCCGACGGCCGTACCCTACGGTTCGTCGAAGAGCGGCCTGCTCGGCATGACGCGGGCGCTGGCAGCCGAATGGGCGGGCAAGGGAATTCGGGTCAACGGCATCGGCCCGGGTTACTTCCGCACCGCACTCACAGAGGTGTTCTACCAGAACGAGGAGTGGCAGCAGACGATGCTGGCGAAGATTCCCATGCGCCGCTTCGGCCGGCTGGAGGACCTCGTCGGCGCCGCCGTATTCCTGTGCTCCGACGCCGCCGCCTACGTCACGGGCCAGTGTCTCTATATCGATGGCGGCTATCTGGCATCGATCTGAAGATCATCAAGGGGAAGTTCGTCCGACAATGAAGATCACCGCGATCCGCGCCTACCAGGTCGACCTGCCGTTGAAAGAGGGGCGCTATGCCTGGTCGAACGAGAATGCCGTCGAGCGGTTCGATTCCACGATCGTTGCCGTGGAGACCGATGCCGGCATCACGGGCCACGGCGAATGCTGCCCGCTCGGACCGGCCTATCTGCCGGCGTATGCCGCCGGCGTGCGAGCGGGACTCAAGGAGCTGGCGCCGCGCGTGATCGGTCTCGACCCAACCCATCTGGCGGTGCTGAACCGGCGCATGGACGAGGCTATGCGCGGCCATCCGTACGTGAAGTCCGCGATCGACGTCGCCTGTTGGGACATCCTGGGGAAGGCGGCGGGGCTCCCGGTCTATGTGCTGCTCGGCGGCGCGCAGCAGAGCGACGTGAAGCTCTACCGCGCGATCTCCCAGGACACGCCGGCGAAGATGGCGGCGCGGGTGAAGGGATACCGCGCCGAGGGCTACACGAAGTTCCAGCTCAAGGTCGGCGGCGATGCCGATGTGGACATCGCGCGTATCCGCGCCTGCCGCAAGGCGCTGAGAGACGGCGACGTGCTGATCGCCGACAGCAACACCGGCTGGACCATGCACGAGGCGGCGCGGGTCGCGCAGGCGGTGCGCGATCTCGACGTCTATATCGAGCAGCCCTGCCGCAGCTACGAGGAATGCCTGACCGTGCGGCGGCGCACCGCCTTGCCCTTCATCCTCGACGAAAATATCGACGGCATGGGCATCCTGCTGCGAGCCATCTCCGATGGGGCCATGGACGTGATCAACCTGAAGATCTCGAAGGTGGGAGGACTCACGCGGGCGCGCGAGATGCGCGACCTCTGCATTTCCGCCGGCGTCGCCATGACCATCGAGGACACGTGGGGCGGCGACATCGTCACCGCCGCCATCGCCCACCTGGCGCGCTCGACCCCGGCGGAATTCCTGTTCTCCGCCACCGACTTCAACTCCTACGTCACGCGCAGCATCGCCAAGGGCGCGCCGCAGCGCAAAGCCGGCCGCATGACGGCGCCCGACCGGCCCGGCCTCGGCGTCGAGCCACGCCCGGACGTGCTGGGCAAGGCGGTAGTGACCGTTGAAGCCTGAGGCCACCGCGGAGTAGGAAGGCCGGATGAGCGGAAGCGCCGCGACGCACGGGAATTGCGGGCCGGCCTGGAGCACCGTGTCCTGCGCGAGCATCGTCGAGCTCGTCGACCGGGCCTGCCGCCGGGCACCGGAGCTGCCGGCGCTGATCTTCGAGGACGGCCTCGTCGTCACGCGGCGGCAATTCCTCGATGAGATCGAGCGCTTCGCCGGCTACCTCGCCGGCCGGACCGCTCCCGGCGAGCGCATCGCCGTGATGCTGGATACCCGCGCCGAGTTCATGATCGCGCTCGTGGCGACGCTCGCGGTGCACTGCGTGCTCGTGCCGATGAATCCGGGCGCGGGCGAGCATGACGCCGGCCACGTGCTGCGGGATTCGGGCGCCGCGCTCGCGATCATCGGGGTCGACAACGCGCCGCTCGTCGATCGGCTCGGGGCACAATGCCCGCTGCTGCGAGAGACCGTCGTCGTCCGCGATCCGGAGCCGGCGGGACTGGCCCCGTACGCCGCGAATGCCGGCCCGGTACGGCTCGCGCATTGCGCGGCGGCGCGCGAGGACATCGCGACCATTCACTACACCTCCGGGACGACTGGAGCGCCGAAAGGCTGCCTGCTCACGCACGAATGGTGGCTGCGCGTCTGCGACGTTCATCTGCGCCTGACGCCGCACCGGCCCGACGACCGTCATCTCTGCTGCGTGCCCTTCTATTACGTCGACTCGCTGTTTCCGCTGCTGTGCATCCTGCACGCCGGCGAGGCCCTGGTGGTGATGCGCCGCTTCAGCGTGTCGCGCTTCTGGCCGGTCGTGCAGGAGCATCGGACGACCCTCACCTACCTCATCGCCTCGATGCCGATCCTGCTGCTGAAGCAGCCGCCGAGCCCACTCGAGCGGCGGCACGCGTTACGCCTCGTGGTCTGTCTTGCCGTGCCCGCGGGCCTGCATCGCGAGCTGGTCGATCGCTTCGGCGTGCCGTTTCTCGACGGCTATGGCAGCACGGAGGCCGGCTGGGTGACGCGCATGCCCCTGGACCTGGCGGAGGCCGCGATCGGATCGGGATCGATGGGCGCGGCGGTCCCCGAATGCGCGCTGCGTGTCGTCGACGAAGCGGACCGCGACCTGCCGGCCGGCCGCGAGGGCGAGTTGCTGATCCGCGCGCCCGGCCTGTTTGCGGGATATCTGAATCAGCCGGAGGCCACCGCAGCAGCCATGCGCGGCGGCTGGTACCATACCGGCGACGTCGTGCGCGCCGACGCGCGCGGACTCTTCACCTTCGTAGGGCGCCGCAAGGACATGGTGCGCCGCGGCGGCGAGAACATCGCCTGCGCCGAGGTCGAGGCCGTGCTTCGCACCCATCCGAAGATCCGGGAGGCCGCGGTCATTCCCGTCCCCGACGACATCCGCGGCGAGGAGGTGAAAGCCTTTGTGCAGCTCGTCGATGGCTGTACTGCCGACGATCTGCCACCCGGCGAGATCGTCGCCCACTGCGCCGGCCGGCTGGCCGCCTTCAAGGTGCCGCGCTACGTGGCGTATCGCGCGACGGACTTTCCGCGCACGCCGTCGATGCGGGTGCGCAAGGAGGAGCTGAAGGCGGCGCCGGACCTGACGGCGGATGCGTGGGACCGCGAGCGCAGCGCCCGCCCGCCCGCTCCCTCCGCGCAAGCGGTCAGGTCGGCTGCCAAGAAGCGTTAGGGGCCCGCCATGCCGTTCCTCGGCGTCGCGCCCTGGCGTCGGCAGTATTTCGAGGGGCAGCCCTGCCCCGACGACGTGCCGGTGCCGGTCGACGATCCGCCGACCTGGGACCTCTATCCCGACCGACGGTGGCTGCACAACAAGCTCGCCATCTGCGGGACGCAGGGCCTGCCGCACGGCCCGCACGGCACGACGCCGTCGCAGTTCCCCGTCTTCTCGAAGCCGATCTACAACCTGCGCGGCATGGGCGCCGGCGGGCGCGTCATAGCGTCGCACGAGGAGTATCTCTCGTCTCTGACCCCCGGCCACTTCTGGATGCCGATGCTGGAGGGTCCGCATATCAGCACCGACCTGGCGCTCGTCGACGGCGCGGTCGCCTGGTGCCGGCATACGACGGGAGTGCCGGCGGCGGCGCAGGGGACGTTCGATTTCTGGATCGTGCACGCACAGGCGATGCCCGAGCTGGAGCGTTATCTCGATGCGTGGATCGCGCAAAATCTGCAGGGATTCACCGGCGTCATCAACATCGAGACGATCGGCGGACGAATCATCGAGTGCCACCTGCGCATGGCCGACCAGTGGCTCGACCTGAACGGCAGCGGCTGGCTGGCGGCGGTGGTCGAGCTATACGCGAGCGGCGCATGGCGGCTCCGCGAGCAGCGGCGGACGGGCTACAGCGTCGTCCTGTTCGGCGCCCACGGCCTGGAGCCGCGCGTCGATCGGACCGCGGTCGCCGCGCTTGTCGGCCAGGCCGGCGTGTCGTCCATCCAGATTACGTTCGACGAAGGGCGGCCGGCGCCCGCCCACGCCATGCCGCCCGGCGGCTTTCGCCTGGCGATCATCAACTGCTGGGACCTCGGGGTCGGACAGCAGGTGCGGTCGGCGTTGGCCGGCCTCTTCTCCCATGCCGGGGCGAAGCGGGCATCACCGGCTGAAAGCTTTGATTAACCTCGATAATTGCCCGATCTCGGACTCGCCAGAATAGTGAGATGCCTCACATACAGGCAGTCGGCGGGGCTCGATACTGCGGCAATCAGCAGCAGCTACCCGATGGCTTCGCTCATGTTGTCCACCCTGTCCGAATCCGGACGCCCACCGTTGGCGGCACCGGCGCGCGCGTCGTCATCGCCGTGCTCGGAATCGAGCCGCCGGCACCGGCGACCGTGTATGACGGCAATGGTGCTGCGGCCGGCCGACTGCGGCCGAGCGGATGACGGCGTCGAATCACGCGTGCTAGATTGCCGCCGGCAAGACGACCGGCGGAGACATCGTGTCGCAACAAGGGGATCTTCGGCGGCTTGCGGCGATTCTCGTCGTCGATGCCGCCGGATACAGCGAAATGATGCGGATCGATGAAACCGCGACGCACCGGCAGATCAAGTCTGACGTCGGTGCCATTTTCTCCCCTGCGACGCTCGCGCATCGCGGCCGCATCGTGAAGACGACGGGCGACGGCCTGCACGCCGAGTTCGCCAGCATCGTCGACTGCGTCCAGTGCGCGGTGGCGATGCAGCGCGGCGTGGCCGGCCGTCGGACCGGCCTGCCGAACGAGGCCCCCCTCCACTACCGGCTCGGCATAAATCTCGGCGACATCATCGTCGAACCGGACGATATCTACGGCGACGGCGTGAACATCGCCGTGCGGCTGCAGGGGCTGGCGGAGCCCGGCGAGATCCTGATCTCGGGCGATGCCTATCGGCAGGTCAGCGGCAAGGCCAACCTCACGTTCGAGGACCTCGGTCATCACCGGGTCAAGAACATCGCCGAGCCGATCCATGTCTTCCGCGTTCCCTATGAGGGCGCGCCGCCGCCGAAGGGCGGGCGGCGGCCGGATGCTCCGCACTCGCAGCAATCGGCTGCGGCATCGATCGCGGTCCTGCCGTTCGACAATCTCAGCGGCGATGCGAGCCAGGGCTACTTCAGCGACGGCCTGACCAACGACGTCCTCACGGACCTCTCGAAATTCTCCGAGCTGTTCGTCATCGCCAGTCATACGGCCGCCGCCTACAAGGCCAAGTCCGGCGATCTGCACGCGCTCGCCCGCGATCTGGGCGTGGGCTACGTCGTGCAAGGCAGCGTCCAGCGCGGCGGCGACCGCATCCGCATCAACGTGAATCTCACGGAGACGGCGAGCGGCCGCCACCTGTGGGCCGAACGCTACGACCGCAAGGCGCAGGACCTCTTTCAGGTGCAGGACGAGATCGTTCAGATGATCGTCGGCACGCTGGTGGCGCGCGTCAGCATCTCCGAGCGCATGCGGGCGCTGCACCAGAAGCCGGAAAACCTGAAGGCCTATGATTTCTATCTGCGTGGCCGGGCGGCGTTTCAGGCCTGGACGGCCCAGTCGAACAAGCAGGCGCAGGAGTTCTTCGCCAAGGCGATGGAACTGGACCCGTTCTTCGCCCTGGCCTATGGGTACCTCGGATATACCTACGTCCAGGCCTGGGTCGGCGGCTGGGAGCAGTCGCCGGCCACGCTGCGGCGGGCGCGCGAACTCGCGCTGCAGGCCGTCGTGCTCAATCCCTCGGACTTCGACAACCACTGGAGCTTGGGCATCGCCTATATCTACAGCCGGGAGTTCGAGAAGGGCATGGCGGCGTTCGAGCGGGCGATCGAGCTCTGCCCCAACAGCCCGGACCTGCTTGCCGACATGGCCGATGCCCTCGTCTATGTCGGCCGCCCGGCGGAGGCGGTCGCAAACATCCAGCGTGCGATGCGGCTGAACCCCATTCACCCGGATTCCTATCTTTGGTCGCTAGGTGTTGCACACTATCACTGCGGCCGCTATGAGGAGGCGGTGGCGGCATTGACGCGCATGAGCCAGATGCCGAACCTCGCGCGGCGGAATCTTGCCGCCAGCTACGTGCGGCTCGGCCGGATGGAAGAAGCGCGTGCTGTCGCCACCGAGTTCCTGATGAACGAGCCCGACTACAGGCTGGAGCGGGAGGCGGTGTGGCCTCACAAGAACGCGAAGGACCTGGAGAATCTAACAACCGATCTGCGGCGCGCAGGCCTGCCTGATTGAGCGCCCGAAGGGGAGGAGATCGACCATGGATATTCCCATCAAGGCGCACGAGTACTATCTCCAAGGCTTCAGGCTGCACTCGCATATGACATTCAAGGCCAACGTGCTGGCCCAGAAGATGTTCGAGCTCGCGCGCAAGGAACACCCGACCTATGCCCGCGCCGCCGGGCACCTCGCCTACACGAAGCTGATCGCCTGGTTGAACGGCTGGATCGACTCGCCGACACCGCCGGCCGACCTGCGCAGGCTGGCGGAGGAGGCCGTGAGACTCGATCCCGAGGACTACGACAACCTCTGGAGCCAGGCCGGCATCTATCTCTACACGGCAAGATTCCAGGCCCGCCCGGCCGCCGCCTGCAAGGCCATGATGGCCTCGTATGAAAACGCCCTGTCCATGGCTGAGAAGCAGGCCATCGACTACAACCTGAACGGGCTGCGCGTGGATGTCGCGGACGCCAAGTTCTTCACCGGCACTACGATCGAAGACATCGACGAGGCGATCGACATCACGCTCAAGGCCATCGCCGGCGTCAGCAACAAGCACCCGAGACGGTTCCTGTGGACGCTGGGATGGGCGCGCTACGAGCGCGCCTATTTCTCCAAGAGTGACGCGGACTACATCGGGTCGCTGAACGCCCTGCTGAAGATCGCCAATCCCTCCGACGCCATCATCAAGAACATCATCGCGAACTACGTGGCCCTCGGCTGGCTCAAGCCGGCGGAGCGGCTGGCGCACGAGTTCAAGTGCCGGAATCTGAAATACACGCTGGCCAACGAGGACCGCTGGCCGTATCTCGATCCCAAGCGCTTGAAGCGCTGGAAGGACCATCTGCGCCAGGCCGGCCTTCCCGATGGCTCCAAACGGACCAAGGCGAAGTAGCGCGCCTCACGGCACGTAGCGCGACTGACCGGTCTCGATCAGATAGTAGATCACGTCGATGTCCGGCAGTTTCATCCCCTGCTGCAGCAGCACGGCGTAGATCTGGCCCCGGTGGTGGGTCTGGTGGTTGAACATGCCGGTGAGCATGTCCCACACCCGCGTCTCCATATGCTTGCTGCGATCAGCGCTCGAGTAGCGTTTGTAGGACTGCAGCTCCGTATCGGTCAGGCGATCCATGAGCCCGATGAGGTCGGCGTCCTCCTGCCGGCGGGCGGCCTGCAGGGCCGGCAGATCATCGTAGAGGATCTGATCGAGCGATCGGATGCCGCGGTCGATCCCCTGCACGCGCCCGGTCCAGAGCCGATCGACGACGAGCAGGTGGTTGAGCGTCGCGTGGATCGAGCCGAAAAACAGGCCGTAATCGGCCCGGTACTTCGTCTCGTCGAGCTGCGCGACGCAGCCATAGAGCCTCTCGTTCACCCACGCGTTGAAGCGCGCCATGGAAGAAACATGCTGCATCGCCCGAGCTCCCGGTTGCCATCGGCGGGGAGCGTCAACCTAGGCCAATGCGCGCGGCGCCGCTGTCGAAATCTTGCGCAGGCGCGCCAGCCCGTCGCGCACGAGGCGGGCGCGGATGGCGGACGGCGTTTGACCATAGGCCCGGCGAAACGCCGCCGTGAAGTGGCTGTGGCTGGAGAAGCCGAGATCGAGGGCCAGGGCGGTGATGTCGTCGCAGCCCTCGAGCAGGCGCTCGAGGCCCGCGGCGAGGCGCAGGCGCAGCTGATATTGATGGATCGGCAGTCCGATCGTCGCGCGGAAGCTGCGCGCGAGATGATAGGGCGAGGCCCGGGCGGCCGCCGCGAGCGTGCCGAGGCTCCAGCGCTCGAACGGCCGTTCGGCCAGGCACTCCTGCGTCACGCGAGCGATACGGTGGTCCCTTCCGGCGCGTGCCGATCTTGCTCCCGCCGACCGTAGTGCGCTCTGCAACACGCGAAGGGACGCCTCCTCGACCGCGAGGTTGTCCGCTTCGCCCGCGGTCAGCGCGACAAAGAGCCGTCGACTCGCGAATGATGCCGCGTCATCGGCCACGGCGCGCAGACGCGGAAACGCCGCCGCAGGCGAGGTCGGGCCGTGCTCCCCGATGGCTTCGTCCAAGACGGACTGGTCGAACCGGAACACCGTGCAGGCATCGCCCGCCAAGTCGAGATGACTGACGCGGTGCGGCTGCCGGGCCGTGAAGAACAGGACGTGGTTGGCATCGACGACGCTGCGCTCGCCCCGGTGGTGAACGACGAAGGCGCCGCGGCGCGGGATCACCAGTTGATGCTCGGTCGCGCACTCCTCGCAGCCGCAGGCGGTCGTCTCCGGCCGGCACTACACGTCGCGCAGGGTGACCACGGCGCTCTGGAACAGCAGCCACGCGCAGGTCCGGCGCCTTCTCCTCGCTGCGACGCGCCATGTCAGGATTTCATCGCCTGCTCGCGCATGCTCGATACCGCATTCGCGTGTCCGTCGAAGCCTTCATAGGTGGCGAGCACACGGGCATGCTTGGCGAGGCCGGGATAGGCGCTGGCGGTGACGTAGCCGATCGATGAGCGCTTCATGAAGTCGAACACCGAGAGCGGCGAGCAGGTGCGGGCCTGGCCGGAGGTGGGCAGCACGGCGTTGGGTCCCAGCACGAAATTGCCGAGCGGCACCGGCGTATGCTCGCCGAGCAGGATCTCGCCGGCGTTCTGGATGCGGCCCAGATAGGCGAAGGGGTCCTTGCCGAGGATCTCCAGATGCTCCGGCGCATAGTCGTTGACGAAGGTGATGGCTTGGTCGAAGTCCGGCGCCAGCACGATCCCGCCGCGCGGCCCGCACAGCACGGTCGAGGAGAACGCCACGCGCTGCTCGCCCATGCGCTGCCAGTGCTGCGGCAGCGCCTGGCGTGCGGCCTCGGCCACGGCGCGACTGTGGGTGACGAGGAAGGCCGAGGAATCCGGGCCGTGCTCGGATTCGACGATCAGATCGAGGGCGGCGACCCGGCCGTTCGCGGTCTCGTCGCACAGGATGATGGATTCCGATGGACCCGCGGGAATGCCGGGATCGATGACGTCGGCAAGCAGGCGCTTGGCCGCAACCACATAGGGACTTCCGGGGCCGACGATCTTGGCCATCTTCGGCACCGTCTGCGTGCCGTAGGCGACGGCGGCGACACCCTGGGCGCCACCGCATTTGTAGACTTCTTTCACGCCGGCGAGCTTGGCCGCCACCAGCGTGGCGGCGTCGACATTGCCGTCGGGGCCGGGCGGCGTGACGATGGCGATGCGCGGCACGCCGGCGACAACCGCCGGTATCGTCGTCATCATCACGACCGAGGGAAACGAACCCTTGCCGCGCGGCACGTAGCAGGCGACCGACGGGATCGGCGTGGAGCGGTCGCCGGCATAGGCGCCGGGCCGGATCTCCTTCATCCACATCTCCTCGGGCTTCTGCGCCTCGTGGAAGCGGCGGATGCCGTCGACCGCATATTCGATGGCCGCCACGACCTCGGATTCGACCGCGTCGAACGCGGCGGTGAATTCGGCTGGCGTGGCGGCGATGCGGTCGGGCGTCACCGGCGCCTTGTCGAATTGCTGGGCGAAGCGCGCCAGGGCGGCGTCGCCCTCGGCCTTCACGGCCGCGATGATCGGCCTCACCTTCTCGATGATCGGCCCGAGATCGGCCTCGGAGCGCACCAGCAGCTGCGCGCGCTGCGCCGGCGACAGCTTGGACAGATCGTGGAGGCTTACGGTCTTCGACATGGCCCTCGCTCGCATTTGCCCCCACGGTTGTCATGCCCGCGCTCGACGCGGGCATCCATCTTCTCGGGATCGCCGGGTCAAGCCCGGCCATGACAGCGAGGGAGCTGTTTGGCGCAGATGCGCGCCGCATCTCTGCTACTACTTCGACTGCGTGGAAATATCCAGTCTGGCGCTCTATCGCTCGAGCGCGCGACCGAGCTGTGCCACCTGGATCGACTCCGCACGGATGGAGTCGAGGACGGCGCGGTGCAGCCGCTGGAATTCAGGAGTCGACAGCAGCTCGTAGCGGCGGGGGCGCGGCAGGTCGATGGCGACCACCTGCTTGATGCGGCCGGGCCGGTTGCTCATGACCGCGACGCGGTCGGAGAGATAGACCGCCTCCTCGACGTCGTGAGTGATGAAGAGGACGGTGAGGCGATGGCGCTCCCAGATCCGGGTCAAGAGCTCCTGCATATGGTGGCGGGTGAGGGCGTCGAGCGCGCCGAACGGCTCGTCCATCAACAGCATGCGCGGGCGGTAGGAGAGCGCCCGGGCGATGGCGACGCGCTGCTTCATGCCGCCGGAGAGCTCGTTCGGGTAGGCCTGCTCGAAGCCGTCGAGCCCGACGAGGGCGAGCTGCTCGCGCGCGATCACCCGTACCTCCGCCGGCTTGCAGCCGGCGGCGGCGAGGGCGAAGGCGACGTTGCCTTCGGCGGTCAGCCAGGGCAGCAGGGTATAGGTCTGGAAGACCACGCCGCGATCGAGGCCGGGCGCCGTGATCGGCTCGTCGTCGATGGCGACGACGCCCTGGTCCATGCTCTCCAGGCCGGCGACGATCGAGAGCAGCGTGGACTTGCCGCAGCCGGAGGTGCCGACCAGCGCCACGAACTCGTTCTCGCCGACCTCGAGATCGACGCCGGCGAGCGCCGGCACATCGCCGCGATCGGTCTGGTAGGTCTTGCTCAGACCGCGGATGACCAGCTTCGGCGCCGCCATCAGCGCGCCCGGAGGTAGCGGAACAGCCGGCGGTGCGCCAGCTTCATCGCCTGATCGGTGGTCAGCCCGAGGGCGCCCAGCAGCAGCAGATAGGCAAAAATGGTATCGGTCTGGAAGAAGCGCTGGGCCGTGGTGATGCGGTAGCCGATGCCCGAGGTCGCCGCCACGAGTTCGGCCACCACGAGCCAGGTCCAGGCCCAGCCGAGGCTGATGCGCATCGAATCCCAGATCGCCGGCATGGCCGAGGGCAGCACGATGCGGATCAGAATCCGGGTCTCCGACATCTCGAGCGTACGTCCGAGATTGACGAAGTCGCGCGGCACCGACTTCACGTTGTCCATGAACAGGAGCACCTGCTGGAAAAAAGTGCCGATCCAGATGATCAGGAACTTCTGGATGTCGCCGGTACCGGTCCACAGGATCGTCAGCGGCACGAAGGCGACCACCGGCATGTAGCGGATGAAGTCGACCAGCGGCTCGATCGCCGCCTCCCAGTTGCGATAGCAGCCGATGAGGATGCCGATCGGCAAGGCGAACAGCGTCGAGATCAGGAACCCTACGGTGATGCGGTAGACGCTGACGGTCGTGTCGTCGACCAGCTTGCCGCTCGCCGCCAGATCGTTGAAGCGCAGGATGACCCGCATCGGCGAGGGCAAGAACAGCGGCGCGACCCAGCCGAGCGCCGTGGCGGCGGTCCACGCGAAGGCCAAGCCCGCAAACACGGCGGCAGCAACGCCGACGAACTCCGCGGTCGAGATCGGCGCGCCGAAGGCGCGCAAGCGTCGCCGGTCAGGCCGGGGCCGCGAAGGACGGCCCCCGGCCGTCGGCTCAGGAGGTGGCGGCATCCATGAATCGGCTGTCGATCAGCTTGCCGAGATCCACGTCCTGCGTGAGCAGGCCGGCCTTGGTGGCGGCGGCCTTCACCTCCGGCACGACCTTGTGCAGGAAGTTGCCGGACAGCTCGGTCTTGTTCTCGGCCAGCGAGTAGTAGGTGACGCCATCGAAGGCGGTCGCCAACTCTTCGGGCTTGGCGCCGACCGCCTCCGAGATGATCGCCCGGCCCTCGGCCGTATGGGCGCGATAGTCGGCGAGCGCGGCCTCCCAGGATTTCAGCAGCGCCACGATCTGACCCGGCTTCTCGCTCGCAAACTCCTCGCGCACGATGAAGACGTCGGAGATCAGGCCCGGGTTCTCGCTCGCGGGATAGAGCAGCTTCACCTTGTCGCTCTGGGTCTTGGCGAGGCTGATGTAAGGCTCGTAGGTGACGGCCACCGGCACTTTCCCGGCGATCAGCGCCGAGCCGGCATCGGCGGCCGGCATCGGCACCTTCTGGATGTCGTCGATGCTCATGCCGTTGGCGGCGAGCGCGTAGTTGAGGAGGATGTCGCTCGTCGTGCCCTCTTCGTAGGCCACCTGCTTGCCCTTGAGGTCGGCGATCGAGGTGACGGCGCCGGCGGAGATGATGGCGTCGGCGGTCATGGAGACATCGAGCAGCGCCACGATCTTGATCGGGAGGCCGGCGGCGGCGAACGCCATCGAGGTGTGGGTGGCGATGTTGCCGCACTGCAGCTGGCCCGCCGCCAGCGCCGCGTTGATGTCGGCGTCGGTCGTGAAATTGACGATCTCGACCTCTTCCAGGCCGTTGGCCTTGAAGATCCCCTTCTTGGCCGCGATGTGCCAGATGCCGTAGCCGAGCCACGGCTCGATACCCATCTTGATCGCGCCCGCCTCGGGCTTGGTCGGAATGTCCCCCGCCAGGGCGCGGCCGACGGCGGCTCCCGCCAGCAGCGTCGCAGCGCCGGCCTGCAGCACACTCCGGCGATTCGGTGACCAGCTCATATCCCTCTCCCCCGATCGAGCCCAGCGCGGGCACGGCTGGCGCCGATTTATTCACAGGTGCGGCACAGCGTCAATCAGCCCCCGGCGGCGGTGGTACAGCTGGAAGCTTTGGGTCCGACGCACCGAGCCGCCGCCGGACAGGCCCGCCTCCTTCCGGGCCGCCAGGCACGTTGCAAATCCGGCCCGCTTGCACCACGCTCCCCTCTGCGACGCGTGCCGCACAAAGCGCCGGCCCAGACGGTGAGAATCGACAACAGGGAACGAATACCATGGCAGCCAAACGCAAAGTCATCATCACTTGCGCCGTCACCGGCTCGATCCATACGCCGTCGATGTCGCCGCACCTGCCGATCACGCCGCAGGAGATTGCGGACGCCGCGATCGGGGCGGCCGAAGCCGGCGCGGCGATCGTGCATCTGCACGCCCGTGATCCCCGCGACGGGCGCCCCGACCAGACGCCGGCGGCCTTCGAGCCGTTCCTCAAGATCATCAAGCAGCGCAGCGCCTGCGTCGTGAACATCACCACCGGCGGCGCCGCCACGATGACGATCCAGGAGCGCGTGAAACCGGCGGCAGTCTTCAAGCCGGAGGTCGCGTCGCTCAACATGGGTACGATGAACTTCGGCCTCTACCCGATGCTCGAGCGTTTCAAATCGTTCAAGCACGACTGGGAGCGGCCCTATCTGGAAGGTTCGCGCGAGCGCATCTTCAAGAACAGCTTCACCGACATCGAATACATCCTGACGACCTGCGCCGAGAACGGCACGCGCTTCGAGATCGAGTGCTATGACATCGGCCACCTCTACACGCTGCGCCACTTCGCCGACCGCGGCATCGTGAAACCGCCGTTCTTCATCCAATCGGTCTTCGGCATCCTTGGTGGCATCGGCCCGCATCCGGAGGACGTGGCGCACATGAGGCGCACGGCCGACCGGCTGTTCGGCGACCAGTATCACTGGTCGGTGCTGGGCGCCGGGCGCAACCAGCTGCCGATCGCCGTCATGGCGGCGGCCATGGGCGGCAACGTGCGGGTCGGAATGGAGGATTCGCTGTGGATCGGCCCGGGCCAGCTCACCAAGTCCAATGCGGAGCAGGTGACGCGCGCGCGGCAGCTCATCGAGAACCTCGGCCTGGAGATCGCGACGCCGGACGAGGCGCGGCAGATCCTCGGCCTCAAGGGCGCCGACAAGGTGGCGTTCTGATCACCCGCGATAGCCGAACTGCACGATGCGGTAGCGCATCAGGAGGTACATGATCACGAAGATGGCGAAGACGATGAAGTTGACGAGCGCGGCCAGGGCGAAGAGCTCCGGGCCGAGGCCGAAGCGCAGCGAACCCCAGGCCACCGACGGCAGGGTCGGGATGGCGCCGAGGTTGTAGAACGAGATCTCCAGGTTGTTGAAGGCCAGGATGAAGCTGATCAGGAAGGCCCCGAACAGGCACGGCCAGATGGTCGGCAGGGTGATCTCGAGGAAGCAACGGAAGGGCCCGGCGCCGAACACCATGGCGGCGTCGTCCATGGCCCAGTCGTAGCGCACCAGCTGTGACAGGATGATGAGGAACGCGAATGAGGTGCCAGGCACCGCGTTGGCCGCGATGGCCGAATACATGTTGCCCGGCAGATCGAGCACGCGCGCATTGAAGGCCAAGGTGGAGATACCGATCAACAAGTCGGCCACGAACAGCGGGGCTAGGAACAGCAGCAACGCCAGCCCGCGCCAACGCGACCGATAGCGCAGCACGCCGATGGCGCCGCCGGTGGCAAGCCCCGTCGACAGCAGCGCGCTGCCGATGCCCAGCACCAGGCTGTTGCGCAGGGCCTCGCCGTAGAGCGAGCTGCCGAACAGGTCGTCATAGCTCGAAACGGAAAAGGCGGGCGGGAACGGCCAGACGATGTCGGCGGCGAACGAAGTGTAGATGACGTAGAAGATGGGCGCGTAGAGGAAGATATAGAGGCCGACGAGGAGCGCGCCCATGGCGATGACGGCCCAGGGCGTGCGTCTGGCGCTCATGCGCGGAGCGCTCCCGTGAAACCGCTGCGCTTCAGGTTGATCGTCCGGCTCACGAGGACGATGCCGAGCAGCGAGGCCAGGAACAGGAAGACGCCCATGGCCGAGCCGAGGGCCCAGGTGCCGGTTTCGCCGAACTGCTGGGCCAGGCTCATGCCGAGCGACGTCGCCTGCGGCCCGCCGAGGAAGCGCTGGGTGACCGCCGAGGCCAGGCAGGGGATGAACACCAGCACCAGGCCGATGGCGGTGCCGATCCAGTTGAGCGGCCAGGTGATCTCGCGGAAGGCGCGCCAGGGCTTCGCGCCGTTGATCTTGGCGACCTCCAGCAGCTCGAAGTTGAAGTTGACAAGCGACAGGTAGATCGCCGTCACCATGAAAGGCATGAACAGATAGACGAGCCCGAGGGCCGCGGCGAAGGGCGTGTACATGAGCAGGCCGACCGGGGCGATGCCGAAGACCCCAA
>Ga0335082_10002892_pt1 | contig 18597 bp, 16 predicted proteins | sample Lox_Sample_41_FD_206718 | JGI IMG/M metagenome (GOLD analysis project Ga0335082, IMG submission 206718) | Soil microbial communities from Loxahatchee National Wildlife Refuge, Florida, United States - Lox_Sample_4.1 | ecosystem: Environmental > Terrestrial > Soil > Wetlands | place: USA... | reverse complement strand
CGGTGCCGCCAACATCGCGAACAGCAGCCAGTTCACGAATGTGTAGTGGAGGAGATAGATGCCATAGGAATTCCGCAGCAGACTGTTCAGCGGGCGGCTCGCGCGCTTCACGAATCTGAGGAATACGGCGAGAAAGGCAAAGGAAGCGGCGCCGCAGCAGAGGGAAAAGCCGATTCCGCTCAGGATGTTCCAGTGGATCGCCGGCTGCCACTTTGCGGCCGACGCTCGGGGCGACGAAGAGCCCTGAGAGCGAGAACATCAACGACAGGAAGAACGCGTCGTTGAAACCGATGAACATCAGAAGAACAGGGCTGCTGTGGCGATCGACGATTGGAAACGCGCGCCAGAGCAGCGGAGGGGCTACGAAGGACGGGACCTGGGTGGCCGGAATTCCGCTATAGGCCAACGCCGAGTGATAAGCGACGACGAGCAAGACGATGAGGCCGCGCAAGTAACCGAGCGGCAGATCGCTGACACGCCCGACCGGCGGATTTGCGAGTGCGAGGCTCACTCGATCCTTTGGGGCTTGCAAGACGACGGTCCCCGGGCAGCCGCAGGACCGGAGGCAACGAATGCCGTCACTCTTCTCTGTTCCCTCTCTCACCCGCGTAACGCGCTGCAGGGGCCGAGACTCGATGGCGCCTACCGCTGGCCAGGCCGCCCCAATGGTATCTCTCGCTGTCCGCTCACCATCGGGCATTCCAAATCGCTGTCTGGCAGTTATGATTCAAGATTCAAGACCTGACCCCTGGCACTCTGGCATGTGAGCAGTGTCGGGCTTTATAATGTCGCGAGGGCCGAATCGCGTTGATCTGAAGCCGCCGAGTTGCCGCCGGGCCGCTCCCCGCCGGCTCGCCATCGCCGCTACACTTGGAGGGAGAGCGGCTGGATGACGGGAATGTGCAACCCATGGAAGGCAAGGCGATGAAGCCGAGCATCGTCGTCGTCGGCAGCGTGAACATGGATCTCGTGATCCGTGCGCCGCGCATGCCGGCGCCTGGTGAGACGATCGCGGGCAGTGGCGTTCAAACCATCCCGGGCGCCAAGGGCGCCAACCAAGCGGTCGCCGCGGCGCGCATGGGCGCCGAAGTGCATTTCAGCGGCTCGGTCGGAAGCGACGATTTCGGACGGCGGCTGCGGCAAGGGCTCGCTGCCGACGGCATCGATCTTACGCACCTGGCGGTGTTGGAGGACGAGTCGACCGGCGTGGCGCTGATCATCCTGGACGCCGCAGGCCAGAACAGCATCGTGCTCGCTCCCGGTGCGAACCACCGCTTGACCCCCGAGCAGATCGAGACCTGCACCGACACCATCGCGAGCGCGGACATGCTCGTTTGCCAATTGGAGACGCCACTGCCTGCTGTTACTCGTGCAGTCGATATCGCATACGACAAGAGGGTGCCGGTGATCCTGAACCCTGCTCCCGCGGGGCCGCTCGAACGGAGCCTGCTGGCGAAGATCCGCTACCTCATCTCCAATGAGACCGAGGCATCGCTGCTGAGCGGCGTGCAGGTCGTCGACGCGGAAACGGCCGGCGTGGCCGCACACCGGCTCATCGACGATGGCGTCGAGCAGGTGCTGATCACGTTGAGGCACAAAGGCGTGGTGTGCGCGCTCGAGCATGGCGCCGTGTCGTATGCGCCCGCGATCCGGGCGCCGGTTGTCGACACCACCGGCGCCGGCGACACGTTCGTGGGGACCCTGGCCGTTGAGCTCGCGAGCGCGAGGACCCTCCGCGAGGCGATCCAAACCGCTCAGGCTGCCGCAGCGCTTGCAGTCACCAAGCTCGGCGCCCAGACCTCGATCCCACGCCGCGATGAGGTCACGCAATTCATCAGAAGCCGGGCGCTGTAGGCGGCATGCAGAGAAAGGGGAGGCGGGATGGCTCGACAAAATGTTCCGCTGGGCAGGATCCTGGGGATCCCCATCGGGTTGGACTATTCTTGGTTCCTGGTCTTCGCGCTGCTCACCTCGACGCTCGCCGTCAGCTACTATCCCGCCGAGTTCCGCGACTGGCCGCCGCTGCTGTACTGGGTCATGGGCGCCCTGACGGCGGTGTTGTTCTTCGCGAGCATCCTGCTCCACGAGCTGGGGCACTCGGTCGTCGCGTTGCGCTATGGGATCCCGGTGCGCAGCATCACATTGTTCATCTTCGGAGGCGTGGCCCAGATCGGCACCGAGGCGCCCAGCGCGTCCGCCGAGTTCCGGATCGCGATCGCGGGCCCGCTCGTGAGCCTCGCGCTGGCAGGCGTGTTCTATGCGCTGGAGCTGGCCGCAAGCGGCGTTCAGCCAGTGCTCGGGCTTGCCAAGTACCTGTCCTACATCAACCTGGCCGTGGCGCTGTTCAACCTCATTCCGGGCTACCCGCTGGACGGCGGACGTGTGTTTCGCGCCGTGGTGTGGGCCGTCACCCACGATATGCGGCGCGCCACGCGCGTCGCCGCAACGGTAGGCCGAGGCTTCGGCTTTTTCTTCATCCTGATCGGTGTGTGGCAGATCTTCTCCGGCAACTTCTTCGGCGGGCTGTGGATCGCATTCATCGGGTGGTTCCTGGACAGCGCCGCGACCGCGCAAGTACAGCAGGTGGTGCTACGCGATCTTCTGGCCGGGCACACGGTCGCACATGCGATGGGCCGCGCCTGCGCCGCTGTCCCGGCGGACGTGACGCTGCAACAGCTGGTCGACGAGCATATCCTGGGCGGAGGGCAGCGCTGTTTCCTGGTCGATCGCGGGGGCGTGCCCGTCGGGCTCATGACGCTGGGCCGGGTCAAGGAAGTGCCGCGCACCGAGTGGGGGAGCGTGACCGTCGAACAGGCGATGCTGCCGCTCGAGCAGGCCAAGCGGGTGAGTCCTGACACCGGGCTATGGCCGGCTCTGCAGTCGATGGATCGCGACGGGGTCAACCAGCTCGTGGTCATGGGCGCCGGCCGGGTCGTCGGCATGTTGAGCCGTGACGACGTCATCAGCTTCCTCGGGACGCTGCGGGAGCTGGGAACCTAGCCACGTCAGCCGGGAGCCGTCCTATGCGTGTGTCTTGCGGAGCAGGGTTTCGGGAGTCGCGATCCACGCGGCAACAGCCGTTCCTGGCGCTAATGCTTTGCCTGGGGCTCGCCGTGCCGCTTGCCGCCTCCGCCCAACGCAGCGCCCCGGCGGATGCGGGCGGGACGGAGCTCTCGCAGCGGGTATTGGAGCTCCCGAGCTTCTTCGGGCTGGTCAAGCGCGAGGGCGCGACCGTCGTGAACGTCAGCGGCACGCAAACGGTGCGAGGCGCGCCGAGTCGGCCCGCGCCCGAGCCTGGAGACCCGTTCTACGAATTCTTTCGGCGCTTTGCGCCCCCGGAGAGGAGCGCACGCGAGTTCCATGTGCGCACGTTGGGCTCGGGGTTCATCATCAGTCGCGACGGCTATATCCTCACCAACGCGCACGTGGTGGAGAGCGCTCAGGACATCGTCGTGTACCTGACCGATAAGCGACAGTTCAAGGCCAAGCTCGTCGGAGTGGATACGCGCACCGACATCGCGCTGCTCAAGGTGGAGGCGACCGAGCTTCCGGTGGCGGTGATCGGCGACCCCGAAACGCTGGAAGTCGGAGACTGGGTGGTCGCGATCGGCGCCCCCTTCGGATTCACCAACACCGTGACCCAAGGGATCGTGAGCGCGAAGGGCCGAGCGCTGCCCGACGGCGGATATGTCTCGTTCATACAGACCGACGTGCCGGTCAACCCCGGCAATTCGGGCGGCCCCCTGTTCAACCTGAAAGGAGAGGTGGTGGGCATCAACTCCTTGATCTTCTCGCGAACGGGCGGATACATGGGGCTGTCGTTTGCCATCCCCATCGACCTCGCGATGAAGGTCAAAGACGAGCTGCTCGCGCACGGGCGGGTACGGCGCGGGCGTCTGGGTGTAAGCGCACAGGACGTGGACGAGCGGCTGGCGGAGGCCTTCGGCTTGAGCAAACCCGCCGGCGCGCTGGTCACCTCGGTCGATCCCGGGGGACCCGCGGCGCGCGCGGGGATCGAGTCTGGCGACATCATTCTGAAGCTCGACGGGAAGGACACCCTGAGCTCGGCCGAGCTGTCGCATTCGATCGCCGGCACGGAGCCGGGCAAGCCCGTCAAGCTCGAAGTCTGGCATCGCAACGCAGTCAGCGAGTTCGTCATCACGCTGGGAGAGTTGGCGGCGGAGGCGACGCCGCAGCCGGCGCGTCCCAAGCCCACGGCGCCGGATCGTCTGGGACTGGCGCTGCGGGAGCTGACGGCGAGCGAGCGGCGGGAGCTGCGCACACAAGGATCACTGATGGTCGAGGACGCGACCGGGGAAGCCGCCGCGGCCGGCATCCAGCCGGGCGACATCGTGCTCGCGGTCAACAATACTCGTGTGAGTACGGTGAAGGCATTCCGGGCAGCGCTGCAACAGGCGCGCAAGAGCGTCGCACTGCTGATCGAGCGCGAAGGCGACTCCCTGTTCATCGGGGTCAAGCTGGCAGAGCAATGAGCCGCCGCCGGCGCTCGATAGGTTGACGGAGCAGCTTCAGCCGAGGTCGCGCCCACGGCGCCGACGCCCCGCGAAACGGCCGCGGTCCGCTAGAGATGGAGATCGAGACTGCGTTCATTCTGCTGTTCGTGGTGGCCACGGCTGTCGCCATTGCCGCGCGCCGCCTGTATCTCCCGTACACGGTCGCCTTGGTGCTCGCCGGTCTCGTGCTGGGAGCGCTGCAGCTATTCCCGGCTCCGAGCCTCACCAAGAACCTGCTCTTCTTCGTCTTCCTTCCCGGGCTCGTGTTCGAGGCCGCCTTCCACATCGATTTTCGCGAGTTCTGGCCCAATCGCATCACGATCGTGTCGCTCGCGGTTCCCGGCGTGGTGGCCTCGACCGCGCTGATTGCCCTGATTTTGGCCCCGGTCGCCAACGCGTTGGACTTCGTCCATGGATTCACTTGGCATCATGCGTTGGTGTTCGGGGCTCTGATCTCGGCGACCGATCCGATCGCGGTGATCGGACTGTTCCGAACCATGGGGGCTCCGCAGCGCCTTACCATGCTGCTGGACGGCGAGAGCCTGCTCAACGATGGCACCGGCATCGTCTTCTTCACGCTCAGCCTGTCTCTTCTGGCCGGGGTCGTGGCGAGCCCCGGCGACCTCGCGCTCGAGTTCCTGTCCGTCGTCGGCATGGGCGCGATCGTCGGAACGGCGATCGGCGGCGCCACCTCCCTTGTCATGCGCCAGATCGACGATCCGATGATCGAGATCACATTGACCACCATCGCCGCGTATGGCTCCTTCGTGACGGCGGAGACTCTCCACTACTCGGGAGTGATCGCCACCGTGGCGGCCGGGATGGTGTGCGGAAATGTCGGCGCCCGCACGGGAATGTCCGCTTCCACACGGGTGGCTGCGGAGACGTTTTGGGAGTACGTGACATTCGCGCTCAACTCGATCGTCTTCTTGCTGATCGGACTCGAGGTCAAGCTGTCGACGCTGCTGTCCTACTGGCTGCCCATTCTGACGGCATACTTGGTGGTCACCGTGGGCCGTGCGCTGGTGATCCTCGCAGGATGCGGTCTCGCCGCCTTCACGCGCGAGCGCTTTCCCTGGCGCTGGACCCCCGTGCTGACCTGGGGCGGCCTGCGCGGTGCGCTGCCCATGGTGCTCGCACTGAGCCTGCCGCACGACTTCGCGTATCGGGAGCTCATCGTGTCCATGACGTTCGGGGTCGTCGTGCTGTCGATCCTGATTCAGGGAGTGACCATGTCGACGCTGCTCCGCCGCCTCGGCCTCGCCGCCGGCCCGACGAATCGGACTGCGTACGAGCTGGAGCGTGGGAAGCTGCAGGCCGCGGACGGCGCGCTCGAGGAAATCGAGCGCATGTCGCGCAGACATGTGGTTGCGCCCGAGGTCCTCGCGCCGTTGCGCGACGAGTACCAGCGGGTGGTCGACGATACGGGCAGAGAGCTGCAGAAGCTGGATGCCGACCGCCACTACCTCGCGGACGAGGAGCTTCACCGGCTCCGGCGCTACCTCCTGACCGTGGAGAAGGACCGCGTCATGCGCGCATTTCGCCAGGGCGAAGTCGGACGCGAAGCCCACGCACGGTTGCTGGCCGACATCGATGCGCGATTGCTCGCGCTGGAGAACCAAGGTCCAGGGGCCGCCGCACCCGACGGGGATGTGCACGTAGAGACAAAGAATGAGCCGAAGACGTAGCCCGCGGTCCGATGCTGCACGACGCACTCCGAGAATCGGTGATTTGCCGAGGCGCTCCTGATTGTCCTCCGCCGACGTCGCTCATTGGATATCCGCCTACGGCTACTGGGGCGTGGCGGCGATCGTCACTTTGGAAAGCATGGGCGTGCCGCTTCCGGGCGAGACCGTCGTCATCGGCGCCGCCGTGTATGCGGCGAAGACGCATCAGCTCGACATCGGCTGGATCATCGTGGCCGCTATCGCGGGAGCGGTTCTCGGCGACAACCTAGGCTATGCGATCGGGCGAGAGATCGGATACCGGTTGCTTCTACGGTATGGCCGATTCATCCGGCTCACCGAGTCTCGGATCAAGCTCGGCCAGTACCTCTTCCTCCGCTACGGCGGGAGGATCGTCTTCTTCGGTCGGTTTGTCGCCGAGATTCGGGTATTTGCCGCTTTGCTCGCGGGCATCAACCGCATGGACTGGAACCGGTTTCTGGTAGCCAACGCGGCAGGAGGGATCGTCTGGGCGAGCGTCTATGGACTCGGCGCCTATCTCGTCGGAGAAAAATTCCACCTCGTGCACGACCCAGTAGGCGTTGCCATCCTGGTGCTCGCAATCTTGGCCGCGGTCGCGATGTTCGCGGTCCTGCGGCGTAACGCGAAGCGGCTGCAGGAGGAGGCGGAGCGCGCCTTTCCGGGCCCTCTGCGGCGCGCTCGGGGCAAAGCTTGGTCGCGGTGAGCAGCGGCCACGCCCGTGTGCTACAAACAAAAACCCCGCACCCTCGGCCGAGGGGGCGGGGTTGGGCAGCAGTCCACCGTCGCGGTCAGACCGGAACGGGCTCCTGCTGCGCAGGCTGCGGCTGCTGGGATGGCGGCGCGCTCTGGGCCCGCTTGCGGGCCTCCTCCTGCTCCTTGCGCTGGCGTGCTTCTTCTTCGAGCTTGGCCCAATACAGATACTCGAACTCAAAACACATGGCACACCTCCTCTCGACCGATGTGATGACGACGGCCACGGTGTTCTGCTCGACCATGCTACTGCTACGCAGTTCCGACCGCAACAAGTGTTCACAACGACCGTGCTGCGCCGCCGCACGTTCTTGGGGTCGCCCTCCGTTCTGCGCGCGCGGTTCAGAGGTGTAGGGATCGACCACCGGCTGCGCTAGCAGCCGTTCACCTCTTCACCTCCTTCACCTCCTTCACCTCTTCACCTTCTCACCCTTCACCCTTCACAGGGAGTTCAGAAACGCAACGAGTGCTTCCCGATCCTGCCTGGGCATGCGGCGGAATGCGTCGCGCGCATCCTGGGCTTCGCCGCCGTGCCATAGGATGGCTTCCGCCGCGTCACGCGCGCGCCCGTCGTGGAGCAGCGTGCCGTTACCGTTGACCGTGGTCGACAGGCCCAGCCCCCAGAGCGGCGCCGTTCGCCAGTCGCGCGGACCGGCACGGTAGTCGGGCCGGCCGTCCGCGAGGCCCTCGCCCATGTCGTGCAGCAGCAGATCCGTGTAGGGGTGGATGAGCTGATGCGATGCCGCTGGCAACGGCGCATAGTCGCCCGTTTCCAGCGTAGGGAGATGACACGCGTCGCAGCCGGCGCTGGCGAACAGCGCTGCCCCCCGCTGGACCTTCGGGTCGGCCGCGTTGCGGCGAGCGGGCACTGCGAGCGCGCGTGCATACAGCACCACCGGATCGATGAAGGGCGCAGGCAGCTCGGGATGGCCACCAGGCGGCTCCGCGCGGCACGCGCTTTGGACGAGCGGGCAATTCTCGTCGGGGAACCAGGGCGAGGTGACGCCCAGATCCTCGTGGTAGGCGGTGACGATCTGCTGCAGCAGGTTGGGTACGTTCGCCTTGTGGCCGAAGCGCCCGATCGCCTGGCGTTCGTTGATCAGATCCCAGACCAGGTTCGGTCTGCCGTGAACGCCGCGCGCCCGGCTCCGCGCCGCGGATGCCGAGATCGCCTCCTCCGAGACCGCGTCGAGCAGCCCGACGCCGACAAGCGGCGGTGCCACGCGAGCGGACATCATGATGTCCGGTGCCAGCGGTCCGAAGGCGAGCTCGCCCAGCTCCACGTGCGGACGGCGCAAGCGCACAATGTCGCCGTCATCGAACGCGACTTGAAACTCGCTCCAGTGGATGGCAGCGTGCCCTTCCGGCGGCACGCGCCCCAGGATTCCCTCCTCCTGCAGTTGATCGCCATAGTTGGGGTCGGGCTTGGGGCCGCCATGGGGCCCGCTGCCGGGGATGCTCAGCCGCACCAGCATCGACTGCAGCGGCTCTTCCGGCCCTGAGGGCGCGCGTCCGCGCCCGCCGTTGTCGTGGCAGTCGGTGCACGCCTCGCCGTTGGACGTCGGCCCGCGTCCCCACAAGCCGAGGATCGAAGGCGCGACGACCCAATGCTGAGCGAATCCCTTGCTGCCTTCGTCGAAGGCTTCCCGTTGCTTCGCGGTCAGCACCGGGGCAGGCTGTCGATAGGCGTCTTCGGCGTCGACGGACACGGTAAAGCTGCCGGCGCTCAGTGCCGACAGCGCGATCGGCCTGGCCGACTCGAGCGCGAGCAGGGCGGCTGGAAACGCCGTCGCGCACGATGCAAGCAACAAAACCGCAGCGAGCGGCTTCATCGACTCGTTCGCTCGCCCGCAGCGGTCATGGGATCGTTCGTGGGTGGCAGGTGGACCGACCGGTCCAACGGATCAGGGGACCGGCCCCACATGACTGCGCTGTCTGCAAGCTCTGCCGTCGGCAGACTCGGCCGGAATCGCAGGCAAAGCCCAAGTGGACATCCGCGCAGTCTACGCCGGTACACCGACGCGTGAACGCACTGTCACCGGAGGAAGCGAGAACCTCTGGCGAGCGATGCCGTGCATCGTGCTGCCGATCATCGGTCGGCGGTAGGCGGCAAACCCGGTTGGCTCCCATCCTGCGCCAGGCTTTGGTCGGGATCTGCATCCCGCGCCATGCGGAAGGTTCGGAACGCAACACCTCGTCGCTCGACAACCTGCTCGGTCTCGACTCGAAAGCCTATCGCTTCGAAGAGCGGACGGGCAGCGATGCTCACATCGGATTTCAGCATCCGCGCTCCTCGGGCTGCCGCCCAAGAGCACGCGACGTGCAGGAGCTCCCGACCCAGTCCGCGTCGCGCATAGTCAGGGTGAACGTACAAGAGATCTACGAGTCCGCTGTCTTCGGCGCGTGCGAAGCCGGCGATGCAGCCGTCGATGTCCGCGACGAAAACGCCTCCGGTGCGAAGGCGGTTGGCCCAAGCTTGCATATCCGGGGATTCCGGGGCCCAGGCCGCGCTCTGTTCGCGCGCGTAGTAGCGTGCACCGATCCCGCGCACGGACTGAGCGAAGCAGCTCACGACCCCCTCCAGGTCGCTGTCTGTGTACATGCGGACCACGACGATCTCCTGACGCCGAGCTTCCCGAGGACGGGCAAGCCCCTGGCGATCCCTGCAGAGCGCGCATGCGCGCGCGCGCCGAGCGCTTGCCTATACCAGCACTATAGGCTCAACCCCGGAGAGTTGGCCGTGGCGCGCGGCACCATCGACTGCATGCCGCTGTCACGCTGCGGCCCGGACGCGGACCGGCCACTCCCATCGACCGCGCTCAGGTCTTGCCGCCCGGGCGCAACAGCAGGATCCGAACGACGACCAGTACGCAGAAAGCCAGCGCCACAAGCGGCACGACCTCGCCGATCCGGGTGTACAGCGTCGGCACACGCTCGCCCGGCACGGCGACAACCATCACGCCGTCGCCCTGACCGTCGGCACGCATACTGCCGAGCACGCGCCCGTATTGGTCGGTCGCGATCGACGTCGCGGCGCGCACGGGCCGCACCATCGGCAATCCGACGGCCACTGCATTCATGAGGGCCATCCGGCCGTGCTGGGGATCGATTCCCCGCCAGTCGGACGCCGGCACGAGCGCCAAGCCAGCTCCGTCGATCGCATTGTCCCGCGCAATGTGGGGGAATCCGTAGTCGTAGCAGATGGCTCCGCTGTAGTTCACGCCGCCGAAGGGCACCACCCGCGCGTGCGCCACGCCTCGGGCGTCGGGGTCGCCGGGGACAGGATGGCGCTTCACGTACTCGTCGGCCATCGTGCCGTCGGGGAGGTAGATCCGGTACTTGTTCACGTCGTGAAATGGATGCATGGACTCGACGACGCCGTAGGCCATGAGCAACATGACGCCGCGTTGCCTGGCGAACGCCTGGCCGCGCGAAACGAGCGCCTCCTCGCCGGCGCTGCTGACTAGCGTCGCCATCTCGTTCCACACCACGACTTTCGCGCCCAGTTCGGCGGCTCGCGCACTGCGAGCGAACAAATCGTCGTCCAGTTGGCGGAGGGTGTCCAAGCTGGCGCTCGCCGCGTGGAGCTCCTTATGGGTTGCGGGAGAGACGACGCTGCCCACGCGCACCGTCTCTCCGCGAGCAGGGTCGCCCAACCGCAGCTGCCCGTAGAGGAGCGCGGCGCCCAATACGACGGCATACAGGAGAAGGTCGGCGCGGACAGCCCTTACTCCGCTGCTCCACACGGCGGCGGCCAACCCCGAGCCGAGCGCCACAAGGAGCGTGATCCCTCCGAGGCCCGAGAGCGCCGCGACTTGGATGAGCGGCAAGTTGTCGATCTGCGTATGCGCGAGCACTCCCCAGCTGCTACCCGGCGTGAAGGTGTACTGGAGCCACCCCATGACAACGGCCATCGACGCGAAGGTGTAGGTGCCCCATCGGGCTCGCAGGCGGCGGTGTGCAGCGCCCGCGAGAGCCAGTGCCAGGAAATACGAGAACGCGATGGGGACCGCGAACAGCGGCACCGGCGTCCAAGGGATCTCGGCGGTGGCCATCTTGCTCACGGTGAGGAGCCAGGTGACGACCACCGTCGCGAGCAGGACAAGGTGCCGCTTCAGCGTGCCCCGCTCGTGGAGGAACACCAGAAAAGGCGCGAACGCCACCCAGGCGAGCTCCGCGACGGCGAACCTCATGAAGCTAAGAAAGATCAGGGCGCCTCCGCCGAGCAGCAGAAGCGGCGCCAACGAGGCCCGAACGCAATGTCCAGGAGTATCAGAAGGCGGTGTTGCCGAGGTCATGATCTCTCGGGACGAGAATCGAAGGCGGACTGCACCCACGACCCTCGCTGATCAAGCTGCACATCGGCCGGAGCGTGCGTGCAGCAGGACGTTGAGTAACCGGAACCTCCGTCCTCATCCACGAGCCAGCCTCTCGGTCGCAGACACTCCGCAATGCGGCGAAGCGCCAATTCTTGTTTGCCTGCGAGCCGGAACGGCGCCAGACCCCAGCACACCAAATCGAGCGACCCCACGCCGAGCGCCTTCAGGGGGCTTCGAGCACATCCTCGGCGTCGTCACGGCCCTTCCCGGCAACGCGGTAGCCCGCCTTGCGCCCCCGCGGCGCACCGACCTCGCGTCATTGTCTTGACCCTCAGCATATGCGCCGCACGCAGCCGAACGCTGGGACATCGACGCACACGATACCAAGTGCAGCACCGGTGTGATGGCGTCTCCGGATGCCGGGGTCAGGCGGTCGATTTCGTCGTGTCCGTCCAGGCTCTCTTGCGGGCCTGGAGCTGTCTTCATCGCGAGCCGAGCACTAGCCGAAGGCATGGCTCCCGACCACGTAGGCGTTCATCAGGATTTGCGCTCCAAAGGCGACAAGCAGAGCCATTGCTGCTCCGACTCCGAACCACGCGGCTTTCATCCAGCCGAGCCCCGCGCCTCTGAGGGCTTGGAATACTGTGAAGCCGATCAGCACGCCCGAGAACAGCGGCAGCCAGAACCGCACGATGTCGGCGGACAGGGTTGGGAAGAGAAAAGCTTGAAGGAGAACCCCAGGAGTCGTCAGCGCCGGCGATAGGATCAGCAGTATGAGAGGGATCAGCACTTCTCGCCGCAGGGCGACTCCGGCTGCGCGGAGGCCATGCCACAAGAGAACCATGACAGCCATGGCCATCACGTAGGGCAGAGCCCCGACCGCGGTGAGTAGTAGAAGCATTTCCCTGTCCTCGTCAGTGGATGACAATCACCGGCCGCATGACAACCGCCTCTTGCGTCGCTGGAGCCTGTTGCGGACGAGGGGCGTTCCCATCGACCGGGGCGCTAACGCGCTGCGCGCGATGCAAACCTGGCCGCAGCGCCACGGTCCGGCGCTCCGCCGGAACGGCTCGGTATATGGCGCTCGGATCTTCGCTCACTCGAATCCCGCGGTCGCACAGAGCGCGTTCACCAGGATACCCGCGAGAGCAGAAGCTGTTCTTGCGCGAGGGACGCCGGCAAGCGCAGCCGGCGGGCCGATGGAGTCGCGGCAATTCTGCACAGCGTGATATTTGGAAGAGCGGATCAGCGAGTCAGGCGCATCACGGCAGGCGTCAGGCAGCGGCCCTAGGTGCTCGCGCGCGTGCCATCGCCCCCCAGTGCTTGCACGGGCCCGTACATCACGTCCGACCGCAATGCGTATTTTCGACCCGCGACTACGGTCGCGCCCTCGTGTAGCAACTCATGACGGAAGACCAAAGCCATGCCCGTGCGCGGAACCACCTCTGCATCTTCGAATCGGGTCGCCCCGCCGCGATAGTCCTGGTTGAGATAGACCATGAAGGTGAGCAAGCTCGCTTCGCCGTTTCCCCGGTGCAATGCGCCGTCGGAGTGCCATGAGAACCGCTGGCTCGGAGCGTAACGGTACAACCGGAATCTTTCGTTGAGGCCGACGGCTCGACGCCCTCTCATGACAGCCGGGACGGCGTCGCGCACTCTCGACCAGAGATCGGCCGCCAGGGCGACGTCGTCGAAAACAACGCGGTCATTGTTCCGCGTCTCGACATCGATCCTGAATCCGTGTGCGGTTGTGATCGGAGCAAATTCGAAACCCTGGTCCTCAGCGCGGGCGATGAGCGCGTCGCACTCTTCGCCGCTCAGGGCTCCCTCGAGCGTGAACGCTCCGGGCCGGATCTCTACGCGTTTCATGACGGCCAGCGCTCGCCGGAAACCGCCGCCGAGAAGCAAACCGACGGGGGAGCGAAACGGCCTTGGTGTTGAGCGCTTCGCTGCATCGTCGCTGTCCGACGCCGCGTTTCACCCACGCTGGGGATGGGCCGGTTCGGTGCTCTCGCCTCTTGGCCCCGGCATTGATTCACGGCGCCAACGGAGGCGTTCGAGGTCGAGCACAAAGGCGTCCAGGTTGCGTTCGTGCGACTCTGCATCGTGGCTTGGCGTGACGACCTTCCCGCCCCAGACGCGAATTCCAGTCGGGCGTAAGGCAGCCGCGCGGTGCTTGAATATCCAGCGAGGGGATTCACCGCTGGGAACGACGTAAGGTCTCGGCGAACGGCGGACAGCGCGAATCACAACGATACCGCAGCGCGACAAGCCCGTCCCATCCCCCTCGAGCTAGGCCGAGAAGAAGAGTCCCGGAACATGCTTGCCCACAATATAAATGATTCCACCGACCGCAGCCTGGCAGGAGCACGACGACGCGTACCCCGGTGCACTACGGCGCAGAGCGATCACTCCTTGAATGATTCCAAGGATAGGCAGCGTAGAGATGAGAATTCCGAGGAACTTGAGACGCTTTCGTGCGGGACTCTCCTTCGAATTGAAGCGCTGCGTAAAAAAGATCGCGCTTCCGATTGCAGCGATCGCTGACACGGCCCAAAAAATTGTTGCGGTACCCATTGGGCCTAAGGGAGTGTCGTTGGCCGGGCGCCGGAGTGCGAAGCGCCGACCGAGCCCAAGAGCGCGGCTCCTGGGCGCTCCGGTTCAATGGCGGGCTGGGCATCGTTCATGGTGACGGATCCCCGCTTCGCGCGAGGCGACGCAGCTCCCAAGCGACAAACGCGAGAGCCAGGATCGAAATACCACACCAGAACAGGAGAAAGCACAATCCCATCCAGAAGATCCTGGACATCGACAAAGCCTGTTCTGATACGACCTTCGCGTTCCAATCCGCGACCTCGGCGATCTTCAAGCAGCGCGCCCGGAAAGTCTCAACGTCTGGCGTCTCCGCCAGGGCCTGAATGTCAGTTGTTCTCGGTGCATCATGACGAATGGTACGTCCAGTTTGGGACGCGAGGTAGAGGCCACCGGCAGGAAACAGCGCTAGCACGCCGAAGAGAATCGCGAGCAGGACAGTGATCCGGAATAAGCGTCGCATAGCGGTGGCGGGCGCTGTAACGATAGTCTTCACCCGCCGCCGGCACGCAGTGCGAGACGGGTGCCGAGCAGCGCCGCCGCTGCCTCGTCAGGTTGATCGCCATGTTGGGTCGGTCGGGGGTCGGATGGCACCGTGACGCCTATCTAAGTTCCGCCGCGACGAGTTCGCGTGTGAAGAGTTCGCCAAAGGTGTTCCTGTAGTCGGGTTTCACTACTCTCACCTTGCCGTTTATCGACGCCAGCCAGTCCGTAACGGTTGCGGTCCCACTCAAAGGGCCCCAAGCCCCGGCGTCGTTGCTACTGGAGTCGATGCGCTCGCGACCCGAGATCCTATATGCCTTGAAGCGGCCAGCGGGGGTTGGGATCGCTTCTAGCCCTTCAACTCTGTACTCGTAGATCGCCTCGGAGATGAGGGTCTCTCCAGTAACAACACTGGCGGCCGAGCACGTCTTGCCTTTCTTCAGAGGGAGGGCAACCCATATCCACACAGAAGAGAACGTGCATGCCTGGCCGTTCGGCGTGCAGACATCCCTCCGGCTGGATCAGTCATCCGGCGAAAGGATCTCCTCGAAGGTCTTCGTGCCGACGTGTAAGGTACTACCCACTTCAGCATCGGTGACCGCGACGACTTCGTCCACGAACCGCATAGTCTGCCGATTCAATACGTACCTCCACGTAACCTTATCCCCAACGTTCCACCACTTTGTTTGCTCCAAGCTTTGTGCCGGTTACACGCCGGGGATGAGACGGACCATCAGTAACGAGACGCCACTTTTGTCCGCTGATCTACGCTTCCGCACATCCGAGATGCCCTTGGGAGCTAGGGCCTCCCCTCGCATTGAGGTCCAACGATTCGGCCCACCGGCTGCAATGCAGCGTAGCGGAATTGTCGTCCGGCGCAGCGCCTTGTTATGCGTTGTATTTTTCTGCAATAACCCTTACCTGAAACCAAGAGCGCTCGACTCTTCCGTAAAGACGGCACGCGATCTCGAATATACTCCGACCGCCCAGCCTTGCGATAAGACGGTACTTCGGAGGCCACTTGTGAATGTATGGCTTGGATTCGATCACGGAAAATCCGGCCTCGGTAAAGAGGTTACCGATGCACATTGGGCTCCAGCTATATAGGTGATGGTTGATGTCATTCGGCTTGTAATGGTAAGAGATCGATTCGCAGGGAACCACGAAAATCGTTCTTCCACCTTCCCTGAGTTTTCTATGGAGCGACCTCAGTTCTTCCAGAGGCTGGAGAGTGTGCTCAAGTGCATTATTTGAGATGATGACGTCGACGTACTCGTCGGGAACTTCCGCCACGCTATTGAACACTTCGATCCCTCTACTCTTTGCTGCCTCCGCTGCCGATGGGTTGACTTCAACCCCCACTTTTTTTCGACATCGCAGGCGACTAAGAAGAAAGCCGCCACCGCAGCCGAAATCCAAGACATCGCTGTTGCTTCCAATATACTCAAGGAATTTCGTCTGGTTTGCCCATCCGCCAAATTCGCCGACGGAGCATTGCCAATCGAAGTACTCTTCGTTGTAGTGCTTGCTCGCAAGTTCATTCATGAGGATTCCCTTCTCTTTCGGCGCATAACGCGGCAGTTCACCGGGCCGGAAAAGCAAGCGCAGCGTCGCTGTCACGCCTCCGGCGCAACTGTCTGCTGGGCGGCCACATCAACCTCCCGGATGATCCGATCCAGGAGCTTCCTTGCGAACGGCTTGTGCATCGCGATGAGTATCCACGGCCAGATTCCGGCCCAGAACAGGACAAGGGCCCAGAACAGGGCTACGGCAATCGTTCTATCCAATGCAGAGTCGGCCCCCAAAGCGTGGCGGCCGAGCCGGGATTCAATGCCCCAGAACAGAACCCCAACTACGAACGCGACTCCAAGAACCGCACCGAGGCCGACAACGTAGGCGGCCCATCGCCAATAGTTTACCGAGTACTCGACAGTACGGTTGCCAGCCTTCCGCAAGACGACTTCATTGAGTCCGACGTTGATTGCTGTGATGAAGTCAGAAGCGCGGATGGCTAGTTCCTGCTCCGTGTGTCCCTCGACGACATAGCGTGAGCGCCAATCCGGTCTACCCGTGAGTAGGCCAAGCCGAACGCGAGCCTTCATCGCGTCGAAGAACACTGGAGTGGGCGATGCGATGTCGATCTTCCCGGTGAACCTTGGAGACAGCACGCTCATTTGCGGTACCAGCGGTTGGGCGTCGCCGCGCAACGAACAAGCTCAGGGGCGCGGGGCTGTTTGCGCGTCCCCTGGGGTGCTGGGTTGGGGAGCGCATTATTTCCGGTCAAACTCAGCATCAAATAGCTTCGCCGCGGCTTTCGTCGTGGTTATGACGTAGTCAGATGCATCGTCGAGGCTGGAGAATACCTTGAGCAGCTCATTGCGCTCCCAAAGAGGGCACATGACTTGTAGCTTCAGGCGGCTCGCAACACAGCGCTCACGGTAGGAGAACGAAAGTGCCACAGCGTATTGTGAGCCTGAACTGGCAATTTGGACGTCCGCCGCGACAACGTGATCATAGTTGTTCTGATCAATCTTTCTGCCACGTTTCCGAAGCGCGTCGATAAACGGAGTCTCCACGACTTCCAATGACAATCCCGTCGCAGGCGGAGCGCTGATCTCGGCAGTTACCTGGAAAGATCCCACCAGACCGAGCTCCAGGTTAGGCACGTCGTTATGCGCGCCAACCCCCACTGGCATCGCGAGCAGCCCTAAACCCAGAAGCCAGTGTCCCGTCAGCATTGTGCTGGCCAACGACCGAGCTCAGGGGCGCGCGGCTTCATCGTGCGTCCCCTGCAGCGCCGGGTTAGCGCCGCGCCTCACGGAAACGAGATATATTACCAGCGCGTTCAACGAAAACATGAGAATCGCCGCGAGCGGTACACCAGCGATAAGTAGGAATCCGTGAGCTCTGACCGGCGTCACCTTCCACGCTAGTCCCTGAGCGTCGCGTATGCATTGCCACAACGCCGATTGTAGCGGCCCGTCCACCGTCCTGTTGACGAGGGCCTCAACGGCTTGAGGCGCAGGCTCATAGAATTGTCGCTCAAAGTGCGCGCGGGCTGCCAATGAGAGCGCGAATACCGTCGCCGCAAGGAATACGGTTGCAGCTACAAGATTGCCAATCAGTAACCAACGGGAAGCTCGTGTCATCGGCATGAAGGCGCTAACGACACTGTTGAATCATTGGTTTCTGAAGCGCCTCGATATCCATCATAAGCTCCTCATGCTTGGGCTGCCAGCACGCGCCCGGTCCGCGGCACATTGTCAAAGCGCTTTGTGCCTGCCCGCCTGAGCTGCTGGGTTGCTCCGATCTGCTGCGGGCGCGCGCTTCGGGCTTGTCCTGTCATCTCGCGTACCCGTCGTGCGCCAGCTTCTCGATGTTGTGCACCAGGCAGTAGAGCTTCCGCTGTGCATCGACCTTGGTCCGGCCTCTCAAGGTGAAGCGGTTCAGCTTCTTGTTCGCCCTGAGGTTGCCGAATACCGGTTCCACCGTAGCGAAGCGCCGAGAGATCATCTCGCGCCCCTCATCGGTGTCGATCTTGCGTTTCATGCGCTCGGCTGCCTTCTCTTCGGCTTTGGCATGCTTGCCCATAAAAATGGCCACTTGTCTGACCTTGGTCCGCTGCGGGCGGCGTAGACGCTGGGCCCTTAGCGGGCATTTTGCGCAGTCGCGGATAGTGCCGGTGAACTTGACGGCTCGGCGTCCCCCGATGTTGCAGTTGGTGCCGGTGCGATACAGCCGCTTTTCCGCCGGACAGATGAAGTGCGAGAAGGGCTGCCCTTCGCGATGCGTTCAGCTTCGACCATTGCGATGCGTTTGTGAACCTCCGACGACTCAGTTGCCGCGAAGGACTCGAGGAAGGCGACAGCTTCCGCAGATTTGCCGTCGTCGACGAGGCGATACGCTTCGCCGAGCGCAACGGTGAGGCGACGGTTTGCTTCCGGGAACAGACTTGGTTCCTTCAGGAACGCGGGCTCTAACTCGGGCCGCAGCGCAAAGACGGCGCGCTGGACATCAAAGATACTCGCCATCGCCTCACCGATTGCGCGGATATGCGTGTTAACTGGCTCGAGCGGAAGGTCGCGACTCGCCTCCGACGCCTCATTCAACAAATGACCAGCGATCTCGAGACGGGCAGCCAAATCGTCAAGTGTAGCCATGTCATGACGCCCAACGTTCGCAATGACCGGGCGCCGGGGCGCGCAGCACGACGGGAACCCAGCGGCGCCGCCG
>Ga0335082_10002891_pt1 | contig 18600 bp, 16 predicted proteins | sample Lox_Sample_41_FD_206718 | JGI IMG/M metagenome (GOLD analysis project Ga0335082, IMG submission 206718) | Soil microbial communities from Loxahatchee National Wildlife Refuge, Florida, United States - Lox_Sample_4.1 | ecosystem: Environmental > Terrestrial > Soil > Wetlands | place: USA... | reverse complement strand
ACCCTGATTCACGTCTACAGCGCGGGCTACATGCACGACGACCCCGGGTACGCGCGCTACTTCGCCGAGCTGAACCTGTTCGTGTTTTTCATGCTGACGCTCGTGCTCGGCGCCAGCTTCCCGGTGATGTTCGTGGGATGGGAAGGCGTGGGACTGTGCTCCTACCTGCTGATCGGGTTCTGGTACAACGAAAAGATCAACGCCGACGCCGGCCTCAAGGCCTTCATCGTGAACCGGATCGGGGATTTTGGCTTTCTCGTGGCGATGTTCCTGATCTTCCAGCACACGGGGTCGCTCTCGTTCGGCGACGTGTTCGCGCGCGCATCCACCGCCTTCACGCCGGGCGATCGCGCCATCACCGCCATCACGCTGTTTCTGTTTCTGGGCTGCACCGGAAAGTCGGCGCAGATTCCGCTGTACGTCTGGCTTCCGGACGCCATGCAGGGGCCGACGCCCGTCTCCGCCTTGATCCATGCCGCCACGATGGTGACCGCGGGCGTCTATCTCGTGGCGCGATGCAGCGTGCTGTACGCCCTCTCGCCGGTCGGCAGTCTGGTGGTTGCGGGCGTCGGCGTCGCGACGGCGCTGTTCGCCGCGACGATCGGCCTGAAGCAGTGGGATATCAAGAAGGTGCTCGCATACTCCACGATCTCCCAGCTCGGCTACATGTTCCTGGGCGTGGGAAGCGGCGCGTACGTGGCCGGCATGTTCCACCTCACGACCCACGCGTTCTTCAAGGCGCTCCTGTTTCTCGGATCGGGCAGCGTCATCCACGCGATGCACGGCGCGTACCACGCCACGCACTCCCACGAAGACGCCCAGGACATGCGCAACATGGGCGGGCTCGCGAAATACCTGCCCTGGACCTGCGGGCTCATGTGGATCGCGACGCTGGCCATCGCGGGCGTCCCTCCCTTCTCTGGCTTCTTCTCCAAGGACGCGATTCTGGCCGCCGCGTTCGCTCGAGGCGCGAGCGAGCCGGTGTGGTATCTCTTCTGGGGCATCGGGCTCGCGGCCGCCCTCTGCACGGCGTTCTACATGACCCGGCTCATGCTCTACACGTTCCACGGGCCGAATCGCACAGGCGAGCCCGAGCGCGCCAATTTGCGTGAGGCGCCCTGGATCATGACCGGCCCGCTCGTGATCCTTGGCATACTGAGCGCGGCGGGCGGGGTGCTCGTGCTCCGGCTGTCGACTTGGCTCGAGCCGGTCACCCGCGCCGCGCGGGCACTCGCTCCGGAGCACGAGTTATCGCGCCACACGGAATGGACGCTCGCGGGCATCGCCGTCCTCGTGGCGCTCGCCGGAATGGTCGGGGCATGGCGCCTGCTCGATCCCGCTCGACTCGTCCCCGCGCGCCAGTCGCCTCCCGAACGGGGACTGGGCCGGCTGCTGTGGAAGAAGTACTACGTCGATGAGATCTATCAGGCCGTCATCGTGCGGCCGATCGTGTGGTTCTCGCGTGAGGTCCTGTGGCATGTCGTCGATGAGGATGTGATCGACGGCATTGGCGTGAACGGCGTGGCGCGCCTGTCGCGCGCGGCGGGATGGATCGGCAGCCGGCTGCAGAACGGCGAGCTCGGGTTCTATGTGATGCTGTTCGTCGTCGGCGTGGTCCTGGTCCTCGGGGCCACGGTGCGCTAGCCCGTGTACCAGGCCTGGATTCTCACCGCGCTGCTCGTCTGGCCGCTCGTCGGAGCGGCGCTCGTGCTGCTCGCTCCGCGCCAATGGGCCAAGCACCTTGCCTTCGCCGTGTCGCTCGGCGAATTCGCGATCTCCGTACCGATGTGGTGGACGTTCGTCCCCGCGGACGGCATGCAGTTCCGGTGCGATGCGCCGTGGATGGCCGCCTGGGGCATTCACTACAGCGTGGGCGTGGACGGGATCTCCCTGTTTCTCGTCCTGCTCACGACGTTTCTCGTGCCGCTTTCGATCCTCGGCAGCTACAGCTACGTGACCCTGCGCGAGCGCGGCTATTACGCGCTCCTGCTCGTGCTCACGTCCGGGATGATCGGCGTGTTCGTTGCGCTCGATTTGTTCTTCTTCTACTTGATGTGGGAGTTGATGCTGATCCCGATGTACTTCATCATCGGGGTGTGGGGCGGCGCGAACCGGCTGTACGCCGCTATCAAGTTCTTCATCTACACGATGTTCGGCTCGCTGCTCATGCTCGTCGCCATCATCACGCTGGTCTATCTCGTGGGCCAGAAGACCGGCGTGTATTCGTTCTCCTACGAGCACATCATGGCGAATCTCGGGGACGTCGGTTCGCTGGCGTACTGGCTGTTCGCGGCCTTCTTCCTCGCCTTCGCCATCAAGGTTCCGCTGTTCCCCCTGCACACCTGGCTGCCGGACGCGCATACCGAGGCGCCCACCGCCGGATCGGTGATTCTCGCCGGGGTGCTGCTCAAAATGGGGACCTACGGGTTCCTGCGCTTCGCGTTTCCGCTGTTCCCGGCGGTTGCGACGCACCCCGTGATTCAGACCACAATCGTCGTCCTCGCGCTCGTGGGAATCATTTACGGCGGCCTCGTGGCGATGGTCCAACCCGATTTCAAACGGCTGATCGCGTATTCGTCGGTGGCGCACCTGGGATTCGTGATGCTCGGCATCTGGGCGCTCAACCTGCAGAGTGTGCAGGGCGCGCTGCTCGTCATGATCAACCACGGAATTTCGACGGGCGCGCTGTTCTTTCTCGTCGGCATGATCTACGAGCGTCGCCACAGCCGGCTGATCGCCGCCTACGGCGGAATCGCGCGCGTCGTGCCGCTGTTCGCCGCCATGTTGACCCTGGTGTCGCTCTCCTCGATCGGGTTGCCGGGCACGAACGGGTTCGTGGGCGAGTTTCTCGTCCTGCTCGGGGCGTTCCAGACCTCTCCGGTGGCGGCCACGATCGCGACGACGGGAGTAATCATCGCCGCCGCCTATCTGCTCTGGGCGTTGCAGCGGGTGATCTACAATCCGCTCGACAAACCCGAGAACGAAACGCTGCTCGATCTCAGCATCCGGGAAGTGGCCGTGCTCGTCCCGCTCATCGCCTGCATCGTGTGGCTCGGCGTGTATCCCAAGCCGTTCCTCGAGCGCATGCAGCCCGCGGCGCAGCACTTCATCGACACCGTCAAACCCAAGTGAGTCTCGACCTTTCGCGCTACCGCGACCTGCTGATCGCCCTCTCGCCCGAGCTGGTCCTCGCGGGATGGAGCATGATCATCTTACTGGTGGTCGCGGTCCGCCACCGCACGGCGGCGGATCTGCGACTCGCGGGATGGCTCACGTTCGCGGCGTTCGTGACGACGGGCGGCGTGGTGTGGTGGCTGTGGTGGAATTCGACCCGGTCGGCCGGCCTGGCGGCGATGATCGCCGTCGACGACTTCCGGTTCGTGACGGATGGCCTGTTCCTCGTCACCGGCGCGCTGACGGTGCTGCTCTCGGCCGACTACCTCGAGCGCGAGGAGCTGCTCGCGCCCGAATTCTACGTCCTGCTCGTGTTCGCCACGCTGGGCATGATGCTGATGGGCGGGGCCGAGGACCTGATGGTGTTTTTCCTGGGCCTCGAGCTCATGTCGATCTGCGTGTACGTCCTGTCGGGGATCGACCGCAAGAGTCCGAGCGGAGCCGAAGCGGCGCTCAAGTACTTTCTCATGGGGGCCTTCGCGTCGGCATTCCTGCTCTACGGCATCGCGCTCATCTACGGCGCCACCGGGACCACGAACCTGACGCTGATCGGCGCCCAGGTGCAGGCCCTCGAGCTCGGCCACAGCATCATGCTGCTGCTCGGGCTCGGGCTCCTGCTCGTGGGGTTTGGGTTCAAGGTGGCCGCCGTACCGTTTCACATGTGGGCCCCCGACGTATATGACGGCGCGCCCACGCCGGTAACCGCGTACATGGCGGCGGGCGTGAAGGCGGCCGCGTTCGCGGCGCTGTTCCGCGTGCTCACCGAGGCGTTTCCGACGGTCGGGGTGTGGCATCAGATCGTCTGGTGGCTCGCGGCCATCACCATGCTGGCGGGCAATCTGATCGCGCTGGCGCAGCGCACGGTCAAGCGCATGCTGGCGTATTCGTCCGTCGCGCACGCCGGGTACCTCCTGGTCGCAGTCAGCGCCGGGACGGCCGTGGGATCGGCGGCATTCGTGTTCTATCTCATCGCCTACATTCTGATGACCCTCGCGGCGTTCGCCGTGCTGGCGACGCTGGGGCAGCACGGTGAACGCGACGTCCGCATCGACGACCTCGCAGGGCTCTCACAGACACGCCCCGGAATTGCGTTCGCGCTCGCGGTGTGCATGCTCTCGCTGCTCGGATTTCCCGGCACCGCGGGGTTCATTGGCAAGTGGTACATCCTGATCGCCGCCATCGCGGCCGGGCAGGGGACGCTCGCGGCGCTGCTCGTGATCGCTACCGCGATCTCCGCGGGATATTACCTGCCCGTCATCATGGCCATGTACATGAAACCGGAGCCGGTCGACGGGCGGGCGCGCGCCGGCGTCCCGCTGGGACCGCTCGCAGGGTTCGTCGTGACGGCCTCGATCGCCGCATTGCTCGTGTTCGGCATCCTGCCGAGCCGGCTGCTCGAGCTGGCGCGTTCGAGCGGCGCGAGTATCGGAGCGACAACGATGGCCGTTCCCGGCTCACCCACGCCGACGCAGCTGTCGTTGCCGCGCGATTGAGCGAGAGGCAGGTCCCGATGCGCACCCGAGACCTCCCCGCCGTGATTTTCCGTGAATACGACATCCGCGGCACCGTGGGCGATCAGCTCACGCGGGAGACCGCCCATGCGATCGGCTCTGCCTTCGGGCGTCGGGCCACCGGCCGGCTGCGGCGCCCGGCACGGCTGGCGGTCGGACGCGACAACCGCCCGTCTGGCGAGTCCCTGTCGGCCGCCCTGATCGAAGGCGCCCTCGAAGCCGGAGCCACGGTGCTCGATGTGGGGCAGGTACCCACGCCCGCGCTCTATTTCGCGACGCACACGCTCCAGGTCGACGGAGGGATCCAGGTTACCGGATCGCACAACCCGCCGGAGTTCAACGGATTCAAGATGGTGCTCTGCGGTGAGGCCGTGTACGGCGAAGCACTCCAGCAGCTGCGTCGCGACCTGGAGACGAGCGCTGTCACCGTCGCGGCCCGGGGGAGCCGCGAGGCGGTTCCCGATCTGCTCGCGCATTATCGCGACGCGATCGTGGCGCACAACGCCCCCCTCAAGCGTCGCATCAAGGTGGTCGTCGACTGCGGCAACGGCGTGACCAGCCTCGTGGCGATCGATGCCCTGCGGCGGCTGGGCGCCGACGTCGTTCCGCTGTTCGCCGAATCGGACGGCCGTTTCCCGAATCACCACCCGGACCCGACGGTCCCCGAAAATCTCCGCGACCTGCGCGCGCGCGTCCCAGCGGAGCGAGCGGAGCTGGGACTCGCCTTCGATGGCGACGGCGACCGGCTGGGCGCCGTGGATGAGCGGAGCCGAATCATCCCCGGAGATCTCTTGCTCGTGCTGTTTGGCCGTGACCTGGCCCGCCGCCTGGGGCCCGGGCACCCGGTGATCTTCGACGTGAAGTGCTCCGACGTACTGGGTCGGGAACTCGAGCGGGCGGGGCAGAAGCCGGTGATGTGGAAAACCGGGCACTCGCTGATCAAGCAAAAAATGAAGGAGCTCGGCGCCCCGCTCGCCGGTGAAATGAGTGGCCACCTGTTCTTCGGCGGCGACTGGTACGGATTCGACGACGCGCTGTTCGCGGCGGCGCGCCTGCTGCATTACCTCGCCGAGCGCGAGGGCCCGCTCTCGCGCCTGCTCGCGGACGTGCCCGCCACGGTTTCGACTCCCGAGATTCGCATCGATTGTCCCGATGAGCGGAAGTTTGCGATCGTCGAGGCGGCCGCCGCACATTTTGGCGCGAAATATCCCGTCTCGCGCTTGGACGGCGTGCGCATCACGTTTCCTGATGGGTGGGGGCTGCTGCGCGCGTCGAATACGCAGCCGGTGCTGGTGCTTCGATTCGAATCGCAAAGCGAGCAGGCATTGCAATCCAATCAACGCGAGGTGGACACCTGGCTCAAGGCGGCCCGCGTCCCGCGGTAAAGCCGGCGCGTGGCCGGAACACGCTGGTGCTCGCACTCGGCGTGCTTGTGGCGCTTCTCGTAGGTGGCCGCTGGATCGCAATCGAGACGGCTGAGCGCGCTTGGGCCGTGACGCTCGGGGCGGGAGCGGACGTGTATCTCGCCACCCGGGATTTCGCACGGCTGGTGCGCGGGCTGGTGCTCCTCGTGTCGATTACCTGGGGTGTCGCCAACTTCTACAACGTGTATCGCGCCATCGGGTCGGTGCAGTTGCCGCGCCGGCTCGGCGATCTCGAGATCGTGGAAGCCGTGCCGCAGCGCACGCTGCTCGGGATCACGATCGCGCTGGGATTGGCGCTCGGTTTCCTGCTCGCCTTCGGCACGGGAGACTGGTGGCTCGAGACGCTGCTCGCGTCGAAACCGCCGCGCTTCGGCGTCACGGACCCCGTGCTGCAGCGCGACCTCGGCTACTATCTCGGCTCGCTCCCATGGGCGGTCACGCTCCAGCGCTTCGGCCTGCGCGCCACGCTGGCCGCGGTGCTCGTGATCGCGCTCCTCTATCTCGGCATCGGATCTCTGCGGTTCACCGGCTGGCGCCCCAGCGCGAGCCCGCACGCCCGCACGCACCTCGGCGTCTTGCTCGCCTTGCTGGGTCTCGCGCTGTTCCGGGGCGCGATGCTCGATCCCGCCGAAGTCGTGGCCGGTCTGCATGGGGCGCTCGACCGGGGAGCGCTGGTGGTACGTTTGCCCGGCGCGTCGGTCGTGGCCGTGTTCGCCGCGCTCGCCTGCATCGCGAGCATGGTGTGGATCGTGCGCGATCACAACCGTGCGCTCGGCCTGGCCTGGGCGGCGTTTTGCGCGGTCGCGTTGCTGCTTTATCTGATCGTGCCGAGCATGGTGCGCGGCGGCGTGACGACCTCAGACATCCGCGTCGCCCCGCTCGAACGCATCGCGTTCGGCGCCGAGTGGAACGAGCAAGAGCTGCCGCGGGGATTTCCGACCTTGGCGTCGGCGTTGAGTCATCTGCCGGTGTGGGATCCCGATCGCGTCGGCGCGGTGGTGCGCCGGTCCATCCTGTGGAGCAGGCACGCGCAGGTTGCCGGCACCGCTCTCGCGCCGGCGTCGTCAGCCGCGGTCGCAGGTCCGGGGGGCGCGCCAGGGCCACGGTGGTTGATCGCGCCCGCACCAACGCTCGCGCCGGCGCTGCGCGATTCAGCGGCAACGGCCTCGCAGCAGCCTTCCCTCCCGACCGCGCCCGCCTGGGATGACGAGCATCGCGGAACGCTGGCGCACGCAGATCGTCCGTTCGCAGCCCTCGAGATCGATTCCGGACTCGTGCTCACGCGAGTGGCCACCCGCGATTCGGTGTTCTGGTACGGTCCGGGGTTTCGTGAATTCGCCGTCGCGGCACCCGATACGTGGCCCGAGACTCGGAGTGGCGGCATTCCGCTCAGCGGCTGGTGGCGCCGGACGGCGCTCGCGTGGGTGCTGCAAAGCCCCGAGCTGGCGCGCCGCGAGACCAATGGCGTGCTGCTCTTGTGGCGTCGCGACGTGGTCGAGCGGCTCTCACGGCTCGCGCCATTCGCCACGTTCGACGTCCCCATACCGGTCGTGACGAATCGCGGCACGCTCACGTGGGTGTCGTACGGCTATCTCGCGAGCGACTACTTCCCGCTGTCGCGGGGCATCGAGTTGGCGAACGGAAGCGGCGACGATCTCGTGCGATACTTGCGGGTCGGTCTCGTCGGGGCAGTGGATGCCGCGCGGGGCACGACCGTCCTCTATCTCGCCCCGGGCGCGGACTCGCTGGCCGCGGCCTGGGCCCGCGCCTTCGCGCCGCTCGTCCAACCCGCCGATTCCATTCCCGAAACGCTGCGTGCGGCACTGCCGTTTCCGCGCGAGGCGTTTCGCGCCGCGGTGGTCGAGCTCCTGCGCAGCCGCGGCGATTCCGCCGCCTGGCAGCCCCGGCCGCGGGAGCCGTATGAACTCGTCGCACCGCGTGATTCCTCGGAAGGTGTGGCGCGCGCGTGGATGGCACAGGCATTCGAGACCGGCACGCCGCAGCAATTCGTCGCGCTCCTCACGGCAACCATGTCCGCGCGCGGCCCGACGTTTCACGTGTGGCGCGCCACGGGCCCGACCCAGCTTCCGACAGACTTGCTGGGCTCACCGGAAACGGCGCCCGGTCTCATGCGTATCTGGACGGCGGGCGGCGCGCTCGTGACCGAGCAGGGGCTCTTTGTGCAGCCCGCCACGACCGGAGCGCCCCGGGGCCTGAGCCAGGTGTACATCACGTGGGGTGACCGCGCCGCGAACGGCGCCACGCCGCCCCTCGCGCTGCGCAATCTGCTCACCGGCACCACCCACGCGCTTGCGGCCGATACCTCGCTCGCGGCACGCTGGGAGGCCGTCCGGCGGCTGGCCGCCGCGGCGGACAGCGCGCTCAGCGCCGGGAATCTCGAAGCCTTCGGACGGCTGTACGCGGAGCTGAAGCGCCTGCTCGGGGTTGCTGGACATGCCCCCGTGAGACCACACCGCTGATGGTATCCGCCGCCTCCCGACCCCAGACGATCGTCGTAGCGCTCGGCGGAAACGCTGTCGCGCCCCCGGGCGAGCGCCCGACCATCGCCAATCAGTTTCGCCACACGCGCGAGAGTCTCGCGCCAATCGTCGAGCTGGCCCGTCTGGGGTGGCGCATCGCGCTGGTCCACGGAAACGGCCCCCAAGTCGGCGACGCGCTGGCGCGTACCGAGATCGCCGCGGCGCATATCGAGCCGCTTCCGCTGGGCGTGCTCGTGGCCGCGACGGCGGGGTGGATGGGATACATGATTCAGCAGTCGCTCCAGAACGCGTTGGCGCGCGCGAGTATTGCGAGGCGAGCCGTCACACTCATCACGCAGACCCGCTGCGCGGCCGACGATCCCGAGCTGCGGCGGCCCAGCAAACCGATCGGCCACAAGCCGTGGCAGCGCCTCGCCCCGAGTCCCAGGCCGCTCGCGATCGTCGAAAGCGCCATGGTATCCGATCTCGTGACCGCGGGTCACATCGTCGTTGCGTGCGGCGGCGGCGGCCCGCCGGTCTACTCCGACCCGCTGCTCGGGCTCGAGGGGATCGATGCGGTCGTGGACAAGGACCGTGTCGCCGCGATTCTCGCGGCCGGCATCGCCGCCGACGTCCTGTTGATTCTCACCAATGTGTCGGGCGTGTACCGCGGGTATGGAACGCCGCACGAAGAACGGATCACGCATTTGAGTCTCGCCGACGCCGCTCGCCTGCTGTCGGGGGATGAGCTCGGTACCGGCAGCATGCGACCAAAGGTCGAAGCCGCGACCGAGTTCGTCCGCGGCGGAGGCGGCCGCGCGATCATCGCGGAGTTGGCGGATGGATTGACGGCACTCGAAGGACGGAGCGGGACCACCATCACTCGAGCGGCGTCGTGAACCTGCACGAGTATCAGGCCCGCGAGCTGCTCGGCCGGTATGGCATCGCGTTCCCGCACGGTGGAGTCGCGACCACACCCGCCGAGGCGCGCGATATCGCCGCGCGGATCGGCGGCGGCGGGCCGGTGGTCGTCAAAGCCCAGGTGCACGCGGGAGGGAGGGGCAAAGCGGGCGGCGTGAAGGTCGCGAGCGATCCCACCGAGGCGGCAGACCATGCGGGCCGCATGCTCGGCTCGACGATCCGCGGCCTCGCGGTCGAACGGGTATTGGTCGTTCCCGCCACCACGATCGCCACGGAGGCGTACGTGGGGTTGATCGTCGATCGGGAGAAGCAGGCGCCGGTGCTGATGGTCAGCGCCGCGGGTGGCGTCGATATCGAAGAGGTCGCCGGCACAACGCCACAGCGTATTCAACGGGTCTCCATCGACCCTCGGTACGGCTTGCTCCCCCATCAGGCGGCGGCGCCGGCGTTTCATCTGTATCGCGACGCGACGCTGGCGCGAGCGGCGGCGGAGCTGATGCAGCGGCTCTACACCGCGTTTTATGCGATCGGCGCGTCGCTCATCGAGATCAATCCGCTCGCCACCACACCCGACGGGGCACTCGTTCCACTCGATGCGAAAATCGTGATCGACGACTCCGAGCTGCCGCGCCATCCGGATCTGGTCGAGCTGCGCGATCCCCAATCGGAGGATCCCGCGGAGCGGACGGCCCGGGCCGCGGGGCTTTCGTTCATCAAGCTCAAGGGCTCGGTGGGATGCTGCGTCAACGGTGCCGGGCTCGCGATGGCCACGATGGACCTGGTCAAGTTCTACGGCGGTGAGCCGGCCAATTTTCTCGACATCGGCGGAAGCTCGAATCCCCAGAAGGTGGTGGCGGCGCTGCAGATCATCACGGCCGACTCGTCCGTCCGGGCCATCCTGTTCAACATTTTCGGCGGGATCACGCGCTGCGACGACGTGGCGAACGGCATCGTACAGGCCACCCGCGAGCTGCGCGTCCGGGTGCCCATCGTCATCCGCCTGACCGGAACGAACGAAGCGGCGGCGCTCGCCATTCTGACGCAGGCCGGTTTTTCAGCCGTCACGGACATGGATCAAGCCGTCGAGCGGGCCGTGTACCTGGCGGGATCGGAGGGCACGCCGTGAGCGTCTTCATCGACGGCCGAACCCGAGTGGTGGTGCAGGGGATCACGGGTCGGGACGGCTCGTTTCATGCTCGCCAGATGATGGCGTACGGTACGTCCATCGTCGCGGGCGTGACCCCTGGACGTGGAGGCGAGCGATTCGAGCACCGCGTTCCCGTCTTCAATACGATGTCCGAGGCGATGCAGGAAACCGATCCGCGCCCGAACACCGCCGTCATCTATGTGCCGGCCATGAACGCCGCCGCTGCGATCTATGAGGCCGCCGACGCCGGGATCGCGCTGATCGTGTGCATCACCGAGGGGATTCCCGTGCTCGACATGACGCGGGTGATGCCGTACCTGCGCGAACGCAGCGTGCGGCTGATCGGCCCCAATTGCCCCGGCCTCATTTCGCCGGGCAAGAGCAAGGTGGGAATCATTCCCGGAAACATCTGCCGGGAGGGTCGTGTCGGCGTGGTCTCGCGCAGCGGGACGCTGACCTACGAGATCGTCCATCAGCTCTCGACCCACGGATTCGGCCAGTCGACGTGCGTGGGAATCGGCGGAGATCCGATTATCGGAACCCGCTTCGTCGACTGCCTCGCGGCCTTCGAGGACGATCCGGAGACGGACGCGGTGGTGATGATCGGGGAAATCGGCGGCACCGACGAGCAGCACGCCGCTGCGTTCGTCCAGTCAGCGATGCGCAAACCGGTGATCGGCTTCATCGCGGGGCGAACGGCGCCGCCGGGACGGCGCATGGGGCATGCGGGCGCCATCGTGTCGGGCACGGGTGGCGGCGCGGCCGACAAGATCACGGCATTCGAGCGAGCGGGTATTCGCGTCATGGACCGGCCGGCCGATGTCGTGCCGCTCCTCACGGAGCCGAGATGAACCTCCGCGACATGCTCCGGCCCGAGCATATCATCGTCCCGCTCACCGCGACCACGGTCAAGCAGGCCACGGACCAGCTCGCCGGACGGCTGATGGCGACCGGCGCCGTGGCGGATCCCACTCGCCTGCGGGCGGTTATTCAGAATACCTGGCCCGAGGATCTGGTCAGCGTCGGCGAGCACGCCTTTCTGCCGCATTTTCGCACCGAGGCCGTGCATCACCTCGAGACGGCCGTCGGAGTCGCACCCGAGGCGATCCACTGGGAAAAGGACGCGAATCGCGCCGCCCGCGTCGTCATCTTCATCGTCGCCCCGCCGCGCGACACGCCGACCTATCTCCAGGTGGTGGGCGCGTTCGCCCGCATCCTGTCGGATCCCGGAACGCTTGCGGCGCTGCACGCCGCCAAGACCCCGCACGACGTCCTGGATCTACCCGCGCTGTCGGCGGTGGAACTGCCGACGCATCTCTTGGTGCGCGACGTGATGACGACCCAGGTGTTCTCGATCGGCCCCGACACTCCGCTCGGCAGCGTGGCGCGCACCATGGTAGACCGCGACGTTCGCGCGCTGCCGGTGGTGGACGAGTCGGGGTTCCTGATGGGCATGGTGAGCCATCGCGAGCTGCTGCGATTCCTGATCCCTGATTATCTGCAGCGGACGAAGAGCGGCGAATTCCGCGCGCCCACGAAAAGCCAGATTCAGCGCGGGTCGGCCGACCCCAAGAGCATTCCCGTGAAGGAGGCGATGGCGCGTTCGGTGCTGTGTCTCGCGGAAGATCAGACGCTGACGGACGTCGCGAACCTGATGAACAGCAGGGATGTAGACCGGTTCCCCGTCGTGCGGGAGGGAAAGGTGGTAGGTTTTCTCACGCGCGCCGATCTCATTCGCCGCCTCATCACGTTGTAACACGATCCACCGCCGAATCCAGGGAGACCATGCTCACGCTCGCCATCGTCAAGCCGGATGCCGTGCAGGCCCGCAACACGGGGAAAATTCTCGCCCAGCTCGAACAGGCAGGCTTCGTGATCCGCGGCGCGCGACTGGTTCAGTTGAGCGCGCGGCAGGCCGAGGCGTTCTACGCCGTGCATCGGGAGCGCCCCTTCTTCCGCTCGCTCGTGACATTCATGACGTCGGGACCGGGACTGGCCCTGGCCCTCGAGCACCGTGATGCGGTGGCGGTGCTGCGCGAGCTGATTGGCGCGACCGATCCCGCCGAGGCGCAACCGGGCACGATTCGCAAGCTGTACGCCCAGTCGAAAGAGCGGAACGCGATCCACGCGTCCGACTCTCCCGCGAACGCCGCGCGTGAAGTTGGCTTCTTTTTCGCCGAGTCGGAGTTGGCTTGACGCAAGTCCCACAAGGATTTAGCTTCGCTGCGCATGTTGCAAGTCGACCTCCGGGAGCTCACCCGGGGCCCAGTAGAAACGATTGGCGAAATCGCCGAATCTGACCCCCGTCTTCGGGATCTGGACGTTGCGCTGTCGGGCCCGGTACGCGTCCGCGGGCGATTGCACGCGGCCGGTGAGGGACGATTTTACTGGGACGCGCGGCTCGAGACCCGCGTCCAGGGCGAGTGCCGGCGCTGTCTCGAGCCGGTGGCCGTCGAGGTCCAGGCTCCGATCCGCGCCCTGTTCGTGCAGGGACCGGAGGGCGAGGACGATCCGGAAGCGTATCCCGTGCCCGAGGATGCGACGGAAATCGACCTCGTGCCGGCCGTGCGCGAGGAGTTGATTCTCGGCGTGCCGCAATTTGTGCAGTGCCGCGAAGACTGCCGCGGGCTGTGCCCGCAGTGTGGCAAGAACTTGAATGCAGGTCCGTGTGACTGCACGCCGCCCGCCGACCCCCGGTGGACCGGTCTGGCAGCGCTCAAACGCAAGCAGGACGAAAGGTGACGTATGGCGGTCCCGAAGCGAAGAACCTCCAAGAGAAAGAAGCGCGCCCGGCGCACGCATTACAAGGCGGCCGCGATCGCGCTGCAGCCCTGCCCGCGCTGCCACGACTTGAAGCGCCCACATCATGTCTGTCCCACGTGCGGCTACTACGGAGACGTCCAGCGCGTCGCGGTTGAGGACGCGTAAGTGATTCGTATCGCGCTCGACGCGATGGGGGGCGATAACGCGCCACGGGTCGAGATCGAAGGCGCGGTCCTGGCGTTGCGCGAGCTTCCGCCCACCTTCACGATCCAGCTGGTCGGCCGGAAGACGGACATCGAAGCCGCGCTCGCAAAGCACGACGGGCGCGAATTCGATCGCAAGCGCCTGGAGATCGTCGACGCGCCCGAAGTCGTGGGCATGGGGGAGAAGCCGCTCGCCGCCGTGAAGGGCAAGCCGCGCTCCTCGATCGCCGTGGGGCTCACGCTCCAAAAAAAGGGCATGTCCGACGCGTTCATCTCGGCGGGGAATACCGGCGCGGTCATGGCGGCGGCGACACTGCTCCTCCGGCTGCATCAGGGCGTCGAGCGCGCCGCGATCGGCGCGCCGTTTCCGACGGCCGGACATCCCGTGCTCGTGATCGACGGCGGCGCTAACGTGGATTGTGACGCCCGCGAGCTCGTGAACTTCGCGCACCTGGGCTCGGTGTACGCCCGTGACGTGCTCGAGCGCGAGAACCCCGGGGTCGGCCTCCTGAACGTCGGCGAGGAGGACGAGAAGGGAAACGCCGTCGCGAAGGAAGCGCACCAGCTGCTGAAGCAGACGCCAGGGATCCATTACCTCGGCAACGTCGAAGGCCGTGACATTCTCGCCGGAACCTCGAAGGGGAGACGCATCGACGTGGTGGTCTGTGACGGCTTTGTCGGTAACGCCATCCTCAAATTCTACGAATCGGCCGGACGGATGTTTGCGGGCATGCTGAAGCAGATGTTCCCCGACGTCCTCACGCGACCCGAAGCCAAGCAGCTGCTCAAGTTTCTCGACTACTCGGAGTACGGCGGGGCGCCGCTCCTGGGCGTCAAAGGGGTGGCCATCATCTGTCACGGCGCGTCGCCCACCGGTGCGATCAAGAACGCCGTCCGCGTGGGCCTGCAGATGGTCGAAAGCCGGCTCGATCAGGACATCGGCGCGGAATTCGCCGGTGGAGGCGCCGTCGCGTGAATCGCCCGTTCGTGGAGCTCGCCGGCACGGGGAGCTACGCGCCGGCGCGCGTGTTCACGAATGATCAGTTCGCGGAGAGCCTCGACACGTCGGATCAATGGATTCGCGAGCGCACGGGGATTCGCGAACGGCGCATCGCGGGTCCGACCGAGTCGAACGCCTGCATGGGCAAGCGCGCGGCCGAACAGGTCCTCACGGATACGGGCCTCACCCCCCTGGATCTCGACGCCATCGTGGTCGCCACCTGCTCCCCGGATCGACTGCTCCCCTCCCAGGCGTGTGATCTCCAGGCGATACTCGGAGCGAAAAATGCGGCCGCCTTCGATGTTGGCGCGGCGTGCACGGGATTCATGTATGCACTGAACGTCGCCGAAGGCCTCGTGGCGGCGGAGCAGGCGAGCAATGTGCTCGTCGTCGCCACCGAGAAATTGACGACGATCATGGACTGGACGGACCGCACGACCGCGGTGCTGTTCGGCGATGGAGCCGGCGCGACGCTCGTCCGCCGCAGCCGGAACGGCCGGGGGATTCTCGCGAGCTATATGAAGTCGGACGGCACGCTGGCCGAGCTGCTGTACCGGCCGGGTGGCGGCGCCGCGCATCCGCCGGATGAGCAGCTGCTCAAGGATCATTCCTACTACATCAAGATGGCGGGACGGGAAGTCTTCAAGGCCGCCGTCCTGTCCATGGCCGACGCCTGCGACCGCGCGCTCGAGCGTGGCGGACTCACGAGCGCCGATATCGACCTCCTCATCCCGCACCAGGCCAACATCCGCATCATCGAGGCGACCGCCAAGCACGCCGGCATTCCGCTCGATCGCGTGTTCGTCAACGTGGATCGCTACGGCAATACCTCCGCCGCGTCGGTCGCCATCGCGCTCGACGAGGCGGTGCGCAGCGGGCGGCTGCGGCCGGGCATGACCGTGATGTTCGTCGCATTCGGTGCCGGGTTCACGTGGGCGAGCATGGTTGTGCGGTGGTAGCATCCCCCCCCACGCCCACCGTGTGGCTCTGTCCGGGCCAGGGGGCGCAAAAAGTCGGCATGGCAAAAGACCTGGCGGAGCGATTCCCCGAATCCCGCGCCACGCTCGACGCCATCGACGACGCGCTGGGGTTCAAGCTCAGCCGGCTCATGTTCGATGGACCGGAGGAAGAGCTGACCGCGACGCACAACGCGCAGCCGGCCATCCTGGCCCACTCAGCCGCCGTGCACGCCGCTGTCGGTGCCTCGGTCACCACGCCGGTCGCCGCGGCCGGGCACTCGCTGGGTGAGTATTCGGCGTACGTCACGAGTGGCGCCCTGACGGCGCCCGAAGCGGCAGCGGTCGTGCGCCGCCGCGGTGAGCTGATGCACGAAGCCGGAGCCGCGCGAGCCGGCGCGATGGCGGCGGTGCTGGGGCTTGCCTCGAGCGAAGTCGAAGCCGCGTGCCAGGAGGTGTCCGGGGCCGAGGGGGTGGCCGTCGCCGCCAACCTCAATGCTCCGGATCAAACCGTCATCTCCGGCGACCCCGGGTCCGTGGACCGGGCGGCGGCCGCGTGCCGCGCGCGGGGGGCGAAGCGCGTGCTGCCGCTCAAGGTGAGCGGGGCATTTCACTCGCCGCTCATGGCGCCCGCGGCCAACCGGCTGCGCGTCGTCCTCGATCGCGCTCCGTTTCGCGATCCCCGCTTTCCGGTGCTCGCGAACGCGACGGGTGAGGCGGTCACCACCGCGGCGCGGGCGCGTCGCGTGCTCGTGGACCAGGTCACGGCGCCGGTGCGCTGGATCGACTGTGTGGAGCATGCGGCGCGGATCGGTGGTGCGGAGACCCGGTTCATCGAGATCGGGCCGGGGAGCGTCCTGACCGGCCTGCTCAAGCGGATCCACCCCGGTGCCTCGGGTGTTGCCCTCGGCACGGCGGACGAGGTTACGAAGTTTCTCGAGGCCTGAGTGAACATCGATCTCAGCGGCAAAGTGGCACTCATCACGGGCGGCACGCGCGGCATCGGTCACGCGATCGCGCTCACCCTCCGCCAGGCGGGCGCGAGGATCGTCGTGTTCGCGCGGGACGGAGCGCAGGCCAAGGCCACGGCCAAGGCGCTCGGCGGTGACGAGGCGGCGCGCGGGTACGCCTGCGACGTCAGCCAGGCCGCTCAGGTGGAAGCGGCCGTCGCCGAGGCCGAGCGCGATCTCGGGGCGATCGATATCCTCATCAACAATGCGGGCACGACCCGGGACAACCTGCTGTTTCGCATCAGCGAGGAAGACTGGGATACGGTGCTCGAGACGAACCTGAAGGGCACATTCCTGATGATGAAGTCGGCGGCCCGCTCGATGATCAAGCGCCGGAACGGGCGCATCATCAATATCACGAGCGTGGTCGGCATTGCCGGCAACAAAGGCCAGGCCAATTACAGTGCGTCGAAATCGGGTCTGATCGGCCTCACGAAGTCCGTCGCGAAGGAGCTCGCCTCGCGCAACGTGCTCGTGAACGCCGTCGCCCCGGGATTCATTGATACCGAATTGACCCGAGACATTCCGCCGGATTCCCGGCAGGCCCTGATCGCCGCTATCCCCCTGGGCCGGCTCGGCGACGGTAAAGATGTCGCGTCGGCCGTGCTCTTTCTCGCCTCAGAGTACGCCAGCTACATTACAGGCCAGGTGCTGGTCGTTGACGGCGGGATGGTATTATGACCGTTTCCCCACACCTCCTCGAGGGTACCCATGGCAATGGACATGAAGCAGCTCGAAGAAAAGGTGAAGGACATCATCGTCGAAGAGCTGGGTGTGGAGCGCGACAAGCTCACCCCTGATGCCAGCTTCATGGAAGACCTGGGGGCGGACAGCCTCGACACGGTCGAGCTCGTTATGGCGTTCGAGAAGGAGTTCGACATCGACATTCCCGATGAAGAAGCGGAAAAGCTCCGCACCGTGGGGCAGGCCATGCAATACCTCCACGACAAGATGGGGAAATAACGCCGCATGACCCGCCGGGCGGTGATCAGCGGTCTCGGGCTCGTCACACCGATCGGCCTCGATACGCGCTCGACGTGGCAGGGGCTGCTCGACGGCCGCTCGGGCGCCGGCCCCATTACCCGGTTTGATCCGGTCCAGTCATCCGTGCGCTTCGCGTGCGAGGTGAAGGGATTCGATCCGTCCCGGTTTCTCGACAAGAAGGAAATCCGCCGCTTCGACCTGTTCTCACAGTTCGCGATCGGGGCGGCGGAAGAAGCGGTGCACGACGCGTGCCTCACGAGCAACTGGGGGGTGGTGGACCTGAAACGCGTGGGCGTACTGATCGGCACCGGCACCGGCGGGGTCGCGACCTTCGAAGAGAACTGCCGCGCGCTGCTCGAGAAGGGCCCGAGCCGCGTGTCGCCGTTCTTCATTCCGATGTACATGCCGAACGTCGCCGCGGCGTTGATCTCCATGCGCTACGGCGCGAAAGGACCGAACTACTGCACCGTGTCGGCCTGTGCCTCGTCGGCCCACTCGCTCGCGGATGCGCTGCAGCTCATTCGCGAGGACAAGGCGGACGTCATCATCGCAGGCGGGGCCGAGGCCGCGATCACACCCCTTGCCGTCGCGAGCTTCGCCAACATGAACGCGCTCTCGGAGCGAAACGACGATCCCAAGACGGCCAGCCGGCCGTTCGACAAGGACCGGGACGGATTTGTCATGGGCGACGGGGCCGCCGTGCTGATTCTCGAAGAGCGAGAGCACGCCCGCCGCCGCGGCGCCAAGGTGTATGCCGAGCTCGCGGGCTTCGGGATGACCGCCGATGCGCACCACATCACCGCCCCCGCACCCGACGGATCGGGCGCCCAGGATGCCATGCGCCTCGCCATGGGCGACGCCGGCATCAGGCCGGAGCAGGTCACCTACATCAACGCCCATGGCACGTCGACCCCGTACGGCGACGCCGCCGAGACTCAGGCGGTGAAGCGCGTATTTGGCGAGCAGGCCCGCAAGCTCGTGTTCGGCTCGACCAAGTCCATGACCGGGCACCTGCTGGGCGCGGCCG
>Ga0335082_10002890_pt1 | contig 18600 bp, 17 predicted proteins | sample Lox_Sample_41_FD_206718 | JGI IMG/M metagenome (GOLD analysis project Ga0335082, IMG submission 206718) | Soil microbial communities from Loxahatchee National Wildlife Refuge, Florida, United States - Lox_Sample_4.1 | ecosystem: Environmental > Terrestrial > Soil > Wetlands | place: USA... | reverse complement strand
GACTCTGATCCTGACCATGCGCCACTAGCCGCCAGGTCCGCCATCACAACGCGGCATCGCCCCGGTCCTCGTTCCGAATCCGGATTGCGTCGGCGCAGTCGCAGATGAATATCTTCCCATCGCCGATTCGTCCGGTCCTCGCCGCGGCGCCGACCGCTCGTGCGACCTCTTCCGAGCGAGCGTCCGTGACCACCAGTTCAATCTTGATCTTGGGCAGGAAATCCACCTCGTACTCCTGACCCCGGTACACCTCCTTGTGGCCTTTCTGACGGCCGTGGCCGCGGACCTCTGAAATGGTCATTCCATCAATGCCGATTCCCAGCAATGCGTCCTTGACGTCGTCCAGTTTGTACGGCTGAACGACCGCTTCAATCTTCTTCATCTCACTGAATGCATGATCCTCCCAAAGTGCCGGCCGGCCCAAGCGTAACGTTTCGATCACGTTGATTCAATTTTTCTATTGGATTGCCGATAAAGGAAATCGTAAGATTCTCAAAAGCCCCCGTCGCGCTTCGACCACAATTTCCCGAGGAGAACAGTAATGGTGTCTTTGCGAGGTATCAGTGTGTCCGTATGCGCCGCGGTTCTGTTTGGCGCATCGATTCCAGCCATGGGTCAGGCGCCGGCGAGTTCCGACAGCGCCCAGGCACCAGCTCCCGCGCAGAGCAGCACGCCGGCAGCGACGCCGCCGGCCGCAGCCGCACCGCCGACATGGTCGATCGGTACGATCGATTTCAGCGGACTCGTCGACGTCTACTACACCCAGAATCTCAACAGCCCGGCTTCTCGAACCAACCAGCTCTACAACTTCAACTTCGATGCCGAACAGTTCAGCCTGAACATGGCCAAACTCAGCCTGGCGCACGCGCCCGATCCGGTCGGCTTCCAGATCGACTTCGGGTTCGGCAAGGCGTTCGACACCATCCACGCCGCTGAAACGGCGCCGAGCATCTTCCGGAACATCGAACAGGCCTACATCAGTTTCAAGCCACCCAAGGCCAAGGGATTTGAAATCGACTTTGGCGAATTCGTCACCACCGCCGGCGCCGAGCTCATTGAATCCAACACCAACTGGAACTACTCGCGCTCGATTCTGTTTGCCTGGGCGATTCCCTACTACCACTTCGGCCTGCGTACCTCGTTCCCGGTGGGCAAGCACTTCACCGGCGGCATCCAGGTCGTAAACGGGTGGAACAACATTGAGGACAACAACAGCGGCAAGACGGTCGGCCTCACCGGTACCATCTCTTACACCAAATGGAACTGGATTAACACCTACTATTTTGGTCCCGAGCACGCCGACACCAACAAGGGCTGGCGCAATCTCTATGACTCCGTGCTGAACATCACGCCTCCCGGCAAAGCGAACGCCTATGTCAACGTCGATTACGGCCAGGACAAGAGCCCCATCGGAAACGTGACTTCACAGTGGTGGGGTGTCGCCGGCGCTCTGCATATCCAGGCCACCAGCAAGATCGCCATCACGCCGCGCGTCGAATACTTCTCCGACGCCGACGGTTTCTCCACCGGCGTCCCCCAGCATCTGAAGGAAGTCACAATCACGGGCGAATACAAGTGGGTGGAAGGTATCCTGTCGCGGTTTGAATACCGCCACGACTGGTCTGATGTGCCCTTCTTCGATGCCGGCGCTGTTCCGGCGTCTTCCAAGAGCCAGGACACGCTGACCATCGCGATGGTCGGGTTCTTCGGGCCGAAGCGGTAATCCAGGAGCCATTGACTTTAGCGTCAATTGCGTATTTTGCCTGGCCGGAACCCCTCCAATCGCTTCCGGCAATCAGGGCGTGGCAACGAGGAATTGTTCGAAGGGGTTGACCCAGTCAGTTAACTCCGAATGTTCCGGGACCTGTACTCCTGGACCCAGATAACTCTCGCTCAGTGCAGGAGAAAAGTACATGGCAGAAAACACCGAGATGAAACCCACTTTGGGTTTGACCGGCCTGACGATGAACGCCATGGCGCTGATCGCGCCCGGTGCCTTCCTCTGGCTTACCTTCCAGGTTCAGTCCGCGACCGGAGCAACCGGACCCGCGATGTGGATGGGTATTCTTGTCGCGCTGCTGCTATGCCTCGCGACCGCCGTCTGCTACGCGGAGATGGCCAAGCTCTATCCCGGAACCGGCAGTTCCTACTACTTCGCCGAGCAGTCGTTCCTCAACCACGAGAAAATGTGGCCCTACGCGCGTCTCGCCAAGTTCATCATCGGATGGGGCTCGCATCTGTACTACTGGATCTACCCGGGCGTGATGGTCGGCGTAATGGGCATCCTTTGCGGGTATCTCGCCGGCACATTGTGGCCTGGGTTCATGAGCGCCACCAACCCCGGTCCCGTGTTCATGGCCCTGATCGCAATCGTCTTTGCGTTCGTTGTCGCCTACATCGCCCATCGCGGTGTAAACGGCTCGACCTCGGTGAACATTGCCATCAACGTGATTCAGATCAGTGCGTTGGTGGTTTTCTCGGTCATGGCCCTCGGCTACCGCATGAATCACCCGCCGGGAAGCGTGGCCTGGCAGTTCGATTCAGCTTCCGGTGAAGCCTATAACTACGAGTTCAAGACCACGAAGACAGTAGTGAACGGCGTTGCTACCGACACTATCGTGCGCGATGCCAGCGGAGTGCCGCAGCCCGCGCTCGACGCGGCCGGCAAGCTGGTTCCGTACCACGTCAGCTATCCGGCCGCCGACGACAAAGGCAACTTCGTTAGCCATCCAAACGCGGGTTCGGTGATCAGCGCTCACAACATGGGCTGGGTTTTCATTCAGGCGACGGTGGCTATCCTGATCCTCGTCGGCTTTGAGTCGGTGACGGCGATGGGAGGCGAGGCAAAGAACGCCAAACGGGACGTTCCCATCGCGGTGGTCGTCTCTCTACTCGTGCAGGGCGCCTTCTGCTATCTGTTCGAATATTTCGCGGCGAACTACCTCTTAAGCAGTGGATATCCCATGGCCAGCGCGCAGGGTTCAGCGGCGCCCATTGGCGACATGATGGTGCTGGTGGGAGACGCCCTGCTCGGCCCCGGTAACGGCCGCGTGTTCATGCTCATTGAGGCGTTCACTGTGTTCCTCGCGCTAGTTGGCACGACGCTTTCCTGCATGAATACCGGCGCGCGCGTCACCTACGCCATGGGTAAGGACGAGGAGCTTCCGGACCACTATGGCGCGTTGCACAAAGAAAACCTGACACCCCATCGCGCCATCTGGATGCTGGCGACCATCTCCGCGATCATTGGCGTACTCACCGTGACCATGGTGTTCGGGGATGCGGCGGCGCCTTCCGACGACACCATCAAAGCGCTTCCGCAGGGGCTGCTGTCGAGCATCGGCTATCTGACGCACGATAAGATGGCGGCTCTGCCCAACAGCTTCCTGACCATGACGCTGGCCTCGAACTTCGGCACCTTCCTGCTGTACATGCTGAGTTGCTTTACCTGCATCGTCGCTTACCACGGCCATCCGAAGTTCAACTTCCTGAAGCATATGTTGATACCGATCTTCGGCCTGCTGGCGAACCTGGCCTGCATGGCGTTCTACCTCGTCGGTCCCTTCATGGGATACGGCACCAGGATGGAACCGCTGCTTGCTCTGGGTATCGCCGCCTGCTGGGCCATCTACGGCGGTATTTATTTCGCAAAATCGAGTAAGGCGAAAGGGAGGACCACCATGGTGCGGGACCGCGCCGCGGCCCGCACAGTCTGAGACACCAAAGGCGGGCATGCATGAGGAAGTGCGGGCCGGCGAGTCCGGTCCGCACGCTTTTTAGGGTGAGGTGGCATGTACGGAGCAGCGGCGTCCGCCCCCGATAATGCCGGCAGCGTCGCTGGTGTGGGTCGCCTCCCCCGGGGTTCTATGCTCGAGGTTGAGTTCGCGCAGGTTTCTGACTGCGGAAGGGTGCGAGATCACAACGAAGACTACGCGGGCCATGTGGTCCCCGCGGATGCGCTCGAGGTGCGTGCGCGCGGCTGCTTATTCGCTCTGGCCGATGGCGTCGGCGGGCACGATTCCGGCGAAGTGGCCTCGCACCACGCGATCGAGACCCTGCTCGAAGGATTTCGTTCTGCTCCAACCGGCGAGTCGCATCCCGCGCTCGTCCGCCGCCTGATCCAGACAGCCAATGAACGCGTCTACACCGCCGGCCATGCTGCGCGACCCGGAGGCGGCCGCATGGCAACTACCGTCGTGGCCTGCGCATTGCGATTTGATCGCGCCGTGATTGCGCACGTCGGCGACTCGCGCTGCTACCTGATCCGCGGCAACAACGCCACTCTGCTCACCCGCGATCACACCATGGTCAACGAACAGTTGCGGCTCGGCGTGATCTCGGGCGGCGAAGCTGCGCAATCCAATGCGCGCAATGTCCTGACCCGTTCCCTCGGCCTCGATCTGATCGCCAACGTCGACGTCAGCGAGAATCAGGTGCTGCCCGGCGATGTCTTCCTGCTCTGTTCCGACGGCCTGCACGGCTCCGTCAACGGTTCCGACATGGCGGAGACGGTCCACCGCTCCTCCGATCTCGAGTGGGCCGCGCGGTCTCTGATCGCGCTTGCCAACGAACGGGACGGCGGGGATAATATCAGCATCCAGCTCATTCGTGTGAAGGGCGTTGAACGCGTCGGCATGTACCGCGGGAGGCCCTACAAGCTGCCGGGCTGATCCGCGCCCGCCTGACTCATGACCTCACTTCATCCCGGCGACACCCTCGACCATTACCGCATCGAGAGCCTCGTGGCGCGGAGCGGCATGGCCTCCATCTTTCGTGCCGTCGACCTCGACACCGGCACGCCTGTCGCCATCAAGCTGCCGCATCCGGAGATGGAGTGCGACCCGGTGCTGTTCGACCGCTTCCAGCGCGAGCAGGAAATCGGCGCGACGCTCGACCACCCCCACGTGATGAAGGTGGCGCCCGCCGACGGCCACAGCCGCATCTACATGGTGATGGAGTGGGTCGAAGGACGCCTGCTCCGCAAGATCCTCATCGAGACGAAGAAGATGCCGGTCGAACGCGCCGTGAAGATCGCCCTCGACATCGCCGAGGCGCTCGATTATATCCACACGCACGGCGTCGTACACCGCGATCTCAAGCCCGAGAACATCATGGTGAACGCGGACGGCGATATCAAATTAATCGACTTCGGCATCGCCGGCAAAGAGGGATCGCGCCGCCTCACCTTCGCCAAGCTCTCCCAGGTGATGGGCACGCCGGACTACATATCACCCGAGCAGGTGAAGGGCAAGCGCGGCGACGGCCGCAGCGACATCTATGCGCTTGGTGTGATGTTGTACGAGATGCTGACCGGCGAGGTGCCCTTCAAGGGCCCCAATGCGTTCGCCATCATGAACGACCGCCTGCTGAACAATCCGGTCCCCCCGCGCGAAATCAACCCCGCCATCTCGCCCCAGCTTCAGGAGATCATCTACCGCGCCATGGAGCGCGAACCGCGCAACCGCTACGCCAGCGCGAAAGAAATGGTGTGGGACCTGCAGAACCAGGATCAGGTCGGCGTCGCCGAGCGCGCTGAATTGCACGACTGGAAACGCCGCAAGTCCCCGCTCCTGCGCAGGATTCTCTTCTACATCGCCATGGCTCTGATCCCTGTGTTGATCTTCGGCCTCCTGATCTGGGTGGCGAAGCGAGCGTAGACGCCGGGCCCTCCAGCCTACCGCTGCCCGAACTCGTCCCGGTGTGTGACGAAATCCGGATACGCGCCCGCGCCCAGTTCGAACAGGTCCAGCCCCTGGCGCTCGCCTTCCACGCCAACCCGGTACGGCACAATACGACTCAGCAGCTTGTTCGCGCCGTACGTCAACGGCAGCACGAAGCCCACCAGCGTTGCCACGCCCACCATCTGGGCTACCCACTGGTCGCCCCCGCCTCCGGCCATTGGAAAATGCCCAAACATCCCCAGAGCTACGAGCCCCCACACGCCTCCGACAGCGTGCACCGAGACCGCGCCTGCCGGGTCGTCCACTGAGAGCCGCAGTTCCAGCAGCTCCACCGCGAAGATCACCAGCGCGCCGGCGACGATTCCAGTCACCATCGCGGCTATGGGCGTCATAAATGCGGCTCCCGCGCTGCAGGCCACGAGTCCGCCCACCCAACCGTTGGCGCTCAGCGACGCGTCCGGCTTGCCGAAACGTACCCGCGTGATCGCCACTACCGCCAGCGCGCCACCGGCGGCCGCCAGCGTCGTGTTGATCGCGACCAGCACCACGCGGCCCGGTTCCACGCCTGCGAACAGCATCGCGCCCGCCGCGTTCAGCCCGATCCAGCCCACCCAGGCCAGAAAACATCCGAACAGCACAAAGACCGCGTTGTGACCGGGAATCGCCGTAGGCATACCATGCAGCGCGTATCGTCCACGCCTCGGCCCCAGAATCCATGCCACGCTCAGAGCCGTCAGGCCGCCGACAACGTGAATCGTCCCCGCGCCCCCCGCATCGACGAACCCCCGGCCCAGCCCGTAGTTCAGGCCGAGTTGCGCCAGCCAGCCGCCGCTCCACGACCAGTGCGCGAACAGCGGCCAGACCCCGCCCGCCAGTACCACGGCGGAAGCGCAGCTCGCGCCGAATCGCCATCGCTCCGCTCCCGCGCCCAGCGGAATCAGCACCGCCAGCCCGACCGCAATCGTCTCCAGCAGTATCGCCATCGATGTCGGCGAACCGTCCAGCGCCACTCCCCGCAAAAACATCGGCGCTGCCGCCAGCAGATCCCACGGCTTGCCGCCTATCCACACCGTATGCGCCGGTCCGCCACTGGAGCCCTGCAACGCGAAACCCCACACGAAGAACACGCCTGCGCCGATCGCCACCGCGCCCAACGACGACAGCATCGAGTGCGCCGCGCTGCGCGATCGAATCAGCCCGGCATTGATCAGCGCCAGACCCGCGGTCGCCAGTGGCGCCAGCAGGATGCACAAGAAGCACAGCGCCGTGGACGCTTCGTTCATGTGCGCTCTTTCTCGCCGCGCGGCAGCACGTGCGTGCGGATCGTCAGCACCAGCCCAAGCGTTTCCACGGCCATCCCCGCCATCACAAACGCCGCGCGCGGCGCTGGCGACGCCAGCAGGATCACCGCGGACAACACGAGTCCCCATCCGGCCAGCAGGAGCAGGAATCCCGCGAGCTTCATGTCAATTTGGCCCTTGTCGTGGAGTCGTAAGACGTAAAATAGCACAGCGCCGTCCCCAGGGACGATTTCCACAACCTGCGCTGCCCTGGCCACCGGACAGGCTAAGTTCCTGTCCGACAACGACTACGCCACTCACGCCGCGATACTCTCCCCGGCAAGAACTTCTTTATCGATTCAATAGAAATTATTGACTTCCGCCGCCCGCCCGCCGACGGGTACTCTGAGTGCTTACTACAGGTTCCGAATCCATTATGGAGGGCCACGTTGGCTAAAACACCCCAGGACGTATTGAAACTGGTGAAGGATGAAGGCGTCGAGCAGCTTGACTTGCGCTTCACCGACATTCCCGGCATCCAGCACCATGTCTCCTACCCGATCGCCGAGCTGAGTGAAGGCTCGTTCGAAGACGGCTTTGGCATGGACGGATCGAGCATCCGCGGCTGGGCGGCAATCAACGAGAGCGACATGCTGCTCGTCCCGGATCCGGTGACGGCGTTCATCGATCCGTTCGCTCAGTCGAAGACGCTGGTCATGATCGGCGACGCCATCGACCCGATCACTCGCCAGCGCTACGTGCGCGACCCCCGCTCGATCGCCAAAAAGGCCGAGCTTTTCCTGAAGAACACCGCGGTCGGCGACACGGCGTACTTCGGCGCCGAGGCCGAGTTCTTCATCTTCGACAACGTCCGCTTCGACCAGAATCAGCACTCCGGCTTCTACTTCATCGACGCCGAAGAGGGCCGCTGGAATTCGGGCCGCGAGGGCAACAACCTGGGCTACCGGCCGCGCTACAAGGAAGGCTACTTCCCGGTTCCTCCAACCGATCATTACCAGGCGCTCCGCACCCAGATGGTGAAGACCATGATGCAGTGTGGTCTCAACATCGAGTGCCATCACCATGAGGTCGCCACTGGCGGTCAGTGCGAGATTGACCAGCGCTTTGACACGCTCGTCAAGTCGGCCGACAACATGATGACCTACAAGTACGTCATTCGGAACACGGCGTACAACGCGGGCAAGAGCGTCACCTTCATGCCCAAGCCGCTCTTCACCGACAACGGCAGCGGCATGCACTGCCACCAGAGCATCTGGAAAGGCGGCAAGCCCCTTTTTGCCGGCGACGGCTACGCCGGATTCAGCGAGATGGGCCTGCATTACATCGGCGGTCTCCTGAAGCACGCCCGCGCTCTTTCGGCCATCATCGCGCCCACCACCAACAGCTACAAACGCCTGGTGCCGGGCTACGAAGCGCCGGTGAATCTCGCTTACTCGCGCCGCAATCGCTCGGCCGCCTGCCGTATCCCGATGTACTCGGCCAGCCCGAAAGCGAAGCGCGTTGAGTTCCGTCCGCCAGATCCTTCCTGCAACCCCTACCTCGCGTTTGCCGCGATGCTGCTGGCGGGTCTGGACGGCGTGACCAACAAAATTCACCCCGGCGAGCCGCTCGACAAGGACATTTACGATCTCTCCCCCGAAGAGCTCAAGAATGTTCCTTCCATGCCGGCTTCACTCGAGGAAGCGCTCGGCTGCCTCGAAGAAGATCACGACTTCCTGCTCAAGGGCGACGTGTTCAGCGAAGAGCTTATCGAGACTTTCATCGACTACAAGCGCAAGAACGAAGCAGATGCCATCCGCCTGCGGCCGCATCCGTACGAGTTCGCGCTGTACTACGACATCTAGCCGTTAGCCCAGTTCCCGGAGGAACCGCACGTCCGCCTCAAGAAAGTCATACGAAGCCAGGCGCTGCGGTTCCTCCCATATCATCTGCTCGAAAATTTTGTTCTCCGGCTCGCCCGCGAACTCCGTCACTTCATGGAACACCAGCAGAATAGGCGGGCGCCCGGTGTATTCATACTCGTAACGCGCCATCTCCCGCCCCACCGTGGCGCGTATCCCCAGTTCTTCCTCCAGTTCCCGCTCCAGCCCGCGCACCGGCGTTTCGCCCGGCTCCACCTTGCCGCCCGGGAACTCCCACTTGAAAGCGTGACGGCTCCCGCGTCGCCTCTGGCAGATCAGAATCCGTCCGTCTCGCCGAATCACGCCCGCCACCACCGTCAGCATTCGGCGGCCTCCTGCGGTCTGGTCGAGACCGCCGCGAACGCCCCCGCCAGCAGGAGTGCCATCAGCGGATCGGTGATCTCGGCGACATGCGTTGGCATGTACCGCTGGATCGCTTCAATCGCTCCCAGTTCCACCGCCACCGCCGCGCCCGCCATCCACCATGCCGCCCCCAGCCGCCGGATCGCCCAGACCCCGGCGCCGTACCAGAACAGCTTCGCGAACAGAACACCGATGCCGTACTCGGTCTGGCTTGCCAGAAAGCCGCCGAAGGGGATCCAAAGGAACGCGCGCGCGTTGGCGACGAATGCGAATGGCCGCAGGCCGCGAACCAGCACCGCTGCGACACAAACTACCGCGACCAGCCAGCGCCACCGCCGCGTGCGTTCAGGCATCGCCACACTCGCTGCCACCAGCACTCCGGCGCACTCGGTCGCCCATCCGTCGAAATGACGCGCCGCCAGATGCAGCACCCAGCAAACCAGCAGGAAGCCTTCCACCGTCAGTGCCTGTGGCAGTAACGCCGCCACCGCCACCCCCAGCGCTCCGCCCGCCGTGTTCAGCAACACGTCGGTCAACTCCGACGACCGTCCGGGCACGAATACCTGCCCCAGTTCCATGCACAGCGACAGTGCCAGTGAAATCGCCACCGGTGCCCCCACCCGCCGCCAGCCGCGCAACGGATACGCGAAATATGCGCAGGCTCCTACCGGAAGGTACAGCACCAGATTCACCAGTGCGTCGTCCGATGTCAGCGTGTGCGGCCATTGCAGCATCGGACCCGCCGGCCGCAAAGCAAAATGCCAGGGGAAAAGAGAACCATAGACGATGAGCAGAACGATCCCCGCCAGAACACGACGCATGGAAGGCGTATTATGGCACACGCGATACTGGAACAAGCGTGTACAGCGAGATCCTGATCGACCACTTCCGCAACCCCCGCAATGTCGGTGAGCTGCCGTCGCCGCCCGCCATCGTCGCCAGCGTTGAGAACCCTGCCTGCGGCGACACCATGGTGCTCTACGCGCGCATCGCCGATGGCCGCATCGCCGAAGTGCGCTATCAGGTGCGTGGGTGCACCGCCTCCATCGCCACGGCATCGGCATTCACGGAGCTGCTGCTCGACCGCACGCGAGCCGGCGTCAAAGCTCTGAATGCCGCCGACGCCGAAACTGCCGTCGGTGGCCTCCCGCCCGAATCGAAGCACGCCGCCGCTCTTTGCGTGCAGGCTGCGAAGCTGCTTCTGCTGGGATGGGAATAGCGATGGATTGTCGACCCTTGACGGTGACACAGGCTACAGCCAGTGCCTCAGAGGGCTTCCCATTCCTCACGCTCAACTCCCGCCTGCCGCAGGATTCGCACCAGCAACCCGCGACTGATCTCCTCCGCGTGAGGATTCGGAATGCGCAGCCTTCTTCCACGCCCCTTCATGAACTGGTGGTCGCCGCCGGAGACTGGTGGCTCAAATCCGAGCCTGCGCAGGCAGGTGATCAGGTCCCTTCGTTTGATGGGACCTATCGCGGGCATTCAGGCGATCGCACGAACTTCGACGCGCTGCCCGTCGATCTCGGGAATCGGGGAGTGGTCGGCAATACTTACCAGCACCCATCCCTCGAGCACGCTCTCCAATTCGTCGCGGCACGCCTCCAGCGTCCCTGCACTCGCCCAGACACCCGGAATCGCAGGGATCTCGCCAAAGAACGAACCGTCATCCTCGACAATCTCGTAGCGAGCCTGACGCATTGCCGCCCGGATATACGCCGTCAGCATGCATCAATTATCCCACCACCGCGGCCAGCTCCACGCCAGCCAGACCGAGGTACCGCCGCTCGATATACACAAGATGCGGTACCCCGGGTCCCATGCGAGCATCGTTTCCCGTCTCTACCGCCGGGTATCACGCCTTACGGCGGACGCTCGCGCGGATCAGGAAGAATACTGCCAGCGAGGCGGCGACCTAAATCAAGAGCGCGGTGATGTCAGCCCAGAACGTGAACATCATTGGGCGACCATCGTGTTGCCACTCCCAGAATCTGATGAGCGTCCAGCGAGCTATGCCCCACGCAGGGACAAATGCCAGAAATGCTGCTGCGAGCGGTGCGAAGCCTCTCAAACCTCCAATATCACCGGCGTAATCAGCGGCCTTCTCGCCGTCTGCTTATTCAAAAACCGCTTCAAATCCGCCCGGATCTTCTCCTTCATGACTCCCCAATCCGTGCGCTCCTCTTCCGTTGACGTCTCCAGCGTTCGCGCCACCACCTGCCGCGCCTCCTGCAACAGCCCGGAGCCGTCCTCTTCAAACGACACAAACCCCCGGCTCACAATCTCCGGCAGCGTCTCGCTTCGCCCCGAGTGCTTGTTGATCGCGATGATCGGAATCACGAACCCGTCTTCGGACAAGTGCCGCCGGTCGCGAATCACCAGGTCCTCCACCACGTCGTCGAGGCTCCCCGAATCGATGCACACGCGACCCACCGTCACCCGCTCGCCCTTGCGCGCGCCCATCTTGTCGATCTCCAGCGTCTCGCCGGTCTCCAAGACGAAGCTCGCCTCCAGACCCGACCCCCGCAAGTGCTGCGCCAGCGACGCGTGCTTCGCCAGTTGCCGGTACTCCCCATGAATCGGCATGAAGTACCGCGGACGCACCAGGTTCAGCACCAGCTTCAACTCCTCCGCACTCCCATGCCCCGAAACATGCACCGGCGGATTCATGCCGCCATACACCAGGTCCGCGCCGCGCTTTGCCAGGTGGTTGATCATCCGGTAGATCGCCTTCTCGTTTCCCGGAATGATACGCGCGCTCAGCACCACCGTGTCGCCCGCTTCCACGCTCAGGTGCTTGTGGTTGTCCACGGCCACGCGCGACAGCGCCGACATCGGCTCGCCCTGCGTCCCCGAGACAAGCACCGCCACCTTGTCCGGAGCCGCGCCCATGATGTCCTGCGGACGCAGCAGGATGTTATCGGGAATGTGCAGCAGGCCGAGATTGTGCGCGATCTCGGTGGTGGTCAGCATGCTCCGCCCCAGCAGCGCCACCTTCCGGCCGTACTCCGCCGCCAGGTCCAGCACGCCCTGCAGCCGATGCACCGACGAGCTGAAACACGAAATCACCAGCCGCCGCTCGGCGCGATTGAAGATGTCCTCCAGCCGCGGCTGCACCGCCCGCTCGCTCTCCGTGAACCCCGGCCGGTCCACGTTGGTCGAATCCGACAGCAGCAGCAGCACGCCGCGCTTGCCGTACGCCGCCAGCGTATGCAGATCGAACGGCACGTTGTCTACCGGCGTCGGGTCCACCTTGAAATCGCCCGTGTGGATCACCACCCCCAGCGGAGTCGTAATCGCGAGCATCACCGCGCTCACAATCGAGTGCGTCACATGAATGAACTCGATCGCGAACGGGCCAATCTCGATCTTCTCGCCCGGCTTCACTCTGTGGAACTGCACCCGGTCCAGCAGCTCGTGCTCTTCCAGCCGCCGCTCCACAAGTGCCAACGTGAACGGAGTCCCGTAAACCGGAATGTCCAGTTCGCTGATCAGGAACGGAACCGCGCCGATATGATCCTCGTGCCCGTGCGTGAGCACCAGCGCACGCACCTTCTCGCGATTCTGTTCCAGAAACGTGAAATCGGGCGTGACGACGTCCACGCCCAGCAGCTCCGCCTCGGGGAACATCATGCCCGCATCGATGACGATAATGTCATCGTCGAACTGCAGCGCCATGCAGTTCATGCCGAACTCGCCGAGTCCGCCGAGCGGGATCACCCGCAATTTACGGTCAGTCATCAAATGACAAGCGTAGCAGGCAGACGGCGCAATTGCCGCGCTACTGGCAGCACTGCACGCCGAGGTCGTCGAACAGAATCCAGGTGGAACGCTCGTAGTTGATGAACGCCGTCTGGTATCCGATGTAGGCGTTCAGCAGCGAATTCTCCACGGTCGCGAGCTGGTTCTGAGCCTGCAGCAGCTCGAAAACCGTGGTCCCGCCAAGCTCGTATTTCTGCTGCTCCGCGTCCACGTTCTTGGCCGAGAGGTCGCGCGCGTTCAGCGCCGCGTCGATCGAGGCCTTCGCCAGCGCCAGGCTGTCGAGCGCCTGCTTCACGTCCTGGATGATCTGCTGCTGCTCCTGGCGCTCGTTATAGCGGTCGTGCGCTTTGCTCACCAGCACATTGGCCAGGTTCGCCTGCGCCGAGCTGTTGCGGAACGGCAGATTCAGTTGCAGCCCGAACTGATACCACGGCGCATTGAAACGGAACATCTGGCTGAGCGCGTCGCCCAGGCCTCCGGGAACGAACGCCGTCTGCGTGCCGAGCGGGCCGACCGTGGGGATCTGATTGCCTCCCAGCCCGTTGGAGCCGCCCTGCACATTGAGGTCGAGCTGTGGCAGCAGCGAATTCCGCGCCACGCGCTCGTTCAAATCGTCCAGCCCCGTTGTGCGGTGCAGCGCGTTCAGCTCCGGCCGCGTCTTCAGAGCGCGGTCCAGCGACGCCTCCAGCGAATCGATCGCGCGCGCGGGCAGCGTCGCCGGCTCGTCGTCGAGGTCGAGCTCAACATTGCGCGTGGCCGGCTGCAGGTCCGCGCCGATCAGCCGCCGCAGCACATCGAGTTGCGCGCGATACGCGTATTGCGCCTGGACCACATCCAGCTTCCGCTGCGCCACCTGCGATTCCGATTGATAAATGTCCAGCCGCGGCAGCGCGCCCAGGTCCAGCGCCTGCTTGTCGCGGTCGTACGATTTCTGCGCCAGCTCCAGCGATCGCTGCGCCACGCGGATGCTGTCGCGTGCCTGAATGGCGATCCAGTACTGCCTGGCGGCGCTGGCAATGCTGTCGGCAATCCGGCCGGCGTCCTGTTCCGTCGCAATCAGCAGCCGCGTGCGCGCGATGGTGAGCGGCGCCCGGTATTGCAGGTTCGTGCGGTTCTGCAGCAGGTGCTGGGTGACGGTGAAGTTCAGGCTCCCCGTGATGCTGGGGTTGAACGTGTTGAACTCGCTGTTGGTGGAATAGCGGTTGCCGCTGTAGCTGGCCCCCACTTCCTGGCCCGTGGGCAGTAGCTGCTGGTATCCGATGCTGGCCGTGTCGGTCAGCGAGTTCAGCGTCTCCGCTCCGCCAATCTGGCTGTACTGCGGCGTATTGGTGCGGTTCACCGAGAAGCCAAGCGAGAGTTGCGGATCGAACGGCGACTTTGCCGCGGTGATCGCATTCTGGTAGCCCAGTACGTCCAGGCGCGTGATCTGAATGTCCGTCGCATTCGCCAACACCAGCTCGATGAATTCCTTCAGGTGCAGGTGCAGCTTGCCGTCTTTGATGCGCTCGTTGAGGCCTTCAATCGCGCGAACATGCACTTCCGGCGGCGGCGGATAAAGCCGCTCGTAGATGCCCTCCACCGGCGGGAACGACGCCGCCAGGCACGAAGACACGGCCAGCAGCGCGACAACCCCGGGCCTATTCATATCGCAGAGCCTCGATCGGGTCAATGCGCGAGGCCTTCAGCGCCGGGTAAATTCCGAAGACAACGCCCACGGCGGCCGAAACCCCGAAGGCCATCAGGATGGAAGAGCTGGTCACGATGGTTTTCCATTGCGCGGCGTGCGCGATCATCCACGAGAGCAGATAGCCGAAACCGATGCCGAGCAGGCCGCCGCCCACCGAGATCAGCACCGATTCCACCAGGAACTGGCGGACAATGTCGGCGCGCTTTGCCCCCACCGCGCGCCGCACGCCGATTTCGCGGGTGCGCTCCAGCACCGTGGCCAGCACGATGTTCATGATGCCGATGCCGCCCACCAGCAGCGAAATCGCCGCGATCGCCACCATCACGTACGTGAAAATCGTCTGTGAGCGTTGTTGCTCCGCCAGCAACGCCGCTGGAATGACCACGGCATAGTCCGGCACCGCGTGATGCGTCGAGCTGAGAATGGCGCCCACCACCCGCGCCGTGTCGATGCTGTCGGCCCCCGGCGCAAGGCGCATGTCTACGCCATCGAGTTCGTCTTTGTAGCTGCCGCCCATGTCCCAGAACCGGTATTGGAATGTGTTGAGCGGCACATAGATGATGTTGTTCGCGTCCGCCGCGCCGGCGCTCGCATCTCCCGCGGGCGTCTCCACCTGCGCGCGCAGAACCCCCACCACCTGCAGCCACGTATCGTTCACCTTGACGAACTTGCCGACCGCGGGACCGTAACCGAGGATCGCGGTCTTTGCCGATTCGCCCAGCACGCACACCGCGGCGCTGCCTTCGTCGTCCTGCTCGCTGAAGCTGGAACCTTCCTCAAACCCCCAGTTGTGAATCCCCGCATAGGCAGGCTGCACGCCATACAACTCCGGCAGGTCGTGCGCGGGGCGCGGAAGTACACGCGCCGGATGCAGACTGCGCCGCGCCGCGATCAGGGCCAGCCCGTCCACGTTCGTCTTCAGAATGCGTACGTCGCGCGAAGTCAGCCCCGGAGAGGTGCGCCGCCGCTGCTGTACCTCCTGCTGGCTGGCCGCCGGCCGCGATTGCACCAGAATGTTGCGTACCCCTAGCTGCTCAATGAACCGCAGCGATTCCTCCCGCGCGCCCGCTCCAATCGCCAGCATTCCGATCACCGCGCCCACGCCGAAGATGATGCCCAGCGCCGTCAGAAACGTGCGCGTCTTCTGCGAAAACAGGCTCTGAAACGCCAGGCCGATGTCGGAGGCATAGCGCGCCGGTTGCCACCACTGCAGCGTCTCGCTCATTTCTGGATAGCCTGCGAGGCCGAAGCGACGGCGTCGTCCTTCTTCTTTTTCGACTGCAGGTTCGGATCGCTCATCGCCACCACTTGCCCTTCCGGCAGTCCCGCGATCACCACCCGGCTTTCGCTACGCCGCACCAGCTTCACGTCGTGTGGCGCGAACCCGCTGCCCGATGGCACATAGACGAAAGTGCGGCCGTCCTGATCGAACATCGCTTGCGCGGGCAGCCACAGCACTCCGTGATCGGTCCCGGTGGTGATGGAGACGCGCGCGCTCATCCCCGGCCGCAGCTCCGGCGAGGGCTGATCGATGCTGATGTGGCAGTCGAAGTGACGGTCCCAGGGCGAGCCCACGGTGCCGCCGAGGTCCTTCACACGGCCGGTAAAGCGCTTGCCCGGCGCTCCGATTACCTGTACTTCCGCCGCCTGCCCTGGCGCAAGATGTCCGCGGTCTACTTCGGCGATGCGCGCGGTAACTTCCCAGGAGCTGAGGTCGGGGATCTCCACCACGGCCATTCCCGGGTTGACACGGTCGCCCACCTGGAACGGTGAAAAGGTCATGCCGTCCACGAAAAAGTTCTGCGCTGTATTCAGCTTCACGGAGACATAGCCGGTGCGGTGCGCGGCCAGCGTCATCGAGTCGATGTTGCGCTTCGCCGTCTCCGCCTGCACCTGCGCTTTGGCCCGCGCCGCCTCCTGCTGTGCGATCGCCGCTTCGTTGGTCGACTTGCGGTTGGCCAGGTTCTGCTGCAGCTCCGACAGCCGCTGCCGCGCCTGCTCCACCGCCATGTCGTTTTCGCGCGCCGTGATCGCGGCAATGATCGGATTCTTCTTCGCTTCCAGTTCGGCGATCAGCAGGTCCGACTTCGCCCTGGAGAGGGCGTAGCTGTCTTCTTCCTTCTGCGCGTCCATCTGCGCGCGGGCCTGAGCCACATGCTGCACCGCTTCCGCCACGTCGGCCTCGGCCTCTTTGAGGTTGAACTGCTGGTCGGTGGTGTCGAACTGGACCACCGTGTCGCCCTCGGCCACCAGTTCGCCGGGCTTGCGCAGGTCGGTGATGTGAATCTCACTTCCTCCAATCATCGGGGCGATCAGTGTTTCCGAATTGCCCCCGCGAAGCTCCCCGTTCGAGTACACCGTGAACGTCACGTCGCCGCGGCGGACGCGCACCGTGGGAATCGGCGCGTTGGCCGTGATTGCGACTTTGCGATACGCCCGCCGCCCCACCCAGCCCACTCCGCCGAGGATCGCGAGAATCAGCACGGTCACGCCAATGCGCTGCAGTATTGGGCCCGCTCGCCGTTTCCGGGGCGTCGTCGTCTCCGGCGGCGCAGGTGGCGAGAGCACCGTAGCGCTCATCAGCGGCGTCCCTCCGTGGGCGGTTGTTCCAGCGTGACGCGAGTCCCGGCCGGCACACCGTCAATGGCCACCTGATCGGGATTCCGCGCCAGCACCGAAACCGGGCGCGGAACATATTTTGCGCCTGCGCGCACGTAAACCACGGGCTTGCCCTGCAGCGTAAACAGCGCTTTCGCCGGAATGCTGAGCGTGTCCGGAATGCGCGTGATGACGAAATCGGCCGACGCGTTCATCCCCGGCCGCAGCCGAGCATCGGCCGGAACGATGGCCGAGTACGCCTTGAAGCTGCGCACCGGCGGCCATTCGCCGAACGTCGTTTCGGTTAGCGGCGACACGCTGGAAAGATGAGCCTCGAATGTCTTCTCCGGGAACGCGTCCACGTGCACCAGTACATGCATACCCCCCGTGATGCGCCCCCGGTCCACCTCGTCCAGCCGGCTCTCCATTTCAATAGCCGAAAGGTCCGGGATCTCGCCGATCTGCGCTCCCGGCCACACCTGGTCGCCCACCTTGAACGGTTCCCGGTTCACCCAGCTCTGCGACATGTTCATCGCATACGTCACCAGGCCGCGCAGGGGGCTGTGGACTTCCATCTTCGTCAGTTGTTCGCGTGTAATGTCGATCTCGCGCTGCTGCTGGTCGCGCAGCCGGGTGGCCGATGCGATCTTGGCCTCGCCCGATTTCACATGCAGCCCGACCGTAGCCTGCTCCACTCGCAGCTTCTCTTCGGCCATTCCGAGGTCGATGCGGCTCTCGTCGCCCTGAATCTGGCTCACGATGGCCGCCTTCGACGCTTCCAGCTTCGCCTTCTCCACCGCATAGCGTGCCGCTTCCAGATCCAGCTTGTCCTGTTCCGCCGTGATGCGCGCGTCGGCCATCGCCTGATCGAGCGCGGCCCCGGCCTGTTTCAGCGCCGCCAGCCGCTCTTGTAACTGCTGCTGGGCGCGGCTCGTATCGAACCGGATGACCGTGTCGCCGGCCTGTACCATGCTTCCGGCCGGCGCGAGCCATACGATCTGCAGCGCCGGAACGCGTTGCGGCGCGGTCAAAGGCGCAGAGCGGCGCGAGGCCAGCTCGCCGCGCGTGTGTACAAGGACCAGAAAGTCGCCCTTGCGCACCTCGATACTCGGCAGATCGGGCACGTCGCGCGATTGCCGCATGCGGACGATGCCGGCGCCCACGGCCGCCACCGCCACCAGCGGGATCGCTACCCGAAGCCACAGCCGTCGCTTGTGGGCCATCAGCGCACGCCTCCGGCCTCGACTTCAACGTAGGCGGAAAGGTCCGGCAACAGATGCGCATCGTGGCTCAGCAGACGGAAGCGC
>Ga0335082_10002889_pt1 | contig 18601 bp, 20 predicted proteins | sample Lox_Sample_41_FD_206718 | JGI IMG/M metagenome (GOLD analysis project Ga0335082, IMG submission 206718) | Soil microbial communities from Loxahatchee National Wildlife Refuge, Florida, United States - Lox_Sample_4.1 | ecosystem: Environmental > Terrestrial > Soil > Wetlands | place: USA... | reverse complement strand
GGGCGAGCACCTGTTCGAAGAGCTCGCGGGCCTTCTCCCATCCGCGCGCGCGGTAGTGGGCGAGGGCTTGCGTGTGGAGCTTCACGAGCGCGTCCACGTCGGCGTCGACCTCGCCGCGGAGGCCGAGCAGCTCGTAAATCGGAATCGCCTGCACGCGCCCCTTCACGGCGACCGAGTCGAGCGGGCGCGCGACGATGTACTCTTGCGCTTCAAGGTACGTCGCCTCGCTGATCATGATGCTCGTGCCGTAGACCTTGTTGAGGCCCTCGAGGCGGCTGGCGAGGTTCACGGCGTCGCCGATGACCGTGTAGTTGAGGCGCGTCTCGCTGCCGATGTTGCCGACGACGACCTCGCCGGTGTGGAGGCCGATGCGCGTGTGCATCGGCGGCTTCCCCTCGCGCGCCCACGCCGCGCGGAGCCTCACGAGCTCGGCCTGGTTGCGAATCGCCGCCGTGCACGCGTCGACGGCGTGGCGCGGGTTCGGCGACGGCGCGCCCCAGAACGCCATGATGGCGTCGCCGATGAACTTGTCGACCGTGCCGCCGCCGTCGAGGATCTTGGTGTTCAGCGCGCCGAGGTACGCGCGCAGGTGCTCGACGAGCTGCTCCGGGCTCATGGTTTCGGACATGTCGGTGAAGCCCACGATGTCCGAGAAATAAATCGTGATGCGGCGCCGCTCGCCGCCGAGCGCGGCCTCCTGCTTCGTCGTGAGGAGCGTTCGCACCAAGTCCTTGGGGACGTACTTCTGAAACGATCGCAGACCCACGAGCATCCCGTTGAACGAGCGCTCGAGCTCGGCGACCTCGTGGTTTCCGTGGACCGTGGCCTCCTCGTCGAGGTGCCCGTCGCCGACTTGCGCCATGAGCTCGGAGAGCCGCACGATCGGCTTCGCGATCCTGCGCGAGACGACGAACGCGCCCGCGAGCACGAGCAGAAGGCACGCGGTCACGCCCAACACGGCGCGCTGGAGGGTCGCCGCGAGCGACTGCTCGGCGCGCCGCGTCGAGATGCCGACGCGCAAGACGCCGTATCGCCCCGTGCTGAAGCGAAGGTCCTGGGCGACCTCGATGAGCCGCTCGCCGCGGCGCGCGAGCCGGCCCGGGCACTGCACGTCGTGGAGCAAGAACGTGTCGGTCACGCGCGGAGGCCCCTCGACGAACGCGCGATCGCTCACGGCGAGCGGCACCAAATCGGTAGCGAAGCGCTCCTCTTGCTCGTGCGGCGTGCCGAGCAGGATGCGCGGCGAGCTCGCGCCGGACACGAGCAAGTAGACGAAGTCGACGTCCCGCTGCATCAGGAAGTCGAGGTACATCCGTCCCTGGTTCCAGTTCTCGTCGGCCACGATGGGCGTGAGCGCGAGGGCGAGGGCTTGGGCGATGGCGAGGCCTTCTTCCTTCGCTTCCTCGCGGACGTTGTTGCGCGCCGAGATCGCCCACTGCCAGAGCACCGCGCCGACGATGGCGGCGATCAAGAAGGTGGTCGCGAGCATCAGCTGCGTGCTGAGCGAGCGATACCAAGGGACGCGCCGCTGCGCCGGACCGGTCATGGCGTCGACACCTCGATCGACTCCACGAATTCGGGCCAGGGCTTGCCGCTGGCCGCCGCGAGACACGACGGCGGAAACGCGACGACGGCCGGGCCGCCGAGAATGGAAGGCAGCAGCGCGCGATCGTCGCCGTAGCGGACGCCGAGGAGGATGTCGCACGAGAGCACGTCCTCGGCGCGCACGGTGGTCGTCACCTGCGAGCTCGTGCGCGGCTTTCGACCGATGACGACGCTCTCGCCCGGGTGGAGTGTCACGCCGGCCGACTTCAGCACGTCGCGCAGCAGAAAGCCGTGGACCTTGGTCGCCGCGCTCGGCCAGCGGTACCGAAAGCCGCCGGTCACGTCGAACGTGTGCTCGGTCAACGGCTCGAGGTCGGCGGCGTGGAGCGTGCGCTTGCCGACGCGGACCGCGAGCGGCTCGGTGCCGACGATGATGCACGTGACGTAGAAGGCGCCGCCCTCCGGGTGCGAGAGGCGCGTCTCGGGATGAGTCGAATACGGAAACACTTGGAGCAGCGGCCCGCCGTGGTTTCTCGTGAGCGCGACGCCGTTTTCCTCGAGCGCGATCATGATCGGCGCCCGCCGCGCCTCGGCGATGCTCTGCGCTTGCAAGTACCCGTCGGCCGCGATGATGGTCATGTCCCCCGCGACGTCGGTCGCGCCGCTCGCGTCGAGGAGCTGCGCGAGCGTGATGCCGCGGTAGTCGAGCACCTCGGCGAGGTTGCTCGTGTGGTTGGGATTGGTGGTGTGCACGTGCGTCGTCGCCATGTCGGCGAGCTGCCGCGCGGAGAAATCGACGGCGCCGCCGCGCACGCTCCCGCGCATCTGCAGGCCCCAGTCCGCGTCGGTCACCACCGGTCGCGCGTCGCGTCGCTGCGCGTTCGCGCTGTTGGCTTCCTCGAGCCACGCCGCGAGCTGCGTGTCGCTCGCCGTGCGCTCACACGCACTCGACACGCCGCACAGCACGGCGACCACGGCGCAACCCACCAAGCGCACGGGCGTACTCTAACAGAAGCTGGCGTAACGAAATGCGGCTGCTGTTCGAGTCGCCGCAGGGGTCGTGCGTCACCCCTCGAAGCGCTTCGCGAGCTCGGGGTGGAGCTCGTGGACGGTGTCTTCGTCGAAGAGCTCGCCTTGCAGCGTGCGCGTCACGTTGGGCGCGACTGCGTCGTAGCTTCCTTCCTTGCCCGTCTTCGCCTCGTACGCGCGGCGGGCGACGTACCAAAAGGCTTCGTTCTCGAACGGCGCGTCGTCGGGGCTCACGTCGCGCGCCGCGTCCACGGGATGCGCCAGCGCCGCCTCGTAGCGCGCCTTGCCGCGCCCGACGAGCCAGCCGAGAAAGTAGTCGAAGCCGTCGTCGGAGCAGCCGCCGTTCATGATGTAAGCGACCGCCCAGAGGTCGGAGCGAAACGCGTCGCGCATGCGCTCTTGCACGAAGCGGTCGAAGGCGACGATGTCGTCGACGTCGAGCTCCTTCACGAGCGCCTCGAGTCGCTCGCCTTGCGCGTCGGGATCTTCGGCGCCCTCGGCGCTTCGCGCGATCAAGCTCCACCACCGATCGTCGGAGGTCGTCGTCTTCGTGACCATCTGCTCGCGGCGATCGTACACGCGCCGGACGTCACGTACATCCATGTCCCTACCACGTGATCGGCGCAGCCGGCAGGAACGCGCGGGGTTGCGCGACGGGTTTGCATTCTCGAAGCGAGCGTTGCGCACCCGCGAAGCGATCGCGTCGTCGCAGGCGCTTTCACCTCGGCACGTTCGCTGCAGCTCGGTGCGATATGGGCACGCGCTCTTCGACCGTCCGACCGCCCGCTCACGCCGAGCTCGCGCGGCTCGTCGTTCGCGACGTCGTCGTGGAGTGCGAGCGGGCGCTCGAATCGCCGACACCCGAGACCGGGGTGCGCGCCGCGGTGCATGCGGGGCTGGTGGCCCTCGGCGAGCTCGGCACCGACGATCCGTCCACGCAGCTTCGCGCCATCGAGTTCGAAGCCGATCGCGTGGACGTGTACGGCTTCGAACGAATCCGCGCTCGGCTGGCGTACGCGCGCGCGCTGCTCAAGCTCTGATACTTCGACCGGGACGGCATCACGTCGTCCATACCGCGCGGAGCTGGGGCCGGTCATCCCGTGGAAGCGCGCCATGGCGCAACGACTTCGACGCTAGTCTCGACGAAGATGAGACCTTGCCCGCAATGCCATGCGGACCTCGGGGCGCGCGAAGACGAATGCCCGCATTGCGGCGCGGCGCTCGCCAAGCCTCCGACGTCGAACCGTATCGCGTTGCGTTGGATGGGAATCGGCGTTGGCATCGCGCTCGTCTGGGCGGGTCGGCACGCGATCCACGCGATCACGGCACGGCGCGCGGCAGCCGTCGCCGATGCGGCCGCGCAGGTCACCATGGAAGCGTCCGCCGTCGCGTGCGCCGACGCCGGCAACCCGATCGGACTCGTCGTCGAGAACCGCTCGAACCGCACCGTGAAGGAGATCACGTTTTCGCTCGAAGTGAAGCGAGCAGACGCTTCCACCAATCTCGCGATCGACTCGTCGAACCTCCGTTGGACGCACGTGGTGCAACCGGGCAAGCAAATGACGACGTGTCGTGCGTGGCCGGCGCTGGCGAGCGAGCTTTCGGGGCAGCTCGCGGTGACTGCGAGAATCAACCACGTCGTCTTCTACGAGCCAGGCGAGACGGTCCCCAGCGAGCGGTGACGGTCGCCCTCGTCGTCAGCCGAGCTTGCGGATGGCGCGCGCGACCTCGGGCGGAGGCTCGTCGAGAGGCGCGTCCTCGCAGCCGGGGCGCGCGAAGTCGAAGAGGAGGACGATGCGCTCCGAGTGCGCGCGGTTCCAGGCTTCGTGCTCGACGGTGTCGTCGAAGACGAGGCACTCGCCCTCGCGCCAGGGGCGCGTCTCGCGCCCGACGCGCAACGCGCACTCGGTCTCACCCGGAACGACGAGCCCGAGGTGCCCGCGGTAGACCGTCTTCACCCACCCGACGTGCGGCTGGATGTGCGTGCCCGGCGCGAGTCGCGAGAAGCCCGCGGTCGTGAGGTGCGGCACGCCTTCGAGCGCCTGCGCGGTGCGTGGGCAGGCGCGAAGCGCGCCCTCGATGCGCCGCCCGAACGCGACGAGCCCGAAGACGCTCCAGCCGTCGCCGTACATCTCGCGCTGCACCCATGGCTCGTACGTGTCGCGCGGAAGCGAGAGGCACTCTTCGCGAATCGCTCGCCACGCCGCTTCGAGCCCGCCGACGAATGGAAACGGATCGCGGGGGAGAAAGCCCATGGCCGTCGGCCAAGGTTGGTCGGTGATGTGTCACGTCAAGACAGGAGCGTCTCGAGCACGCGCACTTCTCCGCCGCCAGAATTGACGGCCCGCCGCGTCTGCTCGACGATGCCAGCGTGTCCGCTGTCGCGTCGCTGAGCCTGTTGGGTCGCGAGGATCTCGTTGCCGTGCGCCGCGCGGCAGCGAGCGGAGACGCGAGAGCCGTCGCACACGCGCTCGCGTCGCATCACGCAGGTCCGGATTACCCATGGTCCGGATACGTGCTGGCAACCCTGCTCCCCTATCTAGAGGAAGAGCGAGGTCTCGATCTCATGAAGTCCGAGCTCGATGAGCTCGCAGCAAGCCTCACGTCTGTGCTGGGTGCGAGCTGCTTCTTTCTCACGACGCGGCACGAGCAGGCAGTCGCCGAGCTCGATGCTGCGCGCTTCGAGGAGCGTGCGCTACGTGAGTACTACAACGCCTTCAACGAGACGAACGACGAGGCAGTGGGACGGGCCATGCTCGACGGCGTCCGTTTTCTGCGCGCGGCGCTGTCGCACGTCGGAGCCGACGCCGTCGTCCTGCTCCGGATTGGGTAAGGGGCGGATTCTCGTTCGGAGCGTATTGTCGTAAGAGTGTGCAGGTGCGGACGCCATGGCTGCTGTCGCTCGTTTGGGCCTGCGCGGGCGGCGGGCACAATGAAGCAACGACGACCGCGCCGCCTCAACCGCCGTCGTCGTCGCTTACGGTTCCCGCTGAGCAGCCCGCGCCGAGCTCCGCGGCTTCGGAAGCGCCCTCTGCCACGCCGACTGAGCCGGCCTCAGGAAGGTGCGAGGACCGCACGTGGTGGCTCGCGTATCTCGTCACGCTCGCGAAGAGCTCCGATCCGAGAAAGCTCGCGTTCGTCGCGCGCCAAACGTCGGCGCGCTCCGAGGAGGTTCACCAGGCGGAGAACGCGCTCGCCCAAGCAGCGGCCGGTCACGACGCAGCCGCGCGGGATCAGGCAATCTCGAACGCAGACGCGATGGTTGCGAAGAACCGCCCGGCATGCGCCCGGCCGTTCTCCTTGGTCCCACCGAAGCGACATGCGACCGACGCGGGAGCCGTCAACGGATGGTTGCCGCCAGCGGTGATTCAACACGTCGTTCGTTCGAACTTCGGCCGCGTGAAGCTCTGTTACGAAGCAGCGCTCCGCTCGGATCCATCCACGGGAGGCCGTATCGAGACGAAATTTCGGATCGCGCTCGACGGGACCGTCTCGAGCGCCGTGGTCGTCTCGAGTCGTGATGCCGGCGCGCCAGATGCGCTGCACGAATGCGTTCGTGGCGTATTCAAGGCGCTCACGTTCCCGCCGCCCGAGGGCGGCGTCGTCACGATCATATATCCGCTCATCCTTTCGCCCGGGACGGACTGAGCTGCGCGCGAGCGCGGGTCACGCCGCCTTCGACCGGCGTTTCGGGCCTCGAGCTCGAGATCGGGGCGCCCGAGGCGGACGCAGAAGTGAAACGGAAAAGGAGACGCGCGGCCCTCCGTCGAGGAGCCGCGCGTCTCTTTGAGAATGGGTCACGCGTGGTCACCTCCGAGGCTCGGGATCGCCACCGCGCCCGCGGGCACGCCGTTCGGCTTCGGCGGGAGCGCGGCGATGGCGCGCGTGGCCATCTGCGCGATCACGGCCGGAGCGGGCGCGGGCTCGGGGGCCGGCTGCGGCGTCACGACGGGCGCGCTGCTGCGCGCGCGGCGCTTGCCGATGCCGAGGCGGATCAACTGATCGCGCCGCGTGATGACCGAGCGCGCGCTGTCCGACCAATCCTGCACCCACGAGTAGAGCTCGGTGAGCGCGGCCATGCGCTCGTCGATCGGCGGCGCGACGGCCACGAGCTCGGGGGCCGGCGTCGTCTCGACGATGCGCACGAGCTCGCGCGCGTGCTTGCGCTCGTCCTTGGTGACGCCGCGGCGCTCGAGGGTCGCGAGCGCGGAGTGGTCGGCCTTGCGGGACGACTTCCGCTCCGGCGAGCTCTCGAGCGCGTCGAGCCGCTCGAGGAACATCGAGACGGCGACGACGGCGCTGCCGGTCGCGATGTTGTCGAACACGAACGCGTCCTGCTCGGGGTGAAGCCGGCGGAGCGCGGCGTGCGCGCGAAGGAACATCGTCGACTGCCACGCCTCGATCTTCTGGGTGGCGTCTTCGACGGGCCCCGCGTCGGGCGCGAACTGCAGCGTGCCGGTGGGCGCGGAGCACGCTTTGAGGACGAGCGCCCAGCCTTGCTTCAGATCGGACAGATCGAAGCCGACCTTCTGCATCGCGGTGCGGATGGTCGGATCGGTCCCGAGCGTGCGGAGAAACTGCAGCGCGCGCGGGAGCGATTGCTCGGCGGTCGAGCGGTGAAGGGAAAGCGGTTTGGTGGTGACTTTGATCGAACGCATGATGATTGACCTCGAGTGAGCGGCGCCGTGATTGACGCCGCGGCGGAGGCCGCCCATCGCAACCGGTGGGCCAGCGCGTGCGCGCGCTAAGCGCGCGAAATCGCGCGTGCGAGCCGAGCGGATCGCTGTGCGGCCCGCACAGCTGTGCGCACCGTCGACTAGGGAAACCGGACCTCTTTGAGGTCTCCATCCGTGCCGCCCCAGAACACGTAGTGCCAAGTCCCGGAGTACGACCACGCCATCTGGGCCCCGGACGTGGGCGGCGTGTTCACGAACGGCGTCGCGATGAAGTTCGTAAGATCGACGCTCGCAATGCCGACATGGGTCACGTACGCCGCCGTGTCGCCGACGGCATATGGGGTGCTCCCGACGAAGATGTTCTGCGCGGCTCCGTTCCAGGACGATTTGGTTCGCGCCAGCGCGCCCGAGACGAAGAAGTAGACATATCCGCCACTCGCGCGAATCCATCTGGCGGCGCCGGCATAGATGGAGGTCGCGGTTCCACCGCCAACGGGCACGCTCATGATTCCCGCCGAAGGTTTGGCGACGCTCCAATACACGTTGCTCCCGTCGGTCGCGAGCGCAGGTACGGAATCTACGTACCCGTCGCTCGCCGCGAGCGTCGTCACGGTCCCCCCGCCGACCGGGATGGAGAAGACGTAGTTTGCGCCGCGCGCGTAGAGATTCGTACCGTCGGTCGCGACGTTCTCAATCTGGTCCGACACGGTGGTGAGCACGGTCACCGACCCGCCCTGCTTCGGCACGCTCGCGAGCCGCGAAAGCCCCGCATTCCAATCGGCGAAGTAGACGTTCGTCGAGTCGATGGCGATCGGCCGGGGCACACCGAGCGCGGTGTATCCTTGGAGCAGATCGGTCCACGGACCGCCGCCGATTGGGACTGCGTCGATGTGTCCGGACGACGAGACGTAGACGTTGGAAGCATCGGCTTCCATTTGAACGTCCGTGAAGTCCAGGAGTGGTCCGAGGTCGATGACGCAGCGTCCGAGCGAGCACGTCCCGCCGCATGTCGTGCCGCAATGGCCGCAGTTGGCCGTATCGCTCTGGATGTCGACGCAGCCCTCACCGGCACACCACGTATCCCCGTCGCCGCAGCCGCAGATGCCGCTGCTGCACACCGTGTCGCCCGGTCCGCACGACTTGGCGCACGAACCGCAGTTCTCCGGGTCGTCATGCGTATCGGCGCAGTACGGCTCGCCTTGCTTCGGGACGCACGCTGTCTGACTCGTCGGGCATGCCGGCACGCATTTGCCTCCGACGCAGCTCAGCGTGGAGTCGCATGCGTTGCCGCACGCGCCGCAGTTCGAGTTGTCCGAACCGAGCTTCGCACAATACGCGGCGCCACCGTCGCCGCCGCCGCAGAGCGTCTGGCTGGAGATGCACGTGCTGCCGCACACGCCGCCCGAGCACACCTGTTGCGGCCCGCACGCGACACCGCAGGCGCCGCAGTTCGCGTTGTCGGTGTCCGTGCTCGCGCAGTATGCCGCGCCGCCGTCGAGGACGCAGAGTTGTTGCGCGTTCGCGCACGTCGACGAGCACGCGCCCCCGACGCACGCGAGACCGGGTCCGCACGCGGCGCCGCACCCGCCGCAGTTGTCGCGGTCCACCTTCACGTCGATGCACGATTGACCGCACTGCGTCGTGCCCCCTCCGCAGCTCGTCGCGCACGAGCCGGCGTAGCAGACGGTGCCTTGGGGGCAGACGTTGCCGCACGCGCCGCAGTTTCTCGCATCCGTCACGAGCTCGACGCACGTTCCGTCGCATGGCGACTGCCCGGGAGCGCAGACGCTACCCGGCCCTATGTCCTGGCCGCCACATGAAGCCAGCACCCACCAGCCGAGCGCAAAGCCAGCGACCATCTTCGTTGCTGGCGCGGCCACGCGCCGTGCCGGATGACTGTGCGGGGCCGTTGGCACTTGGTTCGGGCGCGCTCGTGAAGTTCTCGACGTAGAAGAAGACGTCGCCGGGATCGCTGCCGATCCTTGCGCTCGAGCGCACGGTGATGCAAACGCAAACGCGACGACAGAGCGAAATCAGTATGAGCTACAACGACATCGCGCCTTGCCCCGATGCATTTTGCCACGAGGAAGCGCGTCGTGCGCGGGCCGTTGATGTGCGCGAGCACGCGCCGAGCGTCCGGATCGAGGTCGACATCCCCTCCGGCGCCGCCGTCTGACCTTGCGGGCGTTGCTTCAGGCCTTGCGCCACCAGGCGGACCGGCTTGCGGCCACTCATCGAAGCGCCGCGCGCTGGAGAATAAGGCTTCTCGTGAATCCACCGATGGGTTGCGCCCAGCGCGTCGAACCGGGGTCCGAGAGAAGCTACGGCTTGTCGCGGAGTTAACATGCCTCGTGCGCGCGCACGCAGACCATCGCGCGCGCGCTCGCAGGGCTCACCCCGCATCGCGCAGGCCGTATTTCCGCATCAAACGCATCAACTTGTAGCGCGTGATGCCTAGCTGCTCCGCCGCGTGGGTCAGGTTCCAGCGCTGGCGCTCGAGCGCGAGGCGCATGTCGGCTTCGGAGATGCCCGCGGAGGCGTCGGAGACCGCCACGACGCCGGAGCGGTCGTCGTCGAGGTTCGGCGGCGCTTCGAGGACGTCGCCGCGCGACGCGGTCACCGACTGGCGGAGCACGCGGACGAGATCGCGCACGTTGGTCGGGTACTCGAGGCGCAGGAGGCGAAGGAGAAACGCCGGATCGATCGCGATTTCCGGGCGGCGGCCGTCGCGGCGCACGAAGCGGCCGACCGCGTCGGGGTTTCGCTGCGCGTCGTCGAGCACGACGTGCCGCGCGACGAGCGCGATGTCCTCCCGGCGCGCGTCGAGCGGCGGCAGCTCCACGCGGAGGGTGAGACGCGCGGCGAAGTCGCTCTTCAGCTCGCCCGGCGAGCGGTTCGTCGCGCACACGAAGCGCACGTCGGCCTTGCGCGGCTTGGGATCGCCGAGGCGGTGGTAGCTGCCGTCGCGATCGAACACGCGGAGGAGCGGGGCTTGTCGCGCGGCGGTGATCTCGGCGATCTCGTCGAGGAAGAGCGTGCCGCCGCGCGCGGCGCCGATGAGCCCGTCGGACTCGGGCATGCCGGCGTTCGGGAAGTCCTTCCGGTTGCCGTAGACCTCGGCCTCGACGAGCGCATCGGGGATGGTCGCGGCGTTGCGCGCGACGAACGGCCCGCGCGCGCGCCGCGAGAGCGCGTGGACGGCGCGCGCGGCGAGCTCCTTGCCGGTGCCGCTCTCGCCGAGGACGAGCGTGTGCTCGTCGAAGCGCGCGAGGAGCGCGAGCTGCTCGCGCATTTCCCAGCACGCCGCGGACTCGCCCACGATGCCGAACGCGTCGGGCTCACCGAAGCCGCACGGAGGATAGTCGGCGCCGAGCTTCGGCATGCGCGCGGGTCGAAGCCCGAACACGAACGCCGAGTGCCGGTGGAGCGACACGACGTCGCCCGCCGCGAGCGTGGCGCGCTTCTTCTCGACGCCGTTGACGCTCATGCGGAGCTTGCCGACGTTCTCGATCTCGACGTCGTCGCCGCTCACCTCGATCGCGATCTGCCGTCGCGAGAGGTGATTGCCCGCGAGCGATCCGGTGCGCTCGACGACGCCGGGCCGCACGCGCGCGAAGACGACCTGATCGAGCTCGTCGTCTCCGCCACGCCCGAGGAAGGAGCGCCCGCTGCCGCTGAAGATCGCCACCTCGCCGACGCGGTGCGGCTCGGCGAGCGCCCACGCGATCGTGAGCGCCGGCACCGCGCGCGCCGCGCGCTCCTCGGAGCCACCGTCGTCCACGGTGGAGTCGATCGGCGACGTGGTGTTCCCCGTGCGCGGCATCCCCGCAGAAGAGCATAGCATTGGACGGGGCGGGTGATCCCGGGGCGGTTTGCGTGGCGCAACACCAGCCCAGACTGATTGAAGATGGCGAGCGGAGCTTTGCCTTGCCGAAAAAAGGTTTGAGGGGCAGCCTCAATCGGAGTGCGCGACGACACCTTCTTCAGCGTCGACTGTGAGACTTCCGGACCGTTTCCCGGGAGGCATGCGCTGCTTTCTGTTGGCGTAGTCGTGGTCAGGCGCGAGCGTGGACGCTGGGTGATCGGCGACTCACTGTACCAAGAGTGGGCGCCTTCCGGCGCAGCCGAGGAGGATCCGGCTGCAACGCGCGTTCATGGGCTCAACATGGCCTCGCTGCGTGCTCACGGGATGAACGCGGTGGAGGGCGCTCGAGAACTTGCACGATGGGTGAGCGGACATGCCGGAGCGAGGCGCGTGTTCGTCGGCTACAACGCGGCGTTCGATTGGGCGTTCGTCCTTCACGCTTTCGGAGCCGCACGCATCGACAGCCCCTTCCACCATGCCCCACTCGACCTCAAGTCCGCCATTTGGGGTTCCGCTGGTGGAAACTGGCAAGAACGCGGCAACCTCGAGACGCTAGGGCGACTCGTGGGACAGTCAGTTGCGCCCGAGGGTGAGGAACGGCAGCACAACGCCGTTGATGACGCGCGCCTGCAAGCCCGGGCGTTCATCCTTTTGCTCGAACACCTGCGCGCCGACGCTCGTTAAGTAGCCGGCGCTTGTGATTGCTGGATCATCAGCCCTTCACGAAGGAAGTCGGCGCATACCGCTGCGGCGCTTGCTGAGGCTAACCGGTGGGCATTATCGGCCTTCTTGTTGTCACCGAAGTCGCTTACCCCGCGCACGATAAGAAAGTCCGTGCGCAGACGACGGCACGCCTCTGCGATCCCTGCCGCCTCCATCTCGCCTAGCTCAATGCGGCCATGCAGCTCGCCGCGAAGCCCTGCAAGGACCCGTGGATCCCGGAGAAGCTTTTCTCCGCTCGCGATCGTCGCGAGCCGTGGTCGCACCTCGGTCGCGACATCCGTACCTGAAGGCGCCGACACGCCCAGCGCTCGCAGGCGGGTCGTGAGGCGGGTAATCAAAGCATCGCCTGCGGCCAGGTACGCTGTTACGTCTTGCTCAATCGCGTGGGCGAGCCGATACATCTCCGGTCTCGGCTCTCGACTGCCGGCGCCCAGGAGTCGTCGTATCCAGCCCCAAGCGCCTCGTGGCGCCGTGATCGCGGCAGCCTCGTAGGCCGTCACCCGCTCCGACAGGACGACGTCGCCGATCAGGCACTTGCCGCGGATTCCGGCCGCGATCCCGACCATCACGACGAGGTGCGGGCGGAACAACGTCACAAGCTCGCTCGTGGTCGCCGCGGCCGAAACGTTGCCGGCGGCGCCGAGACACGCCACCGCGGTGCGGAGCGAGCGAGCCGACAATCGAGATGACACGTCCACGCTCCAGACGTTGGTGCCGTTGGCCGTCTTTCGTGGATCGGATGCGATCTCAAGCGTTTGCTGCACGGCCTCGAGCTCCACGGGCAGCGCCGTGAGCAGGAGAACGTCAGGGGCGCGCGCGGCATCCTGTTCGTGGTGAGCCTGCGTAAGGACAGCAAGCGTCGCCTTCACCGCCAAGTCGGACGTCGCGCTGTGCACCCCAAGAACGGGCAATGCATCTCGCAGGGCCTGCGTCCCGAAGGGCGCGAAGCGCTCCGGGTTTGCGAGCGCCTGTTGATAGAGGGTCTCGGATCCCTTCCCATCCGCGCTCGCTGCCCCGACGCGCGCGTCGACGGGGACGACGATACCGCCCTTGCGCATCAACTTTGCGGCGCGGTCCACAACGCCGCGACCGCCGCCGATCGCCACCATCGCGAAAGCTTCCGCCACCTGAGCGTCACCGATGTTCCCGCCAGTGTGGACGTCGTCGGCAATCATCACCAGCCGGACTGCTCCCGAGGCGACGAGTCGATCGAGGAGAGCGCCGCGCTCGACGGTCATCCGACCGCGCACCTTCGCCGAGGTCACAGCGACGGCGGCCACTGCGCCCGGGGCGGCGACGCGGGCGACCTCCTCAAGCGCGATCCAGTCGAAGATGAGCTGATGACCGGAACGAGAGACGGGCTCCGGCGCGGCCGTGAACACGACGACGCCGCCTCCCGCATGAACGATCGTGGCTACGATCTCTCGGACGTAGCGCGCCGCCTCGGATAGCCGTTCCGGCGAGGCCGCTGGATCCGCGCTGCCCGCGACGAGAACGAACTTCCCTGCCAACGTCATCGTTGCGAAGATCGCACAGATCGATGGGCGAGCGCACGTGGCCAGCGGACCGTTTTGCCGCGTTCTTGCTCGAGCGGCGGTCGCGGGATAACGTCGGGAAAGCCTGCGTCGAGCGGTGCCTCGGCACGCATGCCCACTAGGGAGCGGGGAGGGCAAGATCCACGACATGCGCAGCGAGCCAGAAGTCCTCGTTCTACTGAGCGGTGGCGTTGACTCCGCGGCGACGGTCGCCTTTTACTTGGAGTTTGGGCGGCCCCCGGCGGCGCTGTTCGTCGACTATTCGCAGGCCGCGCGGAGCGAGGAGGCGCGCGCCGCCGCCGACGTGGCCGCGCACTTCGGGATCCCGCTTTCCGTTGCTACGTGGAATGGGCCGCGGGGAGCAAAGGGGGTCGGACTCATTCCCGGGCGAAATCTATTTCTTCTCGCAGCCGCGCTTTTCGAGCGCCCACCGTCGGTGACGGTGCTGGCGCTTGGCCTGCACGCGGGGACGCCCTACCCCGATTCGTCCGTCCCATTCTTTCGCGCTGCCGAGACGGTGATCGCTCAGTCGGGTGAAGCCGGCGTGACGGTGGCAGCGCCGTTTCTCGACTGGCCGAAAGGCGACGTCTATACGTACGCGCGACGCGAGCGCGTGCCATTTCCATTGACCTACAGCTGCGAGGCCGCCGACGGACCATGCGGCAGATGCCTCTCGTGCGGCGATCGAAAGATGCTCGATGCTTGCGCGTAGGGGTTCTATCAATCACCCGGCGGCGGGCGAGGTCGAGCTGCCGCTCCTGGTGCCAGCCTTCTCAAGCAAGGGCTTTGAGATTCGGCACCGGGGCAACGGCAAGCACCGCAAGGCGTATTCGGAGGTCGCGTACCAGCTCGAGGACTTCGGGAAGCAGCCACGCAAGTCGGTCCTGCTGAGCGCCTACGATATTCACTTCGGCCACTTTCGAGCGCCAAAGCTGTCCGCGCAGGCGCCGCTCGCTTACCTGAAGAACGTAAGCGTCGCATTCATCGATAGCGGCGGCTACGAGCTCGCGCCCGAGTACGATTCGACTGAGCCGCGGCGCTTCTCGCGGGAACCGCAACCCTTCTCGCTGGCGGAATACCATGCGGTCCTGGATGACCTTGCGAGCAAACGTGCGCCGGCTCCGCTCGTCATCTCGAACTACGATCACAGGCGCGAACGGGTATCGCTCGATCAGCAGGTGCGCGATGCACGTGCGACCTTCACGCGCTATCGCGATTTCGCGAGCGACTTCATCCTCAAACCGTGGAAGGGTCGCTACGTCGACCCGGCCGACCTAAGCGACGCCGCGGTCGCCAACCTCCGAGGGTTCAGCGTGATTGGGATCACCGAGAAGGAGCTCGGGCGAGATCTCATAGAGCGGCTCAAACGGGTGGCGCTGCTTCGTCAGAAGCTTGACGCGCAGAACGTCACCGCGCCGATCCACGTATGGGGAGGGCTCGAACCCCTCGCCTCGCCGCTCTTTTTCTTCGCCGGAGCGCAGATCGTCGACGGTGTTTCGTGGCTTCGCTACGCCTATCGAAACGGACTTGCGATTGTGCGTGACAGCTTTTGCGTCGTGAGCGACATCGGCATTGCGTCGTCGAACCCGATGAACCAAGCGTACGTGAGCCTCAACAATCTCGCTGTGCTCGAAAGCCTGACGATCGCGCTTCAGCAGTGGGTCGATCTCGACGGCAACGACTTCTCGATGTTCCCCGCCGACGTGAGAAAGCCTCTCGCGGATGCCTACCACGTCATGCGGGCAAAAATTCCGGCTCTGCGAGCGGCGCGCTCGGAAGCGCGCCCACGGCGCCGTGCGGGGGGTAGGTGATGGGTGGCGGCGGCGGCGGTGGTGGACGCTACTCGCGGTCCACAACCTCCCTCGAGGCGCGCCTCGCACAGCTCCGAGCTCGCGAGCGTGAGCGACTTGATCAGGACATCAGTCGTCTCATCGCTGAGAACCTTGCGAAATTCAACGGCCGCGATCGCGAACTCACTCGAGAGCGTCTCGATGAGATCCAGGAGGCACTCGGCGAGCACGTACAAATCGACCGAATCCTCTTCGGTGGCTCGGTCGCGAAGCACACGGAGGTCGACGGAATTAGTGACGTGGACGCGCTCGTGATTCTCGATCGAGACGACCTTCGAGGAGCGAGTGCACAGAAGGTAAAGGAAGCGTGCCTGCGCGCCATCCAAGAAACGTTGCCCCAGGCAGACGTCGAGAGCATTCGGCTCGGGCAGATGGCGGTCACTGTGGCTTACCGCGACGGAATGGAGATTCAGCTTGTCCCCGCGATCCGTAAGGGTTCGACCGTGGCCGTTCCCGCGGCTTCTGGAGGCGGATGGAACGAAACGGAGCCTGGTGCCTTCAGGAAGCAACTTACGGCCGCCAACGACCGGGTGGGCGGTAATCTCGTTCCAGCTATCAAGCTGTTCAAGGCGGCACTCAGTCGATTCCCACCGCAGAAGCGTCTCTCCGGCTACCACGTCGAGACCCTCGCCGTAGACGCCGCGAAAAACTACGCCGGGTCGACGGCACCGAAGGATTTGCTCGTTCACCTCTTCGAACACGCATCGCGACGGGTCTTGCGACCGATTCAGGACCGGACGGGACAGTCGAGGACGGTCGACGCGTATCTTGGTCCCGCCGAAAGCGCCGAAAGGCGGAACGTCGCAATGGCCCTCGACGGGATGCGTCGCCGGCTGAGCAGCGCAAGCACCGTCGCCGAGTGGAGGGCGGTGCTTGAGGAATGAGGCTGGTGGAGCGCCGCGCGGCTCTGGAGTTTTACGTGCGTGTGAAGGAGCACGTGATTCGTGCCGGCTTCGCCTGGGAGCTCGACTGGCAGGAGCAACTCTCGTTGGAACGGGCGACCGCGAGCCATGTCCTGCGCGAGCAAGCATGGGTGGTGTTGTCGAGTGGCATGCGCGCGACCGTCGTCGCTGGTCTCTTCGACCGAGTCAGCGGCGCCTTCTGCGATTGGGATCCCGACGGCATCCAGGAGAATCCTTCTCGTTGCATAGCCGAAGCGATGCACGCCTTCGCTCACGCGGGCAAGCTGAGCGCCATCGCAGCGAACTGCTTGATGCTCTCAGAGGATGGACTTGAGCCCTGGAAGCGTGCGCTGCTCGCACATGGCCCCCCGTGGCTCATGCGGTTCCGCTACATCGGGCCGGTAACCTGCTGGCACCTGGCGAAGAACATTGGGCTCGACGTCGTGAAACCCGATCGACATCTCGTCAGGATGGCGCGGGCGAGCGGCATGCGCGACGTAACCTCGTTCTGTTCTCTTTTTGCTCAGATGACGGGAGATCGTCTTGCGGTTGTCGACCTTGTTCTGTGGCGTTACGCGACGTTGCGGCCGGATTACGTGGCTGAGATCCGAGCCCTCGGACTGGTGGGCGCACGGTGGCGCGGCCAGTCCTGAGTTGTCCAAGGAGCCGCTCACGACCAAAACGCGCGTTGTCGGGACCCGAAAAACGTCTCGCCGTCAGGGCTCTTCCTCACTCGGCGCACGAATTCCCATCGTTCCGCGCCGCCTCGCTTTGGTTTTGCGCGGCCCGTTCGTCACGCCGCCGTTCGCGCCGCGCACCCGCGCCAGCATCATCTCGGCGGGCTCGTCGTTCGGGTCCTGGGACACGAGCTCACCGCGGAGGGCTTTGGCGAGGACGGCGCGGTCGAGTTGCTGGCGGAGTTCGCTAGTCTCGGTCACGGCCCTAGCCATCCGGTCAGCGACTCCGAGCAGCTCATCGAGCCTCACGTGGAGCACCCTTTGTTCTTCGAGCGGGGCCATCACGATGCGAATCGCCTCCACTCGCGCCTTGTTCAGCGCCTGCTGATTGTTACCCGAGCCTACATTCCGCGTGCGCTCGTATTCGTATTCGAGATAGCGATAGACGTACTCAGGCGGGACACCGGTTGCCGCTACTCTAATGGCGGCGGAGTTCTGGTTGTTGCATGCCTCCACGTCGAGAATCGCCGCCTGACCTCTCGTCTTTCCCTCGCCAATCATCCCCAAGAGGACGGTGCCGGGCGGATGAAGTTTGGTCGAAGTTTGGCAGAGACCCTGCTTGGTGATGGACTCTCGCGTCGTCCGAATGCGGCAGAATGCAACCTCGCCGCTGCTCACCCACGGAACGTCGCCGCCCCAGTATGAAGCCTCCGCACGGCTTGGCGTTGCTCCTACGCAAACCTCAAACACGCCTCCAAGATTCATCCACGCCCAGCCCTCCGGCAGCTCCGGCAGCCCCGTCGCATCCACCGGCACGGGCTCCTTGTACTTCTTCTTCCACTCGTCGCCGTTCGGCGTCTTGCCCTTCGCCTTCATCTTGGCGAGCTCGGCCTCCTCCCACTTTTTCCGGCGCTCGACGCGGATGCGCTCGAGGAGCTTGCTCGCGGGCTCGACGTCCTTGTGCTTCGCGCGCCAGTCCTTCGTGAGGTCCCCGCGGAAGGCCGCCGCGAGAATCGACTGACGCAGCTTCTCGAGCAGCGGCGGCACGGCGTCGAGCGCCTCACGCGCGCGCCGGCTTCGGGTCTGGAGGGCCTCGAGCTTGGCGACGATGCGCCGCTGCTCGTTCAGGGGTGGCAGCGCAAGCTCCGTTGCCTCGAACTTCGGTTTAGTCACGTGGGCGAGTCCGGCTCCCCCGTGCGCAAGATCGATCAAGTCGCCGAGTCGTTCATTAATCGCGCAACGCAGAAACCGCTTGTCAAACAGCGCCTCGTAATCGAGGAGCCTAAAGATGTGCTGATTCAGAATCGCCCGTCCACGATCCCATATGTGCGCGCCGAACGACGTGCCGGGCGTGCCGGACCAGGCGAAGAGAAGCTCTCCGTCCTCCACGAGAAACTGTCCTTCTACGGCCCCCGAATATCGGTTGAACGGCGCGTCGCGGTTGTTGAGGTTTTGGATCCGGATGATCGGCAGTCCGTCGTTCGTCCAGTCAGTCGGCTTGAACGCTCGTCCGTTTACGAGGCGACACGAGCGGCCGACGGGCACCGTCGTCCAACCCGGCGGCATCGCATCCGTCACGCGTCTGCTCCGAGTTCGTCTTGCAACGCCTGCATCTCCTCCAACGCCGTCTGGAGCTGCGTCACGATCTCCGCCGCAATCTCCTCCGGCTCCGGCAAGTCCGCGTGGTCCGTCACGCTGTCGTCCTTCAACCACGTGATGTCGAGGTTGTCCCCGCGCTTCGCGATCTCCTCGCGCGTGAACTTGCGGAATCGGCCGGTCTCACCGAGGTCCTTCCGCTT
>Ga0335082_10002888_pt1 | contig 18605 bp, 20 predicted proteins | sample Lox_Sample_41_FD_206718 | JGI IMG/M metagenome (GOLD analysis project Ga0335082, IMG submission 206718) | Soil microbial communities from Loxahatchee National Wildlife Refuge, Florida, United States - Lox_Sample_4.1 | ecosystem: Environmental > Terrestrial > Soil > Wetlands | place: USA... | reverse complement strand
CCGAACATCTTCAGCTCGCGGTAGATCACCGCCCAGGGATAAAGGAAGACCGCTTCCACGTCGAACAGGATGAAGAGCATGGCCACCAGGTAGAACTTGACGGAAAAGCGCTGGCGGGCGTCGCCGGTGGGCAGGATGCCGCACTCGTAGGGCTGGAGCTTGGCGCGGGTGGGCCGGTGCTTGCCCACCAGGGCCGAGAGCAGGACCATTCCGCCGGCCAGCCCCATGACCACCAGCACATGGATCAGCAGCGGGAGGTAGCGGGCGAAATAGTTGTCGGGCATAGGGTTAGCGTGCTATAACAAGCGCGCCTGCGACACCAAAACTGTCCACTATAAAATCACGGTGGAAGAGTGTCAAATGAGGGAAAGCGGCCGCGCGCGGCCGTCTCGCAGGGAGATGGGGCAGCCTCAGAACCCAGGTCATGATCTTCGGCTTCAACACTGACATCAAGTCGGGCGAAACCGTGTACCACGTGCAGAGCGAGGCGCGGGAGGCCGACCTGCTGCTGCAGACCCAGGTGTTCGTGCGCGGGCGCTGCATCGGCAAACGCGCCTCCTCCTATGCCGACCGCGTGGCCGAGCCCGGCTTCGCCGACGAGCAGATGCATGAATTGCTGAAGGCCCAGCACCGCCAGGTGCTGGAGGCCGTCCGCGAGGGCAAGGTCGAGTCCCTGCTGGCCGGCGAGATCCAAGACTACGACGGCTCCGGCCTGGTCCTGCGCTGGACCAATGCCCAGTCCGTCTTCACCGAGAACACGGTGGTGCTGCGCTTGCAAGTCACCGACCGCGGCGCCCCGGTGGAGGGCGCCAAGCTCACCACCCGCTTCGCCGTCTCCAACCAGGCCCCCATCTACTCCCAGGCACTCACCGACGCCGCCGGCATCGCCGAGACCAAGGTCTTGCTGGAGGAATCCTCGCTGCCCGAGGCGGTGGTGCTGGTGCAGGCCGCGCACGACGGCAAGTCGGCCACCCGCAAGTTCCGACTGCGCCGCGGCTGAGGCTTTCCCCGGGCCCCGCATGATCTTCGGCTTCAACACCGACGTGAGGTACGGCGACATCCTCTATCACGTCATGACCGAGCCTCGCCCCGACGACCTGCTCTTCCAGAGCGTGGTCTTCGTGCGCGGGCGGTGCCTCGGCAAGCGCGCATGGTCCTACGCCGGCCACACCCTGCGCCCCGGCTTCTCCGAGCTCCAGATGCACGAATTGCTCAAGGACCAGCACCGGCGCGTGCTGGAGGCCATCCGCGCCGGCGGCATTGCCGCCCTGCTGGGGGAGGAAGCCGAGGTGACGGATGTGGGCGGCGAGTTGGGACTGAAGTGCCTCAACCCGGAGGCGCTCTACTCCGCCAGCGGCCTGGCGGTGGAAGTGCAGGTCACCGCGGCGGGTCAGGGAGTCGCGGGCGCCCACCTCACCCTGCGCCTCGCCGACACCCCCATCACCGCCCAGGCCCGCAGCGATGCCGCCGGCCACGTCGAGATCCGCCTTCCCCTGGAGCGCCTGGCCCCTGGCGACCTGGTCCTGTGGGTGGAGGCCGGGCTGGGCGGCAAGTCCGTCACCCGCAAGCTGCGCCTCCGCAAGAACGGCTAGAATCGATCCAAGATGCGCTTGTACCTCAACGGAGAAGAGAGGCAGGTCGCCGAAGGCCTGACCCTGGCGGCGCTGGTCGAGCAGCTCGGCTTCAAAGCAGACCGCGTGGCCGCGGAGCTGAACCGCGAGATCGTGCCGCGCGAGCGCTGGGCCCAGACCCTGCTGCGCGACGGCGACCGCCTGGAGATCGTCCATTTCGTGGGCGGGGGCAGGGAAGCGTCGTAGAATATGGCGATGCGCCTGCGGCCGGCTGTCGTCGCTCTCCTGCTCGCTGGGACACTGAGCGCCGCCGCCCAGCAAGGCCAGCCGGCCAACCCCGTGCCTCCGGTACCCTGCCGGGACCATACCGTCGACGAGTACCTGGCCGAGATCCACCAGCGGCACCGCAACAAGAATCCCCTGCCGGAGAACGCCTGCATCCTGGGCTGGTGCCGTCACCCCGGCGCGCCCGGGAGCGACCCCGTCTCGCACCCGCCCCAGGCCCCGCCCGTGGCTTCCACGCAGGCGCAGAAGGGGCCGCCGGGCGAGAGCTCCAGCCAGGCGGGTAACTCCGGTGCCGCCGAACTGCGCGACACCTCGCTCTACGACCCCATCGCGGGAGCCAAGAACGCCGAGGCCGGCGACTATTATTTCGACGAGAAGAATTACCGCGCCGCGCTCAGCCGTTACCAGGAGGCGCTTGGGGACAAGCCCGACGACCCCGCCCTCCACCTGCGCCTGGGGCGCACCTGGGAGAAGCTCAACGATCCGGCAGCCGCTTTTGAGCACTACGACGCGGCGCTGATCCTGGCGCCGGATGGTCCGGGAGCGAAGCCGGCCAGGGAAGGGCTGGAGCGCCTGCGCCCGCAGCTGGAGAAGGCGGGGATCGATACCGCCAAGATCCACGAGCGCAAGGCGGCGGCCATCGCAGCCTCCTGTCCTGCGGCGAAGCCCTAGCCCGCGGCGGGGGGCGCCCCGCTCTCTCGCGGAGGGTTTCACGTTTCAAGTTTCAGGTTTCACGGGTTCCAGCCGGAAACGGGAAACCTGGAACCTGGAACCTGAAACGGACTGTTGCCTCCCCCGGTTCCCACCCCTCCAGAATTCCGCTTGACTCCTGACATTTCGTACCTAGAATGTTTCAAACAAATTCTCGGCTATCTGTTTGAAACAGGAACGGGGACGAATGGTTCAGGGCTACAGCTCGAAGCAGGTGATGGCGCTCACCGGGATCTCGGCGCGCCAGTTGCAGTGGTGGGACGAGCGCGGCATCGTGGTGCCCGCCCGCCACGGCCACCGCCGCCTGTACTCGGTGGAGGACCTGGCCGAGGTGGCGGTCATCACCGAGCTGCGCCGCCGCGGTTTCTCCCTGCAGCGGGTGCGCAAGGTGCTGCGCTTCCTGGAGCGCGAGCTGGGCCGGCGGCTGTTCCAAGCGGTCACCGGCACCGAATACCACCTGCTCACCGACGGCCGCCGCATCTATCTGGAGAACTCGGCCCGCCAGGTGATCGACATCCTCAAGAACGCGCGCCAGCCCATGTTCGACATCTGCCTGAGCGACACGGTGCGGCAGATCCGCGCCGACCTGCGCCAGGCGAAGAAGCACTCCGCCTCGACGCCGGCCGCGCGGGGGGCGCAGCGCGGGCGGGGGATCGCATGAGTTCCCGCCGCTTCCGCCTCGGCCTCGCCGTCCTGCCCCCGCGCGGGGGCGGCAGTCCGACCTTCCTCCGTCCTCTTGAGAGAGGCCCCGCCGCAGGGCGGGGCTTTGTTGCAGCATCCGATCGCGGAGTTCGGGGCCGCGACGGGCAGGCCCCACCACGGAGGTCCCATGGTCGCTGAACTGGAAGTCCTGAGCGAATGGATCCCGGAGCAGATGCAACCCGGCACCATCTTCGTGCTGGAGAACGCCGGCGAGATCGGCGACGAGCGCGATCCCTACTGGGCGGTGCTGGCCTGTCCCGACTGCGGCACCCTCGGCCTCATCACCCGCAAGCAGATCGCGGGGCTGCTGCCCGTCATCTGCGGCTCCGACCATTGCTCCGCCCAGTTCTTCATCCGCGACAGCGAGATCGTGCCCCGGCGGCCCAGCTAGGGGCGATCGGGTCAGCCGATCATCGGGTCATCGAGTCATTGAAAGACACCCGCCTTCTTCCTCTGCGTCCTCCGTGTCCTCTGTGGTTGAGAAGAACTAGCCCTTGCGCGCGGCGCGCTCCACCGGGATGGGGATCTGCTCCACGATGGAGATGCCGTAGCCCTCGAGCGCGGCCACTTTGCGGGGATGGTTGGTGAGCAGGCGGATGGCGTGGATGTTCAGGTCGGAGAGGATCTGCGCCCCGATGCCCACCTCGCGCTGGGTCTTGCGCTGGTGATCAGGGAGGTTGGGCTCGCGCACGTCCTTGTGGAAGGCGAGCACGGGCTTGGCGTCCACCTTCTCCACGGAAAAGCCCTTGGAGGTCTGGTGCAGGTAGATGAGGGCGCCGCGGCCGGCCTCGGCGATGGCGCGCAGGGAACGCTGCACGATGCTGTGACAGTCGCACCAGGTGGCTCCGAAGACGTCGCCCACCAGGCAGTGAGAGTGCATGCGCACCAGCACGGGCGAGCCGTCGTCGCGCTCCACGTCGCCTTGGAGCAGGGCGACGTGCGAATTGTGCGCCATGTCGCTTTCGTAAGCGATCATGCGGAAGTCCCCGTAGGGGGTGGGCAGGATGGCCTCGCCGATGCGGTGCACCAGCCGCTCGGTGCGCATGCGGTAGCGGATGAGGCCGGCGACGGTGAGCATCTTCATCTGGTGCTCGCGGCAGAACTCGGCCAGTTGCGGCACCCGCGCCATGCTGCCGTCCTCGTTCATGATCTCGCAGATCACGCCGGCGGGGACGAGCCCGGCCAGGCGTGCCAGGTCCACCGAGGCCTCGGTCTGGCCGGCGCGCACCAGCACCCCGCCCTTGCGCGCGCGCAGCGGAAAGACGTGCCCGGGGCGCGCCAGGTCGCCGGGACCGCTCTTGGGATCGATGGCCACGTGGATGGTGCGGGCGCGGTCGTAGGCGCTGATGCCGGTGGTCACGCCCTGGCGCGCGTCGATGGCCTCACAGAAGGCGGTGCCGTACTGCGAGGTGTTCTCCGCGGTCATGGCACCGATGCGCAGGTGGTCGAGGCGCTCCTCGGTCATGGCCAGGCAAATCAGCCCGCGCCCGTGCTTGGCCATGAAGTTGATGGCCTCGGGCGTGACTTTCTCCGCGGCCAGGGTGAGGTCGCCCTCGTTCTCCCGGTCCTCGTCGTCCACCACGATGATCATCCGCCCCTGGCGGATCTCCTCCAGGGCGGTCTCGACGTCGGTGAAGGGGGATGCGGCAGCCATGGCGTCCTCCCAGATTGTAGCAGAGAGGATGCACCATAAATGGTGCACCCGGAGCGCAAGACGCGGCGCCGGCCGCGTTCTAGCCATGACGCCGGCGCTGCGCGGTCAAGCGGCGCCGGGGAGGAGCGATTCATGCGCAACCGATGGAGCACGTTGACGGCCCTGGCGGCCGGCCTGTTTTCCGCCTGCACCTGGCTGATGCCGGCCGCGCCCGCCCAGGACAAGGGCGCCCAGAAGACCCAGAAGACGGTCGTGACCCGGGCCAGCAAGAGCCGGGGCATGGGCCAGGACCCCAACATCAAGAGCAAGTCCGACTTGAACGACCCCAACCACAAGGTGGCGCCACCGCCGGAGAAGGCGGGCGCGGTGCCATCCGCCCGCTAAGGAGAGGGCGGGTCGCGGCCTGCACTCCCGCTGTCGCAGTGGGCAGGGGCGGGCCGCGTCCCCGTCCCGCAGTTTGCACTTTCCGGCCCGGGGAGTACGATAGGGGTGTTCCCCGCCGGTTCCCCAAGGCCGTAGCCAAGCGGGGCGGCCTCGCAACATTGTGTCACTCAAAACGGGAGGGGCGCACCCAAGCGCCGCTCCGGGAGGGGAGTTCATGCACAGAAGGATGAAGTGGTTTGCTTTCGCTCTGGCCTTCGTGGCCCTGGCGGGCTGGATGACGCCGGTGGCCTCCTCGCAGGCCAAAGGGGGCCCCCAGGCCATGACCGACAAGGCCCACAAGAGCCGCGGCGCGGGCCAGGATCCCAACATCAAGCACAAGTCCGACAGCAACGACCCCAAAGCCATGATGCCGGCGCCCGCCAGCAAGGGCGGCGCCAAGACCCGCGGGAATACCTGCTACCTGTTCATCGACAACCGGACGGCGTGGAAGGTGCAGTTCTATGCTGACGGCGACTACGAGGAGCTGATCGCTCCCTGGGGCGATGCCGGGTACACCTTCAGCGGCACTCACACCTTGTACGCGCGCGCCGACTTCACCGACGGTAGCGTGCTGACCTGGGGACCGCGCACCGCCACCTGCGAAGGTCCGGGCTGGCGCTATCCCTGGACGCTGACCGAGTAGCGGCTCCCACCGTCTCCACCAACCAGAAGCGCTCCCTGCGGGGAGCGCTTTCCTCTTTGGGGCAACCGGCTTCAAGCTGCCGGGTTGAGCAGATGCATGATCCAGAAGGCCAGCCCGGCGACCGCCCCCGAGGCGGGGATGGTGAAGATCCAGGCCCACACGATGCGCTGGGCCACGCCCCAGCGCACGGCGGAGAGGCGGTGGGTGGCGCCCACTCCTGCGATGGCGCCGGTGATGGTGTGGGTGGTGGAGACCGGAATGCCGGCCAGGGCCGTGCCGAACAGGGTGATGGCCCCCGCGCTCTCCGCGCAGAAGCCGCCCACTGGCTTCAGCTTGGTGATGCGCTGCCCCATAGTCTTCACGATGCGCCAGCCCCCGAAGTACGTCCCCATGGCGATGGAGAAGTGGGCGCAGAGGATGATGGGCCAGTGGAGCGAGCCCCAGTCGGCGGTGAAGTCGGCCCGGCTCATGAGCCCGCCGGTGTAGAGGGCGCCGGCGATGATGCCCATGGTCTTCTGGGCGTCGTTGCCACCGTGGCCCAGGCTGTAGCCGGCGGCCGAGAGCAACTGCAGCTTGCGGAACCAGCCATCCACCTGGCGGGGAGACTTGCGGCGCAGCAGCCAGTAGGCCGCCAGCATGAAAGCCAGGCCCAGGACCAGTCCGATGACTGGGGCCAGCACGATGAAGACCAGGGTCTTGGTCCAGCCGCCGGCCAGGATCACTTCGTCGGCGTGCGACCAGCCGCGGGTGAGGGCGGCGCGAGCCATGGCCGCACCCGCATAGCCCCCGATCAGCGCGTGCGAGGAGGAGGTGGGCAGGCCCCACCACCAGGTGACCACGTCCCAGACGATGGCGCCCGTCAGTCCCGCCAGCACCACCCATTGGGTGACGATGGAGAGATCGATCATGCCCTGGCCGATGGTTTTGGCCACCGCCGTACCCAGCAGGAAGGCGGCTACGAAGTTGAAGAAGGCGGCCCAGACCACCGCCCAGGTGGGCGAGAGCACGCGCGTGGAGACCACCGTGGCGATGCTGTTGGCGGCGTCGTGGAAGCCGTTGAAGAAGTCGAAGATCAGGGCCACCAGGACGGTGAGGATGACCAGCACCAGTCCGCTGTTCATCAGGCGCTTTTCAGGACTACGGTTTCGATCACGTTGGCCACGTCCTCGGCCTTGTCGGTGGCCATCTCCAGGACCTCGTAGAGTTCCTTCATCTTGATGAGGGCGATGGGGTCCTTCTCCTCCTCGAAGAGCTTGCCGATGGCCTCGCGGGCCACCGAATCGGCCTCGTTCTCCAGACGGTTGATCTCCACGCAATAGTCGAGCACGGTGTCGTGCTTGTCCAGCTTGGAGATGGCCTTGGCGATCTGCTCCGTCTGCCGCACGATGAGCTCGGCCAGGCGGGTGGCGCGCGGCGAGCGCTGCGTGATCTTGTAGGTGGTGAGGCGCTCGCCGGCCGCGTGCACGTAGTCCAGCACGTCGTCCAGGGTGGTGGCCAGGCGGTGGATGTCCTCGCGGTCGAACGGGGTGATGAAGGTCTGGTTGAGCTTGGTGATGATGGCGTGCGTCATGTCGTCGCCGCGGTGCTCGATCTCCTGCAGCTTCTGCAGCCGCGCCTCCAGGTTCTGGAAGTCCTGCAGGATCTCCAGCAGCAGGCGGGCGCCGTCGGTCACGTTGCCCGCCAGCTCGGCGAACATGTTGAAGAACTTGGTCTCCCTGGGAACGAGGCGGACCATCCGGCTGGCTCTCCTTGATCTTTGCGCTCACAGCCTGCGGGTGGGGCTGCAGGGAAGAGGTTGGGGCCAGGCCGCCTGGGCAGAGCCTCCCTCGCAAGCGGCAGTGGTGGAGCGCAACACTATCTCATGCGACCCGGAAGACGTCAACGCGGCCCGGCGCGGCGGGCAAAGAAAAAGGCCGTCGCCACGACGGCCTTGTTTCCTCCCCGGAACCGGTGCTTACAGCGTGGACTCGATCTCGAAGCCCCAGGCCTGCAGCAGGGACTCGGGAATGAACTTCGAGTTCTTGTTGCGGCGCGCCCACTCGCGCAGCCGGGTGGAGCGAATGTACTGCTCCGGCAGGAGCTTGTACTCGCGCACCACCTGCTCGAACTCGGTCACGGTGGGCACGATGGGCCCGATCGGCTCGGGCTTGCCCCAGTTGGGATTGCCACGTCGCTTTGCCATGAGACCTCTGCCTTTACGGTAGATTTATGACCGCTTTGGTTTTCCCTACCTCTGATTGGATTCGTTTGTGGCTGCGGCGGATGCGCGGAGACGAGTGGGCTGCGAGAGCCCCGCATCCTTCCACCACGGGTCCCGATAGGGCCGAACAAACCGCTTATCTTACTTCGATTTACCCCTCAAATCAAGCGAATTGAATGGTGGTTCAGCCCGAAAAATTGCCTCAGCACCGCCCCAAATTCTCCTATCCTACTGAAAACACTTAGCTAACTCAGCCAGCCGGACTGCTATCCCCCTACTCCATGCCAAAGGGCTGCCGCGGGCGCACCCGGGCTCCCCCCCGCAGATCCCGGCTAGGATCACGCTCGCCGGGCCGAGCCGATGCTACCTATACCGCGAGGGAGGCGGAACTGGCAAAAGTACCAGAGCCTGGCGCCGGCTTAGGTTGGCCGGGCGCGGCGGCGCGAGTACACTCACGCCTATGAGCAAGAGCGAGCTGGAAGCGCGGCCGGTGCGGGAGTCGCAGTCGGAGATGGCGGAGGTGGTGATGCCCAACGACGCCAACCCGCTGGGCAACCTGATGGGCGGCCGCCTGATGCAGTGGATCGACATCGCGGGGGCGCTGGCGGCGCACCGCCACTCGCGCCGCTACGTGGTCACCGCCTCCATGGACCACCTCGACTTCCTCGCTCCCGTGCACGTCGGCGACCTGCTCATCCTGCGCTCCTCGGTGAACCACGCCTTCCACACTTCGATGGAGATCGGCGTGAAGTGCTGGGTGGAGAACTACATCGCGGGCAGCAAGCGGCACGTCAGCTCCGCCTACCTGACCTTTGTGGCCATCGATGCGAGCGGGCATCCGGTGGCGGTGCCGCCGGTGGTCGCGGAGACGGTGGAGGAGAAGCGCCGCTACCAGGATGCGACCCGGCGGCGGGAGATCCGGCAGGCCGAGCAGCAGCGGCGCCAGGGCGCGAAGAAGGAGTAGCGCGGCGCCGGACACCGCCATGTGAGCCGGGTCACAGACGGGGCCGTGCGCGTGAGACAATGTTGTTCTCGCCTGCTGCGCGCGGAGGTGCCTCCTATGGACAGCGCACTTCTGGTGGACCGCATCCAGTTCGCCTTCACCGTCACCTACCACTACCTCTTCCCGCAATTGACCATGGGGCTGGCGCCGCTCCTCGTCCTGCTGAAGAGCCTGGCGCTGTGGAAGAAGGACGAGCGCTACAGCCGCGCCGCGCGCTTCTGGGCCAAGATCTTCGGCATCAACTTCGTGATCGGGGTGATCACCGGCATCCCTATGGAGTTCCAGTTCGGCACCAACTGGTCGCACTTCTCGCGCTTTGCGGGCGGCGTGATCGGCCAGACGCTGGCCATGGAGGGGGTCTTTGCCTTCTTCCTGGAGTCGGCGTTCCTGGGGCTGTTCCTCTACGGGGAGAAGCGGCTGAGCCCGCGGGCACACTGGCTGTCGGCCTTCCTGGTCTTCCTGGGCTCGTGGATCTCGGGCTTCTTCATCATCGCCACCGACGCCTGGATGCAGAACCCGGTGGGCTACGAGATCGGGGCCGACGGCTCCGCCCACCTGAGCAGCTTCTGGGGACTGGTGCTGAATCCCTGGGCGTGGTGGCAGTACGCCCACAACATGAGCGGGGCGGTGATCACCGGGTCGTTCGTGATGGCGGCGGTGGGCGCCTACTATGTGCTGCTCGGCCGCGAACAGCGCGAGTACGGCAAACTGTTCCTGCGGGTGGGGGTGACGGCGGCCTGCATCTTCTCCATCCTGCAGCTTTTCCCGACGGGCGACGCGCAGGGACGGATGGTGGCCCACAAGCAGCCGGTGACGCTGGCAGCCATGGAGGCGCTCTTCAAGAGCGGGCCGGGAGCGCCGCTGGTCATCCTGGGGCAGCCCGACATGCGCGACCACTCCCTCGACAATCCCATCTACGTCCCCAAGATGCTCAGCTTCCTCACCTACCGGCGCTGGGGCGCGCAGGTGCAGGGGCTGGAGGACTTCCCGCCCGAGCAGTGGCCCGACAACGTCCCGCTGCTCTACTACAGCTACCACATCATGGTGGGGCTGGGGACGATCTTCATCGCCATCATGGTGTCCGCGGTCCTGCTGCTGTGGCGGCGGCGCCTGTTTGAGGCGCGCTGGATGCTGTGGATCCTGATGCTCAGCTTCCCCTTTCCCTACATCGCCAACACTGCCGGCTGGATGACGGCGGAATTGGGCCGCCAGCCCTGGCTGGTCTACGGCCTGCTGCGCACCGCCGAGGGCTACTCGCGGACGGTCTCGGCGGGCAACGGCCTGTTCACGCTCCTGGGATTCATGGGCATGTACACCGTGCTCTCCATGCTCTTCCTGTTCCTGGTGTGGCGGGAGATCGGGCACGGGCCGGAACTCGAGCCCGCGGAGCGCGCCGCCGTCGCGGCCTGAAAGGAGGTAAAGATGGAGACCCTGTGGTTCCTGCTGGTCGCCCTCATGCTCACCGCCTACGTGGTGATGGACGGCTTCGACCTGGGGGTGGGCATCCTCCACCTGGCGGTGGCACGCAGCGGCGAGGAGCGGCGCCTGGTGCTGCGCTCCATCGGCCCGGTGTGGGACGGCAACGAGGTGTGGCTGCTGGCCGCCGGCGGCACTCTGTACTTCGCCTTTCCCCTGCTCTACGCCTCCAGCTTCAGCGGCTTCTACCTGCCGCTGATGATGGTGCTGTGGCTGCTGATGCTGCGCGGCATCGGCATCGAGTTCCGCACCCACCTGCACAACCCGCTATGGCAGAGCTTCTACGACGCGGTGTTCTGCGGGTCGAGCGCGCTGCTGGCCATCTTCTTGGGAGCGGCGCTGGGCAACGTGATCCGGGGCGTGCCCCTGGATGCCTCCGGCTACTTCTTCGAGCCGCTGTGGACCAACTTCACGGTGCAGGCGGAGGCCGGCATCCTCGACTGGTACACGGTGCTGTGCGGGGTGCTGGCGCTGGCGGCCCTGGCGCAGCACGGCGCCCTCTACCTCGCCACCAAGACGGAGGGCGCGCTGCAGGCGCGGGCGCGGAAGGCCGCTGCCTGGGCCTGGCCGCTGGTGGTGCTGCTCTCGGTGGTGGGCCTGATCGCCACCCTGCGCGTCCGCCCGCAGATGGCCGATAACTACCGCGAGCACGCCTGGGGGTTCCTGCTGCCCATCCTGGTGGGGGCGAGCCTGGGGGCGATGCTCCACTTCCGCCTGCGGGGCAATGACCGCAGTGCCTTCGTGGCCTCTGCCGCCTACCTGGTGGGTATGCTGGGAGGCGCGGCCTTCGGGCTGTATCCCCAGGTCCTGCCGGCTTCGACCGATCCCAGCTACAGCCTGACCATCTACAACACCGCCGCCCCGGCCTACGGGCTGCGCATCGGGCTCATCTGGTGGTGTTTTGGGATGGCGCTGGCGATCGGCTACTTCGTCTTCCTTTATCGCCGCTCCCGCGGCAAGGTGAAGCTGGAGGCGGGAGAAGAGGGCTACTGAATCTCCTGCCCGCGGACGCCTCCTCCACTGCCACCCGATTCGGCATTGCGATGTGGCTTAGTTGAGACCCTCCGTCCTCACTCGATCACGGGCAGCGGGCGGGTGCAAGGCCGTGCCGTCCAGTGGCAGCCCTTCTGGTCGCAAATCAATGTGGGGGACCCGCAGTAGGTCATAAAAAAGCCGGGCGCGGTGCGCCAGAGCAGGCTCATGTTGTCGGTGAGCCTGGGTTCGGCGAAGCTGAACTGGTTGGCAAAGTAGTGCGTCACCTGCACTCCCACCGTGGCGGTTGCGCCGTGGTCGGCGAATGCCGAGTAGCCGCCGAAGGTGGCGTCCGCGTAGTTGAACAGGATGTCGCTCTTGCCCTCGAAAAACACTACCTGGAAGCGGACGGACTCGTCCGGGAAGGGTTGATCCCACCCGTCAGGGCCCGGGACCCAGGGCAGGTATACGTCTCGCCACTCGACGACCAGCTCGCGGCTGGGTGCGGTGCCGATTTCCTGCCAGAACACATTCTGGTCGGGGTCGGGGGATGTACATGCCGCTGGGCAGTCTGCTTCGGCGAAGCTGGTCCAGAAGGGCGCAACCAGCGTATTGGGACCCGGCGTCGGAAGCCCCGTGTTGTTCCAAGAAGCGAAAGGAATGTCAAAGGAGATGGTGCCGTTAGAGCTCACCCACAAACTGCTGAAGCTGGCGCCGCCAAAACGGACGGGGAAGCTGGGTGTGATCTGTGCGGCTTGGTCCATCACGAAAGCGAGGTTGGTTCCGGTGATGGTGCGATAGCTGTAGGTCGTCGGCTGGTAAGAGTAGGGAAGGAGCGCGGTGAGGGTGAAGGTCTCCCCGCCAGTGACGCCAACAGTGTACCGTCCCAGGGCGGCGGGAGTGAACTGCCCGGTGTAAATACCGTCGCCGGCGGCTTGGTCGGGCCCCACCCCGTCGTCCTTGAGGGTGAGGGTAAGGCCGCCGGGATTGATGGTCACGGTGACGTCGCCCGCCGGGGAGGCGCAGTTGATGTGCAGCACCGCTAGCGTGGCCGGCAGTCCTACCACGACCGAGGGAGAATCGCCGACCGGCTGCAGGCGCCCCATGACCTCGGAATTGGAGCAGGTAAGCGAGCCGTTGGCATTCAGCCGTTTGCTGGTGACGGTGTTCGTCAGGCTGGCCTTGCTGTCTCCACCCGCCAGGATCAGGTTCTTGAGGGCACGCCAGTCGCGGCTGGGATCCTGCGCCTTCAGCAGCGCCGCCACCCCGGTGACGTGCGGCGCCGCCATGGAGGTGCCGCTGAAGGTGCTGTAGGTGTTGTTGGGGGTCGTGCTCAGAATCTCCGACCCGGGTGCGCCCAAGTGGACGGTGCGTTTGCCATAGTCGGAGAATTCAGAAAGCAGGTCGTTGCGGTCGGTGGAGGCTACCGCGATCAGGTTGGGCAGGTAGTAATCGGCGGGGAAGACTACGGGGCCGTCGTTGTCCACCGCGTAGTTGCCGGCGGCTGCCACGAGCAGGATCCCGCTCTGGCGGTGGCCGTCGATAGCATCGAAGAGTGCCTGCGAGAACCAATACCCTCCCCAACTGTTGTTGGTGGCCACCACGTTGATGGCGTGGTTGTCCTTGAGGTCTTTGAAAAATTCCAGGCAGGTGACGGCGTCGGAGTCGTAGCCGTTGCCGCTGGCGTCGAGGAACTTGCAAGCGATCAGGGTCACGTTCCAGTTCACTCCCGCCACCCCGATGTGGTTGTTCCCCTTCGCCCCGATGGTGCCGGAGACGTGCGTGCCGTGGCCGTTGTCATCCATGGGGTCGCAGGTGTTATAGGCGACATTGAATCCGTGCGAGTTGACGGGGCAGGTCACGCCGTTCACCGTGTAAGAGAACGGAGACGACCAGACGTTAGCCGCCAGGTCCTCGTGGTTGTAATCAAAGCCGGTATCAATCACTCCCACCGTCACGCTGTTGCTGCCGGCGGTGAGCCTCCAGGCCTCAGGGGCGTCGATGTCGGCATCCACCCTGCCCCCGCTCTGGCCGGTATTGTCCAGCTCCCACTGGGTGTGAAACTGGGGATCGTTGGGGATGACGGGGGCGAGGATGTGGACGCGGTAGTCGGGCTCGGCGTAGAGCACGTCGGGGTTCCGGCGGTAAAGGCGAAGGGCCTGCGCGACGGACATGCCGGCGGCGAGGCGGACGAGCTGCAGCCCGTCCACGACGCGGTAGGAGCGGATGGCTTGGCCGCGCACGGCGGCATGGGCGGCCGCCATGGTGGCCGGCGTCCTGCCCTTGCGGAAGCGCACCAGCACCCGGCCGGGCGCGAATGCGGGTCTGCTCTTGGGGGCCTGGAAACTGGCGCGTTCCGCGGGGAGTCCGCGCTGCGGCCCGCCTTGGGCGGGAGCCGGCGAGGAGGACAGAAGAGTCAGGAGGGCAAGGAAAGCGAGGGCGAGGGAACTGCGCTTCATGGCGCGCCTCCGCGGTGGAATGTCCACAGCCGGGCGGGCTTCGCCAGGAATGTCTTAAGAGCGAATCACCAGGGGTTCAGCCGTATTCCTGTCGCGCGAGTCACGGGCTCATCAAGGGCCCGGCTGTTAAGGCCTACTAAAGTGTGGTCTCATCATGCTATGGAATGCAAACCCCGCGCCGCGATGCGGCTCACCGTTGCGCGTGATAGCAGGAGCGCTCGGCAGGTATAATCGGAATCCAGCCGTTCAGATCACTCCCGCAGGTGACCTCGTGAGCTCGCACATGCATCCGCCGCAGATGCCCGGCCCGCAGCCGCTCCCCGGAGTGCGCCACGTGGTGGCGGTGGGCTCGGGGAAGGGCGGGGTGGGCAAGACCACCATCGCGGTCAACCTGGCGGTGGCGCTGGCGCGCATGGGGAGCAAGGTCGGGTTGCTCGACGCCGACATCTACGGCCCCAACGTGCCGCTCATGATCGGCACCAGCGCCACTCCGCAACTGGTGGGCGAGAACCGCATCGTGCCCCTGGAGCAGTTCGGGTTGAAGGTGCTCTCGGTGGGCTTCCTGAATCCCGGAGACAAGCCGCTGATCTGGCGCGGGCCCATGCTGCACAGCATCCTGCGGCAGTTCCTGCAGCAGGTGGAGTGGGGCGAACTGGACTACCTGGTCATCGACCTGCCGCCGGGGACCGGTGACGTGGCCATCTCGCTGATCCAGACGGTGCCGGTGAGCGGGGCCATCGTGGTCTCGACGCCCTCCGACGTCTCGCTGATGGACGCGCGCAAGGCCATCGAGATGTTCCGCCAGGTGAAGGTGGAGGTGCTGGGGATGGTGGAGAACATGAGCTACTTCATCTGCCCCCACTGCCACAACGAGATCGACATCTTCTCCAAGGGCGGGGGCGAGCGCACCGCCAATCAGTTCGGCGTGCCCTTCCTGGGGCGCATCGAGTTGGATCCCGACATCCGCAAGGGCGGCGATACCGGGCGGCCGGTGGTGCTGGAAGGCGACTCCTCGTCGCACGCGCAGTCCTTCTTCGCCTTCGCCAAGCAGGTGGCGGCGCGGGTGGCCGAGATCAGCGGCCGACCGCCGGAGAACGTCATCCGCATCCACTGAATGAGGGTCCAACGCACCCCGCTTGGCACTCTCGGCCCGAGAGTGCCAGCCTTGACAGTCCTGCCCATCGACCCTAGAATCATGGCAGACAAATCCGTCCATGGAATCACTCTAAGTTTTTGTAACTAAGGCACTTAGGGAAGAGGCCCCGGAATTCATGGCGCAATCCGGCCAAATCGGCAAGCGGGAGCACGAGATCCTCACCGCCATCGTGGAGACCTACATCGCCACGGGCGAGCCGGTGGGCTCACGGGCGCTGGCGCGCGCCAACCGGGAGGGCCTGAGTCCGGCCACCATCCGCAACGTGATGGCCGACCTGGCCGAGTCCGGCTACTTGGAGCAGCCGCACACCTCCGCCGGGCGCGTGCCCACCCCTGAGGCCTACCGTTACTTCGTGGAGCAGATCACGGGCAAGGCCCACCTATCGCGCGCCGACGAAGGGCTGATCCAGGGTTCCTTCCGCGGCATCACGGACGTGCAGGAGTTCATGGAGCGCACCTCGCACGTGCTCTCGCTGATCTCGCACGGTGTGGGAGTGACGGTGAGCGCCGGGGGCGCGCAGCCTGCCCTGGAACACGTCTACTTCTCGCGCCTGGGCGACCGCAAGATCCTGGCGGTGGTGGTGACGCGCTCCGGGCTGGTACGTGACCGCCTGCTGCGGCTGGAGCGCGACCTGGAGCCCGCCGACCTGGAGCTGGCCGCCAACTACCTCAACGAGAACTACCGCGGCTGGACGCTGGAGGCGGTGCGCGCCGAGATCGGCCGGCTGATCGAGCGCGAGCGCAGCGAGTACGACCGGCTGACGCAGTCCATCGCGCAACTCTACCAGCAGGGGGCGCTGGCCGACGACGAGCGCCTGCCCGCCGTCTACGTGGAAGGCGCCGCCAACCTGGTGGCCAACGAGAAGGACCGCGCGCACCTGAGCCAGTTGCTCAAGACGCTGGAAGAGAAGGAAAGGGTGGCGGAGCTGCTGGCCGCCTACGTGGACGCGCGCCAGGAAGCGGTGCGGGTGGTGATCGGGCTGGAGCAGGCGGCGCCGCAGTTGCGCAACTTCGTGCTCATCGGGGCGCCCGCGCGCGTGGGCGACGAGGTGATGGGATCGCTGGCGGTGATCGGGCCCACCCGCATGGACTACGAGCACACCATCACGGCGGTGTCTTATATCGCCCGCCTCTTCGACAACCTTCTGAACGAGCCCTGAAGGAACCATTGCCCATGGGGAAGACGAACGGCAAGCCCGAGGTCGAGCCCAAGCTCAACGGCGAGCACGAATTGCCCGCCGGCGAGAACGAGGCCGACGTGATCGAGGAAGCCGCCGCGGCGGCGCCGGAGACGCCGCGCGACGAGGAACTGCGCCGGCTGAAGCAGGAGCGCGAAGAACTCTACGACCGCCTGGCGCGCATGCAGGCGGAGTTCGACAACGCGCGCAAGCGCGCCGCCAAGGAGCAGGCCGAGTTCCGCGACTACGCCGCCGCCGAGGCCATCCAGCCGCTGCTGCCCATCCTCGACAGCCTGGAGCGGGCGCTGGCCCACGCTCCCGCGGACGACGAGTTCGGTGCCGGAGTCGAGCTGATCTACAAGCAGATGCTCGACGTGCTCGGCAAGATGGGCTTGCGGGTGATCCCCGCCGTGGGCGAACCCTTCGATCCCCACCTCCACCAGGCGGTGCAGATGGTGGAGACCACCGCGGCGCCGGACCACCAAGTCCTGGAGGAACTGCAGCGCGGCTACAAGCTGAAAGACAGGCTGCTGCGCCCGGCGATGGTGCGCGTGGCGCGCAACCCCAGGAAGTAGAAAGGCGACAAGGGACCGAACCTGCCCAACAACGGCAAACGCGATTACTACGAGGTCCTGGGCGTGCCTCGCATGGCGAGCGACCAGGAGATCAAGAGCGCCTACCGCAAGCTGGCGCTGCAGTACCATCCCGACCGCAACTCCTCTCCGGATGCGGAAGAGAAGTTCAAGGAGGCCAGCGAGGCCTACAGCGTGCTCGCCGACAGCGAGAAGCGCGCCGCCTACGACCGCTTCGGGCACGCGGGCGTAGGCGCGGCAGGCGCCGGCTTCCCCGACTTCAACCAGGTCATCTTCCAGGATTTCTCCGACATCCTGGGCGACCTGTTCGGCTTCGGCGATCTGTTCGGCACGAGCAGCGGGCGGCGGCGCGGCCGCTCGCGGCGCGGCGCCGACCTGCGCGAGGACCTCACCCTGGAATTCGAAGAGGCCGTCTTCGGTACCGAGACCACCCTCAGCATCCGCCGCCACGAGCACTGCGAGAGCTGCCAAGGCTCGGGGCTGGCCCCGGGGAAGTCGGCGGTGCGCTGCGCCACCTGCGGCGGCCACGGCCAGGTCCGCTACCAGCAGGGCTTCTTCGCCGTGGCCCGTACCTGCTCGTCGTGCCACGGAAGCGGCCAGGTCATCAACGATCCCTGTCCGCAGTGCCGCGGCGAAGGCCACCTGCTGCGCGAGCGCGAGCTGGCGGTGAAGGTCCCCGCCGGCGTGGAGGACAGCACCCGCATCCGCTATGCCGGGCAGGGCGAGGCCGGCGCCCACGGCGGGCCGCCCGGCGACCTGTATGTCGTGCTCTCGGTCAAGGAGCACCCATTCTTCGAGCGCGAGGGCAAGGACCTGTACTGCGGCGTGCCCATCTCCATCGCGCAGGCGGCGCTGGGCGCGCAGATCAAGGTCCCCACGCTGGAGGGCGAGCATACTCTGAAGATCCCCGAGGGCACGCAGTCCGGCACCGTCTTCCGGGTGCGCGGCAAGGGCGTCCCGTCGCTCAACGGCCACGGCCGCGGCGACCTGCGGGTGGAGGTGCGGGTCCAGATCCCGTCACGGCTGAGCAAGCGCCAGCGCGAATTGCTGCAGGAGCTGGAAACCCTCACCCCGATTGAGAACAAGCCGCAGCGCCGCACCCTGCTCAGCCGGGTGAAGGAGATCTTCGGCTCCTAGATGACGCGCCGCCGCTGGATCGCCGACGAGGTCTCCGGAGACCGGGCAGCGCTGGTGGGCGAGCATGCCGCGCACCTGGCGCGCGTGCTGCGCGCGCGCGTGGGCCAGGAGTTCGACATCGCCGCCGCCGGGCGGGTGCGCCGCGGGCGCGTGGCCGCGGTCAGCGACACGCGCGTGGACTTCGAGCTGGGCGAAGACGTCGCTGCCCTACCCGGCCTTCCGCTCACCCTCCTGCTCTCCATCTTCAGGTTCGAGCGCATGGAGTGGGCCATCGAAAAGCTCACCGAGCTGGGCGCGGCGCGGCTGCTGCCGGTGATCGCGCGGCGCACCGATGCCCGCCTGGCGCAGGCGGCCGCGAAGCGCGTGGAGCGCTGGCGCAAGCTCGCGCGCGAGGCGGCGGAGCAGTCGCGGCGGGCGGTGGCGCCGGAGGTCACGGCGCCGGT
>Ga0335082_10002887_pt1 | contig 18606 bp, 19 predicted proteins | sample Lox_Sample_41_FD_206718 | JGI IMG/M metagenome (GOLD analysis project Ga0335082, IMG submission 206718) | Soil microbial communities from Loxahatchee National Wildlife Refuge, Florida, United States - Lox_Sample_4.1 | ecosystem: Environmental > Terrestrial > Soil > Wetlands | place: USA... | reverse complement strand
CTCTCAGCCAAGCCAACGAATCGCCGCCAGCACGAGCCACGTCGTCGCGACGAAAGGGAGAAGGCTCCACGCAACCGACACGATCGTCCAGCCGACAAATGCGACCCGGTCACCCCAGGTCGTCGGCCGCACCATCGAATTGAGGCCCAAGGCGGCGCGTTGCTCGCCAACCGTTCGCTCGAGCAGCGCCTCGGCGAATTCTCCGCCGTAGAGGTTCGTGGCCTTGCGACCGCGGAGAAACGCGGCGTACATCGCCCGCGGGGCGACGAACAGCCCGACAGCGATGGCGCCCAGGTTGAGCAGCCACGCCGCATAGTGCCGCCCGCAGCCGGCGGCGATCTCCCAGGCACCGATCTCCGCCTCACCGGACCAGCTGGTGTCATACTCGCTGAGCACGTGGTGGAGATCATGGAGCTTCACGGCGCGGAGTCGCGCCTTGGTGTTCGGAAAGCGAAGAGTGAGCGGCCCCGCTTTGAGGCGCACCCACTTGTCGTTGTAGCCGCCGTCGCCGAAGCCGGCGTGTTCGAAGTAGCGTTGTCGCGCGTCACGAAGGGTCAGGTGTGGGGCGTACGCAGCCATGCATACCAGCTTCGATTCGGGAATCAGCAAGTAGGGGGTGTGCGTCCGAAGGTCAACCACACGCTGTGAGTTCTCGTACCACTTGACCGCCGCCTCCACATCGAGATCGGTACGCGCCTCCGCGATCAACCGATACGCGGTCACCGACGCTTCTTGGCCAGACGATCCAGAAACTTCGTAGGCCGAGTGAGCGCGCGCGGATCACGCAGGTACTCAGCGAGGCGCACCTCTGCGAACTCTAGATGGCTTCCCGGAACTGGAAGATCTCCAGGCTGCTCAGCGATGCAGCCCCAGAGTGCCTGCAACTTAAGGACTTGCTCGGCCTTTGAGAGTTCCGCGAACCCCGGGGGCTCAGGAATCGCTGCGCGTTCCATGGCTCCACCTCGCTCCGAGAATACAGCAAGCCTTGTGACGCTGGCAATGTTGAAGGTCGGCACACAGCGTTCACGCCCCCGCGTTCATCCCGCGCCTCACCTGAAACCCCTTGGAAGGGGTGTCCCGACTATCGACCGAACTCATCGAAGAACGCCGCATCAACCTCGAAGGTGCGCCGCGGCTTCAACCCGAGTTCCAGTCGTTCGAGCATGCTTAGGAGCTTGTCGCCATCAACCAACTCGATTGGCGGCACGCCATCACGCACGGCTTCCCTTCTCGCCTCAGAGGTGAAGGAACCTGTGGTAATGACGATGCCTTTGTCAGCTCGGCCCATCATTGCACCGCGAAAGTCTCGGACGTGGCTAGGCGTTACAGACCCAGCGTACCGCTTGCATTGGAACAGCACCTTGAAACTGACGAGGGCGTTGACTTGGAGGATTCCGATTCCGTCGATTCCGCCATCGCCTGATCGGCCCGTAACAGTCACTTCTTCGAAACCAGATTCGCGAAGCAAGCGCTGACAAAAGCGTTCGAAACCGGCGGCTGGTAGGGCCTGCAATTTCGCGGCGATCGCCTCTCTATAGTTGGTCAACGACGGCTCTGCGCCTTCGACCGGGGCGACTTGTTCGTCGTCAACCTGCGCTTCATGCCCCGATGATCCTTTTGCTACGCGCGACCTCGCGAATCCGAGCGACACCTCGCGGTAGATGTCCCTGGCCTGCGCAGGAGAGATCTTGCCGAGTGCTCTCGCCTTTTCGGTGAGCGTCCACACGCCATGGCGAGACGAATCGATGTAGCCGCCCTTCGCCAGATAGAATCTCGCCCAGTGAACCTGATTTTCGAACCGTGACTGAACCCCGCTCGGGAGAAGACGACCCTGCTCTTCCTCTGAAATACCAAGCGTCCTCGCAATAACGCTGCGGACTTCGTCAGGCCGTCCGGAACCACCGAGTTCGTGTAATGAATCGATCACCGGACCGAAGTACCTGACGAATTCCGGTGCCGATGCGGAGGATTTCCTCATGCTCGCTCGTCTCACCTGTCTAGCCACCTAACCGCTCAATAACGAAGTCGACATACCGCCCGCGTCAACGGTTGCGGCAGCTTCTCGGCATCGCACGCCGCCCTCTTCGCTCATTCCCTACTCGAAATCAACCGCCTGTGAGATCGCATCCTCGGAGGGACCGCCCCAGGCGACGGCCCGGCGCCCTCGCTGCCGCGACGCTACCAAGCCAGTTCGCCCACCTGGACGATCTGCCGGTCGCGGCGGTGCTGGTTGCGGATGTAGGCGCGCAGCGCCGCATCCAGCTCCAAGACGCGCGGGTCGCTGCCGGGCGGCAGCTTGCGGGCGATGGCCGGCACCTGCGAGCGCATGCGCTCGTTCTGCGCGTCGAGCGCGCGCGGGCTCGGCGGCATCGTCGATGCGGCATCCAGCGCTTCGCGCACGCCGGCAGCCTCACCGAGAACCTCTAGCGCCTGGGTCAGCAGGGTGCGCAGCTCGTTGTGCTCCTCGATCAACAGCGCCCCCTCGATCTCCCAGCGCGCCATGAGATGCTCGATGAGGATGGTCGAGTACATCGCCTCCTGCCGCGCCTGCGGCGTCTGCAGCTCGGGGACGAGGGTGTTGAAGATGATGTTCTTGATGCCGGTGAGCAGCTCGGTCACACCAGGTTGCATGTCAGATCTCCAGCTTCTCGATGAGATCGGCTTCCAGCCGCGGCACCATGAAGCCGACCAAGGCCATCACCGTCTCGTAGTTGCGGCCGTCGCAGAACGACTTGACACCAGTCAGCGAGATCACCGCCATCTTCACCGCGCCGAGCACGTCGTAGAAGAAGAGCCGCGCCGCATCAACCGGCTTGCCGCCGTGCCGCTGATACGCCGCGATCAGTTCGTCGCGCGGCAGCAATCCCTGACACAACCCGCCGCTGCTCCAGAACGTCAACACCGCCCACGCCAGGTCCTCCATCGGATCGCCGAGGTGCGCCATTTCCCAGTCGAGCACGGCGGTGATGTGACTGCCTTCGTAGAGCACGTTGCCGACGCGGTAGTCCGCGTGCACCAGCACGGTGTCGCCGCCGTGCGGCAGATGCGTCGCCAACCAGTGCAACGCCGTCGCCAACACCGGCCGCTCCTCGAGCTTGACGCGCTGGTACTCGCGCTCCCACCACTCGACCTGCGTGCGCGCCGCGTCATGGCCGGAGGCCGGCGGACCGAGGAACTCGAGACCGAGCTTGCGCCAATCGGCGTCGTGGATGCGGACCAGATACTCGACGAACTCCTTGGCGATGCTGCGGCGAGTCTCGTCGCTCTCCGTCAGCGGCAGCACAACCGGCGGCGCGACGCCACTGACGCGCTCCATCACCATGAACGGCCGGTCCAACCACTGCGGGTCCTGCTCGAGCCACAGCATGCGCGGCACCGGCAGCGGAATGTGCCGCGCCGCGCGCAGCACTTCGAACTCGATGCGACGATCCGACACGAGCACGCTGGCGGTCGGATCGCGCCGGATCACCAGGGGCCGCACGACGTGCTCGCTGCCCTCGTTCCACTCGGCGTCGACCAGCCAGGTTTCCCGCGACGCCCCACCCCCGGTGCGCTCGACACGGCCGATGAGGATGTCCGTCGCCTCCGGCAGACGCGCCGCCAGGTAGTTGCGCAACCGGTGCGGGTCCATGCGACGGCGCCTAGAGCAAGCTGCGCACGGTGCGCGCCACGTTGTCGGCCGTGAAGCCCAGCTCTTGCAGAATGCGCTCGGCCGGCGCCGAGGCGCCGTAGCGATCGATGCCGATGGCGACGCCGGCGTCGCCGATCCAGCGCTGCCAACCGAACGTAACCCCGGCCTCGATGGATACCCGCGCCTTCACCGCGGCCGGCAGCACCGACTCGCGATACGCCGCCGGTTGCGCCGCGAAGGTCTCCCAGCACGGCATCGACACGACGCGCACCCGCACGCCGTCCTTGCCGAGCTGCTCGCGCGCCGCCAGGGCGACGTGCACCTCGGAGCCGGTGGCGATCACGATCGCCTGCGGCGCCCCGCCCTCCGCATCGGCAAGGACGTACGCGCCACGCGCCACACCCGATGCGGCACCCAGTCGGCTGCGGTCCAACACCGGCACCTTCTGCCGCGTCAGGATCAACGCCACCGGGCCCTCGCGATGCTGCATCGCCCAGCGCCAGGCCTCGACGGTTTCATTCGGGTCGCAGGGGCGCACCACCCACAGATGCGGCATGGCACGCAACGACATCAGATGCTCGATCGGCTGGTGCGTCGGTCCGTCCTCGCCGAGCGCTACCGAGTCGTGGGTCCACACGTAAAGCACCGGCAACTCGTTGAGCGCCGCCAGCCGCACGGGTGGCCGCATGTAGTCCGAGAAGCAGAAGAAGGTCGACACATACGGGCGGATTCCACCGTGGTAGGCCATGCCGTTGGCGATGGAACCCATAGCATGCTCGCGCACGCCGAAATGGAAGTTGCGCCCGGCGCCCGTCTGGCCGTCGAACGAGCCGGCGTCCTTCAGCGCCGTGTTCGTCGACACCGACAGATCGGCATCGCCACCCATCAGCTCGGGCACGCGCTTGGCAATGACGTTCAGCACCTTACCACCGGCCTGCCGCGTCGCCTGCGCGTCGGCGGCGCCGAACATCGGCAGGTCGGCATCCCAGCCGACCGGCAGCTCGCCACTGATGGTGCGTCGCCATTCCGCCGCCAGATCCGGGTGCGTGTGCGTGTACGCATCGAAACGTGTCTGCCAGGCCGCTTGCTGCGCGCGACCGCGCTCGATCGCAGTGCGGAAGTGCGCCTGTGCCGCGTCGGGGACGGAGAAGAAGCGCTCCGGATCCCAGCCCAGGGCTTTCTTACTCAGCGCAACTTCTTCGACGCCGAGCGGGCTGCCGTGCGCCTCCGAGGTGCCCTGCTTGTGGGGGGAGCCGTACCCGATGGTGGTATGCACGATGATCATCGACGGGTGCAGCGTGTCGGCTTCCGCCTCGCGCAACGCCGCCTCGATCGCCGCCAGATCGGTGTTGCCGTCGATCACCTCCAACACCTGCCAGCCGTAGGCGCGGTAGCGCGCCCCAACGTTCTCGGTGGAGAACGTCAGAGACGTCGGACCGTCGAGCGAGACGTTGTTGGAATCGTACAAGTAGATGAGCTTACCCAGCTTGAGGTGCCCGGCCAGCGACGCCGCCTCGCTGGACACCCCTTCCATGAGATCGCCGTCGGTGACGATGGCATAGGTGCGATGGTCGACGATGGTGTGGCCGGGACGGTTGAAGCGGTGCGCCAGGCTGCGTTCGGCCATGGCCATACCGACCGCGTTGGCCGTGCCTTGCCCGAGTGGACCGGTGGTGGCTTCGACGCCGGCCGTGAGCCGCATCTCCGGGTGCCCCGGCGTGCGGCTGCCCCACTGCCGGAAGGCCTTGATGTCATCCATCGTCAGGTCGTAGCCGGTCAGGTGCAACAAGGCGTAGAGCAACATGCTGCCATGTCCACCGGAGAGCACGAACCGATCGCGATCCGACCAGTGGGGATCACGCGGGTTGTGACGCAGGTGTCGCTGCCACAGCACGTACGCCATCGGCGCCGCGCCCATCGGCAGGCCGGGATGCCCTGAGTTCGCCTTCTGCACCGCATCGATGGCGAGGGTGCGAATGGTGTTGATACACAGTTGATCAATCGTCTCCACGGCGCTCACCGCTTACCCCCTCGGCCCTGGCTGTTGCGGCGGGTTTTAACCCATTCCGACGAATCATGCACGCATTCCGGTTGAGCAAATGCGCCAGAAAAAGATCCACGGACGTCGATTCGCGTCACAGGACGCTCGAGTTGACTTGTCCATCCTTGTCCACTAACTACCGCAATTAGCCCGCTCGCGAGAAGCATGCAACTTACTGTCCGAGACGTCTCCAGCCTCCTCAAGGTCTCCGAGAAAACAGTCTACCGCTGGATCAGCCAGGGGATCCTGCCGGCGTACCGGGTCAACGAGCAGTACCGGTTCAACCGTGCCGAGTTGCTGGAGTGGGCCACCTCGCGGAAGATGAATGTCGCCGCCGAGCTGTTCGAGGAGCCGGAGAGCCACGCCGCGCCGGTGCCTGGATTGGTCGAAGCGCTGCAAGCCGGGGGCATCTTCTATCGCGTCGACGGCACCGACAAGGAGTCGGTGCTGCGTGCCGTGGTCGAGCACATGCGGTTGCCCGAAGAAGTCGATCGCGAGTTTCTATTGCGGGTGCTCCTGGCGCGTGAGGCGCTGCAGTCGACCGGCATCGGCGATGGCATTGCCATTCCGCACGTGCGCAATCCGATCGTGCTGCACGTGTCGCGGCCGATGATCAGCCTGTGCTTCCTCGAGAAGCCGGTCGACTTCCAGGCGCTCGACGGCAAGCCGGTGTTCGTCTTGTTCTCGCTCATCAGTCCCACCGTGCGCGCCCATCTGCGCATGCTGTCGCGTCTCTCCTTCGCGCTGCACGACGCGGGCTTCAAGGACGCCATCATCCGCCAGGCCTCGCGCGACGAGATTCTCGCCGAGGCGCGGCGTGTCGATGCGGGTCTCGACGAGGCGGCGGCTGGCGGGAAGCAGGAGTAGATGGTCCTCCTGCTGATTGCCGTCGCGCTCCTCGTCGCCTCCGGAATCGCCGCGCTGCTGGCCCAGGCCGTGCCGCGATGGTGCACGCGCTGCGGTGCGGGCGGCGCCATGGTCGCCTGCACGCTGGGTCTCGTCCCCAGTGTCCGCGTCCTGCTCGGCGGGTCCGTCGAGTCGCTGCACCGTGCCTGGGCCGTTCCGTACGGTGCCTTCTTCGTCGAAGCGGATGCGCTGTCGGCGGTCTTCCTGCTGCCCATCTTCGCGCTGAGCGGTCTGGCCGCGGTCTACGGCGCCGAGTATTCGCGTGGGCAGCGCCGACTCGGCACGTCGTGGTTCTTCTTCAACCTCCTCGTCGGCAGCATGGTCATGGTGGTGCTGGCGCGCAACGCGGTGCTCTTCCTGATGGCCTGGGAAGTCATGGCCCTGGCGTCGTTCTTCCTGGTCACCCTCGACGACGAGCAGGCCAGCGTGCGCCAGGCCGGGTGGACGTACCTGATCGCGATGCATCTCGGCACCGCGTTCGTCCTGGCACTGTTCATTCTCCTCGGGCGCCCCGCCGGCTCGCTCGACTTCGATCGCTTCGCCAGTTCATCGACGTCGGCAGGTCTGTTGTTCCTGCTCGCCGTGATCGGCTTCGGAACCAAGGCGGGCTTCGTGCCGTTGCACGTCTGGTTGCCGGAAGCGCATCCGGCGGCGCCGAGTCACGTTTCGGCCGTCATGTCCGGCGTGATGATCAAGACCGGAATCTACGGACTGCTGCGCGTGCTCGCCGTTCTCACCGCGTCCGCGGCGCCGCCCGTCTGGTGGGGATGGCTGCTCGTTGCGATCGGCGTGACCTCGGGAGTGTACGGCATCGTGTTTGCCCTGGCGCAGCGTGACCTGAAGCGCTTGCTCGCGTACAGCAGCGTCGAGAACATCGGCATCATCACGTTGGGCATCGGCATCGGGGTGCTCGGCATGAGCACCGGCCGCGCCACGCTCAGCGCGCTCGGCTTCGCCGGGGCGCTGTTGCATGTGTGGAATCACGCCGCCTTCAAGGGGCTGCTCTTCCTCGGCGCCGGGTCGGTGGCGCATGCCACCGGCACTCGTGATGTCGAGGAGCTCGGCGGGTTGCTCACACGCATGCCGTGGACGGGCGTCACCTTCCTGATCGGCGCGCTGGCGATCTGTGGTCTGCCGCCGCTCAACGGCTTTGTCAGCGAGTTGTTGCTGTACCTGGCCGCCCTCGACGGCGCGACGGTGCCCGCCGCCGCCGCGGCGGTGCCGGCACTCGGTGTGATCGCCGCGCTCGCGTTGATCGGCGGACTGGCGGCGGCCGCCTTCACGAAGGCCTTCGGCACCGTCTTCCTGGGCGAGCCGCGCAGCGGTGCGGTCGCTCATGCCCACGAGTCGGGTCCAGCGATGCGCGTCGCACTCATCGTGCTGGCGACGGCTTGTGGGCTCATTGGCATGCTGTCGCCGCTCATCGTGCCGTGCGTAGGATCCGCAATCGCAGCCCTGTCGCATGACTCGTCGGCGAGTGTTCACGCCGAGATGGCAACGGCCGTCGGGACACTGCGAACGAGTGCGCTGGTCGGGGGCGGGTTCCTCGCCCTCGTCGGGCTCGTGGTGTTGGCGCGCCGTCGCCTGCTTTCTGCGCGGTCGGTGGAAGCGGCCGGCACGTGGGATTGCGGCTACGCGCAGCCGACGGCGCGCATGCAATACACCGCGGCCTCCTTCGCACAGCCTCTGACCACGCTGTTCGGTGGCCTGTTGCGCACGCAGCGCGACGTGGACGCGCCGCGCGGCTGGTTTCCGCGCGCGGCATCGTTTGCCACGACTACGCCGGACGTCTGCGGTCAGCACGCCTATACGCCGCTGTTCGCAGCGATCGGTCGCGGGCTCGGGGCGCTGCGCTGGCTGCAGCATGGCGAGGTGCACCTCTACGTCCTCTACATCGCCCTCACCCTGCTGGTGCTTCTGGTCTGGAGGCTGGGATAGCGCATGGCAGTCGTCTCCTTCCTGCCGCCGCTGCTGGCCCTGGCTGGCGCACCGCTGCTTCTCGGAGTGATCAACCGGACCAAGGCCGTCGTCGCGGGGCGCATCGGGCAGCCGTTGCTGCAGGTGTACTTCGACCTCGCGAAGCTGCTGCGGAAGGGCGCGGTGTACAGCCGCACCACCACGTGGATCTTCCGCGCCGCGCCGTGTGTCGGGCTGGCGGCCATGCTGAGTGCAGCCACGCTCGTGCCCTTGGGCGGGGGCGCGGCGCCGGTGGCGTTCGCCGGCGATCTCGTGTTGTTCGCCTACCTGCTCGGGGTGTCGCGGGTGTTCACGGTGTTGGCAGCGCTCGACACCGGCTCGAGCTTCGAGGGCATGGGCGCCAGCCGCGAAGTGACGTTCTCCGCGTTGGCGGAGCCGGCGCTGCTGCTGGCGTTGGCGGCCCTGGCGCGACAGACCGGTAGCCTGTCCCTGTCGGCCATGTACGCGCGCATCGGTGTCGGCTGGACGACGGCGGCCCCGGCCTTCGCACTACTCGCCGGTGCCTTGCTGCTGGTGTTTCTCACCGAAAACTCCCGCATTCCGATTGACGACCCGACGACGCACCTCGAGTTGACCATGATCCACGAGGTGATGGTCCTCGACCACGGTGGGCCTGACCTTGCGTGCATCCTTTACGGCAGCGCGTTGAAGCTCTGGCTCCTCGGCGCCTTGCTGGTCGGGATCTTGGTGCCGATCCGCAGCGGCAGCGCGGGGCTCGACGTCGCTGCGGCCGTCGGTGGCTTGCTGACGCTGGCGATGCTCATCGGGCTGATCGAGTCCAGCATGGCTCGGTTGCGGCTGACCCGCGTGCCGCAGTTTCTGGTCGGGGCTGGGGTGATGTCGGCGGTGGCGCTCTTGCTGACTTTGCGGTGACGCGTCATGTGGACCGACACCCTACTCGTGTTCCTTGCGCTCAGCAGCTTGCTGCTGCTCGGCTCCAGCCGTCTGACGCGCTGCATCCGTATCGTGGCGTTCCAGGGCGTCGTGCTCGGGGCGCTGACGCTGGCGGTGCATCGCGACGGGCTCAGCGTACGGCCCCTGTTGTTGGCGGTGGCGATCGTCGGCATCAAAGGGGTGGCGTTCCCGTGGGTGCTGTCGCGCGTGCTACGCGCCGGCGAGGTGCGGCGGGAAGTCGAACCGTTCATCAGTTACAACGTGTCGCTCGTGGTCGGCGCGCTGACCCTCGGCCTGTCCTTCTGGTGGAGTGCGCGGCTGCCGCTGCCGATGCCGCCGGTATCGTCGTTGATTGTGCCGATCGCCTTCTTCACGACGCTGGCTGGGCTGTTTGTGATCGTCAGTCGGCGCAAGGCGCTGACGCAGGTGCTCGGATACCTCGTGCTGGAGAATGGCATCTATGCGATCGGCATCGGCTTGGTTGCCGAGACCCCGATGGTGGTCGAGCTCGGGGTGCTGCTCGACGTCTTCGTCGCGGTGTTCGTCATGGGCATCGCCATCTTCCACATCAACCGCGAGTTCGATCACATCGACGCCGATCGCCTCGCCGTGCTGCGGGACTGGAGCGCATGATCCTCGCGTTGCTGGCGCTGCCGACCGCTGCCGCCTTGGCAGCCTACTTCATGCGCGCCGACGCGCCGCGCCGGTGGCTGCTGGTGCTGGCGGCGGTGCTGCACGCGGCACTCACGGCGGCCACCTGGGTGACGCGCGCCGCGCCGGTGGCCTCCGGTTGGTTGGCCCTCGATGCGCCCGGGCAACTGTTCTTGAGCATCACCAGCGTGCTCTTCCTGATGGCGGCCGGCTACGGTGTCGGCTACCTGCGCCGCGAGCATCGCGGCGCGCGCACCGATTTCGTCGAAGGCCTGCTGTTCGCCAACGCGCCGGAGGCCACGTTCACCGCCTGCCTGCTGCTCTTCCTCGCGGCCATGACCCTGGTATGCGTCAGCCATCGCTTCGGCCTGCTGTGGGTCGGCATCGAGGCCACCACGCTGACGAGTGCGCCGTTGATCTACTTCCATCGGCATCATCGTTCGCTCGAAGCCACCTGGAAGTATCTGATGATCTGCTCGGTGGGGATCGCGCTGGCGCTGCTGGGCAACTTCTTCCTTACCGTCGCCGCCTCGAACGCCGACGGCACCGTCGTCCCCCTCATCCTGGAAGATCTGGTGCGCAGCGCCTCGCGCTTGCATGTCCTCTGGCTCAGGGCAGCGTTCCTGCTGTTCCTGGTGGGCTACGGCACCAAGATGGGCTTGGCGCCGCTGCACACCTGGCTACCCGACGCGCACAGCGAGGCGCCGTCGGTGGTCTCGGCACTGCTCTCCGGCGCCCTTCTGAACTGCGCGTTCCTCGGCATCCTGCGCCTACAGCAGGTGTGCGTCGCCGCCGGCGAAGCCGCGTTCGGTCAGGAGCTGCTGGTGGGGTTTGGGTTGCTGTCGATGGCGGTGGCGGCGGTGTTCGTCCTGGGCCAACCCGACTACAAGCGCATGCTGGCCTACTCGAGCGTCGAGCACATGGGCATCCTGACCCTCGGCGTCGGGCTCGGCGGCGCGGCGACGTTCGGCGCGATGCTGCACGCCGTCAATCATTCGCTCACCAAGGCGATGCTCTTCCTGGTCGCGGGCAACATCCTGGCAACCTATCAGTCGAAGTCGACGGCGGACGTACGCGGGGTGCTGCGGGCGCTGCCGGTCTCGGGGCTGCTGTGGCTCACCGGCCTCTTCGCGATCACCGGCTCGCCGCCGTTCGGCGCCTTCCTCAGCGAGCTCACCATTTTCAAGGCGGCGCTCGATCATGGCCGGGTCGTCGTGGCGATCGCGTACCTCGTCCTTCTGGCGCTGATCTTCGTCGGCATGGCGACGGCGATGCTGCAAATGGCGCAGGGGCCCGCCGATGCGCCCGCCCGGCGGCGCGGCGATACGGAGCCATGGTTGACCATCGCTCCGCCGGCCGTGCTCGCCGCCGTCGTGTTGGGGCTCGGCTTGTACGTGCCGGATGCCGTGCGGCAGGTGCTCGAGCACGCGGCGCGGGCCTTCGGGTGAAACGGACGGCAATGCCCTTGACGGTTCACAACGGCGAGGCCGTCGCGCTCGCCGCGCTGCCACACGTGAGTATCGACGCGTTTCGCGCCGCAATCATCCGCGACACGAGCGCCGGCGGCCACTTGGCGGCGTTCTTCGGACAGCCGCTCGATACCGACACGACTCGCCTGATCGCGGTGCTCGCGGACCATGAGCACGGCCTATTGTCGTTGCTTGCCACGGTCGTCGGCGCGCACTATCCGGGGCTGACGCCCGATTGCCCGCAGGCGCATTGGTTCGAACGCGAGATCGCCGAACAGTGGAACGTGCGTCCGGAGGGTCACCCGTGGTTGAAGCCGATCCGTTTCCACCCTGGCTATCGAGCGCCACACCTCGATGAACGCCCGCCGCCGGGCGTCACCGACTTCTTCCAAGTACGTGGCGCAGAGATCCACGAAGTAGCCGTCGGCCCGGTGCATGCCGGCGTCATCGAGCCCGGGCACTTTCGCTTTCAGTGCCAGGGTGAAGAGGTTTTCCATCTCGAGATCGCGCTCGGCTACCAGCACCGCGGCATCGAGCGCGCACTCATCGGCGGACCGGCGAAGCAAGCGATCCACTACATGGAAACGCTCGCCGGCGACACCACGATCGGTCACGCCGGCGCGTACTGTGAGGCACTGGAGGCGCTGACCGGCACGCAGGTGCCGGCACGTGCGCAGGCGTTGCGTGGCATTGCCCTGGAACTCGAACGGCTCGCCAACCACACCGGCGACCTCGGGGCCCTTGCCGGTGACGTCGGCTACTTGCCGACGGCCGCCTACTGCGGGCGGTTGCGTGGCGAGTTCCTCAACCTGACGGCGCAGCTGTGCGGCAGCCGCTTCGGGCGCGGGCTGATCCGCCCCGGCGGCGTCGGCTTCGACATCGACGCGCCGGTGGTGGCCGACATGTGCAGCCGTTTGGAAGAAGCCGTCGGCGACCTGGCACAGGCCGTTGCGCTGCTCTGGGAGACGCCGTCGGTCCAGGCGCGTTTCGAGAATACCGGCATGCTGACGAGCGCCGCGTGCCGGGCGCTCGGTCTTGTCGGTCCCGCGGCACGTGCCTGCGGCGTCGAGCACGACGTCCGGCGCGACTTTCCGTCGGGGATCTTCCGGTTCGTACACATCCCGACATCGACCTGGCACAGCGGCGACGTCTTCGCGCGCGCCTACGTTCGCTGGCTGGAAATCCAGCGGTCGGCGGCGTTCGTCCGCGATCAGTTGGCAACGCTGCCCGACGGCCCGAGCCGCGCCGCGGTCGGACCGCTGGCGGCCGATCGGCTGGCGGTGTCCCTCACCGAGGGATGGCGCGGCGAGATCTGTCACGTCGCCGTCACCGATGCAGACGGACGTTTCGCGCACTACAAGGTCGTCGACCCGTCGTTTCACAACTGGATGGGTTTGGCGCTGGCGTTGCGCGGCCAGCCGATCTCCGACTTCCCGCTGTGCAACAAGAGCTTCAATCTTTCGTATTGCGGCCATGACCTCTGAGGTGACGTCGTGTTGAAGGTCTTGCGGGCGCGGCTGCGACAAGGGCACCGCACCATCGCGTTCCCGCACGACGTTCCGGCGTTGCCGGAGCGTTTCCGTGGGCTGCCCGTGCTGCAGCCGGACAAGTGTCGTAGCGGCTGTGACCTGTGCGCAGCAGCCTGCCCCACCGACGCGATCCGCAGCAGCGCCGCCGGCGTGCGGCTCGACCTGGGTCGTTGCTTGTTTTGTGTGGAATGCGCCGCCGCCTGCCCGGAGGGTGCGGTGCAGTTCAGCCGAGACTATCGTCTGGCGACGCGTCGCCGAGAAGACCTGGTCCGGAGCGGCGAGTCCCTGCAGCTCGCGCAGGCGCTCGACGCGCAAGCCCGCCGCTTGTTCGGACGGTCTCTCAAGCTGCGGCAGGTGAGTGCCGGCGGCTGCAATGCGTGCGAGGCGGACGTCAATGTCCTGAACACCGTGGTCTTCGACCTGGGTCGGTTCGGCATCCAGTTCGTCGCGTCGCCGCGGCATGCCGACGGTTTGCTGATCACCGGGCCGGTCACGGAGAACATGCGCGCGGCCTTGCGCAAGACCTACGACGCGGTTCCGGCCCCCAAGCTGGTCATCGCGGTCGGTGCCTGTGCGATTTCGGGCGGGCCATATGTCGACCATCGCGAGGTGCACAACGGCGCCGACGCCGTCGTGCCGGTGGATCTGTACGTCCCCGGCTGCCCGCCGCACCCGGTAACGATCTTGGACGCGTTGCTGCGTCTGCTCGGCCGCATCCCGCCCGAGCCGCGTGTGTCGGGACGCTGACCCGGCTGCGCGTTCATCGTCCAGTCCTCGTCGAGATCACACGTCGTCCATGTCACCCGGTACCGACTGCCACATGGCCAGTTGCCTGAGCTCCGGCTCCTCGCCCGCCGGCCAGAGGTAGATCTCGGAGGGCACCGGCAAAAACCCGGCAGCGTGGAAGAGCCTCCAGTGGCGCCACCCGGGCGGCGCCACAAATCTCAGGTGGGTGCAGCCTGCGGCGCGCGCCGTCTCGATGACATGGAGTAGCAGCGCCGACGCGAGGCAGCGCGGCGCAACGGGCGCCGCAAATTCCATCAGCCAACTCGCCTGCCCGTCGACCTTCAGCACGGAGTAGCCCGCGAGCGTGTGCCCGTCCACCAGCGCAAACGGGAGGTACTGCACCGTCGGATGGTCGAGGTAGCGCCAGTTCAGGAAGTCGGCATCGTGCGGCGACCAGAAGCCGGGCCAGGTCATGCACTGCCGGGTCACGTCATCAAAGCTCGATTCAAAGCGTCGAACCGCCTCGACCGCGACGCCGATCGCGCCCCGGATTGCGAGCTTGCGCCACGCCCTCAGGGCGGTGTCCACCACCACCCCGCTTGCGGCACTCACGAGTGCCGGCCAATCGCGCCCGGCCAGATAAGCCTTGGTGTTCAAGATCAACACGGCCTTGGGGATGGGCCCGACGATGTTGGCGCTACGACCACGCTTGATCCCTGCCCCGCGCGACTTCGCGTTGGGCCAGCTCAGTGTGAGGGCCTTGGATTGCCATGCGTGGGAACGCCACACTTCGGCACGCAGGCGGTCGATGCCTTGGCGTTGCCATCCTGAGGCGACGACCAAATCACCGTCTTGTTGAGCGCCTTCCGCGCACCGCGCCCCCCGTGCCATCGGCCACGGCCAGGAAGCCATGCTGCTCACGAGCTGCCGGCTGCCGCGGTCGATGACGACCCAACAGCGTGCGGTTCCATAGGGGTTGTGCCGGTAGATCCAGTCGTACCGCGGGCGCGATCGCTTGATGCCAAAGGTGTGGTTCACCAGGTCGTAGATGGCGTCGAACTCCGCCGGCACCGCTCGGCGGATGTCGAACCTCGGATGCATCGATTCCAGCGGTGCCGGCGCGTGCAGCCACTCCTCAAAGCGGTCAACACGTGGGAAGGGGAAGAGCCCAGCTCCGGCCTCACTGAGGGCGGCCGCCGATCTTGTGTCGGGCTCAACCATCGAGAGAGAAGTGAGCCGCGTCAGTCGGGCCGCTGCCCCGGCTGCGCGTTCATCGTCCAGTCGTAGTCGAGATACGTCGGCGGGTGGACGCGCAGCGTCTTCACCTGGTCGGGCGTCAGGTACGGCGTCAGCAAGTCGGCCAGCGTCTTGCCGTCGCGCGTGAAGTCGTCCTGAAACCAGCGGAAGATCTGCGACAGCTCGACGGTCCCGGCCGCCGGATCGATGCGATTGCGTGTCGGGGCGTTCAGGAAGCGGCGGCCTTGATCGTCGAGCTGCGCGTCGAGGCGCGCCGCGTCGTACGCCTCACGCCGCAGCACCGGGCAACTCGTCGACGCGCACACCAGCGCGAAGTGGGTGCGGATGTCGTGAAAGCGCGGCCGCACGATCTTGTGCTCGACGTCGTCGGGCGTCCGGTCCTCACCGGCGAGGCGGCGCGTATACGACTTGAAGAAGCGGTAGCGCTTGAAGGTGTTCTCAGCGCTGTAGCCGTCGAGGATGCCGGCCACGATCATGGCGTTGTAGGCGTTGATCCAGAAGGCCATCTGCTCCTTGAGGGGCAAGCCATCGACGTCGGTGGCGGCGAGCGTCGCGAGATATGCGGCGAGCGCGTCGCCGCTTTCCGCCTGCAAGCGCCGATACGCCACCTTCCCGGCGTCATCGACGTAGCGCTTGAGGATGGTGTCCCACGGTGTGTGATCGACGCCCGCGGCAACGACGGGCATTGTGGTGGCCAGGATCACGGCCACAAGCAGCGACAGGGGCGCCAGCGCATTCGCAGCACGGACGATCGGTGTCGCCTTCATCAGGACCAGCAGACTAGCACAGCTCGTCAGCAGCGGGACAGATGGCGCGCCGCGATGATCGCGTAACGGTCGCTTGCACCGCAGCGGTGCTTGCCACTACAAGCACCCATGGACGGCGGGGCGAAACCGGCCGCACCGCGCCGCTTGAATGAAGCGGCGCAACCCGGACGGGAACACTACATCATCCTGGGCTTGAGTTAAGCGGGTTGGCTCTTCGATTTCTACGATCTCATCCTGTACTCGTTTCTCCTCGTCCCCATCGCTCACGACTTTCATCTTCGGACGCGTCGCGGAGTCCGTCGGCCGCAAGGCGGTGCTGCAGTGGACCATCCTGACGTATTCGGCGGGCGTGTTCTCAGCATTCTCCATCGGTGCCGGATTGGTCGTCTGGACGCTGCCGGAAACGCGCGGCATGGAGATCCGCGACTGATCTTGCTGGCGACGATTGCGGTCAGCGCAGACGCAGCATGGTGCCACGGGGCGCAACCACACCGCCGCGCTGTCGTGGGCACGACCCAGCTCAACCGTCGCGGTGAGGGTGGGCTCGTCGTCGGTGCAGATGGTGCTCGCCACGGGCAGCGTGTCGCTCTCCGTAAGAGCGGAGTCCATCTTCGGAGTTGCCGACCGCGGTGACGCGCACGACACCCGCGCCGAAGCCAACGACGACAGGCTGGGCTGTGACGGCGATTCGGACGGGTTCAACGCCGACAGCTCCACGTCCGACCTGTCGTTCGCGCGGTCGCCCCGACCACATGCGCTCTGACCGGTCAGGCCACGCGTCTCTTGCAACAGAATGGGCACGGCGTACTGTGACGGATCGTCAGCATGGACAAGGCAACGCCTCAGGGTCGGTGGATCGCTCGCAACGGACGCTTGAATGTCGTCCGCAACGGGCTGGAGCGTCACCTCCTGGGCGATCTCTATCACTTCCTGCTCGGCAGCTCGTGGCCGCTGCTCCTGTTGTTGATGGCACTCGCTTTCGTGGGGGTCAATGCGCTCTTCGCCACCCTCTACCTCGCGGGAGCCGACAGCATCGAGCACGCTCGTCCGGGGTCGTTCGTCGACGCCTTCTTCTTCAGCGTCCAGACCATGGCCACCATCGGCTACGGTCAGATGGCGCCACGCACGCTGTTCGCCCACCTGGTCGTCACGGTCGAGGCGTTCAGCGGCCTGCTGTCGTTCGCGGTGATGACCGGCCTGCTGTTCGCCAAGTTCTCCCGGCCGACGGCGCGGGTGATGTTTAGCCGCGTCGCCGTCATCACGGCACGCGACGGCGTGCCCTCCCTGCTGTTCCGCATGGCCAACGAGCGTGGCAATCAGATCGTCGAAGCGCAGGCGCACGTCCTGTTGGCGCGCAACGAGGTCACCGCTGAAGGCGAGCAGGTGCGCCGCTGGCATGACCTCGACCTGCTGCGCCGGCACAACCCGCTGTTCGCGCTGAGCTGGACCGCCATACACCGCATCATTCCGGGCAGCCCCCTGTACGGTGAGACCACGGAATCCTTGGCGGCGTCGGCTGCGGAGATCGTCGTGTCGGTATTCGGCACCGATGAGACCGTTTCACAGACCGTCCACGCGCGCTACAGCTACGGCGCCGGCAACATCCTGTGGGGGGCACGCTTCGTCGACATCCTCAGCCTCCTCCCCGATGGTCGGCGTCAGATTGACTTCACACGCTTCCACAGCACGGTGAGCGACACGCTCACCGGCACGACCGAGAGCCCAGACCAGCCGGAGGCGGCCCCGCTCTACGCACCGCCTCCGCGAAAGGAGAGATGACGCAATGGCTCGAGCGACGAAGATCCTGGTGGTCTACTACAGCATGTACGGTCACGTGGAGACGATGGCCAACGCCGAAGTGGAGGGGGCGCGCGCGGTGACGGACACCGAGGTCGTGCTGAAGCGCGTACCCGACCTGATGACACCGGAGGTGGCGCAGAAGCACGGCGCCAAGTTGGACCAACCGGCGCCGCTGGCGACGCCGGCCGAGTTGCCGGACTACGACGCCATCATCTTCGGGACGCCGACGCGCTTTGGAAACATGGCGGCGCAGATGCGCAACTTCCTCGACCAGACCGGACGCCTGTGGGCGCAGGGGGCGCTGATCGGCAAGTTGGGCAGCGTGTTCGCCAGCACCGGGACGCAGCACGGCGGCCAGGAGACCACCATCACCTCGTTCCACACGACCTTGCTGCATCACGGGATGATCATCGTCGGCGTACCGTACTCGGCCGCCGAGCTGTCCAACATGCGCGAGATCACCGGCGGCACTCCGTACGGAGCCACGACCTTGGCGGGCGCCGATGGGAAACGTGCACCGAGCGCCAATGAATTGGCCATCGCCCGCTTCCAAGGCCGCCACGTCGCCGAGATCGCCAAGAAGCTCGTGACCGCGTGAGCGCGGCGCCGTTGCACACCGGGGTAGTGTATCTGATTTCAATCCAGCGGCTTTGCGCCGAGCTTGCGAACCTCTCCCCCGGCCCCTCTCCGACACGGAGAGGGGAGCGAAGAGCCAGACCTTCCCCCTTCCCTCGGGGACTGTCGATTTTCGCGGATCCACCGTTGCCATAGCCGAGTCGATCCGACGCCCGGGAATGAATTCCCGGGCTGAGTCGTCGAAAAGTCTCCTCAAGGGGACTCCAGGGACTCGGTGGCAGTCGGCTTCAGCCGACTTTGGGCGACTCAGCCGGGGAATTCCATTCCCCGGCGTCCGCAGCGGTGCGCAGCTTTCCGTTTATCGACACTCCCCTCGTAGGGA
>Ga0335082_10002886_pt1 | contig 18611 bp, 14 predicted proteins | sample Lox_Sample_41_FD_206718 | JGI IMG/M metagenome (GOLD analysis project Ga0335082, IMG submission 206718) | Soil microbial communities from Loxahatchee National Wildlife Refuge, Florida, United States - Lox_Sample_4.1 | ecosystem: Environmental > Terrestrial > Soil > Wetlands | place: USA... | reverse complement strand
GGGGCATGCAGCGGAACGTGCCCGACGAAAGGTCGCTCGATGGTCGATAGCCGGCGGGACGAACAGATCGACTTCCGAGAGTTGCTCGGGATCATCCGTCGGCACATGCGCTCGATCGTCGGCATCGCGCTGCTCTTCCTCGTCTTGGGTGTCGCTTTCGTCTACCAGCGGAGCACCGTCTACTCGTCCACCATCCAAGTCACCGTGAATCCTGCGACGACGGACGAAGCGGCGAGAGCCAACCTGATGTCGGACATGACCAACGAAGTGGGGAAGCCTCTTTACGGCCCTGTCTTGGACGAGGTGGCGCAAGAGTTGAGTGGCCAACAGAGTGACGCCCAGCTCCAGGCGGAGGTCACCGACCTGAAGAAGCGCATCACTGTTTCGAATGAGTCGGGTACATCGAACCTGAAGATCACGTGCTCGGCATCGTCGGCCGTGGCTGCCCAGACCTGTGCGAAGGCGGTGGCTAAGGCATATATCGACAATCGGACGCGTGAGGCTCACCAGATCGTTGATCCGGTCCGAGATCCGCTCGAGGCGCAGCTTGAAGCTGCCAAGAGAGCCGGGGACGCGGCCCTGGTCGCGACCCTGACTACGCAGCTCAGCCTCACGGCCGATGTCTCGCCGATCCCTGCCTACGTGTCGTTCCCCGCCGACCTTCCACTGGCGCCAGCCAACAAGGGTTTCATCACGACCGCCATCCTCTTCGGATTCGTCGGGCTGATCGTCGGTATCGCGTTCGCCCTCATCCGCGAGCGCCTCAAGGACCCGATCGTCGATCGGGACCGGATGGCGGCCTCCCTCGGTGCGCCGACCCTCGCGGTCGTGCCCAAGCTTTCACGGTGGCGCAGCCGTCGCGACCCGCGCCCGGTGCTCATGCGGGCGCCCGACAACCCGGCGTCGCAGGCGTACAAGGCCGCCCGGAGCACGCTGCTGCACGCGGCCGCCGGACGGCCGCTCCAGGTCATCGCCGTCGTCGGACCTGGACTGGGCGACGGCAAGACGACGACCACCGCGAACCTTGCCGTCGCACTGGCACAGAGCGGGAAGACCGTGGTCGCGGTCTCGTGCGACCTCGCGCGTCCGCGCCTGCACGTCCTGTTCGGGGCCGGCAACACCGTCGGCTTGGCGGAGGTGCTCACCGGGTTGGTTCCGTTGCCGGATGTGATCCAGCACACCACCGAGCCGGGGCTGTCGGTCATCGCGAGCGGCCGCGTGAGCGAGATCCCGCCCGAGGTGCTGCTGGGCGGAGATCAGATGGAGGAGCTCCTCGAAACCCTCCGGGGTCAGTTCGATCTGGTGCTCCTCGACACCGCGCCGGCGTTGCTGGTCGCCGACCCGCTGTACCTTGCGCCGCTGACCGACGGGGTCGTGGTCGTCGCGGACGCCACTCGCACGTCGCGTGCTGCCGTGGACGACGTGAAGGACACGTTCGAGCGTGTCGGTGCATGGATCATCGGCGGGATCGTGAACCGAGCCGTGATGAAGAAGGCGCGGTACCTCTCGCGGGAGTCGCGCGCCACCCGCGACCCTCGGACGCAGGCTCGAACCCCGTCGCCGATCCCGGAACCTCCGAAGCCGAAGGCTCTGCCCAAGAAGAAGAGCATCGACATCGAAGCCGTGGCCGCCGCGGCGGCGGAGCGGCAGTCGCGCTTCCGGCGACCCGCCGCGCGAGTTCCGGTCGCGCAGCTGAGCGACGAGGAGAGCTTCCGGGCCCGCCTCCGCGAGGAGACGGCGCGTCCCCGGGAGGCCGGCGACACGTTCTGCGTCGGCGTGCTCCGTGTGGGCCTGCGCACCGGCGATGAAGAAGAGGTCGCGCACGTGCCGACCGCGGAGTCCCTCCGCAGGGTGGCGGACGCGGTGCATCTCACGATGCCCGAAGGGTCCACGATGGCGTACCTCGGCGGGGGCACGTTCGCCGCGGTGCTGCCGGAGCTCCGCCGGCCCGAGGCGCAGGGGCTGTTGGTCGGGTGGGAGGCGGCGGCCGGCGCCCGGCTGGACGATGAGCACCGCAACGGCGACGTCAGCGTGCGGGTGTCCGCCGGTCTGTGCGCCTTCCAGGACGGCGCCTTCAGCGGGAACCGAGAGGCGAAGAAGATCGCTTACGAGATGAGCGACATCGGGGTCGTCCGGCAACCGGGGAAGCCCCGCGCGAAGCCCAAGCCGAAGTCGAAGCCGAAGTCGAAGGTGGAGCAGCAGAAGCCCGCGACCGAGCAGAAGCCCGCGACCGAGCAGCAGCCACCAGCCGAGCAGAAGCCCGCGACCGAGCAGCAGCCACCAGCCGAGCAGCAGCCACGAGCCGAGCAGCAACAAGAGCCACGCCGCGAGCAGGAGCCCGCGACCCAGAAGCAGCAGCCCCCGACGCAGAAGCAGCAGCCACCGACCGACCAACAGCGACCTTGGCCGGAGCCGGAGTCCGCACCGGAACGGCAACAGCCCGCACCCGAGCGACCGGAGTCGCAGGGTGAGCGGCCCCAGCAGCCCACGCCGTCGGTGAACCTCATCGACCTATCGGGCAACGGCGACGGTGGCTCCGAGCCGGAGGCCGTGCAGGAGCCGGCGAAGAAGGAACACGACGATGCCGCGCCGTCGCACAACGGAGAGCGCTCGCAGCCGGACTGGCACGGGGGCAGCTCGATCGGCGCCCGGCCGGACCGTCCGGACACCGGCGGTCCGCCTCCCTCCTAGAGCCGTTCCTCAGAACGAGCTGGGGTCGGGCACCGTGCCCGGCGGCCAGCCGGGGAAGTCTTCGGGGAACTGATCGAACCTCCCGTACGTCTTCACGCGTGTGCCGGTCACGGACGGCGGCCGCGGCGCTGCCTTGAAGTCGAAGACGTGCTCGAAGTTGTGGGTCTTCGCGATGCGCGGGGTCAGGTAGGACAGGCCCCAGTTGTCCGAGATGAACCGCAGCGGACTCGAGAACTCGCCGGTCAGATCGTCGATCGCGCCGCGGCGTGTGTAGGGGCTGATCGTCAGCATCGGCACGCGGAAGCCCAGCCCGACGTGATCGACCGGGATCGGCTCGACGTGATCGTAGAACCCACCCCACTCGTCCCACGTCAGGAAGATCGCGGTGTGCTTCCATTCGTCGCTCTGCATCACCGCTTCGACCAGGTCGCTCACCCAGTTGTGGGTGAACGCCGAGCTTCCCGGCGGGTGATCGGACAGCTCGAAGCGGGGCGTCACCCACGTCACCGAGGGGAGCTTGCCCGCCTTCGCGTCCGTGATCACGTTCTCCACGTCGCGCGTGTGCTCGTTGAACTGGTCGCTGTGGAAGACCTGCGACACGCCGTTGTACGCGTTCCAGAAGTAGCCGGGAACGCCGGGGGCGGCGCCGTAGAAGGCCCAGTCCACGCCCTTCGTCGTCAGCTGTTCGCCGACGGTGGGGAAGTCGAAGCACGACGAATGTTTCGCGAGATGCCCCTCGTCGTCGAGCGTGAAGACGTACACGTCATCGCCGACCGCGTCGCACCCCCAGCTCTTGAAGGACGCGCCGTTCGCCATCGGCCGCGTGCCGATGTTCTCGGGGTTGTCGATCGAACCGCCGGACGAGCCGGCGATGAAGTAGAAGTGGTTCGGGTAGGACGGTCCGAGCGCGGAGGCGAAGAAGTGATCCGAGAGCGCATATTCCTTCGCCCAGTGCCAGTAGTTCGGGATCTCCGTCCCGTCGAACTGCGTGTAGGCCCACGGGTCGCCGTAGGCACCGGTCCCGAACCCGTCCAGCTTGCCGCCGTTCAGGCAGTTGAGGGCGCCCGCCCGGTCGTGGGGCAGGTCGCCGGGGAGCCAGTCCGGGCATCGGGCGAGCGGCACCTCCTTGCCGTCGAGCACACCCACCTTCGCACCCGCCGCGCCCGGGAAGCGGCCGAAGACGTTGTCGAAGCTCCTGTTCTCGAGCATCACGTAGACGACCCGCTTGATCGGCCACTGGGTGTCGACGACCGAGACGCTGTCGGTGACCTTCGGGATCTTCCTGCCGCCGGTGCAGGCGAAGAGCACCCCGCCGGCCACGGCCATGGCCGAGCGCTCGAGGAACCGGCGTCGACTCAGGGGCAGGGGGTGCCTCGGGTCTCGCCGTTCGTCGTGCGCCGGGTGGTGGGCGGGCGTCATCGCGATGCAGGTTCCTTCCGTGTCGAGCGGTTCGAGGGTACCGGCCGGTATCCTCCCAGAGCCCCGCAACCTGTTCGGAGCCACCCTTTGCCGAGGTTCATCATCCGCATCTCGCTGCTCGCCGCCGTGGTCGGCCTCCTCGGCGCCTGCACCGGCGGCAAGAGCTCGGGCTCGATCCCGAGCCCGCTCGCCACCCCGCCATCGACGACCGCGCCTCCGACGCCGCCCGCGATCCCCGCGTCCCCGCCTCCCACGGCCGGCGCCGCGGCATCGACCTGCGTGGGCGGCTGGGTCACGCCGGTGAAGGGATCGGGGCTCTGGAACCAGCCCCTCCAGCTGATCAGCCGCACGACGACCGAACGGAAGCCGCTCGTGGTGGTCGACATGCGCACCTTCGTCGGGCCCGAGTCCCCGCCCGACAACAAGAACTACCTCAAGGACATCCGGCGCTGGTACGTGAAGGCGTACGCGAAGGGCGATCCCGCGTTCCAGGGCCGGTTCCTGGTGGAGGAGCGTCGGTTCGGCTCGGGGGTCGTCGCCGTCGCGCCCTACGACACGTCCGGGTTCGCCTCGCCGAACTGGGTGGGCTTCCAGTGGCGCTCGGAGGACCTGGACCGGCTCTCGTATCCGGGCCTGCCGGGCACGTGGGAGGGCAAGGCGTACGACTTCGTGACCGGTGGCGCCGGGCTCACCATGCACGGCCTGCCGACGGAGCTGGCCGGCTGCATGGACGGGACCTGAGCTATCCGGGCCAGCCGCTGAACGCGTCGGTGCCGCGCTTCCGCAACTCGTTCGCGATGATCGAGCGCTGGATCTCCGACGTGCCCTCCCAGATCCGGTCGACCCGGAGCTCGCGGTAGAGGCGCTCGACCGGCTGCTCGCGCATGTAGCCACGGCCGCCGTAGATCTGCACCGCGCGGTCGGCGATCCTCCCGGCGGTCTCGCTGCAGACGAGCTTCACCGCGGCGGCGTGCGCGTGGATCCGCTTGCGGTCGGCGCCGCCGCGCGCGGCCTCCCAGCAGGCCCGGTACAGCAGCGACTTCGCGGCCATCAGCTCGGCCGCGCCGTCGGCGAGCATGAAGCTCACGGCCTGGAACTCGGCGATCGGTCGGCCGAACTGCCGGCGCTCCGATGCGAACGCGGTGCTGAGCTCCAACGCCCGCGTGGCCGCCCCGACCGTGCGTGCGCCGATCATCAGCCGTTCCTCCACGAACCAGTCCCTCGTCAGGTCGAGCCCGTCGCCGACGGCGCCGAGCACCTGTTCCTCACCGACGTGCACGTCCTCGAACGCGAAGATCGGATGCTCGAACACGAACGTGTGCATGTAGGCCGGCGTGCGGACGAGCCGCACGCCGGGTGCGTCCTTGTCGACGAGGAACACGGTGGCCTTCGCCGGGTCGCCGTCGACGTGCGCGTGGACCAGGAAGTAGTCCGCGACGTCGCCGGAGGTCACGTGCCACTTCTCGCCGTTCAGCACCCAGCCGGCGCCGTCACGTCGCGCCGTCGTCTGCACCATTGAAACGTCCGATCCCGCTCCCGCCTCCGTGATCGCGTATGCGTCGCGCCGGTCGCCGCGGCACGACGGCCGCAGGTACCGCTCCTTCTGGTCCGGCGTTCCGTGTGCGAGGGGGATCGCCGGGCGCCACGGGACGTCCCACAGCGCGCCCGTGACGCGTCCCCACTGCTCTTCGATCAACATGACCTGGAACAGGTCGTAGCCGCGGCCGCCGTCCTCCTCCGCGTGGTTGATCGCGTTGAAGCCACGATCAAGCACCGCCTGCTTCGCGGCGGCCGCCGATGCCGGCGTGAGGCCGCCGTGCTCCTCGCATTCGTCCTCGAGCGGTTCGAGCACCTCGTCGGCGAACGCGCGGGCCGAGCGCGCCAGCGCGAGGTCCTCATCGGTCGGTCGCAGGTTCACGTCGGTCTCTCGCGGGTAGGGTTCGCTGCGGAGTCTAGGAGGCGGAGGGATCGCTCGGATGACCACGACGGTGTTCCACGGCGGCAGGGTCTTCGACGGCTCGGGGGCGCCGGTCGCCGATGGTGACGTCGCGATCGCCGACGGCCGGATCGTAGCGGTCGGCGCGGACCTCGACGGCGACGACGGCGTGGACTGCGCGGGGAAGACGCTGCTGCCGGGGCTCTTCGACTGTCACGTGCACCTCGCGTCGCGCTACGAGGACCTGGACGAGTACCGGGTCATGAACGAGCCGTTCAGCCTCGCGTTCTTCCGGATGGCGGAGAACCTCCGGACCACGCTCGCGCTCGGCATCACCTCTGTCCGGGACGCCTCGGGCGCGGACGCGGGGCTCCGGGCGGCCGTCGACGAAGGGACGCTCGTCGGCCCCCGGATGCAGATCAGCGTGGCGATGCTCTCGATGACCGGCGGGCACGCCGACGCGTGGATGCCGAGCGGTGTGGTCGGGCCATGGGGGACGACGTATCCCGGGATGCCGAGCGGGCTCTGCGACGGGGTCGACGGTGTGACCCGGAAGGTCCGGGAGGTGATCCGCTCGGGCGCCGACGTGATCAAGATCGCGTCCTCCGGAGGCTTCCTCTCCGTGAGCGACGATCCGGTGCAGCCGAATTTCTCCGAGGAGGAAGTGGCGGCGATCGTGCGGACCGCCGCCGACCTCGACCGCCCCGTGATGTCGCACGCGCACGGCGCCGAGGGGATCAAGCGAGCGGTCCGCGCGGGCGTCCGTTCGATCGAGCACGGCACATACCTCGACGACGAGGCGATCGCGTTGATGGTGGAGCGCGGCACGTGGCTCGTCCCGACGCTGACGGCGGGCGACACCACAGAGGAGATGGCGCTGGACCCCAGGCTCCCGGACGCGATCCGCAGGAAGCTGGCGTCGCTCGGGCGTCCGGAGCTGGAGTCGTTCCGACGCGCCGTCGACGCGGGCGTTCGGGTGGCGATGGGCACGGACTGTCCGGTCGCGCCGCACGGTACGAACCTCCGCGAGCTCGAGCTGATGGCGGGGAACGGCCTGTCGCCGGAGCAGGCGCTGGTGGCCACGACCTCGAGCGCGGCCGAGCTGCTCGGATGGGCCGACCGCCTCGGGACGCTCGAGCCCGGCAAGCTCGCCGACATCGTGGTCGTCGACGGCGACCCGTTCGACGTCGCGACGCTGAAGGACCGGATCGAGCAGGTCTGGAAGGACGGCGTCCGGGTCGTCTAGCGGTCCCCGCGCAGCAGTCCCAGGACGTGGGCCGCCGCCGCGTGCCCGCTCGAGATCGCGCCCTCGATCCACCCGGCGCCCTCGCTCGCGATGTCCGAGCCGGCGAACGCGATCCTTCCCTCCGGCTGGCCGAGGGCCGCGAACGTGCCGTCGCTGAGCCATCCGGGCGGGACCGCCAGCCACGTCCCCTTTGAGTACGGATCGCTGATCCAGTCGTGCGCGCCGCTCGCGAACACCTCGGCGTCCGGCGCGAACAGGCGGAGCGCGTCCTGGACGGCACCCCGATCGGACGCGTCCGGCGGATCCTGGATCCCGAAACCGACGAGGAGCACACCGTCTTCGACCTCGTACATCGCGGCGACGGTCTCGAGCGGGATCCCCCAGCCGGTGCCGATGAAGCCGGCGGGGACCCCGGCGGCCACGGCGACCACCTTCGTGACCGCGCCGGCATGGCGCCGTTCCGCGGCACGGCGTTTGGGGTCGGCCAGCGGTGGCTCGAAGTTCACGTCGGCCCAGACGTTCAGCGGCAGGGCGACGACGAGTGCGGCCGCCCGGAGCGTCCCGCCGCCTCGCACGTCCACGGCCACCTCGTCCGCGGAGCCCCGCACGCGTTCGACCACCGTGTCGAACCGCACGTCCAGGCCCTCGCCGATCGCGTCGGCGAGGCTCTTCGTGCCGTCCGTGAACGACTCGCTGATGTCCTCGAAGGCCGAGTCGAACGTGTAGTCCGCATCGATCGAATCCAGCACCATCGGGAGCATCGACTGCGCGGCCGGCGGCGCGCCGCCCATCGTGGCGGTGAACGCGAGCAGATAGTCGCGCGCCTCGGTCGAGACGTCCTGTCGCGCGAGCCACTCGATCACGCTCACGTCGTCGTCGGCCGCGGCACCCAGATCGCCGCCGGCCAGCAGGTCCCGGACGCGACCACCGGTCGCGGCGAGCGGCTCACGGAGCTCGCCCATCGCCGCCGCCCAGTCCGCACGGACGGACGGCCCGCTCCGCAGCCGCCCTCCCGCGATCCACGCGTACGTCTGCTCGGCGGATCGGCGCACCCCTACGCCGTAGCGTGCGATCTCGTCCGCGAGGTTCGGCTGGGCCGCGCGCGAGAACCAGGCCCCGCCGAGCTCGGCCAGGACGTCCGTGCCCGGGATCGGCGCGGTCCACGTGCGGCCGCCGAGGCGGTCGCGCGCCTCCAGGACGATCACCGAGCGATCCCGCTCCCGGAGGTCCCGCGCGGCAGACAGACCGGCGAACCCCGCGCCCATCACGACGACGTCTGCATCCACCCTTCGTGGCTCCCGTCCGTGTTTGCGGCTCCGAAGGAGCAGAGGCTAGCCTGCGGCCCGTGGGCGCGCACCAGCACGACGTGATCGTGGTCGGTGGCGGGCACAACGGTCTGGCGTGCGCCGCCTACCTCGCGAGATCCGGCCGCGACGTCCTCGTCCTGGAACGCCGCTCGGTCCTCGGCGGCGCGGCCGCGACGGAGGATCTGTGGGACGGCTACCGGATCTCGTCGGCGTCCTACGTCGTCTCGCTGATGCCCGAGCGGATCGTGCGCGAGCTGGAGCTGCGCCGGCACGGCTACGAGGTCTCAATCATCACCCCCGACTACTTCGTGCCGTTCCCGGACGGCACATCGCTGACCCTCTGGGGTGACCTCCGCCGCGACGTCCGGAACATCGCCGCGCTCAACGCGCACGACGCCGAGGCCTACATCGGGTTCGATCGGTACTTCGAACGGGTCGCCGGCCTGATGAAGTCACTGCTGTTCGTGATCCCGCCGAACATGCGTGTCGGCGACCTGCCGGCTTGGGTCCGCACGACCGCGAAGCTTCGTCGCTTCAGCGGCCGCGACGTCCACGAGCTGGTGCGGCTGTTCACGATGAGCGCCGCGGATCTGCTCGATGAATGGTTCGACGATCCGCGCGTGAAGGGCGCGCTGGCGACGCAGGCGATCGTCGGCGGGTGGTGCGGCCCGATGACGCCCGGCTCGGCGTACGTCCTGATGCACCACTGGATCGGCGAGGTCGACGGCCACTTCGGCGCGTGGGGCTGGGTGAAGGGCGGCATGGGCGGCGTGTCGGCGGCGATGGCCTCCGCGGCGCGCGCCGCCGGCGCGCAGATCCGGACCGATGTCGAGGTCGCGCGGATCGCGATCTCCCCAGGCGGCCGCGCCGTCGGCGTCGAGCTGGCGGACGGCTCGATCCTGCGGGCGGACCAGGTGGTGTCCAACGTCCATCCGAAGACCACGTACCTCGACCTCGTCGGCGCCGACCGGCTGCCGACCGACGTCGTGCACGACGTGGAGCGGATCCGCACCCGCAGCGGCTCGGCGAAGGTGCACGTCGGGCTCTCGGCGCTGCCGGACTTCCCGAGCTGGGATCAGGAGGGACCGGTGCACCGCGGGCTGATGGCGGTCTCGCCGTCGATGGAGTACCTCGAGCGGGCCTTCGACGACGCGAAGTACGGCAAGCCCTCACAGCACCCGTACGCCGAGGTGATGTTCCCGACGGCGCATCAACCGGAGGGGATCGCGCCGCCCGGCAAGCACGTCATGCTCGCGTTCACGCAGTACCTGCCGATCGAGACGCCGAACACGGCGCGCACCCGAGACGCGTGGGCGAAGAAGGTGCTCGGCGCGGTGGGCGGGTACGCGCCCGGTCTGGAGGCGGCCGTCGAGCACGTCGAGGTCCTGACGCCGAAGGACCTCGAGGATCGGTTCGGGCTGCTCGGCGGGAACATCGCGCAGGGCGAGCTGGCCCCGGACCAGCTCTTCTCCTTCCGGCCGATCCCGTTCTACGGTGACTACCGGACGCCGGTGAAGGGCCTGTACCTCTGCGGCGCCGGGACGCATCCGGGCGGGGGTGTGATGGGGGTCCCGGGCCGGAACGCCGCGACCGTGATGCAGAAGGACGCGCGCCTGTCCCGCGCGACCGACCGGGTCCGCGGGCTCGTCGCGCGAGGATGACCGATGGCCTGGTGGGAGGAGATGTTCGAGCTGCCCTCGTGGCAGGGGGTGCAGTTCGGCTGGGAGACGCTCGAGGACGCCGAGCAGCAGGTCGAGCTGATCGAGCGCGCGCTCCGGCTGGAGCCCGGGAGCCGCATCCTCGACGTCCCGTGCGGCACCGGCCGGGTGGGACGGCGGCTCGTGGCCAAGGGCTACGACGTCGTGGGCGTCGATATCACCGAACGGTTCCTCGAGGAGGCCCGAGCCGCCGGGCTCAGCGTGGAGCGGGCGGACATGCGGGCGTTGTCGTTCGAGGCAGAGTTCGACGCGGCGATCTGCATGTGGGGATCGTTCGGGTACTTCGACGACGAAGGGAACCTCGCGCAGGCGCGCGCGGCCGCTCGTGCCCTGCGACCCGGCGGGCGGTACCTGATCGACACCCCCACGCTCGAATCGATCTACCCGCGGTTCCGTGACCGGAACTGGTTCGAGGCCGGCGACACCACCGTCCTGATGCAGACCACCTTCCGCCTGGACGAAGGGCGCGTCGAGACCGACTGGACGTTCCTGCGTGGCGGCGAGCGGCACACGCAGCGCTCGTCGGTCCGCGTGTACGCGCTCTCGGCGTTGACCGATCTGCTCCGGGAGGCGGGGTTCACCGCGTTCGAGGCGCGGGACGACGAGTTGGAGGACTTCCGGATCGGCTCGCCGCGCCTGTGGCTGGTGGCGACCCGGTGAGGCGGGGTCTCAGGCGGCCAGGTCGCGTCGGGTGAACCCGACGAGCGCCGCGACGTAGCCGACGACCGCGATGCCGACGAGCACCGCGACGTTCGCCGGATGCAGCCCGGTCAACAGCGGGTCGGGTTCCAGGTACCAGCGGAACGGCGACAGCGGCCGCAGCGGTTCCAGACCGGTGACGGACGGCGCGACCGCGTTCAGGATGTACGTGATCACCGCGATGCCCGCCGCGACCGCGATCGCCCACACGCGACGCCCGGTCGAAGCACCGACCGCCAGCGCGATCGCACCGAACGCGCACGCGAGGAGGGCGAGCATCAGACACGCCGCGCCGAGCTCCGCCAGACCGAGGTGCAGCTGGAAGGCCGGTCCCAGGACCACGAGGATCACGAGTAACACGGCGGCGAGGGCGACGGCGACCGCAGCCACCGCGAGTGCCTTGTCGCGAAGGACCGTCGAGCGCCGCAGCGGGGTCGACAGCAGCAGATCGAGCGAGCGGTCCTCCTCCTCCCCGGCGATCGCGCGCGCCCCGGCGCCGATCGCGAAGATCAGCAGCAGGATCACGCCCATCGAGCTGAAGATCTCGCCGCGCAGGTAGCCGGCCGGCGACGCGTAGTTGGTCCCGAGCACGTTCTTCAACGCGTCGGGCAGCTTGTCGATGTACGACTGCAGGCTGGCGGAGCTGGACTTGATGCTCGGGAACAGCGAGGCGTACAGGAGCGCGACCGCGGCGATCCCGATCGCCCAGCCGATCGCCGCGCGACGCTGGTCCCGAACGCTCTTCGCGAGGAACCCTCCGGGGTGCTCCGGCGGGCCGATCGCGGCGGCGGCGCTCACGTCGTCGCTCCGTCCGCGTAGAGGTCCAGGAAGATGGCCTCCAGGCTCGGCTCGTGCGTCGTGACGTCGACGACCGTGTGCGTTGCGGCCTCCTTGACGACCTCGTCCAGCTCGCCCCGGACCGTGAGCAGGACGCGATCGCCCTGCGCCGTGGCGGTGACCACCGACGGCAGCGCGGTGAACGCGTCGGCGGGCACGGGGTCGGTGAAGTGGAACTCGATCGTGCGCAGGGCTTTCGCCTTCAGATCGCCGATGTCGTCGACCGTGACCAGCCGGCCTTCGCGCAGGATCGCCACCCGGTCGCAGACGCGTTCCACCTCAGGCATCACGTGCGAGCTGAGGAACACCGTGCTCCCGCGGGCGCGGGCTTCGTGGATCATCGCGTAGAACTCCTGCTGGCCGAGCGGATCGAGGCCCTGGGTCGGCTCGTCCAAGATGAGCAGGTCGGGCTGATGCATGAAGCCCTGGATCAGCGCGACCTTCCGCTTGTTCCCGTGCGACAGCTCGTGGATCCGCACGTCGAGGTCGAGCTTCAGCCGCTCCGCGTACCCGTCGATCCGTTCGCTCGGGACCCCGCCCCGGAACGCCGCGAAGTCCTTCAGGTATTCGAGCGCGGTGAGGCGTTCGTAGAGGCCGAGCTCGCCCGGGACGTAGCCGACCCGGGTTCGCACCGTGGCCCCAGCCGCGCGCGGGTCCATGCCGAACACGAGGATCCGCCCCGACGTCGGCCGGATGAAGTCGAGCATCGTGCGGATCGTGGTGCTCTTGCCGGCGCCGTTGGGACCGAGGTAGCCGAACACCTCACCCGGGCGGACCTCGAACGAGAGGTCGACCACGCCCCGGCTCTTCCCGTAGGACTTCGTGAGCGCATCCGCGAGGATCGGCGCCGCCTGTTGCATCCCGCCATGTTATGGCCCGAGTTCATACCCGAGGCGCCGGGGAAGCCCGGCGACGAACCGGGTCAGCGGATCCGGCCGGCCGCCGCGATCCTCGGCCTCGTCCACGCGAACGATCGCGCCCTGTGCGAGCGCGGCGCCGGCCGACAGGAAGGGCTCCGGCGGGAACCGCCCGGGCTCGCGGTGCACCAGCGGGAGGGAGGTGTCCGCGTCGTCGGCGCCGAGCGTGAGCCCGGCGAGGATCCGGCCGCCGAGGTGACACGGCCCGACGCCCCCGCCCGTGAAGCCGGCCCCGTAGTGCAGCGCGCCGCCGGGGAGCGTGCCGAAGAACGGCTGGTGCGACGTGGTCACGTCCATCGGACCGCCCCACGCGGCCTCGATGCCGACGTCGGCCCACGACGGGAAGAAGCGCCGGAAGTCGTCGACCAACGTGACGATCGAGCGTTCGTGGTAGCGGAGCCGAGGTCCGAGGCCGGTGCCGACGCCGGCCGTCGAGGCGGCCGCGCCGAACGCGATCCGGCCGTCGGGCGTGGTGCGCAGGTAGTGCAGCGCGGTCCGCAGGTCGCCGATCCCTTCCCCGCCGGTCCAGCCGATCTCCTCGAGGCGCTCGGGCGCCGGCTCCGTGAGCACGATGTACGTGCCGCGCGGGACGATCGTGCGGTGGAACCGCGGGAGCGATGCCGTCCAGGCGCCCAGGCCGAGCACGCCGTGGTCGGCGGTGACGTCGCCGTCCGGCGTCTGCACGAGGACCGGCGGACCGGCCGCCACGCGTGCCGCGGCGGTCCCCTCGAAGATCCGGACCCCTCGATGCAGGAGCTCGCGACGCAGGCCGAGCGCGAGCCTGGCCGGTTGCAACGTCGCGCCGGCCGGTTGGAAGAACCCACCGCGGAAGACCGGGGAGGCGCACCGGTCTCGCACCGCCCCCGCATCCAGCTCCCGGAACCGCCCCTCGGCCACCCCCAACCGCGCGGCCTCGGCGAGGAGCTCGTGCCAGGCTCCGTCCTGCGCGGGCGAGGTCGCGACGGTGAGATGCCCGGCTCGCGTGAACCACGCGTCCACGTCGTGTTCGACGAGCCATCGTTCCAGCTCGTCCACGGAGCGTTCGGCGGCGCGCGCCATGCGGAGCGCGTCGTCGTCGCCGAGGAGCCGAACCAGCGCCGGGAGGTCCTCCCACATCCCGTAGCAGAACCCGCCGTTGCGGCCGGAGGGGCCGCTGCCGCACCGCTCGTCGGCCTCGAGGAGCACGATGTCGAGCGCCGGCTCGCGCTCCAGCAGGAACCACGAGGTCCACAACCCTGTGTAGCCGCCCCCGAGGATCACGACGTCGGCGGCGGTGGAGCCGCGGAGCGGTGGGCACTTTGGGGCCTCGAGCGCCGGGTCGGCACGGGCCTCCTCCATCCACCACGAGACGTCGGCCTGCCGGGGCAGCGCCGCCGAGCGCCGCGCCCGGGTCACGGGCCGAGGTTGTAGCCCAGCCGCCGGGGGAGCTTCGCCACGAAGTCGACGAACGGGTTCGGCTCGCGATCCTCGTCGAGCGACACGTCGCGACGGTGGATCGCCCGGTTCGCCACCATGGCGCCGACCGAGCGGATCGGCTCCGGCGGGAAGCGACGAGGCTCCATGTCGACGAGCGGCAGCGCGAGTACGTCGTCGTACTTCGCGAGACACCGGTGGGCGAGGATCCGTCCGCCGAGGTGGCTCGGCCCGACCCCGTTGCCGGTGAAGCCCAGTCCGTAGTGCACGTTGCCGCTCTCGAGGGTCCCGAAGAACGGGAGGTGATCCCCCGAGACGTCGATAGGCCCGCCCCACGCGGCGTCGATCGGGACGTCCCGGAACGACGGGAACATCCGGTGCAGGTCCTCCACGGCGGTGCGGATCGACGCCTCGTCGTAGGCGAACCGGGGGTCGATGTGCCGGGCCAGGTCCGGCTGCATGCCGCCGATGCCGAACGCGATCCGCCCGTCCGGCGTGGTCCGCAGGTAGTGCAGCGCCGATCGGTAGTCGGACACGCCGACGCCGTTCGTCCAGCCGATCTCGGCGAGCTTCTCCGGCGCCGGCGCCGTCATCACGATGTAGGAACCGCGCACGGTGATCGCGCGTTTGAATCGCTTCCAGTGCTGGGCCCACGCGTTGATCGCGAGCACGGCGACCTCCGCGCGGACCGTTCCGCCCGGGGTCTCCGCGAGCGCCGGCTCACCGGCGCCGAAGCGCGAGACCGGCGTGCCTTCGTAGATGCGGACGCCGCGCTCCAGCAACGCGATCCGCAGCGCTCTCGCCAGGCGACCCGGGTGCACGGTCGCGCCCTTCTCGCTGAACACGCCGCCGTGGAAGACCGGCGAGTCGACCATCGAGCGGACGTCGTTGCGGTCGAGCGTGCGGAACAGCTCGCCGAGCCCGAGCCGGTCGGCGGTGATGATCAGCCCGGCCCACTCGCCGACCTGCGCGTCGGACGACGCGACGCTGAGGTCCCCCTCGTGCGCGAACCAGGCGTCGGTGCCGCGCTCCTGGAGGAAGCGGCCGATCCCCTCCACGGAGTCCTGGCCGGCCTCGCACAGGCGGAGGGAGGCCGCGTCACCGAAGCGGGGGACCAGCTCGTCGAGGTCGCCCCAGAACGAGTTCACGAAGCCGCCGTTGCGGCCGCTCGGCCCGCCACCGCAGACGTCCTGTTCGACGATCGCGACGTCGGTGCCGGGATCGAGCTCCTTCAGGAACCACGCAGTCCACATCCCGGTGTACCCGCCGCCGAGGATCACGACGTCGGCCTTCGTGTCGGTGTCGAGCGCCGGGCATGGCTCGCCCGCGAACCCCGGGAGGGCGAGCGCATCGCGGAGCCACCAGCTACGGCCGGCGTCGGGCGGGATCTCGAGCTGGGAGGTCACGGCGGTTGGGGAGTCTACGGGTCGGGCGCGTGCTCCGGTTGTTACCGTGGGAAGCCCCAGGATGGTCGACGGGAGGTTCGTTCCGATGCCAGACGGCGTGCATGGTCGCTCGCGCAGCTGGGAGGTCACGGAAGGATCCCAGCGAGCTCCCGCGCGCGCGATGCTGCGTGCGGTCGGGTTCTCAGAGGACGACTTCGGCAAGTCGCAGGTGGGTGTGGCGTCCTCGTGGAACGAGGTCACGCCCTGCAATTACCACCTCGACAAGCTCGCCGCGCTCGCGAAGGAGGGCGTGCGTCAGGGCGGCGCCGTGCCGCTCGAGTTCACGACGATCGCCGTGTCCGACGGCATCGCGATGGGGCACGAGGGCATGAAGGCCTCGCTGATGAGCCGCGACCTGATCGCGGACTCGGTCGAGTTGATGATGCACGCCGAGCGGATGGATGCGTTCGTGGGCATCGCGGGCTGCGACAAGTCCGAGCCCGGCATGTTGATGGCGATGGCGCGGATGGACCTGCCGTCCGTCTACCTCTACGGCGGGACGATCCTCCCCGGGACCTACAAGGGTGCGGACGTCACGATCCAGGACGTGTTCGAGGCGGTCGGGGCCCACGCGAAAGGGTCGCTCTCCGACGACGATCTCCTCGGCCTCGAACGGGCGGCCTGCCCCACCACCGGCTCGTGCGCCGGCATGTACACCGCGAACACGATGGCCGCGGTCGGCGAGGCGATCGGGATGTCGCTGCCGGGGTCGGCCAGCCCGCCCGCCGTCGACTACCGCCGGGAGGTCGCGGCCCGCGAGACCGGCCTGGCCGTGACCGCGCTCATCGAACGCGACCTGCGTCCGCGCCAGATCATGACGAGGGAGGCCTTCGAGAACGCGATCAGCGTCGTCATGGCGCTCGCCGGCTCGACGAACGCGGTCCTGCATCTCCTCGCGATCGCGCGGGAAGCGCACGTCGAGCTGGAGCTCGAGGACTTCGACCGGATCAGCCGCCGGGTGCCGCACCTCGTCGACGTCCGTCCGGCCGGCCGGTTCGTGATGAGCGACCTCGACCGCGTCGGCGGCGTCCCGGTCGTGATGCAGCAGCTGCTGGACGCCGGCCTGCTGCACGGGGACTGCCGGACGGTCACCGGCGCGACCGTCGCGGAGAACCTCGCCGCGACGGCGTCGCCCGCGCCCGACGGCGTCGTCGTGCATCCGTTCGCCGCGCCGATCCATCCCGAAGGGGGCACCGCGATCCTGCGCGGCTCGCTCGCGCCGAACGGCGCCGTGATGAAGATCGCCGGCGCGGCGACGCTCGAGTTCCGGGGACGCGCGCGGCCGTTCGATTCGGAGAAGGAGGCCTTCGACGCGGTGACCGGCGGGGGTATCCGGGCCGGCGACGTGATCGTGATCCGCTACGAGGGGCCGAGGGGGTCGCCCGGCATGCCCGAGATGCTGGCGGTCACCGCGGCCGTCGCAGGGGCCGGCCTCGGCAAGGAGGTGGCGCTGATCACCGATGGCCGGTTCAGCGGCGCCACGAAGGGCTACAGCGTGGGGCACATCGCGCCGGAGGCGTTCGTCGGCGGCCCGATCGCCCTCGTGCACGAGGGCGATCAGATCGCGATCGACGCCGCGAACCGCCGGATCGATCTGGCGGTCGACGCCGCGGAGCTGGAGCGGCGCCGAGCCGCGTGGACGCAGCCGGAGCCTCGCTACACGCAGGGAGCGCTCGCGAAGTACGCGCGGACCGTCTCCGGCGCCGACCTCGGCGCGGTGACGTGGTGACGCACGCGTTCGCGTCGCCCGCGGCGCTCCAGTGCCGGATCTGCGGACAGCAGTACCCGGTCGAGCCCCTCACGATCTGCGAGGAGTGCTTCGGGCCGCTCGAGCCGGCGTACGATCTGCAGTCGCTCGACGGCGACCGGTTCCGCGAACACGTGGAGTCCGGGCCGACCAGCCTGTGGCGCTACGAGGAGCTCCTGCCGGGCGGTCCCGGCATCGACCGGGTCGATCTGGGCGCCGGCTTCACGCCGCTGCGCCGGGCGGACAACCTCGCCGAGCGGCTCGGGCTCGGCACGCTGTGGATCAAGGACGACTCGGTGAACCCCTCGAACTCGTTCAAGGATCGCGTGGTGACCGTGGCGATGACGATGGCTCGCGCGTTCGGCTTCGAGGCGATCTCGTGCGCGTCCACCGGCAACCTCGCGAACGCGACGGCCGCGCACGCCGCGAAGGCCGGCATGCCCTGCTACGTGTTCGTGCCCGACGACCTCGAGCGCGCGAAGATCCTGGCCACCGAGGCCTACGGCGCGAAGGTCGTCGCGGTCAAGGGGAACTACGACGACGTGAACCGGCTGTGCGCCGAGGTGGCCGACACGCTCCCGTGGGCGTTCGTGAACGTGAACATGCGCCCGTACTACGCGGAGGGCTCGAAGACCCTCGGCTTCGAGGTGGCCGAGCAGCTCGGATGGCGCCTGCCCGATCACGTCGTGGTCCCGATCGCGAGCGGCGCCCTGCTGACGAAGGTGCACCGAGCGTTCGGTGAGCTGATCGCCGTGGGCGCCGTCGAGGAGAAGCCGTACCGGGTCTCCGGCGCCCAGCCGGAAGGATGCCGCCCCGTCGCGCAGGCGTTCAAGGATGGCGCGGAAGAGGTTCGGCCGGTGCGGCCGGATACGATCGCGCGCTCGCTGGCGATCGGGAACCCCGCGGACGGGATGTTCGCGATGCACGTCGCCCGGCAGACCCGCGGCCAGATCGAGTGGTGCACCGAGCGCGAGATCATCGAGGGGATCGAGCTGCTCGCCTCGACCGAAGGCGTGTTCACCGAGACCGCCGGCGGCGTGACGGTCGCGGTCCTGCGGCGGCTCGTCCAGCAGGGCGTCATCGAGCCGGGCGAGGAGACGGTGGCCTTCATCACCGGCAACGGCTACAAGACGGTCGAGGCTCTCGAGCCCTACGTCGAGCCGACGTTCCACGTGGCGCCGGATCTCGACGAATTCCTCGCCGCGCTCGGCTGAGTCGCCTCGGCATCTCGACGGT